>Ga0209347_1000414_pt1 | contig 112226 bp, 105 predicted proteins | sample AutmiccommuBRH23_FD_187382 | JGI IMG/M metagenome (GOLD analysis project Ga0209347, IMG submission 187382) | Deep subsurface microbial communities from Mt. Terri, Switzerland - Autotrophic microbial communities BRH/23 (SPAdes) (version 2) | ecosystem: Environmental > Aquatic > Deep subsurface...
GGCTCTCTATTAAAATTTAATTTTATCCATTCAAGAAAATATTCAATCCCCATAGCATTTTCTTCCCAGCGGTTTCGTGCTATGTAATTATCCAAAGTTAGGTAAGCAACTTCTCCACCCATAAACTGCCGCTAATTTACTCAAGCTCTGAATTCGGGCTTGAGCCTTTTTACGTCCTAACTTCGGATAATTTGCTAAACATTATTAGTATGATTGCTAACATAGGGTCCCTCATAGCCTTACCCTAGCAAATCATCCAGCAACACGATATGTGAGTTTAATATTGTAATTATTTCCACAGGGAACAATGTACTCCTTCTTTGTTTGTATTTCGGAAATAAAAATTACAGTTTGGTTCACGGTGAGGTTTTCCCCGGCATATCGATAGGACACGCCTTGAGCCTTCGGAGTAACCCCGGAAGGTGAATTATAGGCAAAATAGCCACCGCGGAGATTCCATCCGGTCGCTTCTGGGTCCCCGATAACGTCCAGGACGACATATTTCCCGATACGGTTGGCCCGGATATTTGGCGAGGTCAATCTCGATATTTTTCCTCCAGGCAGAAAATGCACCGGAGTCGAGGAACAAATGGATAAACGATAATAGACATCACCCCTGGAAATAAAAAACCGCCCATCGGCGTCTTAACTTGCTCCTCTATGGCCTCCTGTGAAATATGGCATCATTTTAGCCCTAGCCTCCGCTGCCACCCGACCAGCCTCGTCCGGGTTATCGTAGCACCGGGATAGACAACGGTCTTGATAATTGCCACTAAATATGGTACTATATTTATGAGGTGAGACCCGTGGGTAAACTTGAAAAACTATTTCAAAAAATTAAAAACAACCCAAACACGTTAGATTTGAGGAACTGGATAAAATATTAAGTCAAGCAGGCTTTAAAAGAAGGCAATCACATAAAGGTTCAAGCCATTATGTTTATAAAAAAGGAGACAAGATTATAAGTGTTCCTTACCATGAGCCTCACATTAAAGCCCATTATGTTAAAGAAGTTATAATAGCCCTTGAAGGAGCGATGGAAAATGAATAAAAAAGACCTTCAGTATTACCTCGCGTTACCTTATAAAGTAACCCTTACCCCCGCAGAGGAAGGCGGGTATGTGGTCTCAGTTCCAGACCTTCCTGGTTGCATTAGTCAGGGTGAGACCTTGGAGGAAGCTATTAAAATGATTGAGGACGCTAAAATATGCTGGCTCGAAGTTGCCATGGAAGAAGGCATTGCAATCCCTAGACCTACTAGAACCGATGAAGAATACTCAGGTAAATTTAATATAAGAGTACCGAAATCCCTTCACCGAATCCTTGCCGAGAAAGCAAAGGAAGAAAATGTAAGCCTCAACCAATACGTTAATTACCAGCTATCTCGTGGAGTCGGGTATAAAAAGGCCGAGCGTTAAACTCGGCCTTTCGTTTTTATCGCCAGGACAATTCCTCAACAGCCCTGGTGAGGTCATCCTCGTTCGGCAGGGTGTACCGTGTGACCATCTTCAGATTCGGAGTTCCATATAGGACTATTGAGGATGTACTACCTGGCGAAGCACGACCTTACGACGATGAGATCGGCAGCAGAAGAGATAATTTTTCCATTCTACTAGAGCAGGAATCCACACCGGGAAGTAGAAAATATTAGATAGTTTGTACCGTTTTTAGAATAGAATCTAGGTATCTAGTAAAGGAGGAGAGGAAAATGACAAAAGCAAAGGATATGACACAGGAGCAGATTGCCCATACCTTCTGCACTTGGTGTGATTACCGCCGCTTTGTCGCAGGTAATACCTACTGGGGGTGCGGCCTGGCAGAAAAGAAAAGGGAAGAACTTTGCTCGTATAGAAAGACAATGCAGAAAGAAGAAAAAGTAAAGGAAAGCAGCGTGGCTCATTAATTTTACTCTTTCCTTCACCTATCATTGGCATGGGAAACAAGTTGGCTGGCTGGAAGTTATTTTCAGTTACCGACACCGGAAACAATTTTTGGTAAACAAAGACAATATATCAACAATGTCCCTAATTATCCTTAATAAATCTGATTATATGCGACAGCGGAGAACCGTCCCCGCTGTCGCATCTGGCAATTTCAGCCGCAGTGACCCTGCTGCTACTACACGGCCAGGCAGACCCGGTTCCTACCCTCTGCCTTGGCCCGGTAAAGGGCCTCGTCTGCCCTGGCGATCAGGGCATCCACATTTGTCTCAATACCTGGCTCCGTACAGGCCACACCGAAACTAGAGGTAATATTTACGCATACCGGAACACCCGGCAGGGGTATGCACTGTTCCTCCACCGCTACACGCATGCGTTCCGCTATCCTTTCCGCCTGCTCACATTTGGCGCCGACAAGGCAGGTTATGAATTCCTCCCCGCCGTAACGTCCGACAAAATCATAAGTGCGACTGAAACCTGACAGGCGGGAGGCAAAAACCTGCAGTACCACGTCCCCGGCCTGGTGACCGTATGTATCGTTAACCTTTTTAAAGTGGTCGATATCCGCCAGGATAATACTCAGAGAAGTCCCTTCCCTTTTGCATCTCTCCATTTCCTGGTCCAGCCTCTCCATGAAAACCCGCCTGTTCAGCAAGCCCGTCAGGTAGTCCACCGAGGCAAGGTACTCGGCCCTTTCCCGGGCCTTTTCAGCCTCCTCCTTGGCTTCAACAATTTTTGATATATCAATAAATGAAATTATGGCGCCTGTAAACCGGCCTGCATCATCACGCAATATATTAATATTTTTTAGAATAGACAGCAGGTTGCCGTCTTTGTTGGTGATTGTGCACTGGTGCTTTAAAATTGGCTCTGTCCGGGAGTCATCGTACATGGCGCATCTTTCCATGCATTTGGATTTGAGCATGAGGATGTGTCGCCCCAGTATTTCTTCCTTCTGAAAACCGGTTATGGAGTAGAATTCGTCGTTGACATTGACTATTTCACCATAACTATTGACTATGTATATAGCCGTGGCTGCGGTCTGCAGTATTTTGTCCTGCAGGCATTCCCCTATTTCCAGTGCCCTGCGGGCTTCCATCAGGGGGCTTAGGTCTATGGCACAGAGCAAGGCCCCGAGGTAGTGCTCCTCTTTCATTACAGGCTGTACCGTAACGGTAATCTCTCCCCGTCCAGTCCAGTTATAAAGCGTCGCCGGGGCGCGATTTGGACCTGTTTTATATTCATCAAGCACCATTCTCAGCCGCTCACCCTGGTCTCCGTTATAAAAATCCCACAGGGAGCGATTCAGCATTTCTTCGCGGCTTCTACCCGCCAACTGGGAGGCAAACTGGTTGATTTCGATAATATTGTCCTGCGTATCGACAAAAATAACTCCCTGCTGCATACTGGATAGAACCTCCCGCAGTCTGGTCAGGCCTATTTCGGCTTCGGCCTTGGCCCTCAACAGTTCCTGCTCCATCATCCTGCGCCTGGTGATATCCCTGAAAGTTACGACACAGCCGGTAATCTCACCGTTTTCAATAATGGGCGCGGAGACAACGGCCACGGGAAATATTGTGCCGTCCTGGCAGGTAAAAGCTTCGTTTTCCGAATGGTAGACCTTGCCGGTGGATAAAGTCTGCAACATAAGACAGTCTCCCGCCGGAAGCATCGTCCCGTCATGCCTGGAACCATGGATAAGCTGATGAATAGCCCGGCCCTTCAGTTCCTCCCCACAGACACCCAGCAGGCGTTCCGCCTCAGGGTTCATAAAGGTAAGCCTACCGTTCGGATCCAAAACATATACCCCCTCGCCCAAGGAAGTAGTAATACTGCGCAATTTTTTTTCCTGCAGGGCAAGGGCTTCTTCTGTTAGCTTAGCCTTCAGCAGCAGGCGCACCCGGTGCCGCAGCAAAGCCGTATTAACGGGCTTGGTGATAAACTCGTCTGCACCTGTCTCATAAGCCCTCTGCACCGACTCATCGTCTTCGGGGACGAATATCATCAAAACCGGCACGCATTCGCCGCCAGGCAGTTCCCGTATCCTGGCGCAGGCACCGATGCCGTCCATCCGGGGCATAACAATATCCAGCACTACAATTTGCGGCCCGTAGTCCTTGAACATTTCCACAGCATGAACGCCGTCCCCGGCTTCCACGACTTCATACCCGTCCCGCTCCAGGGCTTCCCTCAGCAACAGTCTACCGGCCCTGTCGTCGCCGGCTATCAGGATAACCGGTTTTTTTTCATTGAGCATAGTTTTTCCCACCATTACTTTACCTTTCCGGTCTTGATGCGAACTGCCACCAGCCGGTCACCTGAAAATGATGCCACAGCGTTAACCATGGTTAAAATAGGTGTGATAAAATATTCTATCGGTATACCCTGGCCTTGGAGTATTCAAACATGTGCTCTCTAACATTCAAACTCTTGGACATGACGATCATCTCTCCGTCCTCCAGGGGTAAACCGTCTTTAGGGTTATTGCCTATCTGCTCCACCAGCCACTCTTTAAACAACTGCAGACCGCCCAGGTTCTGGGGAAAGCCTCCCCACAAATCCCATACCCTGAAATATACTATAAAATGCAGCCGGTATACATTGGCTATGCGGTCTTTCTTTACTTTTATATCAATTAGCCGAAGGCAAGGCTGAGATTTTCCATCCACCAGATCTTCAGGCCTGGCTATTTCTATACAGGACTTGACGTGGCCGAACCCCTGGTCTTTAAAGCTGTTAATGAGGCTGTCCACCTGGATACAAATCCTGCTCCCATAGGTATATTTCTCGTTTTCGCCCACATGGGGATTTAAAATATAGGTACTGAAATATTCCTCGATTCTGTCCATGGTAGTCGGCGGCGGCATACTCATACCCGGGGGCATGTCGTCGCAAAGAGGCCTCAACCCGGGATGTTTTATCCTGCAGCAGACAAAATCAAATTCCCGCCTTAACTGTCCCGGATAACTTCCCCATTCCACGGGATACTCGTAGGCGTCAATTTCCCATAATTTTTTCTGCAACTGATACCACGCATCGGGAAGGTTGTGCGCATCCACAAAAACCGGTGTGAGATACTCTATTCTTTCTTCCGTCATTTTTCGACACCCCTTTCTACCCCCCATATATTCCCTGCCATCAGGCTTTAATCCTGCCAGTGCTATTACTTCATTAAAAAAATACAATATACCGGTATGTCAACCCCCTGCTATACATATTTAACCCCGAACCACCAAATAATGATAATATGAGCGATAATACCAAAAAAATCAATGGTTTCCAAATTGCAGCCACATATATCGGTATAACCATCGGGGCTGGATTCGCCTCCGGCCAGGAAGTGCTTCAGTATTTTTCCTTTTTCGGCCTGGACAGCTTTCCAGCCCTCACCCTGGCAGCCATGCTATTTATTGTCTTCGGGTGGATGATTCTAAATCTGGGGGCAAGGCTGCAAGCCCGGTCGCACCGGGAGATTCTGGACTACACCAACGGTAAATACCTCGGCCTGGCCGTGGACTTGGTGATAACCTTTTTCCTTTTCGGCGCTTTTGTGGCCATGCTGGCGGGAGCCGGGGCAAGCCTGCAGCAACAGTTTGCCTTCCCACCTCTGGTGGGAGCGCTAATTATGTCCGCGTCATCGCTGGCCACGGTGTTTTTTGGGCTGGCGGGAATAGTTTCTGCCCTGAGCTTTCTGGTGCCGGTGATGATGGCGGGAATTTTTGGGGTTTCCCTATCCGTGCTACTTTCCTCACCGACCGGCCTTAATCATATCAATATTTATACGCAACCCTGGGCGGCGGTAATTCCATACTGGCCCCTATCGGCACTGATTTATGTATCCTATAATCTGGTAATGGCAGTGGCTATACTTGCACCCATGGGCAGCATGTCAGAAAACCGGAAACAGCGCTGGGAGGGCGCCCTTCTAGGAGGGCTGGGCCTGGGGGCAGGCATACTGGCCATTAACCTTGCGCTGCTTATAATTCCAGATTCCTTCAGTTACCCCATTCCCATGAGTTTTATAGCCGCGGGCTTTTCCCCGGCCGTGTCCCTGGGCTATACCGCAGTGCTGCTGGCTGCCATTTACACCACCGCCGTGGGCGGTCTTTACGGCTTCGCGGCCAGGCTGACCAGACCGGGAACCAGGCGTTTCAAACTGCTGGTACTGGTCATAACCGCAGCGGCAATAGCAGCCAGCCAGCTGGGATTCACCACCCTGGTACGTTTCCTTTACGCTGGTGTGGGCATCGCCGGCTTCCTCCTGCTGGGAGGGCTGGCTTATAGCTTTATTAAAACAAAAAGCAGGCCAAAACCAAACCCGGCGGTATAATCGGCAAAACCTATAGAAAAAAAGACCGACTCATTGAGCCAGCCCTCTCAGGTTAATTAGTTTAATTATAATAATCCTTTGCCCTTCTGCACGGCTATGGCAATCATCTGCTCCTTTTTACTGAAACCAGGAACTTTTAGGGCAAATTATACTGTACCATCAATGCTGGCCAGCAAATCCTTTAAAGCCTTGACCTGCTGCATATTTAACCTGGACTTTAATACGTCGTTAAACTCCACGGCCACGGTGATAAGTTTTTCCGCCAGGCCCCTGCCCTTTTCCGTTAGGAAAACCCGCAACGCCCGCCTGTCTTCGGGATCGCTCCGCCTCTCCACCATCTTTTCCTTTTCCAGACGATCCACCAGTCCTGTAACGGCAGGACTTTCCAGGGAAAGCCGTTCGGCCAGGTTTTTGACATTCTGACCGTCTTGCATTATTAAAGCAAAAAGAATGAAAGACTGGGTAACGGTAATACCGTATTGGCTAAAGCGGTTATTATAGTATTTATGAAGCTTCCGGGCGGCCACCCCGACCTCGAAACACAGGAAAGTGGTAAAATCCTCCATGTCATTACTCCTTACCAATTGCAATTATAGATAATATATTCGCATGTTAATTATTTGTCAATAACATACTGGCCTTTGATTCTAACGCCCGGCAGTTATCTTCCTCTAAATACAGGCTTTCCGTCATTTGATGAAAAATTATTTCATACTACAACGTATTATTTACCCCCCGGTAAGCAAAATAGTTACATGTTCTTCAGATTTGTATTCTACGGACTTCTGGGCTGGGTTCTGGAGGTGTTCTGGACGGGCCTGGAATCAGGCCTGGGGGGAGATCCCCGGCTGCGCTCCACAACCTATCTCTGGATGTTTCCCATTTACGGGCTGGCGGTATTCCTGGAGCCCGTACACCAGCACATCAGGCACTGGCCGTGGCTGCTGAGAGGGATAATATGGCTGGTTATAATATGGGCCATTGAATACGTCACCGGTGGCCTGCTACGTATGTTTACCGGGTATAGCCCCTGGGACTACACCGGCGTGGGACGGTGGGAAATAAACGGCCTAATCAGGCTGGACATGGCCCCCCTCTGGTTTGCGGCAGGGCTGTTGTTTGAAAAGACGCATGATTTTATCAAAAAAATAACCGCCAGACTGTGAAAAATACTGTCGCTCCGGTTTAAAGGAAAGGGGGACACACCTTCTTGTTTGTCTAAAATCCTTACGTTTTAACAGGATCACGAAGGAATGTCCCCTAATTTAATGAAGGATTATTCGATTTTATGTAAAATATCTATAATATAAGAGGGAATATTTTTTTCCTTGCTTAAAAACAACAATAATTAATATAAGGGTAAAGGGGGTGTAAGTTGTGAGTCTGGGCACTGGAATACTGCTTTCCCTGGGATTTGCTTTCGTAGCCGCATTCGTGGTAATGACCATTAGCGGCACGGCCAAGGATATGACACTGGCTACCACCAAAATGGAAGAACAGGGACACTCCCACCATTAATGTAGGGCCAAATATTATTAATAGCAATGAAGCACGAGAACCGTCCCCTTGCTTCATCAACCTTTAGATTACGCTGTAGTACTATGACCTGCAATGAAATTATGGCCGAATAATAATATGGCCTCCCTGATCAGTTTGGCTGCCAGCAGCGAGGTACTTTCCCCTGGGTCATATACCGGACATACCTCCACCAGGTCAAAACCCACCACCGGCAGGCGGGCCAGCATATGGAGAGCCTGTAGTATTTCCTTTGCCGAACACCCGCCGGGTTCCGGTGTACCCGTCCCTGACGCGTAGGCGGGATCCACCACGTCTATATCCAGGGTTAAGTATACCGGCCTGCCGGCCACCCCGGCGATGATATTTTCAATATTTTCACCGTTCACCTCGTGATACAGGTTGGTTTCCTCCCGGGCGAAGCGAAACTCCTCCCGGGCTCCGGAACGTATGCCACACTGAAAAATGTTCCTGCCTCCCACCACTTCAGCCACCCTGCGCATTACCGTGGCATGGGAAAGTTTTTCCCCCAGATACTCATCCCGCAAATCGGCATGGGCGTCCAGTTGCACCACCACCAGGCCGGGATAATGGGAAGCAGCCTTTTCCACCGCCGGCAGAGTCACCAGGTGTTCTCCCCCCAGCAATACAGGAAATTTTCTATCAGACAGAACTCCATCCATGGCTTCGGCAATATACTCCAGGTTTTTTTCCACCCTGCCGGGCACTATCTCAACGTCACCAAGATCATGATAAACATAATCGGACAAATCCCTCTCCGCAACCGGACTGTACTCCTCCAGCCCGACGCTTACCAATCTGATGTGATGCGGACCAAAGCGGGCACCCGGCCGGAAACTTACCGTAATATCCATTGGGGCTCCCATAATCACAATATCCGCTTTGCCATAATCGGGGGAACTCCCCATAAATCCGTTAAACCTTTCCAAACCCATGCATAACCCTCCCAAATACTGAAACAATACTTAAGGCGGCATCTCTGCCGCCCGGATTTTATGATTCTATTTAAGCAGTTCCTGTACGAAAGGCGGAAGAACAAAACACGTGCGATGTATTTCAGGGCTGTAATAACGGGTGTTGAGATCCGGTAATTTGCTGATATCCACCTTAAGCGGGTCATGCTTCTTGCTGCCCATGGTGAATGACCACAGCCCTCCCGGGTAGGTAGGCACGTTACCCAAAAATAGCCTGGTTACGGGAAAGATTCCCGATACGTCTTTGTATATCCGGGGTATCAGATCCCTATTGAAAAACGGTGATTCCGTCTGGGCCACAAATATGCCGTCCCCGGTCAGGGCGTCATGCACATCCTTGTAGAAGGCCGCCCCGAAAAGCCCTTCCGCCGGCCCGATAGGGTCGGTGGAGTCCACCACGATCATATCGTAAGTGTTTTTATGCTCCTTAACGTGTCTGATGCCGTCGGCAACCAGCACCTCTACCCGGGGATCGTCCAGGGCACAGCTAATTTCCGGCAAATATTTTTTGGCCGCCTCGACTACCTTGCCGTCTATCTCCACCAGAGTCGCCTTTTCCACGGATTTATGCTTGATAATCTCACGGATGGAGCCGCCGTCCCCGCCGCCTATAACCAGCACCCGGCGGGGGTTGGGCAGGGTATTCAAACCGACGTGGGTGATCATCTCATGGTATACAAACTCGTCTGCGATGGTGGTCTGTATAATGCTGTCCAGCAGCAGCATACGGCCGAACTGGTGGGTATCAACCACCGCCAGCTTTTGATAGGGTGTTTCCTCATAGTGTAGCGTTTTGGCTACCCGGCAACCAATGGTCAGATCTTTGGTTTGCATTTCGGTAACCCACAATTCCATACATAACCCTCCTAAATCAATACCACATGGGTACGGCAGCAAGGGCGCACCCGGTTTTAACCACCCTGTGCTCCACTGCGGCAATTTTTATGTCTTTCAGATCCATTCCCCGGGAGCGAAAAGACTCTTCCAGCATAGCCCTGATCCTGTCCCGGGCTTCCTCCTTGCCACACACCCCGGAAAATTCCATGATCACCCCGAAGGTGTCGGCGGAAATTCCCACACCTACAGCGGCCGCTATCAGCTGGCCCGGTTCCTGGCTAACGATATAGCCGTAAGCGGTAGGCACCAGTGAGCCCGGTGGAATAACCAACTCAGGATCAATCTCAGCTTCCGGCGGCAAAATGCTGCTTACCCTGATTAAGTTGATATTACCGATTCTGCCGGCCAGCAGGGCGTTGTCAAAAGCCGTCAGAGTACTGTCCCCCTCTGCAGCGGCAGCGGTTAAAAAATATTTTTTCGGCGTCGGTAGCATGATAAATCCCCTTCCGAAAATAGTATAACCTCAAACAAACAATAAAAATTATACCACCTGCATGCTAAAAAACAACAATTAATTTTTGTTTTTCCTGAAAAACTATTTATTTTCTCCGGTGCATAGTTATCCCCTCGCAGAGGGAATATATTTAATGATTTTAAGGCAAGCGACTTCAATATTTAAGGGGGTTATCGCATGCAAAAAACCATACTAGCCACCTTCCCCACCCGGGATAGCGCGGAGAGGGCTATTCAGGAACTGAGAAGCAAGGGATTTGAAAATGAAATATCGATGATTTCCAGAGAAAATCAAAAGGATGACTGGGTTGATAATAAGCATGCTCCTGCCACCGGAGGAGATCCGGTGATGAATGGGGCGGGCACCGGCGGAACCGTAGGCGGGATCATTGGCCTTGCTGCAGGGGTGGGTGCCCTGGCTATACCGGGCATCGGACCGGTGCTGGCCGCCGGGCCCATCGCAGGGCTTCTTTCCGGGGCCGCCACCGGGGGCATCGCCGGAGGTCTGGTAGACTGGGGAATACCGGCGGAAAGGGGCCGTTTTTACGAAGACAAGGTGAAGCAGGGCAATATCATGGTGACTGTGCGCTGTGATCAGGGAAAGATAGATGAGGCCGCCAAAATACTACGTAATTCTGGCGGCAAAGACGTAGAGACACATTAATATATTCATTATGCAATAACCAAAATATTCCGGTAATAAACCCCAATATTTTGTAGATAATAAACCCGGAAGCCAACATGGCTAAATTTTTCAAAGGAGGCACAACAATGGATCAAGCATTCCAACTGCAACAACAAATTCAGCGCCTGCGCCAGGAGATCAACGACATTTCCCAGGTTTGCAACGCGCTGCAACAGTCCGAGCAAGTCAACACCATGCAACTGCAGCAACTTCAGCAAAAAGAGGTTATCGCCACCCAGGGACTGCGCCGGATTCAGCAGGCTGCCAATTCATTGAACCAGGAGATCAACCAAATCAGCAGCATTGCCCAGCAGATGGCCGGGCAAATGCAAAACAGGACCTTCTCCACCAACTTTGCCAACCTGTCTTCAGGCTTTAACCCCTATCCAAGCACCGGGGCTTGGGGCCAAACCGGAAGCTTTGCAGGACAGGGCGCATTTGCAGGTCAAAGCGGCATTTATTCCGGGCTGTCCGGCCAGACCGGCACAAATGCGTGGCAATTAGGTCAGAGCAACTTAAATCAGCCGGGTTCTTCCTTCCCCGGCTCATACCAGCAAAGTTATGCAACTAATTTGCCGGGCGGACAGAACACTGCTATTATGTCGGCTACCACTCCCTTTTCATCTATGGGTAATAATGCCAATGCCCTGCTCCAGAGTACCTATACACCGTACCAGGCAAACCAGTACGGATTCAGGTAAAAATTCCCCATACTATATAGGAAGTGTACAACCCGGTCATTATGGCCGGGTCTGTTTTTTTTTCGTAAAGACCGTATTAGACAATATTTACCCCTTAACATTTTTTACCATTATTACTATAATTTTAGTAAATAATAATGGGGGTGATTCTATGTCAAAAACCATCAAGGACGGCGCATCTTTTAACCAGCGTGATGTAATAGATTTTCTGGTTGAATTCTCTGCCTTCAAAGACAGAGTGGAGAAAAAATTTAAAGATGTATCCAGGGAGCTGGATGGTAAAATCAATGAGCACGACCTTTGGGTGGGGGTTTATCTGATAGCCACCGATTATGCGGAGGAACTGGCCAATAAAAAAAGTAAGCAGGAACCTGTGGTGCAAAAGGTGTCCTGATTCAGCTACACCCATAATTTTTACCCTTATTTAATTTTTTTCATGAAGGGCATGCTATAATTGGAGGTGAGCCTTATGGCCCAAGGGTAACTTGGAGTAAGCTTGATCAATTCCCGCCCAGGCGGGAATTTTTATTCCAGAGAGGTGATATCATTGTATGACCCCGTAGTAATAGCTTTCGGGCCTCTAACCATCAAATGGTACGGTGTAATCATGGCCACCGCCTTCTTGCTGGGCATCGGGCTGGCCTACCGCAGGGCTCAGAGCCAGGGCTACGATACCGACCACCTGATAAACATGATAACATTAATCATCCCCATGTCCATCATCGGGGCGAGGTTGTATTTTGTTATTTTTGAATGGGAAGCGTACCGTCTCAACCCACTGGACATTCTGGCCATATGGCAGGGCGGGCTGGCCATACATGGGGGACTACTGGGGGGCATCCTGGCCGGGCTGTGGTATATCAGAAAATACAGGCTGCCGTTCTGGCAAACCGCCGATATACTGGCGCCTAGTGTCATACTGGGACAGGCCATCGGTCGCTGGGGCAACTTTTTTAATCAGGAAGCCCACGGCGGACCCGTATCCCGGGAATTTATCTCTCACTTCCCGGCTTTCATTCAGAACCAGATGTTAATTAACGGCGTATATTATCATCCTACCTTTCTGTACGAGTCGCTGTGGAATTTTGCCGTATTCGGAGTACTCCTGTATAAATGGAGGAAACGTGATTTCTCCGGACAGATAACCCTACTCTACCTGTCGTTGTATTCCCTGGGCAGGTTTTTTATTGAGGGGATGCGCACAGACAGCCTCATGCTGGGTCCCATCCGGGTAGCCCAACTGGTTAGCGCACTGCTTTTCGTTATCGGCATAACCGGTTTATTTTACACCAGGCGTAAGGCCGGAAAAATGGCACGTTAAAAAAGCCGGCCATACTCCTCCACCGCCCCGCATGAAAGATGCCATGGTCAGACGTTACCCCGCACAGCCTGCAGCAAAAGGCAGGCGGAGGGCCGGCAAAAAGGCATCCTGCTTGCTAGCGGGCTATTTTTGTGTTAAGCTCAAATATGGTAATATAGCAAAAATCTGTCGATAACGGGGTGCTCCCACATGAAAGGCCGAGGCAGGAATTCTGCCCCAAATGGAAAAAAATCCTCTACCAGGCCATCCCACCGCGAACATATAAAATGCCAACTGCTGGGTATCGCCATAATGGCTCTGGCTGCACTGGGTATGGCCACCTTTTTTACTAACTCTCCGGGCATGCTGGGCCGCATCATTGAACGGACCATGCTGGTGCTGACCGGAGAGGGCCGGTATGTACTGCCGTTGCTGCTTGCCCTGGCGGGCATAAAAATGTTGACCGGGGAGCAGCGGTTTAGACTTAATGCCCGGGTCACCGGCATATTCGTGCTGTACATGACGGTTCTTTTTTATCTGCATATGGATATTATACCCTCCCAGTATTTCAAGGCCGCCCTGTTGGGTCAGGGTGGCGGCTTTCTGGGTGCCGCCGGAACCTACCTGCTGAATCTTTTGTTTGGTCGGGTGGGCACATATATAGTATTGGCGGCCCTGGGTCTGGTTGCCCTGATACTGATCACCGGCTCTACCCTGGGGCAACTAGGTATGGTTGCCACCCTGCGGGCCAGAGCCATGGGCAGCAGGGTGGGCAGTAACATTGTAAGTTTTCTTTTCGAAGAAGTCGACCCGGAAAGAGAAATACGTAAGGGCTCAATAGATAAAGACCGGAAAAGCGGCATTGTAAAAATTAACGGCGGCGACGCCAACCCGGAAGAAGGGGAGCCAGCCGGGAAAGCTTCAGGGACGGATGACCGGTTGGACAGCCCTCCCCCGGCGCCAAGAAAACATAAAGAAAAATATGACCCTCAGGACGATCTGGTAATTGAGCTGGCCCCCCTTGCCCTCTCTGACGGTAAGACTTACAGGTTACCCCCGGTATCCCTGCTGGCCGGGCTTAAAAACAAAAAATCCGGGGCTTCCAACAGCGAGATTGCCGAACGCACCCGTATTCTGGAAGAAACCCTGGAAAACTTCAGCATTGCCGCCCGGGTCACGGAAGTATCCGTAGGACCGGCTATAACCCGTTATGAAATACAACCCCCCCCGGGCGTAAAAGTAAGCCGCATCGTGGGACTGGCTGATGATATTGCCCTTAGTCTTGCCGCGCCCGGTGTACGCATTGAGGCTCCTATACCGGGCAAGGCGGCGGTAGGTATAGAAGTCCCCAATCGCGAAATCTCCATGGTAGGGCTGCGGGAGCTTCTGGAAAGCAGGGAGTTCACCACCCCGGCCTCCCGCCTGACTGTTGTGCTGGGTAAGGATATCGCGGGCGCCCCGGTAGTAGCTGACCTTGGTAAAATGCCTCACCTGCTGGTGGCTGGCGCCACCGGCTCCGGAAAAAGCGTTTGTATAAACACTCTGGTGTCAAGCATACTTTTCAGGGCTACTCCCGATGAAGTAAAATTTTTGATGATAGATCCCAAAATGGTGGAACTGACCACCTATAACGGCGTTCCTCATTTGATCGCCCCGGTAGTCACCGATGCCAAAAAAGCGGCTGGTACCCTGCGCTGGGCGGTCAAGGAAATGGAAAAGAGGTACGAACTGTTCGCCCAAACAGGGGTAAGGGATATAGCCAGGTATAACAAGCTTTGCGGCGCTGCCGTGGACTCCCCGGACACCCCCCTTCCCTTTGTGGTGATAATTATTGACGAGCTAGCGGATTTGATGATGGTAGCGCCCGCAGACGTTGAGGATTCCATCTGCCGCCTGGCCCAGATGGCCAGAGCCGCCGGTATGCACCTGGTAGTGGCTACCCAGAGGCCCTCCGTGGACGTGATTACGGGACTGATTAAAGCCAATATTCCTTCCCGGGTATCTTTTGCGGTATCATCACATATGGACTCCCGTACCATTTTGGATATGGGAGGGGCCGAAAAACTGCTGGGCAAAGGAGACATGCTGTTTTTCCCGGTGGGCGCCCCCAAACCGGTGAGGCTACAGGGGGCATACCTGTCTGATCAGGAGGTAGAAGCCCTGGTGGGCTATCTCAAAGAACAGGCCCAGCCGGTTTACGACGAGCAGGTACTTAAAACGCCCCCGGCAGAAGAGAAAAACGACTCCGCCAATTTCGAAGACGAGCTGCTACCCCAGGCGGTGCAGATATTTATTGAAAGCGGTACGGCGTCCATATCCTTACTCCAGCGCAGGATGCATATAGGCTACGCCAGAGCGGCCAGACTGGTGGACATTATGGAAAGGAAGGGTATCGTGGGGGGTTTTGAGGGCAGCAAGCCCAGGTCGATTTTAATGTCCCTGGATCAATACCAGCAAACTTTTGATTCCGGATCCCAGTAAACTCCGGTCCGTCGGCCCGGCAGACACACACACGATAACAGCCGCAGAACAGCCACCGGACAAACAACATTAATTACTCCCGGCCTGCAGGAAATTGATTGGGGGTTGACTTGTCTATAGCCCGGTGTTACATTTTAAAAGATAATATATATAGTGCCATTACGGGGAGGGAATATCATGTTTGACTTTAGCATTTTTTATCTTTTTTCCGGCATATGCCTGGGTATCGGTGTATTGGCAGTGATTTTTGTAAAACCTATCGCAGAAGTACTTGAAAAGGTAGAAGAGCAGTCCAATGGCAGGGTACAGCACTAATTATTTACTTAATCAAGAATAGAGTGACTCCCGGTGCGTCTCATTTTTTTATATTATGCTAATGCTCTCCCTGTTTAATACAAAGGAGGAACGGCAAATTGGCCAGTGGAAAATCAGTAACTGCCCCGGAATACCCCAGCAACGACAATATGGATAAAATTGTGGGCAGGGTAAAAAAAGATATGCTCTGGGTTTTGGTGAGCGTGGCAGTGGCCGTGACCGCAGGCCTGGCAGCGGGACAACTGATCTAAGGAAAGGGGACACACCTCCTTCGGAGGAATGTCCCCAACTTATGTCAGGGGACACACCTTTGTTTCAGAAGTAAGAGGTGAGAAGTCAAGGAGTCAGAATAAGAGAACCGGCGAAAATAACAGTAGTCAGGAATATCTGAATAGTGCTGGGGAAGGAATGTCCCCAATAAGAGTTTAAATGATAAAACCCCGGAATACCGGGGTTTTATATGTTTTTATACCATATAGCCAGAGCTGTAGCTATGATTAAAAGCCTAACTGGCAAGATAAGCTGCTTTTTTAGCAAGCCTTTTATCCTCAGCCACTCCGCCGCAGCCATAGGAAGCACCAGCACCATAAATATAAACCGAGCCACTGGCACAAAGGAAGGATTGCCCAGGGTAAAAATCCACAGCACCAGCGCCCAGGCCAGTATCCCCAGCGCAATCAAAGCCGGACCGGGCAGCTTATTACCTTCCATATATGCACCCCCGCATCTTTTTATATACTTTCACCCCTTCGCGCCAGAAATCCTTCCGGTTTTATAACCTATTTTCAAACGCCAACATATGTTGAAGTATATTTTCTGTACCGGAGGTCCTGGCGATGTCAGTGGAAGTATTAACGGTGGCAAACCACCGCCAGCTTGTGGATTTTTGCGTATTTCCCACCAGAATATACAGCCGCTCCGAAAACCCCAACAACATAAACGACCCCACGGGAATTTTCAATCCAACCCAAAACCCGGTCATGCAGCACCTGGAGGGCTGCAACCTGTTGGTTTTCAGGGACGGCAAATTAGTGGGCAGGGTGGCCGCCACCAGGGATCTGCTTAATCCTGACCCGGCCACGGGTTTCTTTGGCTGCTTCGAGTGCCTGAATGATCCCGGGGCCGCCACTGCTTTATTGGACGGGGCCCGGGACTGGCTGCGGGAAGAGGGCTGCACCAGAATGATCGGCCCGGCCACTTTTAATACCAACCAGAAGGTGGGCATGCTGGTTGAAGGATTTGAAAAAGGCTATCAATACATGATGCCCTTCAATCCCCAGTATTACCCGGAATTAATGGCAGCCGCCGGCATGGAGAAACTGACCGATCTGCTTACCTTCCGCTGGCGCCGGGAACAGGGCATACCCGCAAAAGTCGCCGCTGTTGCGGGCAGGGCAGCCAGAAACCCCGGGGTAACCCTGCGCAGAATTAATCTTTACCACCCCGCAGCGGATGTGGATTTGGTAAGAACTGTGTATAACCAGTCCATGTCGGCCAACTGGGGATTTATACCCCTTACCCGGGCAGAGGTAGCGGCCATGTTGAGCTTCTGCGCCGGTTCTGCCGACCCCGATTTATTGCTGGCCGTACTGGTCGACAAACAACCTGCCGGAATACTTCTTTTCACTCCCTCACCCTTCCCCTCACGCCCGGGATTAAAATCAGTGCGGGCAGCCATAATGGGCGTGGTCCCCGAACTCAGGCACAGGGGACTGGATTCCCTGATGATGCTGGAAGCCATCAAGAACCTGATTAAAAACGGCTACCATGAGGCCGACCTATCTCAAATACATGAGGACAACAGTGTCATGCTCAAGATAATCACCCGTGTCTTTGAGGGTGAACAAACCAGGCGCTTTAGAATATACCAGTGCGAGGTATAATATTAGCAATTTGCCTAATTTAACCTAGCATTTGACACCCCCGTTTGATTATTTTATTTTAATTAGGGGGTGATTTTTTTGTCCAAGGTGGAAGAACTGGTTTTGGAACTGATTGAACCTCTCCACGACTAAAGTCGCGGGATTCTGGAACCCCGGACCCCAGCGCTTCATTGATTCCTGCTTCATCGGGCCGAGCCTTCCTTGCGGTTGGTCTTACCGGGCCTTCACAGGCCATCCCCACAGTTCCTGCGGTTCATCTTAACTAATCTGGCCTAACTGGCTAAAATACGTTTTCCTTCAGCTAATATGTTTCTTGCTGCATTTATATCGCGGTCATGAATCGTTCCGCAAACCGGGCACTGCCACTCACGGACAGAAAGCGTTAGCATGGCATTCTTAGTGCCGCATTTTCCGCACAGCTTAGACGACGGGTAAAACGTGTCGATTATGACCACCGTCCTGCCGTACCAGGTTGCTTTATACTCCACCATGCGCCGGAACTCACCCCAGCCAGCATCGGATATGGCCTTTGCCACTTTACGGTTCTTGACCATGTTTTTTATCCGCAAGTCCTCCATGCTGATGACTTTGTTTTCGTCTACCAGCTTTTTGGATACCTTATGCTGAAAGTCCCTGCGCTGGTTTACGACCTTCTCATGCTGTCGGGCTACTTTTATACGGGCTTTCTCACGGTTTTTGGAACCTTTCTTCTTTTTAGAGTAGGTGCGCTGCAGTTTGGTTAACTTCTCCTGGGCTTTAACGTAATACTGCGGGTTCTCAACCACCTCATCGCTGGAGAGGATGGCAAACTTCTTGAGGCCCATGTCTATACCGACTTCACCGGTGGCAACATTTAATGGTTTGATTTTTACTTGACACAGAATGGAGGCGGAGTATTTACCGGAAGGTGTCCGACTCACGGTTACATTGATAATGTTGCCTATTTCCCTGCCGTCTGCCGCGTATTCTACCCAGCCCACTTTCGGCAGCTTGATCCGGTGATGCTTTACATCTATACGGATATTATTGTTTGTAAGATTGGTTTGATAAGACTGCTTCGGTCCACGTTTACTCTTGAATTTCGGGTAGCCTGCCCGGCCTTCAAAAAAGTTCTTATATGATTCATCCAGGTCTTTGAGGCTGTTTTGCAAAGCAAACTTGTCTACTTCAGCAAGCCACCCGGTATTGGGGGTGGCTTTGATCTGGGTGAGCATTGCCGAGCATTCGGTATAGCTCATGTACCGTTTTTCAGCTTTGTAAACCTCAACGTGCCACGCCAAGAAGTGGTTATACACCCAACGGGCACAACCAATAGTCTTATTAATCTGTGCTTGTTGATCCGGGGTTGGATAGATGCGCACCTTGAACGCTTTCTTTACCGGCTCAGTCATGCCCATCACCTTCTTTTTTCTGGGAGTCAATATACTTCTTAACCGCTTCCTCGGTGTTTTCACCTACACTGGCTACAAAGTATGACGGGTTCCAGAGGTGCCCGCCCCAAAGTTTCTTTTTCATACCGGGGAATTCTTTGAACAAAAACCGTGCGGTGTTGCCTTTAAGGGCCTTCAGTATGTCGGGAATATAGTGCTGTGGGGTACAGTCTACCAACAGGTGGACGTGATCCGGTATTACTTCCATTGTAACTATCTCGAATTTATGGAATTTTGCCAGTGACTGAAACATCTCTTTTATCCTGGCTTCTACTGAGCCTTCGAAAATCTTGTGGCGGTATTTTGTGCAGAAGACTATGTGGTAGCGCAGATAATATACGTAACCTCGTCCCTTATTGACTGGCATGGTTTTCACCTCTGCGTATATTATAACATACGTTGCCGTAGAAATGAAACATTAGTTCGGTTTGGGAGTGGTTTTTTGGCAACTAGTTTTAGTTGCCAAAAAATTGACCTAACTCATGACTGAAGTCAGAGTGTGCGGCCAAGTTTCATCAATTAAGTCTGGAGGAATTGAAGGAGTTATTTGACCAAATGGCCGATACGCTTGACCTGCTGGGCTGGATAAAACTTAACGAGGTACTGCTGCCCTAAGTGTTGGCGAAAAAAAGAAGCCCCGCAGTTTCGCGGGGCACTGAGAGCGAATTATCCCGTATCGTGAATATCCTTATTGATAACTACAATCCCCTAAAAGTAATTTTATTTGGCTCCTTAGCTAATGGAGAGATTCATGACTATAGCGACATTGACCTTATCGTTATAAAAGAATCGGATAAATCCTTTTTCACTTTAAGATAATATTTCGACAATTCCCTGTTATTCCCTTCAGGGGTTCCGATATGCAGAAGAACCGGCCATATTTTTAGGCCGGTTCTTTGTTTATTTCATACGTATCAGTGGGCTTCTTTGCGATGACGCCACGTAAAATGGAGCAATATCATCATTAAATGAATTAGGATTTTTGAACATTGTCTTTTATATCCCAAATAGTAATCCGCACAGAATTGTTTTTAAGGTTTTTCAAGCCCTTCTCAACCTAAAGAACATCTATTCGCCAATCCTCAGGATTACCCTTATTTCCCCCAATAATTGGATAGAGGCAATTGTTTCAGAAGCTCATTTTTAAAAAGTTCCTGGCTATTTATAACCAAGAGGTTTTTGTTTATTGATGATATTTAAAATCCAAGGCTTTATAACTTCGCAATATTATTCATATCAATCATTGACTGTAAACTAGGAACTCTTCTGTAATCAAAGCCGAGGCTTTGTTGTTTATTAATGCTAATAGCATTAGCAACTAACTCGATAAATTCATTTCCATCTTTAACTTTAAAGAGTACTTTAATTTTCTCAAAATGGCTTTTGGAGATAGCTTTTTCAAATAGTTCGGGTCTTTCTCTTTTGAAGAATAATGAACATCTAGGAAACCAAATATTGTAGTAATCATCATTAAATTGCAGTGAGGTTATAAAATACAGAATAATTTCTGTATCTATTAATGTTTCAAAGCTAATATCCGGATAAATAGCCCTCTGCTTCACGGTATCTGCTGTAACAGAAATTCTATTCAGACTTAATCGACGATTACGGATATCATCAAGCGTTGGAACATAAGCGTAAAAAATCGCTATATTAGAAGCATGAAGTTGGCCAGAATTATCATACCTAAAGAAATATACCGAGTGGATGAAGTAAGATGCCTCTGCATATTTACCAAGTTTCAGGAGAACTGTTATAAAGTAAAGGAATAACTCATATATAAAAAATTGATAATTATCAAAGTCGTTTTCTCTCCATGTGGAAATATTGTGAGGCCTATGCTTGTATGATATTAGCTCTTGAAAGAAATTGTAAAAAATGTCATTATCAACACCATCGTAATATTTATATACGGATATTACAATATTAATAAAGCTGTCTCTTAGTGGCAATAATTTTTGAATGCTCTCAATCACTTGTTCATCAAATTCAGCATCATTATTTCTTGTAATTCTGAAGTCTTCTAATGAAATAAAATAATCGGCAACATAATCCCTTAAAAGCCCATTAACCGCTTTAGGGCTGTTCTGTAAAGAATATTTTATCTTGCTTGCGTAATTAGCCGTTTTAATAATTACCGGCTCATCATCAAATAAATATAAAGGTGGCACACCCAAGGGGGGTCTTTTTAAACTTGGCCTATTATAAAGATTTCTTAAAAGTTTTTCGTAACTATGTTCAAAAATCTCTTCTGAGGAGAAGTCTAAATACATACGGCTATCCATGAATAAAGGTAAATATGGTTGATTATTTTCATCAAGCTCAGTAACTATAGGAATAAATTTGCTCTGACCGGTATCCTCATACATTTTTTTTGATATTATCTGAGATTCAGTTCCTACACCACCTTCATTGAGACTTGCCTTTGTCTGATATGTTTTATCGCAAATAACTAATACATTGTTTATCCCACTATCTGTTACCATTTGTTCCATAAATTTATATTTATCCTGACCTTCTTTTAAATCCCATTTATCTAATACAATCCAAATACCATCACTCATAAGTCTTTCAGCTAACTCCAACACCCATTGTTCATGTTTCACTGAAGACCAGCTATATGAAATAAAAACTTTTGGAATTTCTTTTTTACCTGTCATATTATCACCTTCACAAAATTCTTTAATGACGAAATACGACAAGGTAATAGTTATTTCCTTTAGAAGTAAATAATATTTTCCAGTAATATGACATGGAATTTTTCTATGATTATAAGCTTTTATACTATTGCTGTGTAAAATGAGCATGGCACCAAGTGGCAGGTAACGTTTCCCATAGCCCACAGGTACCATAAAACCCCTACTGGCATACTAATTGGCATACTAACCATACAGCAAACCATGAAACCCTTGGAAAAAAAAACCCCGCCTGTACGGCGGGGCACTGAGAGAGATTTAGGAGGCTGGTTTACTGCTACTACCTGTAGCATTATTATTCTGACCACCTATACCATTTTTTATCCCCTCATCATGATCATCGGCATCCCCGGTATAATAAAAATGAACATCCCGCTGGGGAAAGGGTATCTCAATACCCAGGCCTTCAAACTGCTCTTTTACGGACATGTTTAATTCATCCAGAACCCGGAACTTATCCCTGTAATCCGGTATGGAGCAGGTAGCCAGCAGGTTCAGGGAGGAATCACCAAATTCCGTAAAATACACCCCCGGCTCCGGGTCATCCATAACATCCTGGTGGATATTCATAATCCCCAGCAAAACATCCTTTGTCCGCTGTAAGTCGGTACCGTAAGCCACACCTATTTTGAGTCTTATAGTCACCTGGGGACTGGGAAAGACGTGATTGATTATCCTGCTGGAAGCCAGGTCCTTATTAGGCACCACCATCACTGTATGATCGAAAGTCCGGATCCTGGTGGAACGGGGCCCGATATCAATAACATCGCCAATCAGCCCATTGGTCTCGATCCGGTCCCCAACCCTGAACGGCTTGTCAAGTATAATCATTACCCCCGCCAGCATATTGCCCAGAGTCTCCTGGGCCGCCAGGGCAATGGCCAGTGAAGCCACCCCGGCCGTGGCCACCAGCCCGCTGATGGATATATTGAAATAGCTGAGTATAATGGTGAAGGCTACAAAATACACCACAAATTTGCTAATCTGCTTGGCGATCAGGGCAACATGCTCCTCTACGGTGGAATCCTGCCCCTCCGCCGATTTTTCCATGTACCACTCGATTAGGCCTTCTATTAACCTGACAGCCCACCAGGCCGCCACCACAACAATGGCTACGTGGGCAATCTGATCCAGCCTGAATAGCAGTTTTGACCCTTTGAACATTTCGAAATTATCGGCATAAGAGGCACCCCACATAACTATCAGGAAAAAAATTGCATATTTAAACGGACGGTTAGATAGCCGGGTAAGCTTTTCACCAGGCAAGCCCCTGGCGCCGAAGGTTAAAAAGCCCAGCACCCTTATCCAGAGCCAGCCCGCCAGCCAGGAAACCACTATTCCGGCAAAAATATAAGCCACCAGTATGCCGTAAAATTCTATATAATCCCTGTACATAAGCACCTCCGAAATGAGTAGTAATGGTACGCGTTTTGCAAGATAGAAGAGGAACACATCAGAAAGAGGATTTTTGTCCATGGCAGCCAATTTATTAATGACTACACAGTATCCATATTAAAAACAGATCCCGGGGAGATTATAACAGCAACCCCACTTGCAGTGCAATCATTATACAACGCCATATACAAGAGGTAACTGATGAAAGATTATCTGATCAAAGGCGGGGAGCTAATTACCTCCGGTGGACCGGTGCCCAATAAAGGCCTGGTAATCATGCGCGGAAAAATAGCCTTGCCCGGGGCCATGAAGCCTGACAGCCTGTATGCCGGCCTGTCTTGTTCATTAAATTTCTTTTCGTCCGCCAAAAACCCTCCGGAAAATCCCGCCAGAAATATTCCAAGCCATAATCCCGGCAACGGAGCAGGCGCGATCAACGAAGACGATTATGAAATGATTAACGCCGAAGGGTTGTACATATCTCCCGGCTTTATCGATCTGCACATGCACGGCGGGGGTGGATTCGACACTGCGGAAGGCAACACAACCTCCCTGAGAAAAATGGCTTTGTTCCATGCCCGGGGAGGCACTACTTCATTTTTGCCCACCATTGCCGCAGGCCCGCCCAAGGTGATGGAAAAGGCCCTGGCCGCTGTGTCTGCACAATATTTAAGAACCACCGGGGGGGCAGGCATACTGGGTGCCCACCTGGAAGGCCCCTACCTGAATCCGGGTAAAGCCGGAGGTCAGAACAAATCTTATTTTCGCGCCCCGGATGTGCAGGAAATGGAAAAGTTTATTACCACCGCCGACGGCTGTCTGAAAATGGTGACGCTGGCGCCTGAACTGCCCGGCGCCACGGAAATAATAAGGCTGCTGAACAGGGAGGGCATCGTGGTATCAGCTGGACATTCCCTGGCCACTTACGAACAAACTAGGGACGCCATCCGGGCCGGTATGCGCCATGCCATTCACCTCTTTAACGCCTCTGCCCCTCTGCACCACCGGCGCCCCGGCCTTGTGGGTGCGGTACTGACCAGCAGGGAAGTAAGTGCTGAGGTCATTGCCGACGGCCACCACCTGCACCCTTCTATGCTGATGTTGCTCAGGGAAATAAAAGGCAAACGGAGCCTGGTGCTGGTTACCGACGCTATGGGGGCAGCAGGATTGGGAGACGGAAAATATAAATTCGCCGGACGGGAAATTGATATAAGCGGGGGCCGGGCGGAACTGGAAGACGGCACACTCGTGGGCAGCACCATCACCATGGCGGATGCCGTAAGTAATATGATCCGCCTGGCCGGCCTGCCCCTGCAGGAGGCCATACACATGGCCAGCCTGAATCCGGCCAGGGTGCTGGGCATAGAGGACCAGAAAGGCACCATCGCGCCTGGTATGGATGCGGATATAGTACTGCTGGATGAAGAACTCAATGTTAAGCTCACCATGGTTCAGGGTGAAGTGGTCTATAGCGGATTATAAAACTTCAGCCGCAATCATAGTATCCGCTGCAGCATTGTGCTTACGGCGGTTTTTTCAAAACTGTCATCCAGGGGCGCCAATTCCCCCTGCCAGCCCCGTCTCTTTAAAGCCAGGGTGATAAGGTAATCGGCCAGTACAGAATTTTTGGGCAGCAGCGGTCCGTGCAGGTACGAACAAAAAACATTTTTATAGCGGGCGCCCTCAAAGCCGTCCCGGCCATTGTTGCCGTGCCCGGCCAGCACCCTCCCTAGTGGCTGCAAATCCCCAAGGAAAGTCCTGCCGGAATGGTTTTCAAAACCCACCAGTTTATATACCGTCCCCTCTATATCCACTTCCACCGCCACGTTACCTATTAGTCTTTTATTACCTCCCTCGGTAAATAGGTCCAGTATATCCAGCCCCGGTATCTTCTTGCCCTCCAGGGTAAGGTAATATTTTCCCAACAACTGGTAGCCCCCGCATATAGCCAGCACTACCAGCCCGCCATCTATCGCCTCCCGCAGCAAATCGCTCCTGGCAGCCAGATCTCCGGCCATCAGGTTTTGCTCCCGGTCAGACCCGCCACCCAGAAACAAAAAATCTGCTTCCTTAAAATCAACCCTGTCCCCAAGGCTGACTTGACAGACGCTTACGTCAATACCACGCCAGTGGCAGCGGCGGGCCAAGGCCATCACATTACCCCTGTCACCGTACAGATTTAACAGATCGGGATACAGATGGTATATTTTCAGGCTGCAACTTTTCTCTTTGGGCATATCCACTCAAAATCCTCTCCACAGGCCAAAGTGCCGTATAAGTGGCCAGAAAATAGGACATTTCACCGGTCCCCTCCAACGCCGCCCGCACCGCATCGCCGAAGTCCTCCAGAACGGTTATGCAGGTCCCCGGTACACCGGCATATTTCAGACGTACTGCCATATCCCAGGCCCTCCTGCCGGTGCACACAAACCCGCTAAATTTTCCGGAGGAATGCTCCAATACCTCAAAATCAACATCCCACAGCCAGGATATATCCCTGCCGTCGGCGTCGTTATCATTGATGGCAATGAGCACATTGACCCGCCCGGCAGGCACGGACAGCAGAGCGGAAAGCCCCTCGTTAAAGCCGGTAGGGTTTTTAACCAGGTTCAGCAGTACCGTCTTGCCAAGATAAATAAACTTTTCCATTCTGCCGGTAGCCGGGCGATAGCCGGACAGGGAAAATATGATCCCATCAATCTCTATATCCAACAGCAGCCCTACCGAGCAAGCCGCCAGACCGTTATAGAGGTTGTACAGCCCGCTTACGGGAATACTGAGGGAATGCCTGTCTCCCCGGCGAAAACGCACCTGGCAGGAAATCGCTAGTTGCTCCGCCCCGGGTTCCACTCCCTCGACATCAACCTCCGGCCGTGCAAAACCGCAACCGGAGCAACTATATCTGCCCAACTGGCTATAATGGTAATACCTGTAGCTCAGCTCCACACCGCAAAAGGGGCAAAATTTGGCCTCCCTGGCCGCCGACCCGGTTCGGGTCACTCCCCCGTGCTCGGCCAGCCCGTAATAAACGGCGGTCTTGCCGGTAACCCTGCCCAACTGGGCCACCAGGGGGTCGTCGGCATTCAGCACAAGGCATATTCCCCCCAGGCTGGCAAGGGCATCTCTTACCAGAGCAATGGTTTTATCCAATTCGCCGTAGCGGTCCAGTTGGTCCCGAAAAAAGTTGGTCACCACCACTATGGAGGGAGCAACTTCCCGGACAACTCCCGGGAAAGATGCTTCATCCACCTCCAGACAGGCGTAATCGCGGTTAATCCTGCCGGACAGTCCCGCAACCTTGATGAACGCTGACGTAACCCCCGTGATCAGGTTGGCCCCCTCGCGGTTTAAAACCAGGCTGTAACCGGCGCCCTCCAGCACCCCGGCAATCATGTTGTTGGTAGTGGTTTTACCGTTGGTTCCGGTAACAATAATTATCCCCCGCCGGACTTGCCGCCCCAGTTCCCGCAACAATCCCGGGTATATTTTTAAAGCCACCCTGCCGGGCAGTGCAGAACCCTTCCCCCGTCCCGAAATCCTGCTGGCGAACATGACCAGCCGGGCGACCCAAAGGGCAAGGATAAACCTCAATTTCAAAAGAATCTCTCCTTAAACTGCACACACTTCCCATTATATCCAAAAAAATAAAATATGAAATTAGCCTCATTAGCGTAAGTTAATAAGTTAGGTGCCAGGCACCTAACTTATTAACTTTTTCATCCCACTGCTGGTGCCGCTCACGGCAGCATGGGGGTCTAATTCACTTTCATGTAATGGACCACACCGTTACTAAACTCCAGCTTTATACTACCCCTCTCCAGCAGAACATCCAGGTGGGCCTGTACCTCGGACAGCCCCAGAAATATTTCAAAACCTTGCAAATCAGGGTACATGGCGCTGCTGATTTGGTACGTACTCATCTTGCCGCCCTTTTCCAGAATATCCAGCACCACCCCGAAACGTTTATGATGGTGCTCCCGGGCAGCATTAATAACCTCCCCGGGGTTTTCAATTATTTCACCGTGACCGGGTAAAGCCCTTTTGATATGCATACCCTCCAGAAAATCCAGTCCCTCTAAATATCTGCTCAGGCTGGGATAGCGCCGGGAGGGATCCTCAGGGTCGGCTTCCAGCAGCGGATTGGGAGTAATGTGGGGCAGGAGGAAATCACCGGAAATCAGATTTCCCGACTCCTGGTCATAAACACATATATGCCCTGTGGCATGACCGGGAAAATGCAACATTTCTATAGCGCCACCCTGAAAGTTGAGTTTTTCACCCCCGGTCAACGGCTTAATGCTGACTTCACTGAGGGTGGACCGGGGCAGTATATCCTTCTCTCCTGCCATTTCTATCAGGACACGCATAGGAATACCCATCTTTACGATAAAAGGAAGTCTCTCTTTGATAAAATCCTGCTCTCCGGTGATTTTCTTGTATTCGTAGGGGTGGACGTAAACCTCCGCCCCGGAGGCCTGCCAGATCCATTGGGCAAGTCCGCTGTGATCCGGATGGGCGTGGGTAATTACCACCCTTTTAATTTCTTCCGGCCCAGTGCCGTGTTCCTTCAGCCCTGCGGTCAAAGCTTCCCTGCCTTCAGGGGTGTCGGGGCCGCAATCCACCAGAGTTAAGGGTTCTCCCTTGACCAGGTAGGCGTTAACCGGACCCACAGGATACGGGGTAGGAATTGATATACAGTGCATCGTAAGCATTTTTACAACCTCCATTAGCTCAATCCGGAAAAAGTATAACACTGCCACCATTAAAAAACAACATTTAAGGCTGCCGGTTAACCGGCAGCCTTAAACCTGCTTTAATCATCTCACCCCGGGCACCACCAGGGTTGTTGTATGTACGGTACTGTGGTAAAGTCCTTCCTTCGCATCCTTATCATCAGTGTAGGTTACCGTGAACATCCAGTGACCTTTGGCGCTGAAGGTGAACTCAGCCTCCCCCTCCTGCCCGGCAACCCCGGTGAGAGGATATTCACTGCCGTTAAACAGGTGGCTGGTGCCCTTCAACACAGCGCCCGGAAGGGGCTTGCCCCTGAAATATACCCGGAGTCCCAGCCTGTCCCCGGGTGCAAAATCATGGTGACTGCCCGGGATAATATCCAGTCCCCCGCTAATTGTCCCGGGAGGGGTCCCATGTACATGGTGGCCCACCGGCGCGGCCACCCTGGCCCATTGCACATATCTGGAGCAGCGGGCACCCTGAGGTAAAACCGGCCCGCCATCCCGGACCCAACTACCGTCCGGCAGGGTGCAGTAAATGCCAGCGTTATTTTCCAACACCACCGTATAAAGGCCCTCGGCGTTCGCCTGGAAGGCCACGGTATGGAACAAAACTTCACCGATTTCTATACTTGCCGGGATTTCCGTTCCGGCCGGGTCAATTACATAGGCCCGCCAATTTTCAGACTGCCCCTGCCCGTCCCGCTGCATCATCGAGCCCCAGTAAGCCCTTACTTCCGCCTTTCCCCCGCTGTGAAAATGCAGGTGGGCGGGCTCCAGCCAGACCGCATAACCCCTGGCAACATCCGGCACTGAAACCGTCATATTTAACTAACCTCCGTCTCAATTACCATTATTACATCCCCCACCGGACAGCAACCTCCGGATGGCTTCCACAGCCCCGGAAACCGTAAGGGGAAGATTTTCCGTATTGCTATCACCCAGCCTCTTGAATATCTGCGTAACCACAGGGAAACGCAGGTGCGCCTCACTGACCACCTCTTCATCGGTGAGCAGGGAAGTATCCCCCTGGCGTAAGGTGCGGCCATCTTTGATGATCACTACCCGGTCGGCCCACTCGGCGGCGAAATCAACGTCGTGGGTGGCGATTATGATGGTGGCGCCGGATTTATGCAGCCGGTTCAGTATTTCCAGCAAGGTCTCCTTGCCCCGGGGGTCAAGGTAAGCCATGGGCTCGTCCAGCACAATTACCGGCGGTCCCATGGCCAGTACACCGGCTATGGCTACCCTTTTCTTTTGGCCGTAGCTTAGATGATAGGGCGGGTGACCGGCATAATTGCTCATCCCCACCGCCTCCAGGGCCTGTTCCACCCTTTCCTCCACCTCAGGGGGGCTGAGGCCCATGTTTCTCGGGCCGAAGGCCACATCCTCATGGACCGTGTAGGAGAAAACCTGATCATCGGGGTCCTGGAATACCAGCCCGACCTTCGTCCTGACCCACTTCTCCGTTTTAGAGTTAATTTCCTTCCCTAATACCCTCACCACGCCCTGCCCGGGCAGGTTGATGCCATTCAGGTGCAGCAGCAAAGTAGATTTCCCGGCTCCATTGGGGCCCAGCAGGGCAACCCTTTCATTTTCGTCAACATAAAGTGAGAGGCCCCTCAGGGCCTCGGTGCCGTCTCTATAGCTGTAATATAAATCTTCTATTTCAATAATACCGGACATATCATTACTCCCGCCATTTAATCCGAGTCTTTCATGCGGTGATTTTACTTCTTACTCATAAGCACGCGGTACAAGTAAGATTTAGTTTCCCCCGCCCCTTAAAAAACCATTCTTTCCGCCAGGTGCAGGCTAACAGCCACTGCCACCACAGTAAATCCCCAGCACAGGTCAGCTGTTTTCAGGCTCTGCTCCTTGCCGGTCTCCCCTTTTCCGGAATAGCATCTGGCCAGCATGGCCTGGTGGATCCTTTCTCCCCTCTCCCAGGAGCGGACAAAGAGCACGCCAATTAGCAAGCCAAGGGTTCTGTATGTATGCAGGCTGAACAGGCTACGGCCGGCCTCAAAGCCCCTGGCCTTGCGGGCTACCCGCATGCGCTGCAATTCATCAGTCAGCACAAATATGTAGCGAACAGTAAATTCAACAATCTGGATTAGTACCACGGGCACCTTTAACTGTACCAGCGCCGCCGTAAGGTTACGGAAGCCGGTAGATAAAACAAGAATATTGATGGCCAGAACCGCCGTAAGTATCCTCAGCGACAACACTGCGGCATGATGCAGCCCTTCCCGGGTAGCCTCCAACGCCAGCGGTCCCAGACTCAGAGTTAAGGCTGCCTCTCCGGGCACCATAAAGGGGAATAGCACCACCATTACGCCCGCGAAAGGCAGCACCCAGAGCAGGCGGCGGGCGATAGACAAAAAGCCGATACCAGCCACGGGAATAACGGCCAGCATTAGCAAAAGAGCTGGAGCTAATCCTTGAATGGTGGTAAGGGAAGAAATTATAGCGACAAAACCAAAAACTGACAGTATCTTAATTCTCGGGTCGATCCTATTCAGTATTGAGTCAGTGCTAGCATAAAAAGCTGCATTTTCCATCAGTAATATCTCCTTTAGCGGCAAAAGATAACAAAAAGACCATGACAATCAAACCCGTCCGTGCCGGGTAATGACCTTCATGGCCTGTTCCGTCAATATAAAATTTGCAGGTAAAACCTTACCAGACCTTCATGGCCTGATTATTTATTATTATAACCATAAAACGCACCGAAAATCAATCGCTATTTTGGTTGGCGGTCCCGCTTTTATCCGTCAGTATTACATGCTCCAGCTTAAATTACCAGGATCATGCCCGGACAATGGGGTCTATTCTTCGCCTGCTCGATAATGGGCTTTTTAAACGGAGCCCTTCACTGGTCGCAGCCGCTGCATCCATCACACCCAACCGGACTGCCGTTATTTTTATTAGCGTCACTCAAACTGCCGGCCGGGACCACACTGCAACTGGTGCAGTATTCGTTACAGGGCTGGCAAGGCTCGGCATGTATCAAAACGTGAACTCCCTGCATGTTCTGGCGAAAATCTCTTTCTATGCGGTCACAAAGTTCGTGGGCAAGATAAATCCTTTTTTTCCTGGGCACCACCAGGTGCAGGTCAACATGACGCTCCGGCCCGGACCTCCTGGTACGCAATTTGTGAAAATGGACATACTCACCGGCGTATTTATCAAGTATCTCAAGGAGTAATCTCTCCTCTTCGTCGGACAGGCGGGCATCCACAATGCTGCTGGCGGAATTCGAAAGCAGCTTGAAGGCTGCCCTGACAATCAGAGCCGATACCAACAGGGCAATAACGGGGTCAAGCTGGTTAAAACCGGTAATTTTGATCACGATTATACCCGCAAACACCCCCAGGGAAGTATAAACGTCTGTGCGCAGGTGCCATGCATCAGCCTCCAGCGCGGGCGATTCCGTCTTCCTGGCGGTCCTCATTAACATCTCCGAGACTGCAAAATTTACCACTGCAGAAACGCCCATGACCATAATTCCCAGATTTAGGGATTCCATACCGCCGCCCCGGTAAAGTTTATTAATCGCCTGCCAGACGATGGCCGCCGCGGCCACCAGTATCAACAACGCCTCAACGATGGCGGCTACATTTTCAAATTTGCCATGGCCGTAATGGTGCACCTCATCTGCGGGCTTACCTGATTGCCGCAGGGAGTAATAAGCCACCACAGATGCCACCAAGTCCAGTCCCGAATGTATGGCTTCCGAAATGACGCTTACCGAACCCATGATCAGGCCCGCAGCCAGCTTTCCCGCAGTCAGGGTAAAATTTGACAAGATGGAAATACTGGCAACTTTTATCTTTTCATCGTTCATACTTCTCCCTCCACAAAAAATAATACCCGGAGCCAACATCCTGAAAAAGGCCTGGATGAAGTCCCACGGGCTTTACCGCTGCCATAAGGCCCGGCCGTCTTGTACCGGCCTGACTATACGCGTAGTATAGCATGCACTGTTTGTCCCGGACAAGGTGTATTAATGACAATGATTTACATTGTCATTATAGGCTTTCAGCTATAGGCCCCCCTCAGAGGTTTTATTATCCATGTCCTTGAAACTCTGATATATTATCCCTTCCTCATCCTTCTCCACAGGGATGCTGTCTACTTGCTCCACCGCCCCTCTATCCTCGGTCACCAGGTCGTCTTCACCGTAATATGAGCCGCTTTTGGAAAAGGGAGTGTTTTCATTCCAGCGGGCAACATCCTGCCAGGTGTCCTCCCAGTCGTAATAATTCTTGTCTTTATCCAAGCCGTGTTCATAAATCTCTTCCAGCACCTTTTCCTCCACCGGCCTGACCCGGGTCTGAGGCATCTCCTCACTTTCCTTTTTACAACGCAGGCAAAGGGAAGTATAGGGTACTGCCTCCAGCCGGTCTATGGAGATTTGGTCTCCGCAAACTTCACAGTTGCCGTAATCTCCCCTTTTTATTCTTTCCAGGACGCCGTCAACTTCACTCAGTAGTTCAACCGCTTCCTCCCGCAGGGCAAAATCCTTTTCCCGATCAAACAGCTCAGATCCCACGTCCCCGGGATGATTATCATATAATGAAAGCTCGCTTATGACATACCCCATGGGCTCCCGGAGCCCACCCTCCTCGTAGCTTTCTATCCTGTTCTCCAGGTGCTTTCTTTCCTCCAGCAGACGCCGCTTGAAATATTGCTGTTTCTCCTTGCTCAGCACTGGCATATCCCCCCACGTCTTTATTGCAGATACCGGCTAACACCGTGCGGCTAGTACCGCCCAGTTTTTAGCTGCTCCTGTACAATCAACACTATCTGGGCTATAAAACCGCCTATCAGCGGCAGGTTAAGCCCCACAAGCCATTTCAGAATTATAACCACCATCGCCCCGAGTATCGCGAAACCCACCGCTATCCCGAGGCCCCGGGCTATGCCGGAGGTGAAATTTACCCACAGCAGCCGCCAGGGGCTGTGCAGCAGGTCCACATACTCGGCCAGTTTCATCTTCTCCATATTTATGGCTAGCCGTGTCACCTGTTGGCGCAATGATTTAATGACATCTTTATCTTCCAGATCCATACCTCGCAAATTCCTCCCGGGATTAATCTGCCCATACATGCTTTAATGTATTTCAAACACCAGGCAATTTATCATAATCGAATCAATTGATAATTATCCAAAATTGGTAAAAGTCATAGACCTTGTGAAAAATATGTTTTATAATTAACTTAAATTCAGATACGTCCAAGTATCAATGTAAACCTTACAAATACAAGGTTCATGGGGCAATCAGGATAATCATAAACTATGCCTTAAAAAGTTATCTTTGCTGATTAGCCCCTAAATATAATATTTTCATGTGAAATATTTCAATCAGAATTGAATACCACCGGCCAGGAAAAAATTATAAAAAAATCTATTGACAGGGGCAATTGATTATTCTAAGATAAGGTCAAAGATGGTCAAGGTTAGACAGCCGGGAGTACTGACTTTGGCGCACTGCTGGCAATAAGAGGTATAGCCCCGATATGTAAGATAAACAATATTTAAAAGCCGGAAACCATAGCTATTAATTTAAAGGAGGGTTTACTAATGGGTAAAACTGTAGGCATCGACCTTGGCACCACCAACTCGGTGGTGGCTGTGATGGAGGGCGGTAAGCCCGCCGTTATAATAAATACTGAGGGGAATCGCACCACCCCCTCGGTGGTGGCATTCAAGGAAGACGGGGAAAGACTGGTGGGCCAGGTGGCCCGGCGCCAGTCCGTGCTTAATCCCGAAAACACCCTGTATTCGGTAAAACGTTTTATTGGCCGCCGCTACCCTGAAGTGGCAGAAGAACGCAATCTGGTCCCTTATAAGGTTGTCAGCGGCCCCAACGATGCGGTAAAATTTGACATAAGGGGTAAACTTTACTCACCGGAAGAAATATCGGCCATGGTGCTGCGCAAGCTGGCGGATGACGCCTCCAAATACCTGGGGGAAAAGGTAACTGACGCGGTAGTCACCGTGCCCGCCTATTTCAATGACGCCCAGCGGCAGGCCACCAAAGACGCCGGCAAGATTGCCGGACTGAACGTGCTGCGCATCATCAACGAACCCACGGCGGCCGCCCTGGCCTACGGCCTGGACAAAAAGGCCAACCAGACCATTCTGGTGTTCGACCTGGGGGGCGGAACCTTTGATGTTTCCGTACTGGAAGTTGGCGACGGCGTATTCGAGGTGAAGTCCACCAACGGGGATACCCACCTGGGCGGCGATAACTTCGACAAAGCCATCGTAGACTGGCTGGCAGAAGAATTCAAAAAAGACTACGTCATCAACCTGCGCAATGACAAACAGTCCCTGCAAAGGCTGACCGAAGCGGCTGAGAAGGCCAAGATCGAACTTTCCACCACCACGGAAACCCAAATCAGCTTGCCCTTTATTACCGCCGACGCCTCAGGGCCCAAGCATCTGGAGAACAAGCTGACCAGGGCAAAATTTGAAGACATCACCAATCACCTGGTGGAGCGCTGCCGGGGTCCTGTGATGGCGGCACTGGCCGACGCCAAGTTGACCGAGAAGGATATTGATGAGGTAATCCTGGTGGGAGGCTCCAGCCGGATACCGGCTGTGCAAAAACTGGTCCGCCAGCTCACCGGCGGCAAGGACCCGCACCAGGGGGTCAACCCCGACGAGGTAGTGGCCATAGGGGCCGCCATCCAGGGCGGAGTGCTGGCCGGAGAAGTAAAGGACGTACTGCTGCTGGACGTAACCCCGCTGTCCCTGGGTGTGGAAACCATGGGCAGCATAATGTCCAAAATAATAGAGCGCAACACCACCATACCCGTACGGCGGAGTCAGATATTCTCCACCGCCGAAGACAGCCAGCCCGCCGTGGACATCCACGTGCTGCAGGGTGAGCGGGAAATGGCCAGGGACAACCGCTCCCTGGGGCAGTTTAAACTGGATGGCATACCCCCGGCGCCCAGAGGCGTGCCTGAAATTGAAGTGACCTTCGACATCGACGCCAACGGCATACTCAAGGTAAGCGCCCGGGACAAGGCCAGCGGCAAGGAGCAGACCATCACCATCAGCGGCTCCACCAGCCTGGATAAGGGCGATATAGACCGCATGGTGCGCGAGGCGGAAGCCAACGCCGCTGAAGATAAAAAACGCAAACAGGAAGCTGAAGCCCGGAACGAGGCCGACACCCTGGTTTACCAGGTGGACCGTCAGCTTAAAGAACTGGGTGATAAGGTTCCGGTTCACGAAAAATCCCGTATTGAGCAACTGCTGAGCGACCTGAAGGCAGCCCTGAAGGAAAACGCCCCGGCGGACCGTATCCGCAGCCTGCAAAGCGACCTGCAGCAGACGGCCTACGCCCTCTCCCAGGCGGCATCCCAGCAGGGCGACGCCGGTGGTTGCAGCGGTGGAACCTGTGCTGGCGGAGGCGGGAGCAAAAAAGGCGAAGATGTAGTGGATGCGGAATTCGAAGAAAAATAAAATGCTCCGATATGGCAGGTGATATAATATATGGCTGTTACTTTTCAGGACTATTATGAAACCCTTGGCGTAAGCCGCAAGGCCACGGACAAGGAAATAAAAACCGCCTACCGTAAACTGGCCCGCAAATGGCACCCGGACCTGCACAGCGGCAAGGACAAAGAAGCGGCGGAGGAAAAATTCAAACATATTAACGAAGCCTACGAAGTGCTAAGCGATGCGGATAAAAGGTCCAAATACGACCGCCTGGGCGCCAACTGGCGGGCCGGCCAGGACTTTACTCCCCCGCCGGACATGGACGGTTTTCAATATTATACTAATGCAGGGGGCGGCGGAGCGGGCGGTTTCAGCGACTTTTTCGAGACACTTTTTGGCGGGGCGGGCGGCTCACCCTTCAGCCGGGCTGGCCGGGCCGGCTGGGCACCCCGTCAGGGGCCGCTGAGGGGCCAGGACGTGGAAAGCGAGCTGGAATTGACCCTGGAGGAAGCTTACCGGGGAGGCGAAAAGACCATCCAAATGTCCTCCCGGGAAATATGTCCTGCCTGCGGCGGGGCCGGTATCGTCAACAACGCCTTCTGCAACCGCTGCGGCGGTACCGGGACCAACAATACCACCAGAACCCTGACGGTAAAAATACCGCCCGGGGTGCAGGACGGCAGCCGCATCCGCCTGAAGGGACAGGGCGGCGAGGGCATGACCGGGGGCGCCCGGGGCGACCTGTACATGAAAATACACCTGGCACCTCACCCTATTTACAAAATTGACGGTTACGATTTGGAAACAGAGGTCACCCTGCGCCCGGAACAGGCGGTACTGGGCGACCAGATTGCTGTCCCCACCCTGGACGGCCCGGTCAACATGAAGGTGCCCGCCGGCTTCCGGGCCGGCAGGCGGCTGCGACTCAGGGAGAAAGGGCTGCCCCGGAAAGAAGGCCGGGGGGATCAGTACGTGCGCATTAAAATAGACATTCCCGACAACCTCTCGGATCAAGAGCAGGAACTGTACCGGCAACTGGCCGAACTGAGGAAAGGGGTGTAAAGATATGAAAAAATATTTTATCCAGATATATTCCCACACCCCCTCCGTGGATGATGAAGATAACTGGGTGGACGTAACCAGTCTGGGCATCCATCCGGACATTGCCGGGTATCTGGCCGAAATGGGAGTGGTGGATTTTTACCGCGGCCATGTGCCGGCCCGTCAAGTACGGCGCCTGCAAAAGCTGCTGCGTATACGCCACAATCTGGGCGTTAATTTGCCCGGAGCCGCCATCATCATGGACTTACTGGACAAAATGGAAGAACTTCAGGAAGAAGTTGCCAGGCTTAAAAGGAGGTGAACACCCGGTAACACGCCGGGGATAATTTATGGATATTAACCGTTGTACCCAAAAATCAAGGGATGCTATAAATTCGGCCCAGCAGCTGGCTGCCGGCAGGCATCACCAGGAGGTAAGCGGCAAGCACCTGCTGGCCTCCCTGCTTACCCAGGAGGGCGGCATAATACCACGGTTCCTGGAGCACGCCGGGGTAAGCACCACCGCACTTAGCGCCAAGACTGAGGAACTGCTCAAGAAAATTCCCGTGGTAACGGGCTACGAAGGCTCCCTGCACCTGGGCACCGCCCTGGCCAGGGTACTGGGCAGGGCGGAGAAGGAAGCCCGGGACATGAAGGACGACTACGTCAGCGTAGAGCACCTGCTGCTGGCCCTACTGGAGGAAGGCGAGCCGGAAACCAGGGAAGCCCTGCGACAATCAGGCCTGACCCGGGACGCCCTTTTGAACTCTCTGCGGACGGTGCGGGGTAATCAGCGGGTAACAGGGGAAAACCCGGAGGATACTTACGAGTCCCTGGAACGCTATGGCCGGGACCTCACCAAACTGGCTGCCGAGGGCAAACTGGATCCCGTAATCGGCAGGGATAACGAAATACGCCGGGTAATGGTAATACTTTCCAGACGCACCAAAAACAACCCTGTGCTGATAGGCGAGCCAGGGGTGGGCAAAACAGCTATCGTGGAGGGGCTGGCCCGCCGCATCGTGGCCAAGGACGTGCCGGAGGGATTGAAAGAGAAAAAACTGATCGCCCTGGACATGGGCTCCTTGGTGGCCGGGGCCAAATACCGTGGGGAATTTGAGGAGCGTTTAAAAGCTGTCCTCAAAGAGGTACAGCAGTCCCAGGGCAGGATTATGCTGTTTATAGATGAACTGCACACGGTGGTGGGGGCCGGCGCCGCCGAAGGCGCCATGGACGCGGGCAACCTGCTCAAGCCCATGCTGGCCCGGGGCGAACTGCGAACCATCGGGGCCACCACCCTGGACGAATACCGCAAACACGTGGAAAAAGACGCCGCCCTGGAAAGACGCTTCCAGCCGGTGATGGTCAACCCTCCCTCGGTGGAGGACACCATCTCCATCCTGCGGGGGCTAAAGGAAAGGTACGAGGTGCACCACGGGGTGCGCATCCAGGACGGTGCGCTGGTGGCTGCGGCTACCCTCTCCGACCGCTACATTTCCGACCGCTTCCTGCCGGACAAAGCCATTGACCTCATGGACGAGGCGGCAGCCCGGCTGCGTACGGAAATAGACAGCATGCCCACGGATTTGGACGAAATCACCCGGCGTAGAATGCAACTGGAGATTGAGGAGGCGGCCCTGAACAAGGAAAAGGACCGCTCCTCCCAGGAACGCCTGGAGAAAATAAAGCGGCAGCTCGCGGACCTGCGCGGGGAAAGCAATGCCATGAAAGCCCAGTGGCAGGTGGAAAAGCAGGCCATCTCCCGGGTGCGGCAACTGAAAAAGGAAATTGAAGAAACCCGCCAGGAAATCGAGCGGGCCGAGCGGGACTACGATCTCAACCGCCTGGCCGAACTGAAATACGGCCGGCTAAACGAGCTGGAGCGCCGCCTGAAGGCGGAGGAAGAAACACTGGCCGACAAGCAGAAGCACAGCATGCTGCTGAAAGAAGAAGTGGAAGAAGAGGACATCGCCAAAGTAGTCAGCCGCTGGACCGGCGTACCGGTGAGCAAGCTGATGGAGGGTGAAAAGGAAAAATTAATTCACCTGGACGATGAACTGCACAAAAGAGTCATCGGCCAGGATGAGGCTGTGCGGGCCGTGGCCGATGCAGTGCTGCGGGCCCGGGCGGGCATCAAAGATCCCAACCGCCCCATAGGCAGCTTTATCTTCCTGGGACCCACCGGGGTGGGTAAAACCGAACTGGCCCGGGCGCTGGCCCAGGCGCTGTTCGACGACGAGCGCAGCATTACCCGGCTGGACATGTCCGAATACATGGAAAAACACACCGTGGCCAGACTCATCGGAGCGCCTCCGGGCTACGTGGGCTACGAGGAAGGCGGCCAGCTTACCGAGTCTGTGCGGCGCAAACCCTACTCGGTGATACTGCTGGACGAAATAGAAAAGGCCCACCACGACGTATTTAACGTACTGCTGCAACTGCTGGACGACGGCCGGCTGACCGACGGCCAGGGCCGCACGGTAAATTTCCGCAACACTGTGGTGATCATGACCTCGAACATAGGCAGCCACGAAATACTGGTCCAGCAGGAGCGGAGCGGCGACTTTCAGGAGATGAAAGACAGCGTACTGGGCATACTGCGCAGCCACTTCCGCCCGGAATTTCTCAACCGGGTGGACGAAATAGTGGTATTCCATGCCCTCAGCCGGGCGCATGTGCGGCAAATCGCCGGACTGCTGCTGGAAAGGCTGGGCAAGCGCATATATGCCGGCACTGGCGTAACCCTGGCCTGGGAGGAAAGCGCCCTGAATCATCTGGCCGGCAAGGGCTACGAACCGGCCTACGGCGCCCGCCCGCTAAAACGGCTGATCCAGCAGGAAATTGAAACCCCCCTCAGCCGGATGATGGTTAAAGGGGAAATATCCACCGGGGAAACCGTGCAGCTCTCCGCTGGAAGCGGCGGGCTTGAATTCAATGTAGCCAGGCAAAAATAAACAGCAGCAACCTCCTCATCCCCATATAGAAATCACCGGCCGCCCGGGTTTTCCCGGTGACCGGTGATTTTTTTATAGAGGTCAGGGGACACACCTCTTCAGCGGTATGGGGACACACCTCTATTTTGGGTCTGGCTTTGGGGTCGGAGGAATGTCCCCAATTTATGCCTGGCTTTAGGGTCAGAGGAATGTCCCCAACTAATGTTTAATCCGCAACCGCCACACAATTGCGCCCCTTGGCTTTGGCCTGGTATAGGGCACTGTCCGCCCTGGCCAGCAGCGCATTTAGCAAGCTTTTCGGGTCTTCATCAGCCTCCGTGCCGGCATCAACGCTGACCAGGCCGATACTGACAGTTGCACACAAATTCAAACCGCAGACAATAAGCGCTCCATACTGAACAGCAGACCTTATTTTCTCAGCCAGTATTTCAGCGCCTTCCCTGTCCGTGTGTGGCATATAAACGATAAATTCTTCCCCTCCGAACCTGGCCAGAATATCTGTCCGGCGCAGATTCCTGCCCACAATTTTCACCACGACACGTAAAACATCGTCCCCTACCAGATGCCCGTATGTATCGTTAATCAGTTTAAAATTATCCATGTCAAAAAGGAGCAGGGAAAAAGGCATATTATAACGCTGGCTCATAGCAATATCATATTCCAATTGACGCAATAGATAGCGCCTGTTGTAACATCCGGTCAGTTCGTCGGTTTCCGACAGCTGTTCCAGCTTTTTGTTCGCTTCGAAAAGCTCCCCCTGAACCCGCAGCAATTCTTCATTCTGCAACTGCAGCGCCAGGTTTTTTTCGTTAATTTTGTCCACCAGACAGCGTAGCTCTGTTACATCATTCAGGGCAATAACCCTGCCCAGTAAATTCTTCTTCCGGTCCAGCAACGGAGAAACGTTTATGGAAACGTGCCAGATATCGTCACCCATAAGTGTTATTTCCGTCTGCAAACTTTTGGATTTATCCCTGTTATATTCCTCAAGGAAAACGGAGTTTGCACCCGTGGCCGACGAAGAAAAAAGAAGCCTGCCGATGTTTAAGAGCTGTCCCGGACGGATACCAACAAAATTTTTGGCGCTGGCGTTAAAGCCCAGGACTATGTCGTCCCGGTCAAGAACAATCATGCCCGTAGACATGCTGTCTATTACTTCCTGCCGGGCGATGGTCACTATACTGAATAAATCATGTTTTTGTATAGCTATCACAAAACATACCACCGAAACAATAATGCCGGCAGAGGTCAGCCCGGGAACTACGCCGAATTTTGGAAACAAAACAACATTCAACATAATATCCGTCAGGGAAAACCCCAGCAGAAGCAATACCCCCAAAATGCACAGGGACAACTGCTTTTTTACAATCGTCCCGGAAGATGCTTTCATAGTTCTCAACATAATCGTGGTGGCCACAGCCAGGTATAAGATGCCGGAAAAAACAAAGAGCCAAAAGAAAGGCCCGTAGCTACGCACCGCCCAATCAGAATCAGCATCGTAAGGACTTGTAAAAAGAAAATGCCACGGATTGGTGGTTACCAGAATGGAGCTGGCCACGGCCGGCAGAGACAGGAGGAAAATGATTGATTTTTGCAGGCCATCTACTTTTTTAGTCATAACAAAAGCAGAAACAACCCAGCCATACCCCAGAAAGCACATACCGACGAAGGCAATATTTAAGAAAAGCCACTGATATTTGGGGTCAGGGACTATATTGATGAAAAACTGGCTGGCTGGCCACAACATCATAAGGAAATGAAAGCCCAGATACACCTTGTGCAGAAGAGTTATCCTGTTTACCGCCAGCACATAAAAAAAGAGGACTAACAAAATTACAAAAAGGCAGAAATCGATATATTGCAGAAACAACGACATTCACCACACAACAAAACGTAACAGATAAACCATTATTCTCCATTAATTGTTGATATCCTGCTAATATTTTTGCTGAGCAGATATAGGTTTGTTACTACGGTACCATAGCCAAACTTTTTTACCCTCGATGCTGTTTCAATCCTCACCGGGCGCTACGACCCGGTGCTACTCATGCTATCCGTCCGACTTTATTGCATCCCACTCGTCTCCATCCCCGCCGGGCGTCACATTCAGGTGCTACCAAATAAGCAACAAAACAATCACAGCAATATGAATTGCCTGATCAATTATGTACCCTTGTAGTGTTCTATGACGAAACACATAACATTTACAATAATCTACGGTGAAATGGCTGGCTGCCAGAATAACTGGTTTCCACCAGGCAAACAATCCGGTAAAATATAATACTATTGTTACACTAAGACTGTAAAGAAAAACATGGATTAACAAAAAGTAAATGTTTTTTCTTTTTAGTCTCCACAACTTATATACCTGGAGAAAAAAGTCACCAATTAAATGGCCAAATAGTAACCACAAAAAAAGATTCACTTCTTTATTTCCTCTTCAGATCAATTTTAACCGCCAAAAACCAAATATTTACAATAGATGCACGGCCAAGAAGGGGGCTAAATTAGATAATAGTTACTCCTCCAATACCTATAATTTAATAACTTCAATCCTCACCGGGCACTACGGCCCGGTGCACGTTGTATACTGTTGCGGCCAACATTATTTGAATCTAAATCAGCATTAATTGCCAGAATTACATGACCCGTGCAAGGGTTTTTTCTTTTTTAGGAAGAAATATGACAAAAAAATAAAGAGGTGTTAACCCTGTGGTTTGGCCCCCCGGGGATCAACACATCTTCACGACGCAAGTCGTGCATTACAACAACAGAGGTTTTTGCATCGTAATCCAAACACTGCTTGATGGCGTACTGGCTTAGTGCTCAACGACGGCATCAGAGGTTTTTGCATCGGGAGACTTGAGTAGTCCCGCGCCGATGACTTGGTGCTCAACGCCTTACGGCATCAGAGGTTTTTGCATAGCAGTAACCGGGTGGTGCTGGCGGCGAACAAACTGTGCTCAACGCCTTACGGCATCAGAGGTTTTTGCATTCTGTTAAAACTTTCTTTTCTCCTCTAAACCATTTATGTGCTCAACGCCTTACGGCATCAGAGGTTTTTGCATTCCCCTGGCTGGCGAGAACATGACCAAACCAACAGTGCTCAACGCCTTACGGCATCAGAGGTTTTTGCATCGGGCCGCGCTACTTGGAGATGAAATACGACTCTATGTGCTCAACGCCTTACGGCATCAGAGGTTTTTGCATCTTAGAAAGGAGGTGATCCAGCCGCACCTTCCGAATGTGCTCAACGCCTTACGGCATCAGAGGTTTTTGCATTGTCCTTGTCAGCCTGGGCCTTGATGCGGTCAGTCTTGTGCTCAACGCCTTACGGCATCAGAGGTTTTTGCATAAAGTGGCGGGAAACGTACAGCCTGGCCGAACAAGTGCTCAACGCCTTACGGCATCAGAGGTTTTTGCATCACAAAACGTCCCGGACTCCTAAGGATGTACCCTAGTGCTCAACGCCTTACGGCATCAGAGGTTTTTGCATCCTAATGCCTGCCCCAACTCGTGCAAATCAGGAAGTGCTCAACGCCTTACGGCATCAGAGGTTTTTGCATCTCACCGACAGCGAGCATGGAAAGGTAAGAGACTAGTGCTCAACGCCTTACGGCATCAGAGGTTTTTGCATATAGTCCGCAGAAGCCGCAGAAGCAGAGATTGACCGGTGCTCAACGCCTTACGGCATCAGAGGTTTTTGCATAAAAGAAATTGTAACTACCAAAGAAAGGCTTGTCTGTGCTCAACGCCTTACGGCATCAGAGGTTTTTGCATAACAAGTAAGTTTCATGTGCAAAGGTATCTTCGTAGTGCTCAACGCCTTACGGCATCAGAGGTTTTTGCATGCGGTCAGCACGGCTCAGGTTAGCACCGCTCAGGTTAGGTGCTCAACGCCTTACGGCATCAGAGGTTTTTGCATCCGATACGCTCAAACTCATTACCGGTATGCTCATGTGTGCTCAACGCCTTACGGCATCAGAGGTTTTTGCATGAAAAAGGCCGAATCGGCTACAAAATGGATGTCACGTGCTCAACGCCTTACGGCATCAGAGGTTTTTGCATGCCGGATGTGAGCAAGGAAACGCTGGCAGAAGGATGTGCTCAACGCCTTACGGCATCAGAGGTTTTTGCATCGGTCTTATTGTAGTTGGTTGCGGCATTGCTGTTACGTGCTCAACGCCTTACGGCATCAGAGGTTTTTGCATCCTTGCTCTCCCATGGTATAAACTCTTTGTAAATATGTGCTCAACGCCTTACGGCATCAGAGGTTTTTGCATGCGGTCAATTGACAACTCCGGCAGTCCTGGTATCCTGCACGTGCTCAACGCCTTACGGCATCAGAGGTTTTTGCATTTGGAAACGGACTCCGGGAGGCTGACCTAACCAGCTTGTGCTCAACGCCTTACGGCATCAGAGGTTTTTGCATCCTGCACCATCCGCAGCAGTTCCGCCACTCTTGCGCGTGCTCAACGCCTTACGGCATCAGAGGTTTTTGCATAACTCAATTTGTGTCGCAGGGGTTCACTTACCAATGTGCTCAACGCCTTACGGCATCAGAGGTTTTTGCATCCGCAGCCACAGTCAACCGTTGGCCATGGATTTAGTGCTCAACGCCTTACGGCATCAGAGGTTTTTGCATCCCCTCGGCATGCCATCAGGGGGCGCCGGTGATCCGTGCGTGCTCAACGCCTTACGGCATCAGAGGTTTTTGCATCGCATACGTCCTGAGGTCCTATTCTATAAGGCTTTTGCCTATTCCTTTTCAAGGTATTATCCATGAAAGTGTATGATGTTCTGCTAAGTAAAAATAAACCCTAACAAAACACAATAAATAATCTAAAAACATGGATAAATTGGGCATTATAAGTTCTTCAAGCATCCAAAAAATCTAAATACATCAATTGTTCCATATAATTCAGGCAATGCAGCGTTTATTATAAAGAAAATTCAATGACATTCACAGATGCTTGAAAACACCTCTAAATGATTTCATAGCCAGAAGGTACCTCTGGCCAATCATTACCTGTTTTTTTATGTAGCCGACTAATACAGGAAGCACACAATCCGATTATAAGCAAATCATCTTCATCTGACATTAATCTCAATAACTCCCAGCGCAGGCGCTCAACCTCACGACTACTAAGACGACAGCGAAAAATGCTAAATTGTATCCTTTCACCGTAACCCTTAAGATGTTTTGCAACACGCTTTAATCGTACAGGATCCCTAATGTCATAAGCAACAAGATACCACAATTTATTTTGTCCCATAGCTATCTTATCCTCATTTTAGCAAATAATCCTGCTTGTCCCGTCCATTCTTTTTCCAGCAACCGGACCTCCAATTCAATCATTCGTGCATAGGAAAGTGAATATCCCACCACCGGATGTTTCCATGTCTCTTCCAGCCGTTTTTCAAAAAGTGTAATAGCCTTCTTGCGCCCCGCAGATGACAACCAGACACGTCCCCGGGTCACATCGAAATCATCATCCGGATGCCATTGCAATCGGTTAATTGAACCAATTAAAACCATATCCCATAATGTTACCCGAAACAATTCCATAACATCCATCACCAGCGGGTACGCCGAAGATCTGGGTGTATGGAAAAAACCCAGTGCCGGTTCCAATCCAACCGACATTATTGCCTGCATGACTGCCTGATATAATAAAGCATATCCATAACTCAACAAAGCATTAAAACGGTCCCTTGGCGGATGGCGGTTGCGACCTGAAAACTTTAATGTTTCAGGTGTCTCGTCTTTAATTAGAGAAGACAGCGCATGAAAATAGGCCCTACCTGCCAATCCTTCATGCCCGCGCAGGGTATCTATTCCCTCCGCCCTAGATATGAGCTTTAAAGAGGAACGCATTGTTTTAATTGATTCATCAATACTTGCTACCTGCCGATCCCGGCCACGTGTAGCCCGCAATAAATATCGCAGAGCAGTCTCTACTTTAGCCATTGTAAGTTTCCGCCCTAAACGCAAACAAATTCCTGGCTCAGAAAGGGCTTGATATTGTCTCAATCTTCTCTGCACTACTCCACTGCCAGGTGTTAATCCGGCTACATAATATTCCCCCCAGGAAATCCAGTGAATCAAAATTTCATTGCGGGCACACATATGCAAGGCTTGGGTAGTTATTTGGGGGTAGCCATGTAACACCAGTGCACCTACCTCACGGACAGGAAATGTTTTCAACTCAGAATCTCCCACACTTATTTGCAAAGTATCGCCTGATTTAGATATACGGGCTCTTTGTTCAACTACATGAATAGTTTTTGCTTCCCGGTCAGCCGGAAATAATCTGATGGGCTCCCAACCAGGGTTACCGGCTAAACGCTCTTCTTCAGGAAGGCAGACCGGAGCCAATGAACAGTGCATACACAGGCGATCATTTACAGTTATAGGTGGCCGGTTAGTGGAATTACGCAACTGGCGTGCGTGTGCCACAGCGTCGATAACACCTTTTCTGGCAGTTTCATCTAAAGGTACACGTATCGTAATATTATCGGCATGGTATCGTATACGGCCCTCTTTAATGCACTGGCCTGTTTCTTCCTCAATGAGCATTCCGTAGGCACATACCTGCAAAGTATCCGCTGGCCAGGCAGCCGTTTTTTTTCCCTCACGCCGGGATTTGCCTCTTTTATGCTCATAAGGTATAAAGCTACCATCACGGCGGCGCAGGCTATCAACTTTTCCTGTCAAGCCCAATGCTTCACTAGAAAGCTCAAAGGTTGTCCATTCAGCAAATTCATCTTCAGCTTGTTTTAACTCCAAATGCAAGCTTCGCCCGGCATATACTGAAGCATCAGCCAAGCGTATTTCTTCAACTTCTTCCAGATAGAACAACCGCTCGCAATAAGCCAGCGCGTGCAGTGCCATAACACGGATTGGTGGCTCGTTAAGAGTATTCACATCTTCATCTCCAAAGACTGAATATTAATCTATCAAGGAACTAATACTTTATTTCCACCCACGCCTCCTCTGGAATATCTATAGAAGGGATTTTAGTAGGTGAAAAGATGTCGGAAGATGTATTCGCCATATTGGCCCGGTCAATCATCGTCGTTAAACGTTCTAACCGATCATTTATATCCATAGATTTTGGATTTAATTTAACAAACCAAATAGCAGGCTGTAAAACATCCACCGCTTCAAACTTGTCCGGGAGAAAATTATTATCTCCCAAAAAAGGCAGTCCGTACGTTCTCGGGCTATTACCCAATAGACCTTCCAATATGCTTTGTTCCAATTCATAATTATCTTTCATACAAATATAAGCATTCAAAGATGATAAAAAGGCTCTCCGAACAGGTGCAATATTATTTTTATTATATTTAGTTCGTTCAAGCTTTTCCTTATTTGTTGAACCTACCGGATAGTTGTGTAGCTGTTGGTATATTGTTTGCTGCTGTGGCATTTCAAGCGCACCCAGCGCAATTTTAACAATTGGTAGCTCTTTTTTAATTAAGGTCATGGGTGACTTACCATCATTATACCGCATTTCTATTCCAGCAATGTTTAGCAAAAGCCCATATGCAGCCGAATGGGTAATAAACCATGCGGTTGGCCGATAGCTACCCGTTGAAAATGTTCTAAAGGCAGCAAAGGGAGCTACTACATAAAGATACAGCACCATTACTCCCCCTTAGGGCTGGTTAAGTATTCATATACATTGCTGGCCACCAAGTCAAGTAACTTCTGGCAATTATTGTAGAGCTTAACTTTTTTACCTTTTAAAGCACCTTTGGTTCCTTCATCAAGACTAAGTACCAGCTTACCGCCCAGGCAAAACTCCTCGCCCGGCAAATCGTCATTAATAATTCCTTCGATAATTTCCGGGAAGGTGTGTCTCTCATCCTCGTCAACTTTAAACCCATACGTTTGATAACCAGCTGCGAGTCTGTTTGTTAAACGAACTACAATACTGGCAGGTGCCATTTCGAAATATGAGCGAGCATGGTTTCCTGCAACGTCATTTAGCTGACCGATGGCTTCTAACAGCACCTTTGTCCAATCTGGGTGAGAACGACATTCTTCTAAATTAATTGCGAAAGGGAATTGATAAGCCGTATAACTAACTTCCCTGTAGAGCAGTTGGGAATTATCTGCGTTACTCCAAGGACCCAACATTTTGGGTGACTGCGTAAAAACAGTGTCATAACGGTAAGGTTCTGTGGCCACAGCAAGGTTCGTTCTTAAAACACTATCCCGCTTAAACTCAAATTCATTGGCTCTTTGTTCCCCGTGTTTTTCTTTAATAGCATTTAACAGCTTAGTTTTATCCGCTGGTTTAGCAGCTATCATCCACCCCATGAAAAAGTCGTCTGCATAGGATGAGGCGTCGTTAAAATCACTAAACTCTACCGCAAGTTGGTCTTCGTCATGTACCCTTTTACGGTTGCAGGGCAAATTGAGGGCCGCCATGGTTTCACGTAAAGCGTTTCTGAATGCTTCCGGGGATATGATAGCATATTCAAACCTCCCTTTTGTGATTTTCTGGATAATAGTCCTGTTTTCGGCGCTTTCCCCACGGTAATTAGAGCTTGGCTGAGTGTTTGTTATAATGGTTGCAAAGAGATTCATTTTAAAACCACCTTTCAAAACTTTAGGAATTTGCGGATATGGCAAGAAGGGTAAGTGTTTTTACCTTTTCCCAATCATTTATAAGGGCTTTGCTCACTAGTTGGTAATCTTCCGCCGGTAGATATTGTGGAATAGAACATATAGTCCCAGTGAAGTAATCCAAGAATGCTTGAGACTTTCGACCCCTGACGGCTAAGAACGCATCCTTGCATACTTTTGCCCTAGCCTCAAAATATTCTGGGGGATACTTGGTCTTTTGATTTTCATCTTTGTTATCTTTAAAACTTTTATACTTAATCTCAGACTTTTCATCGGTTTTTGCCCAAATATAACTCTGAACAATCTTATAGATCAATAACTCCAATTGTTCCTCCAAAGGTTTTGCCTCGTTTTTTTCCTTCATTTTCCCATCTCCTTTAAAGACTTCCAGGTCCTTCTCGGTATCGGAAAACTTCTTAAGTACGTTATAGCCAAAGAAAGGGATTTTTTCTGGTGTCTGCCCATTTACCCGCACGAAGAACTGCCAGTCATATTGGTTAAGTAGAATGTCCATCCCCTCGTACCAAGGCTTCTTATCAAGAATATTTTTAATGCGTTGTGACTTATATAAGGGGTTTATATATTTTCCTTCTTGAAGCCTACTGTAGGCCACCAATATACTCCTATCCGAAACAATTCTATCAGCTACATGAACTTTTACATTGTTTCTACGCCTTTCAAGATGGTAAATTTCCACAGACGATAAGCAGAATCTCAATCCTCTCTTTTGAGCTGCTTTACTGCTAGCCAGCCGGTAAATAAACTCCAGGCCTGCTTCAGCCGGTATATCGATAAGTGCCTTTTTTGGACGCCAGAAGGTATTATCATTTAATTCAAGATTTCGTAAAAGGTCTTTATACTCATCAACGAACAACTCCAGGTCTAAAGGCTCGGGAATAGCAAGTACATAGCCCAGTTCTTCTCTTTCCACCTCTAAGCTTCCGGTTGCTTTGTTTTTAACTATCTTTACGCCCCTTGGCACGTAAACCATGCTTGTTATCTGCCAGAAGTGGAGGAGGAGATTTTCTACCACGTCCCCCGTGAAGTCTACCAGTTCAGTATTGCAGGACTGAGCCCCCACTAACACTGAACTCGAAAGGTTCTCAAGAAACAGAGTAGTCGGCCTTTTACATTTCTTCAGAAAATTGGCCCAGAGTTTTTTGGCAATTGATGAGTCTTTTTTATTTAATCGCTCTTTGTAAGGTGTCCGTGACTTAGGTGAGTTTCTAATTACACTCCAGAGCATGTCTCTCCACAGTTTAAGCCAAATACCATTACCATCCCGGTAAAATATTTCAAGGAAATTCCCGGACGGCTGCATTGTATCGTAGACAAACCTTTTCTCGTGTTTACCATCGGAGTTAATAATCTCTTCTACCTTTTTAGGTTCTTCACCCTGCCATTTTTGCTTTACAGCCTGTTCAATTAGGACTGCATCGTACAGATAATTAAAGGTTTTGATTAAACTTTCCTCGGAAAAGCTAATTTTTGCGGAAGTAGGGCTTACATTTAAAACCTCTGGCCGTGGATACATTTCCCTTTCCGCCATGGCATCTATAAACAGAAGAAGACCCACTAATCCTGCTTTGTGCTGCACCGTTGGTAATTCGTACAGGTGATATTGAATGACTATTGAATTGCCTTCATTCGAAATATTACTCATTGTTCACCTCCACCGGTTTATTATAAAAACCAAACACAGGGGAATAATGCGCTCCTGGAGCTACCAGTGGATATTTACCCAACCTGCTGTCTGTATTTACAAATTTTCTAGGCACAGAAACGATTAACCCGTCAATTGGCTCTCTAGATGATTTCAACTTTAGGTATCGTTCAATGTCGGTGTCAAGGACTGTAGGAACCGTATAATCGTTAGTATCTCTTAAAGATTGCCCCCTGGCACTAACCCAAGGTCCATCTTCCAGGAATGCCGTATAGCGCTTGTTTTCTTTTTCGCTCGGCCCCAATAGTTCAAGCAGGTCTTGCAGAGTTGACTGGCTTACGACATCCATTTTTATTAGTTCATCAATAAATTGTTGAGTGCCAACCATTTCCTCCTCTGTATAAGGAGTAGTGCTTACCGGAAGATAAAAATATACTTCACCTAACTTCCCCTCATCAGGCTTGGCATGGCGGTTATTTCTTCCCATTCGTTGTATCATAGCCGTTATCGGGCATAACTCTGAAATGAGCACATCAGAATCTATATCTATTGACATCTCGCAAACTTGGGTGGTGATTACCAGGACGGGTTTTCCCTTCTTCCTAAATACCTTAATTACTTCCTCATGGCGGTTTTTTCGGTCATCCAGCTTAAAACGGCTGTGATAACAATGAGTCTTAAATTTTTGTGCTATCTGCTGACAACGGTCTACCGAGTTTACAACCCACAAAACTTTTTTATTCTTTTCCAGAGCTTTTTTTGCTATGTCAATTGCCTTTGCTTCGCTTTCTAGTAAATTAATTTTATATCGTGGCATGTCTGAGATATTAACTAAATCGGTAAAGTTTTCTTTATCAGGAAACACTGCTACGCCACATTTTATTAAATCGTTGACTCTTCGCTCTGGTAAACTAGCAGTCATACAGAGAACTGGAATGTCAAATTCAGTAATGAATTCTTTTAAAGCAGAAAATAACGATTTATCAAAGCTATGAACCTCATCTATGACTATAACACTGTCTACAAGTACTGGCAGTAAACATATTGAAGCATAGGAATTCTGGAGAAAACCCAGAAACTGATCGACGGTGGCCGTATAAATCCTTTTATGCCAGTATGCTAAGGCAAAAAGCCTTTCTTCTGTGGTAAAATCCCTTCCAGACCTCTCATCATCCGGGTCATTAAACATGTCTTCTAGCTCATACTCTGATGTGCCGTGGATTAAAGCCGCGTCTGCTTCCGGAGCCCATGAAACATAATCCTTAAAGCCTTCAGTAGCTGTAGCCCTTGTAGGGTATAGAAAGATTACTCGTGAACGCCTTTTCTGTGATAGTTGTCCCTTTATCCAGCGCCAAGCCGCCAGCGTTTTTCCTGCTCCACAGGCAGCTAAAAGCAGAAGGGGGGAGGGTAAACCTTCCACAGCGTTTTGAAAATCGTTCCATCTAAACTCACGGCCAGTTGCTTCAATTTGTCTGATGCGAGGTTTAATTATTTTTTGTTCAATATCAGAATCATATAGGATGTTGTCCTCGCTAAAAGCTTTTGAAAGCCATTCATCTAGGTCTTTTCCTTCCCGGACTATCCCTGAGCCAGCACTATCGGACACTATAAGTGATGACATAACGGCCAGTAATAGTTTCCTAACAATAGGGTCTTTGCGGTTTTTTCGCCACCAACGGTACAGGGTTGTTTCCAATTCCTCTTTCAGTTCTGAATAATTACGTCCATACTGTCCAGCCAGGGACCATAGTTCAATATCTTGTGCAAAATTAACATCGGGCAAGTCAATGTGACGCTGTAACAGCCTGAAGCACTCTTGCACACCGTAAAAATAAACTGTGAATGCTTCACGGTCACTTTTGGAGTTTGCAAAGTCATCTATACTAGCCTTGAGGTGGTGCCCGATTACGGAGGATATTACTATATTAAAATTTATATCCCTGTTAGCAGAAAGGTTCTTTGTTACCTCTGACAGCATCAGGATTAGCCCGCTTAGGTGCTCGTGCCGAATAACCTGACTACCTTTTCGATTTAAAGCGTTATCCATTCCATCATTAGCTTTTCCGATATCGTGGAGAGCGCAGGAAGCAATACCGTTAACATAAAATATCTTGAACTGGTCCGGGCCAAGTTTAAAAAACTTAAGCCACTGCATAGCAATGTACGTTGGTTTTTCTAAAGTTCCAAAAATTGCTCTAAAGCTTTCAATAACCTTTTCCGTGTGACCAGTCAAGGTTTCTTCCCACCTAACCTTGCTGGTATCTTTGGGACTCTTTGCTAAAACTATTTTTTTCTCCACTTACTACCTCACCGGCACAAAGACACCGCACCCAAAACGTTGTCTCCCACCAATACCGTTTTCCTGGATTCGGATTGATTCTTCAGCAGTTAGGTTTTCAATTTTCAATGCATATCCAACTATATTTTTATCTTTAATTCGTAGTGTACGTCTTAAAAAAGATGAGTGTGTTCCGGAAGGTTTCCCTTCGTTTTCCATCACAATTTCTGGCTGCCAGATGAGCATTGGCTTTCCTTTAACATTTAAATCGCACATCTGCTTATGAACCACCTCAATAAAGCTCTCAGGTTCTATTGATCCCTTAATTACCACTAGCCGACTGTACAGGCGTGCTGTTGGTATAAACGGTTGGGTGCTTGGTACGCCTACTCTTACCTCATAGTCGCCAATATTAATCAGCGAACCAGATAACTGGATTATTTCTGGAACCATAGAAGTCGGAACTCTCAGGGTAAGATAACTTTTTCTATTAATATCCATCAACCTGTTGCCTGAACATGGACCATTAATCGGATGTATAGCTACCTGACGGTTAGTGTGAATAAAAGGAAAGATCTTAGAAATGGCGGAAAATAACAAGTAGCCATGGTCAACCGGAATCTGATTTCCAATTAATGCAAACCTAACGTCAATTTTAGGCTGCATGTTTAATCACTTCCTCGACTATATTGGTTATTCTTAAATGCGAGCACCTTCTATTGTCGTAATAGTAATATTGCACACGCGACACGGCTCACAACCTGCTGCCCGGACAGTTGCCTCATACTTAAACCAAACCCTTTTCTCCGGAGCAATCTTTTGTGCGTATCTGCAGTCTGGATAGTGACACTTATTAGACTTGCTCCTCCCCACATATTTACCTTCCGTGGCCTTCTTTATCGTTGTGCAGTTCCGGAAGTACACTTGAAATTGCTGCAAAAAGAAAATAGCCATGATCAACCGGTATATGTCTTCCGATAAGTGGAAATTTAGCATCAATATAAACCATTAATCTGATTTTATCCCTCCCTTGGCAAATTTTTGTCCTTTTTATTAAATTTAGCAATTAAAATTCGTTATTTTATTTGTAAATCCCTCCCATAATCAGATAATTTTTAGAATATTGTTTATATATAGGTACAAAAGGAAATGTGATAATTTTTTGTTTTTATTAATACTAAAGCTTCTCTATGACAACAGCTTGTCATAGAGAAGCTTTTTATTGGTTTTTTTATGAAAATGCGAAATTTGGCAACGTTTTATAAAGACACATGCTTTTCATAACTGAAAAATTTTATTATTTACACGGATTTTCAGATATTGACGGCAGTCAACCAAAATCACTTCGCGCGACCAATTATGGTAGGCAGAGAAAATGAAAAGCACCTTCCCCCAAAAAAAACGGCCAGTCCACAATCGAACCAGCCGTTTTCCATTTATCACATTTAAATGAATCTTGCTACGACCGCAACAGATCGGCGTGCCATTACCAGATTCCTTCACCTCCAGCAAATTATGATTCTGTTAACTCAAATACCGGCAGGATTTTCAGGCGAAAAATAGAATCCCTTTTTATATATGATACGAGGAGGTGGGTATAATATGGAAGTTATTATTGATACAAGCATAGCAATATATTTCAGCATCATAGCAGCCCTACTGGTGGCAGGCGGCGTAATGTATCAGGCCAGGAACTGGGAAGCAGTGGAAAAAGCCCCCAAAGAAATTACCCCGTCCCACGGCCACCATCATTAATAACCGGCGCTTCAGGCGCCTTTTTATAGAATTCCGCCTCTGAAAACCTACTGCCTTGAGCCGTAGGATGAAAGAGGCATCGCCCGTAGGGCGATAAATGCCCTTCACAAACACCCGTTTGCATGGTATAATATTCCTGTGCTCTTTGACAATCAGTATGGGGTTGCAGCAGATCAATGGGCTGCTGCGTAAAACTGATTCCCGAAAGAGATTGGTGCTTTTGAAGAAAGCACGTATCTACGTAGCCACTATGGCAAAGTAGTAGATGCCCATGGACCGGGCCAAGGCTGCGAAAGCAGTGCTGTAGCTCAAGAGGGAGCGTAAGACCTTGCTTTGGCATGGCAGCTCTCATTGAAATGAGAAATTTTCGTGGAGAAGCCTCCGGGCTTGTCCCGGAGGAGGTTCACTTTGGCAAGTTCAGACCCTTATCACTATATTTGCGATTAAACTTGCACTATAATATAAATAATAATGAAGCCTGCAGGGTTAAAATTTTCTCACACGCAGGTAATAATTTCCGGGTTGGTTTTTCCTTGACTTTTAGTATTCCCTTTGTTAAAATAGTCTTTGCTGACGGGACAATCGTTTAATAACGGGCACAAGCCCGGATATGAAGCAAAAGTTACGCAGTGTTATTATGGTGGGTGTAGCTCAGATGGTTAGAGCACCAGATTGTGGCTCTGGGGGCCGTGGGTTCGAGTCCCATCATCCACCCCATAAATAATGGGGCGTCGCCAAGCGGTAAGGCACCGGTCTTTGGAATCGGCATTCGTTGGTTCGAATCCAGCCGCCCCAGCCAATTTTAATATTGTTTGGGCCATTAGCTCAGTTGGTAGAGCACCTGACTTTTAATCAGGGTGTCCCGCGTTCGAGTCGCGGATGGCTCACCAAAAAAAGCTCCGGATATCCGGGGCTTTTTAATTTGCAAACTGGTTATTTACATATATTTATTTGGCCGGCACCCCCGACCTTAAACTGATTATTCTCGCGCCAATCAGCAACAGCATGACGGAGTAGACAGCCGTGGCACCCAGGAAGGAAAACTGGCGGGCCACCAGCCCTCCCACCGCCGGGCCCAGCAGCAGGCCCATGGAATAGGCTGCGTTTACCATCCCGAAACTTCTACCGTAAGATTCTGTGCCACTGTTTTCCGAGTACTCCGCCAGCAGTGGCAGGCAAGGGGTCATCATGGCACAGATAGCTATGCTGAACATGCAGCCAGCTACATAGACATAAGATACACCGGGTGCCAGGGCTAGAGCCGGCGCCACCAGAACCGTAGCTGCCAGACCGGCGAGAATAACCGGCCGGTACCCGATCCGGTCCGAGGCGTACCCCCAGAGGGGCTGCACTATAGAATAGGACAGGCTTAACGCACCGAAAAAAAATCCTATAGCCCGGCTGTCCAGATTGAATTCCCGGGACAGATGCAGGGGAATCAGAGGCTCCAGCATGCCAAAGCCGAAACTGCAGGCGATAATCAGCAGCATCACCAGGGCCATTTCCGGGTTGCCCAGGGTTCTGAGAAATGCGTTAAAACCCGGCTCCGCCCCTTTGACCGCCCGCTCCGGCTCCGGCAAAGGAAACCGTAGGAACGCCAGAACAACGGGCAATATGGCCAGAGCCGTAATGTAAAAAGTAGCCCTGTAGCCCCAGGCACTATAAACCATGCCGCTGAAAACGGGTCCGGCTATGGTACCAAGCCCGGTAACGGCCATCATTAATCCCAGCCGTCTGCCCCGCTCTTCCTGGGGAAACATAGCGGCGGCGGCGGCCAATCCAGCAGTCCAGATAGCCGCACCGGCCGCCCCCTGAAAAATACGGGATAACACCAGCAGCCAGACACTATCTACCCAGGCAAACAACAGCGTGGAAGTCACCAGCACCACCAGTCCTGTCAAAAGCACCGGCCTGCGGCCGAAACGATCGCAGGCGATACCGGCTGGAAAGCTGCCCAGCAGAAGGGCCAGGGAATACACAGCAAAAATTAATCCCAGTTGCCCGGAATCAGCGTGCAGCACCCGGGCGTAATGAGGTACGATAGGAACAATCAGACCATACAATAGGGCTTCCACAAACAATGAGGCACATAGCAATATGAAAATAAGGTTATTGGCAGGCATGAGGTTACTCCTGATACTTCTGTTATCTTCATAAGGGCTTATCCGGTTCGAGATAAAAAGATAAAAACTCTACCCGGCACCGTTAATTTTATGCCGGGTTCTATTTATTTACAATATTTTTCTGGGACTCTTCAACTCTCCCCTCCGCCGGGCTATCTGGGTCAGTAATATACCGGCAAGCTTTTTATTTTTTGTACCTGTCTAAAACCCGGGTTTTCAAAGGTTATTTTACACGATGAAACCACTGTCTTCCATGGATGGCAATTGAAATTTATTGCTCATTGTCCTATAATGCCAATAGAGGAGTGAGCTTTTTGAAAAAACAAACGATACTTAGAAGGCTTAGCAAGCACTTTATTGAAAAATATATGCTACTCAGGGAACAGCCTGTAAAAATTGACCGCTGCATACCCGAACTAAGCATACCGGAAATCCGCGATACAAAATCACCCTCATAATTATTAGCCCCGCCTCCGGCAGGCAGCATGACTTTACGACTGACTTGCCAGGCCATTCTCCTTGCCCGCACTTTTGCGAAAAATGAAACTACGCTTCCCTTGTCTCAATTCTTTTGTAATAAAATATTACTATCCGGCAAAGAATTATTTCTGTCGCCAAAGTCAATCGGATAAGAAAGAGCTATAAGACGAAGGACCGCCCTCCAGGGCGGCCCTTCGTCTTAAGGCTATAATAACTTTAGCACCTGGGTTTAAGACAAATCCTTTAAATATTTTCCAACCGGAGGAACAAACAATGAGAGAAAGAACAACGCATACCGGAATGCTATTTCTGGTTTTATCAGTCCTGCTGTGGTCAGGTATCAACCCCCATGACCGGTTCACCTGGATTTTAGAGGTTTTACCGGCCCTGCTCGGTATTTTAATACTTGTTTTTACTTACCGCCGGTTCAAATTCACCACTCTTTGCTATGCCCTCATGGCCACGCACATGATCATTCTCATGGTGGGCGGCCATTATACCTATGCCCAGGTACCCCTATTTAACTGGATTAAAGAAATTTTGGATTTAAGCCGCAACCATTACGACAGAGTGGGGCATTTCGCCCAGGGATTTATACCGGCAATTGTTGCACGGGAAATACTTCTGAGGACCTCGCCATTAAAGAGAGGTAAATTGCTCTCCGTTATCATTATCAGCATATGCCTGGCTATCAGCGCTTTTTACGAACTGATTGAGTGGTGGGTGGCTATGGCCACCGGCACCGCCGCAGAGGCTTTCCTCGGGACACAGGGCGACATCTGGGACACACAGTGGGATATGTTTCTGGCCTTATGTGGCGCCGTTACATCGCTTTTGCTACTTTCGTGGCTGCATAACCGGTCCTTGAAAAAGCTGAACTGCCCCCAATAACAACCATACTCTTATCCACAGTATGTTTTACAAACATCTATTCCCAAAGCAGCCATGATTATCGGCCTGGGTATAGCCCCTCATATAATTTTATAACCCGAGTCCCTTCTATTTGGGAGTGCCCGCTTATACTACAAATACAGAATAACCGCTAAAATATAATTACGGGAGACGATGCGACATTTTACATAATACGGGGTGTAACTTATGCCGAATGAAAATAAATCCGGATACTACAACTTGGTAAAATGCACCAACAGCCTGTCCTTAACCCAAGATTCCACAAAGAAATGCGTCTTCACCAAAGGAAAGCTATATTCTTGTTTCAAAGGAACACAGGGATTGTTTATTCAGGCGACAAATAAAAAGTGGTGGTTTATCAATGACAGCACCCTGTCCAGGCATTTTATCAAGTACTTAAAGAATGAACACGATTGCTAATAATTAAAATATGGTAACCCATCTTTTGGACATCTATACCTACCACTGATAGTATTGTCTGGTAAATAATGGGGAACCGTTAATAATGCCCTGCTAAATGAAAATGACAACCCGGGGAATTAACCCCGGGTCTTTTTTTCCGCAACTTGGTATTGTGTTTTATTTTCGCCTCGAAAGGTTTTGATAAACTAAAATCCTTTAGGGGAAGATATTCTTAATGCATGCCAACCATCTCGGTGAAAAATATGTGATTGAGGTAGAGATAAAATGCGTAATGATACCCTTATTGCAAAGCTCAATTGGTTTTACAGTTTGGAATTGGAACAGGTAGACCTATATACCGCCCAATCTAAGGCAACAGAAGATATTTATCTATCCAAAGCCCTGGCCAGAATCGCTGTAATTGAGCAGCAACATGTGGACAACATGGCTGCGGAAATTAAAAGGGTGGGTGGAGAACCTAACATATTGGGTGATGTTATAGCACCTATTGTGGGGAAAGCTTTCGGAACCCTTACCGGAGCACTGGGTCCTCAAATGTTACTTAAAGCAAATATCACCTTAGAAGAAAAAGCCATGAAAGATTATAAGGATTTATTACTCCGGGTGGGTAATGATCCCCGTCTTTTTGCAGTTCTTTGGGACAATCTATTAGATGAGGACTTTCATACAGCTTGGTTTGCCAATAAATTAAAGGAACTTGCAGATTTGTAACAACTCGGCGTCACATAAATTCGGGAAGTTTCAACACTGGAATGACCGCAAAGGTCGGCGATAACCTCAATCAACTCATGTTTCCGGGAGAGCGGTATCCGGTCAGTGCCCCGACCGGATCAGGGTCTCCATGAGCTCCACTTCGACCAGTTCGCAGAAATGACCATCATAAAACCCTATGTTACTGTTATGTTACTAAAATTGAAATCTGACCAAAACAGACAAGCCCTCCAAACCCTGGAGGGCTTTACTGGTGCGGGCGAGAGGACTTGAACCTCCACGGGATCGCTCCCACTGGATCCTAAGTCCAGCGCGTCTGCCGTTCCGCCACGCCCGCATCTTAATGCTGCAGAATTTATAGTAGCATATAAAGAATATGGCGTCAAGGCAGTTGATTCGGCGTCCATGCATTTATTAGGGCAGCCGCTGACACTGTTTTTTTATCAATAAATAAAGGGCTGGCGAAAATTGTTGTAGAATTATAGTAAAGGAATATAATACCTGTTTTGGGAGGTTTGATTATGAAAAAAAAATATATCGCCGCACTCCTTTGTTTTATTATGTGTTTGAGTATAGCTCTGCCTGCTGCAGCCGAAATACCCCTTTCTGCAAAGCAGATTTTGCTTAACAGCGTGCAAAAGCAAGACTTTCCCAAGGAAAATAAATTTTATGACGGGTACACCGGTACTTTCAAACTGGAAATTGAATCACTGAAGGGCGATGAAGAAATCGTCGATGAAGTTTTAAAAAAATTTGATGGCTTTAAAATATCCGCTAATAGTAAATTCAATCCCCTGGAGAGAAAGATAGGGCTTGATTATTCACTATCACTCATGGACAAACAATGTGCCGGCACGTTTTACATGTATAGAGACAAAATTATTCTTTCCACCGGTATTATCCAGCTGTTGGTTGCTTTATTCCCGGACGTGCAACCCTTAAGTAGTTTCGATAAAATGCCGGACTATGTATATACCTCGGATCCGGAAATGTCCCAGCTCTGGACAATTTTCAACCGGTCCGGGGGAAGGACTCTCACTCCTGAAACAGCAAAGTTGATGTCATTCATACTTGAGGCGGTGCCTGAAAAATATTATTCGTTTTCCCTGGCTGACCAGAAAATTATACTTGATATAGACAATGAAGGACTGGCGGATATAATATATTCGGTTTTTAATAAAATCGACAATGAAAAAGAAAGATTCGCCACAATTATAACCGGTATCGCCACAGTTATATCTCCGGATTCCGATAGCGGATTCATGAAAAGAGAAATATTGCATGAAATAGAAGAGGGGTTTAGGTACGGCGACTATCCCGAAAGCCCGGAGGCCGTAGCAGAGGGAATGGACGGTCTTGAGGTGGAAAAGCTGTGCTTTGAATTCCCCCTGTTACCCGGGGGGTCGGGAAAAAATACCGCCATTTTTAAAATTGATGACGAGGCTGGCGGGAAAGACCAATTAGACATAATGATTAATACCCGGGGCGGTCAAAGTAACCTCTCCGGGGATTTCGATATCTCTCTGAGCGTAAAGGATCAGAACTCTGATGCGGATTTTACCCTGAAGTTCGCCGGGGGATTCAACAACTCCCCCACGGAAATAGACTATAAAGGCACTTTATCCGTTAATGCCAAAGAACTCTCAAGCAATAAATTAATTCTGGACCTGATAATGAAAGTAAATCAGCAAACCAAGGCAGCTCCTAATATACCGATTGACATCCCGGTTCTTAACCCAAGCAACAGTACATATATGGAGGACTTATTTTCGTCCGTTGAGGGCGAGGAAGCCTGCACTCAACAGAAAATCAATATTGTGGTGGACAAAGAAACCGTGGCCTTTGACGCCGCCCCATACATGGACAGTGACAGGATCATGGTGCCCCTGAGAAGTCTGGCGGAAGCCCTGGGGTGTGAGGTTGTTTGGGCAGAACCGGACAATATCACTGTCAAAAGCGTGGATAAAACCATCAACCTTTATGTGGACCAAAAATACTGCATGGTTAATGGAGTTAAAAAGGAAATGGACACCGCCCCTGCAATGAAGGGCGACAAGGTCTTTGTTCCCCTGCGGTTCCTCGCGGAGGAACTGGGATGTGACGTCCAATATGACGGCTCTACCGCCACAGTGTATATCTCTTCGGTATTGAACTCAGAAAACTGACCTTACCATAATGGCAATGCTCCCGTCCGGCGTAGCATTGCCATTAATCGGAAACTTCCAATTAAGATTGATTGACTTCCTCCATACTCACCCTGATCTTCTCGTTTACTTTATTAAAAAGATTGTTAAACCGGGTTTTGGATTTATAGTAAATTTTCACATTTTTATTGGTCATCATGTTTTGTTCTGCTTCCTTAAGCTTATCAATGTGTTGTGGCGTTATTTCGTGCCCCATCATGTGCATTCTCTCGTAGGACTGCTGCAGCATGGAAAATTGCTGGATAAGAGTTTCCGCCTCCTGATCCTGCTTGAGCAGGGCTTCCGCTTCTTTCATATCCCGGTATTCATCGGACTTCCCCAGCATCCTGCCTAACTCCGCTGCCTTATCCATAATAGACACCGCTATCACCCCTGTCTGAATTCTTTAAGAATCGATAATACTAAAATCTTATCCTGGCCAAATGCAATCAATTCTACACTCCGGATGATGTCACCGGTGTACACATGCAATTACAAGGCCAATTTTTTCGCCCGGACTCAAAATTAAACCCCCTCCATTGAGATATTAGAGCAATTCCGTATGTATTTCCACTATTTCCACCGTTCCCTGGTTTTCCACGAACTTGACCGCCGCGGAAAGCATCTGGTGGACATGGGAGGGCTCGTTGGAAACGCAGGACACCCCCACGGTGGAAAACTGCCAGGAATCCTGTTTGCCCACTTCGGCTACGGATATATTAAATTTAGCCTTCATTTTGTCGATAATGCTTTTCAACACCCTGCGCTTATCTTTGAGGGATTCAGCTTCTCCGATAAACAGCTCCAGTGTCAATAACCCCACTATCATGTGCCACCTCATTTTACTAGGTTGTATACTATACTAACACAAATACCGGATTTGACAAATGATGCTATTGAAGACAAAGATGACAGGCCCGCAGCCTGCCTATCTTTACATAGCTTAATATCATATCTAAAAGCCCTGGCGCTAGAAGACAATTGCAAAACGCACATAATCGGGTTTGCGTAAGCAATCCTAAGAATTGAGAGGTGAGTGCCAGACGCAGTTTTGGAAGCGGCCTCCTACAGAATCCTTTAGGCCGTTCAAAAACAAGTATGGCGCGGAAGGAGAAGCCGGACAGCGCGGAGCGTACTGATAGGTCAGATGTCAGGGGACACACCTCCTTCGGAGGAATGTCCCCAATTAATACTGGACGGCGAGCATTCGTTGGGGACATTCCTTCGAGGAATTTGTTAAAAGGTAAGAATTAAGACAACACAGAAGGTGTGTCCCCTGACCTTAAATGCCAGACGCAGTTTTTCAACGGCCTACTAGAAAGCGTTTTTTACATGCTCTACTTCAGCCGCACTGCCCGGCACCAGAGTCAGGGCAAGTACGTCAAAACGCACGGGCCCGCCGAAGCATTCTCTGTGCTGAAGATATTGACTGGCCACCTGCCGGACTTTAAGCTGCTTTTTGTACACCACGCTCTCCAGGGCTGTGCCGAAACCACTACCGGATCTGGTCCTTACCTCTACGAAAACCATTACCGGCCCGTCCCTGGCTACAATATCTATTTCTCCCAGCCTGCAGCGGTAATTCCGCTCCACAATGATGTAACCCATATCTTTTAAATACTGAGCGGCCTGGTCTTCACCAGCCCGCCCCAGCGAAAGCCTTTTAATAGTCATGGCAAATCCTTCCAGGCACTGGAAATTATTTATCTACCAGACCCTTCTCCTGTAAAAATTCCATTAACAGCTTACCGGTATTACCGGTTATTTTCAGGCAAGTCCGCAGATGCTCGGGCGACTCGAAGGGGGCTGTATTAAGACTTCTGCAGCAGGTATAGCCAAACTTTTGCTCAAAGCGGTCGTGAAACTCCCTGGACAAATCATAAGCCGGCTCAGTGTTCTGTTCATGGTTTGTACGCCCTTTGAGCAGACTCAGCATCAGCGCTGAGCCGGTAAGGGCGCCGCACATGCATCCGGCATGGCCAAGACCGCCTCCCAGGCCTGTGAACATACGCACCATGTCCTCTGGAACATCAGGTGCAAGTATCTCTCTGAAGGCCAGAAAAATAGACTCGGCACAGTTATATCCAGTTTTAAAATAGCCACCTGTCCTGTTTCGGGCGTCAATGGTAATGTCATTATCCATGCTTTCAACTCCCCACAAATTATGATAATATTGAGTTCTGTATGCCACCCTATTAATCCTTTTAATATTTCTGAATATTATTGCATTTCTATTTATTGACCTTCAATCTGCCCACTGCCCTTTCCAACCCTACCACGGTCAGTTCAAACATGGGGAAAAGTCTTTAGCCTCAACGGTGCCGTCGAGCCTTACATATTGCGTTAATTAAGTATCGCCGCCAATACACTGAACTGGAACTTGTCTATCCGTACATGTCCCGTCGCCCAGTTGGCCGTTATTATTGCTTCCCCATGCCCAGACTGTACTGTCGGCCTTCAGGGCGAGCGTATGCCAGCCGCCCCCGGCAACGGCGACAACGCCGGTTATATCGTGTACCTTCACGGGTACCAGGCTATCTTTATTGGTTCCGTTTCCTAACTGGCCCATGTCATTTTTCCCCCAGGCCCAAACGGTTCCGTCATTTTTTAGGGCCAGTGTATGATCCCTGGCCTTGGCTATGGTGCTGACACCGGATATACCTGCAACCTGAACCGGATCAACCCGGTCAACAGTGGTACCGTCCCCCAGTTGTCCCACATCATTCCTACCCCAGGACCATACCGTTCCATCGGCCTTCAGCACCACGGTATGCTCCCTGCCGCCAGCCACGGCGGTAATTCTGCTAATATTTTTTATCTGCACAGGGAAGTGACGTTCTTCCCTGGTACCGTCACCAAGCTGCCCGTATTCATTACTGCCCCAGGACCACATGGTGCCGTCCGCCCGCAGGGCTATGGTATGCCAGCCTCCCCCGGTTATTTTGGTAATGGCATCAAGACCTTTTACCTGAACGGGAAACGGCTTTTCCGTATCGGTGCCGTCACCCAGCTGATGGCACTCGTTACTGCCCCAGGCCCATATTGTTCCGTCAGCCCGCAGCGCCACCGCATGTTCGCGCCCCCCTACCACCTTAGTAATATCGATAAGACCACGCACCTGCACGGGGGCCGAACGACTGATATGGGTGCCGTCACCCAACTGGCCGTCACCATTATGCCCCCAGGCCCATACTGTTCCATCCGATTTCAGGGCCAGGGTATGCCATATCCTGCCGGCAACAGCCCTGACATCGGTTAAGCCCTGTACCTTAACCGGCCTGGAACTTTTTGTAGTTGTTCCGTCCCCTAATTGGCCGTCATCATTGTGTCCCCAAGTCCAGACCGTTCCGTCCGCCTTCAGGGCAATACTGTGCCAGACACCGCATGCGATTGATGTAATCCCTGTTAGATACCTGGAATCTTCATCTATAGTTCTAAAATTCACAATTACGGCCTCCTTTAATCTGCAATTTTTCTCCCTTATTATCATCCGCCTGCCCATTACCAATAGTGCAACTTAAAAACCTTATTTTACCTTACATTATAACATTTTTATAATTGACTTGCAGCAATGTTAGATTTGCAATTAAAAAAATCAAAACTATGGAAAACAGGTAAATTTTTGTTTATCATTAGTATATCAGTTAAAACCTTTGAGGATGTGATTCCATGCCTGAACAATGGCTTTCCATAACAGAAACCGCCAGGCTGGCGGGGTTACCGGAGCTGACCGCCAGGCGCTACGCTAATGATTTTGATGATTACCTCCCCAACCGGAACTTCGGCCGCTGTAAAAAATACCCGCCAGACGCGGTGCAGGTCCTGCTGCGCATAGAAAACCTCTACCGGGAAGGTTATGATACCAACCAGATCTCCGATGCCCTGTCCCGGGAACTTTACACTGTTATTTTGACCGAAGATGGTAGAATACTATCCACCGCCGAGGCTTTGGCTGTTATGAGCAGGGTGGTGGCCGAGCATTCCAGGGTACTGCAAAAACTGGCGGGAATTATGGAAAAGATGGCTGCAGCCATACAGGAAATAGCAGCCAACCAGGAAAGCATAATGAATAAAGAAAAAACCCCGGCTGGCTGCCGGGAGAATTGGTTGGCGAAAAAACCGGAAGAAATTAATACGTCAAAATGGTTACATAAACTCGTGGAAAGTATAAAACATACCTGGGGCAAAGGCAGAACCAGATATAAGTGAGCTACCTGCAATCCAGTTCTTTCAGGCAAATCGTTGAAATATAAATAAATTCCGCCAGTTTTTCACCGATGAAGGCACTGTCATAATTGATTTCTCCTTCATCTCCGAAGGGGAAAAACAGTTTAAAGCGATATTTGCCCACATTTTCTATGTGCGGCATTTCCCTCTCCACGGACATGCCCACGTGACTCTCGATAGTCTCAATTTTCTTTAACAACGGGAGGAAAACCGAAGTTTTAAATCCATCCATGACCAGTTCAATCAGCACCACACCCCGCCCCTGGTATTTGCCTTTGCGGGGCCAACTTTTGCCGACACGGCAAAAAACATTATGATTATTGAGAATTCTAATGCACCTCGAGGACTGTTTAATACCGATTGCCCTATCCAGGGCCACACAGTAAAGAAGCACACCTTTTTCCGCCAGCACACGTTCGGCCTCTGTAACAACCTTTTCGAGATATTCGCCGAAATCCTGTTTCTGCTTTTTTTCCTTAACCTTTTTTTCAGCCCTCTGGCCGGGTCTTTCTATAGTGGCCCGTTTGGTCCTTTTTTTGTTATGAACGGTGCCCGTCTCCCCGGGCACTTTTTCTTTAATCCATTCCTCAAACTGATCAAGTATCCTGATCTGGCTTTCACCTATCATATTTTCTACCAGGAACTCATATTTTTGCTGCTCAAAACGATCGATAAATTCTCTTTCCGTCAAGATGTATTCCCCCTTTGAGAAAAATCCCGCATGGTTTGGAACTTCTCCCATAGTTACAGAGCAAAGAAAGTGCCAAAACACTCAATTCCGGAAATGCCGTAAATAGTTTGTTTTATAAAACACAAAGCACCGCATACTGTACATATACAAGTCACGGTGACCATATTTTAATCAACCGGTTTGGACTTTCTATAAAAGCCTTTAACCGGGCTGTTTTGCGGTCCGGTGCAAGAAAAACTCAGAAGACCCGGATGTCCATTTTTTAGTCACAAAATTCTGAAACATTGCTTCAATAATATAATTGCACCATTTTTTTGTCCAGCTTATTGGTAACTTTTAGCCAAAACCTGACCAGTCTGTACCCCAAATCCGGCGCCAATGGCATAATTGCCCTGGTGATTAGAATAATAATTCCCCAAAGCACAGCTTTCAGCGTTTCCCAAAGCAAACAGGTCACCACCTGATATAAGGGAACCGGCTCAGTTCTTTGGCATGGGTTCATATGAATGCCCCGTTTCTCATCAGATTCCCTGGATTTCAGTAATAGCATTCCCTGCTAATATTTTTGCAAAAACAGTGCCGGAATATAAATACAAGGGGTAAATATAAGTAAGCTAACAGCCTGTAAGACCCCGACCGGTCTTACAGGCTGTTAGCGAGATAAAAAGGCGGCTGAGCCGCCGGGTTGATGATACTTAAGCCGGTGTAGCCGGGGTTCTGTCATGAAAAATATCCATCCATGGCCATTAATATATCCATTGTGCGCACAATCCCAACCACCCTGCCGCTTTTAAATACAGAAAGGGAGTTGACCTTATTCTTTAACAAAGCCCTGGCCACATCAGTAAGATCATCATTGGCCCGCACCTCGGCCAGTCTGAGGGGCTGCATGATATCCCGCACGGACAGCCGGGCCTCTTCACGAAGTTTTTTGATATAAAGCCAGCCCCAGGAATCAGCCTTCAAATCGGGATCCTCTTCCAATTCCCGCAATCCTGCTGCCTGGAGTATCCCCCGCAGGCTAAGTATGCCAGTGGGCTCTCCTTCTTTATTTACAGCAATGACACTGCGGTGACCGTACCAGGCCTGGCCGTCCCTATGAAAGGATTCCCTGAGCACCTGGATGGCCTCATAAACGGTGGACTTCTCCGGAATGGTATTATAGTCCCCGATAGGCACCATTATTTGTTCCGCAGTTTTTCTGGTTACCATATATCAACACCACCTGCCGGTAATATAAATAAACAGAACGGATATGCCAACATAGCCCTGAAGTCATTCCAGGAGTTCCCCAACGAACCAGAATAAATCTATGGTCCGCACCACCCCTACCGGCATGGTTCCGGACAATACCGGCAGGGAGTTTATTTTGTACTTAATAATTTTCAACAGGGCTTCCATAATGGTGTCATCTTCCTGCACGGTAACAAGATTAATAGGGCGCATTATTTTACCCACAGTAATCTTTGTATCCTTGATCAGGTGCGGGGTAAAGAAAAGCCCGGTGGGGTCGCCGTTTAAAATATGTTCTATAAATTCCCGCTGGCGGAGCGCCACCAAAAGACTTCTCAGAGTTAAAATGCCTGTCAGTTCACCTTTTTCATTCAGAACCATAAGGGACTGGAAACCGTACCATGTGCCATCCATCTTATGAAATGAATCCCGGAGCCTCATTACGGCCTCCAGCACAGTGGCCCCTTCGTCAACTACCGGATATTCTTTTATGGGCACCATAATATTTTTTACCTGTCTGGTTATAGGCATTCTTTCGTCCCCCTAATCCATAATGCCTAGTTCTTTCAATTTGGCATAGAAAGAGCTTCTGTTCATTTTCAGCGCCTGGGCGGCGGCGGAGCGGTTCCAGTTGTGCTCCTCCAGAGCCTTTAAGATGATCTCCCGCTCCACCTCGGAAACAATTTCCTTCAGGGAGCCACCCGGGACATCGTTGAGCCAGCCGTAGCGGCGGGATTTTTTTTTCAGGTTCAGGGGCAAATCCTCAACCCCCAGCACCGGGCCTGTGGACATCAGCACCGCCCGCTCGCAGACATTTTTCAACTCCCTGATATTGCCGGGCCAATCGTAGTTCATCAATATTTCCATGGCGGTTTCGGAAAAGCCTTTGATGCCCTTTTTGTGTTCGGCGCTGCAGCCTTTGATGATATGGCTGACCAAAGCGGCAATATCAGTCTTCCTGTCCCGCAGGGGCGGCAGCATTACCTCAACAACATTCAGGCGGTAATAGAGATCCTCTCGAAATCCGCCACTTTCAATAGATTCTTCCAAGTCTTTGTTGGTGGCGGCAACTATACGCACGTCCACCTTAATGGTCTCGGTTCCGCCCACCCGCTCAAATTCCCTTTCCTGTAGCACCCTTAACAGCTTGGTCTGGGTAGACATGGACATTTCGCCTATCTCATCAAGAAAAATGGTTCCCCTGTGCGCCAGCTCAAATTTGCCCGGCTTGGCTGTAGCGGCCCCGGTAAAGGCACCCTTTTCGTGTCCAAAAAGCTCACTTTCTAAAAGGTTTTCCGGAATGGAGGCGCAGTTTATTTTTATGAAAGAACGATCCTTACGCACACTGTTGAAATGAATAGCCCGGGCCACCAGTTCTTTGCCGGTGCCGCTTTCGCCCCTTATCATCACGGTGGCGTTGGTATTGGCCACCCGCCCAATGGTTTTGTAAACATTCTGCATCACAGGCGAGAGTCCAATCATGGCGTCTGCTTCCGCCAGGGGCAGGTTCTCCCCGGCCTTACCCCGATCTATCAGCCCTTTGACCTCTACCGCTTTTTTTACAACATCCAGCATATCGCTTATTTTAAGCGGCTTCATCAGATAGTCAAAGGCCCCCAGCTTCATCGCCTCAATGGTAGTCTGGGTTGAGCCATAGGCAGTAATCAGAATAATGGGCACACGTTCCCCCCTGCGTCGCACCAGTTCCAGAACTTTGATCCCGTCGATATCGGGCATCCGGATATCCAACAGCACGGCGTCCGGATTCAGTACCTCTATTTTTTCCAGGCCTTCGCTGCCGCTTCCGGCACACTCAACCCGGTATCCGTTATCTGTGAGTATATCTGTCAGCGCTTCACGAACACTGGATTCGTCGTCCACTACCAATATCAGATTGCTCAATCTAGTCCCCCCTGGTCCGCAAGAATATATGGAAGGTGGTACCCTGCCCCACATTGCTTTCCACTTCAATATGGCCTCCGTGCGCCTGCACAATTTCGTGGGCGATGGCCAGGCCCAGTCCGGTGCCTTTGGGGCGGGTGGAATAAAAAGGATCAAACAGATGCGGCAGGTTTTCCGCAGGTATCCCGCAGCCGGTATCGCTGATGGAAACCCGAACGAATTCCTCATCCCGCACGGCTGTGGTTACGGAGATGGAACCACCTTCGGGCATAGCCTGCACAGCGTTAAATATAATATTAACTACTACCCGCTCAATCTGCTCAGGATCGATCCAGACTGAGGGGATTGGGGTTGCTAAATCTTTGATAATATTATACTTGCCGTAAAAAACTTCGCCAAAGAAGGAAAGCACGGTCTCTATCAGATTGTTTATGTCGAACATGCGGAATTTAGCCTCCGCCGGCTTGGCAAAGTAAAGAAGTTGGTCCACCAGCGTGTCAAGGCGGGACATTTCCCGGTGTACCGTAGCCAAAGCTTTCTGGTCCCCGCTGTTTTGACCCTGCCAGTGCTGAATATAGCAGCTTATGGAGGTAAGCGGGTTCCTTATTTCATGAGCCACGCCGGCCACCAGTTTGCCCAGGGACGCCAGCCGCTCCTGCCGGTTAGCCTTTTCCCTCAGGCGGACCCTTTCGGTAATATCCCGGCAGCACAGTACGGCGCCTATTAAATTTCCCGGGCCGTCCTTTAAAACAAAAGTGCTGATGAGATACTCCTGGACATTGTGGCTGCCCGGCATATCCGCCCAGGACGCCTGCACATTCCTGGAATCGCGCACTTCATTTAGAATCCGGTCCAGAAGCACCTGAAAGGGCGAGCCCTGGGGCAGGATTTCCCGGAAATTCTTATCGTTACACTGCTCCGGCAGCCGGAGCATCTTCTGGAACATATTATTGGCAATGATAATCTTGCCGCCGGTGTCCACCACCAATATACCGTCGTCAATGGCAGCCAGCATGGTCTGATTAAACAGATTCAGATCCGATATTTTACGGGCGAAACGGTTGACTGCCCTGGTAATTTCACCCAGCTCACCTGGTGCATCCGGCAGTAAGCGGTTATAATCGTCCTCCAGGAGGCGGACCCCGCCCTTAATCTCCTGAACCTGGTTGACCAGTTGACGAAAAAGGAGGGCCGCCCCCAGAATGCCGAAAGCAATCACTATGCCCACCAGCACGTAAACGGTATACTCCACCTTGCGCCGCTTATTGTAATAACCCGCATCGGACAAATATTCCGCCGAGCGGATTACTCCCTCCACCTCTCCATTGCGCTCCAGGGGTACATAGACCTCCACGATGCCTCCCTCTTCATATCCCACATTTTGCACCGTGGGGGTCCTGTTTTTGACGGTCTCCTCAAATGCCTTTTTGCGCCGCAGCGAATAGTTTTCATTCAGGCGCTTGGTGCCGTCAAAAAAAACATCCAGGTCAGTAACATAAAGACCTATATGCACATCCGGGTAATCCCTGTGCACCATGTCGATGGTCCTGTTGACATATTCCGCCGCTATCCCGATCCTTTCTTCCCGGCTCTTTTTAGCGGCACCCTGCTTTTCCATATAGATTCTCAGGCCGGTGCCGAAACTATGGTCAAAATAGCGGGCGGCCTGGTTCAAACGCGTCTTCTGGTGTTCAATTAACGAAACTTCGCTGTTTTTTATGGTATGCAGCATATAAAAGGATAGTGTTACGGTGCCAATCAGCAATAGCAACACCAGACCAAGAATCCGGTCGCCGAAGCCGATGCCTATATTATTTAGCCTGTCGCTTAGCTTTAACTTAGAAGTCATGTTGACCTCCCCGGCCTGCCCGAATATATCTCCTTTATTGTAACATATGCTTGTAATTGATTTAACCTGTAGTGGCAAAAATAAGCCGGCCAATGTTTGGCTATAAAAAAGGTGCGGAAGCAAATTCGCTGCGCACCTTTTAAAATTTAACCTAATTTTATCTTCTAATTAAGGGAACATGCCTTCTAACCCCCGCTGGCAAACTTCCTTGCACGAACGACCTCAGTGTGCCTTTTATTATCCCTTTCCATAAGGCGTATTCCGCCATCCTGGCGGGGCGTTTCATTGCGCAACATATCAACCCGGTGCAGTTCTGCCCGCAGGAAGGGCTCCTCCAGAGCGCTAACCATCCAATTGTGGATTTTCTTCCACGAAATCATAACGGCATCCCCTTTACCTGAGATATTCCTCTTTGACAATATACGTGATGCCGCCTGCCAAAGAGACAAATCATCCTAACCGTGCTGTATAACCTGCTGACTTTTTGCCTCTGCCTTGAGCTCTTTCTTTTTCATCCACATACTGCCGAGAATGATAACGCCGCCTGACAAAAGGGCTACGCACATGGTGCCAAAGCTGATGTTTTTCAATAAAACTATTGTGTTTTCGGCAAGCTGCATGCTGCCCAGTTCATTCAGGTAGGTGGGTATGGCGAATCCCCTGCTAACCGCTACTACCAGCATTACGAAAGCCATCACGAACTTAATCATATAATCTTTCACGTATGTCGTTCCCACAGCGCCCACCTGCACACCTATTAATGAACCGGCCAAGATGATAAGCACCATTCTAATATCCACGAAACCACCCATTGCCCAGGTGAATGATCCGGTCAGGCCCATGGTGAAGGCGATTACCAGTTCCGAAGCGGTGGCCACGATGGCGGGAACGCCCATTACATAAACCATACCTGGAACCCCAATGAAACCTCCCACCGCGATGGTGGCCGCCAGCAGGCCGGTGCCGAGACCCACCGGAACCGTTACCCAGAAGGAAATCCTGGTATTGGCGGTTTTAAAATATATCATGGGTGGAATATTAATCTTCTTAACTCTTTCCGCCAGGCTGGAAACGCTTTCTCCCGTCCGGGAGCGCATGGATTTTCTGGCATCGGAGAGAATGTAGGCGCCCAGTATGCCCAGAACACTTACAAAAACCACACTGACGTACAAGTTAGATCCGGCCGCGCCCCATTTGGCAAATATCATTTTTTGAATCTCAATCCCGATTTGCACACCAACCACGGCGCTGATACCGTTAATCAGACCCAGCTTAATGTCCACCTGGCCGTACTTAAAACGTTTGTAAGCACCAACCAGCGCCTTGGGAAATTTGTGGCACATGTTGCTGGCCACCGCCACCGCCGCCGGAACCCCCAGGCTCATCATACCGGGTGTCAGCACAAAAGCCCCCCCTGAACCGATAAAGCCGCTGAGCAATCCTCCAAGGAAGCCCAGCACCACAAGGAAAAGTATGCTGTAGGGATTAAGGGAAACGAAGTCTTTCACAACATCCTTATCGCTCAACATTTCCCCTGTAGCTTCGCTGATGCCCGGGATAGCCAGGAGTGCCATTGCCGCCAGGGCAACTATTACCAGAATACTGGTCTTTTTATTTTTCATTTTAATGCCCCCCTTTGGTTAATGGCTTAAGTCCCAGCGATTCAATGAGATAGTTGGCAAATGCTCCGTGTACGAATGAAAAGAACAATGCTGTAACAAGAACTATGACGGCAAAAACTCCGCCGCCCCTGGTAAGATAACCCATCACCGTATCAACATTTAAAAATACCGCAAGATAGGCTGCAACTGTAATAATACCCCAGATTATGGCTTTTCCTACAGGTCTCTCTTTTGTATTTGTTGCCATTAATATCACTCTCCCCCATGTAAAAACACATTAATATAAAGGTACCGAAAAATGCTGCTCAATGCTCCGGGAAACCGCCCAAACACCGATCCCGCACACCCCTCCTTCCATTGAAAGGCTATATTTGATGCTGCTTGTCGTTGTAATTAATAAGAGCAATAGGCGTACCAGCAAAACAGGTTCAGGATTTCACATATTTACTGGCTTTTCCGGGACTGGGGGACGGGCTTCTGAGCACATTCTGGACATATGACTGTGCGGATTTTGGTCAACCGGTTAATCTTGCTTTTCTCAATGCGTTATAGCTTAAGGTTTGTGACTACTGGTATTTGTTCGTGTGTACAGAAAATCATCACACCTGCATGGCAAAAAATTCATTTTTGGGAAAAAGTTCAAATTAACACAAGAACAAACTCAAAAATTTTTGTAACAACCTGCACAATATACTGCTCCCGGGAAACAAAAAAGCCGGTGCGGTTTGATACCGCCCGGCAAAATGATTATATTTGATTTGAAGCATCAACGGCTTAAATTGCAATCAGGCAAATCCTTGTGCAAGCTCCGGAGTAAAAGAATTCACGGATTGAAATATGTTGGCCTTAATTTTCCTCCCCGGCCCTGGTTTTACTCCGGTATCGTCAAAAAGCTTATCAATGAAGGACAGCAAATCAACCGGCCTGATTATTCCTACCACCCTATCTTGTTCATTTATAACCGGCACTATGGCGACACGGCGATTAATGATAATTTCAGCTGCCTCTAGCGGATCGTCCGTTTCTTCTACGAATACATCCACCAGCGGTCGCAGACACCTTTTAACCGGGGTATTTTTTAATACTTTGAGCCCTTCCGCGCTAAAAAGTCCGGGACGGTAATCGGTCAGGCGCCCTATCAAGCCCCCGGTTTTTGAGGCCCGGTCACCCATTACCTCGAATATGATCCGTAAAGTCAGGAAACCGGTAAGGTTTCCATGATCATCCAGCACCGCAATCCAGCGATAACCTTTTTCTTTAGCCTGAAGATAAATCAAATTAACTGCCTGCATCAGAGTATCGTTCTGGTTGATGCTGGGATAGTAAGTAAAGGGAATCATAAAATCTTTTACCGTTTCTTTTGGCCCTGTCATTATTACACCCCCAGTCTAACAGCTCCCCATACCAATCCCACATTGCCTAAACAGATACGGGAGCGTTTTCAAACAGTCCTTTGATAAAAGGCAGCAAGTCAACCTGCCTGACTATACCCACCGTTTTATTCTCGGCATTCAGAATAGGTAATATAGTTATACGCCTGTTAATGATTATTTCCGCAGCCTTTACCGGACTGTCTGTTTCGTAAACGGAGACATCTATCAGCGGCTTGATGAGTTTTTTTACCCGGGTATCCTTAATCAGTTGAAGCCCTTCCCAATAGAAGTATCCCGGCCTGTTGTAGGTGAATACCCCCAGCCAGCCGCCAGCCTTGGGAGCCAGCTCGCTGATAGCCTCAAATACGTTACGCAGGGTAAGGAATCCCTTGATTTTGCCACCGTCATCCAGCACCACCAGCCAGCGGTAGCCCTTTTCCCTGGCCTTCCTATGCATCAGACTGACCGCTTCTTCAAGGGTGGCATTTTGATTTATGCTCGGGTAGTCGTGAAAAGGAACCATGTAGTCTTTTACTGTATACAAATCTTCCGACATATTTACCACCTCTCTAATACATATTTGTTATATACCTAAATATTATGTAGACGGCATTGATACAGCAATAATAAACCCCTTTATTGATAATATTCATACCTAAGATAGCCGGTATTAAAGTCTAGTTTTTCACAAGAGTTTTGAAAGTGTCAAAATGCTCTTTCCGGGAGCAATATTCCGTTAAACCCTGAAAACAGTAACTTCAACCCGGAAAAAAATCGTCAATAAATTACTTTTTCGGGATTTCCCAGATCAGGAATACAGGTGTGGGAAGAGACCCCGGAGAGGTATTAAAGGATCAGGCAGGAAGGGCTGGAGACAATTAAAACACATGGGAAAAACATGGCCGGCCTGCTCAAAAGCATTTGCACTTAACCTGCTGCCGGGTAGAAGGCCGGAGTTTTCATGAAAGGCTAAAGGTTAAAGGTTAAAGGCTAAAGGTTAAAGGTTAAAAATTACTTTCACTGAGGTCCCTCTGGACCCGGATTCCACCTTGATGAAGGCATTATGTCTATCGGCAATGTTGTAACACATGGCCAAGCCCAGGCCGGTTCCGTTTTCTTTGGTGCTAAAAAATGGGATGCCCATTTTGTCAAGTACATCGGGAGGGATACCCGCTCCCTGATCCTGCACGGATAAAACAACCTCTCTTTTTGCACTGTATGTCTTCACCATCAGGCACCCACCCGCGGACATGGCCTCCAGGCCGTTATGCACGAGATTTAGTATCAGCTGGCGAATTTCTTTTTTATCAAGCATCATACTGGGAATATTACCGAGCTCCATTTCAAAAAGGTTGTTTTTTTGCACAGCTTCTGTCAGTATCAGCGGGGAAAGCGACTCCACAATGTGGTTCAGGTTTTGCAATTTCAAATCAATAAATCTGTTTTTATCCAGGGACAGGGTGTTGGAAATTATTAAATTTGCCCTGTCCATTTCCTTTAGCATAATTTTAAAATATTCCGCATATTGTTGGAATTCATGCTTGTCCACAAGCATTTGTAAAAAACCCTTTACGGTGGTCATGGGGTTTCTTAATTCATGGCTCATGCCTGCGGCCATATCCCCCACAAATTTCAGCCTGTCCAGGCGTGCTGCTTCTTCCTGACCAGCGTTATCCACAGACGGGTGACAATGTGTTCCGGCAAGCCCGGCGGTACCATATTCCGGCGGCGGGCCGGGTAATCCTTCCTCCGGGGCTGATTCCCCCGGCCCTGCACCGGCTGCGAGCTGCTGCCTCTCCCCGGGATGTGAGCGGAGAGTAATATCTGATACAAACAAAACATAACAGGAAACTTTTTTGCCAGCGTATACGGGGTAGGCAAAAACCTCCACGGGTATCCTCAAGCCGCTCTTATGCACATGTTCCATATCAAAACGCCGGGATATTCCGCTGTAGCCAATATCATTTAAAAAACTTTTTGCCCTGCTGTACCATTCCGTGGGGGTAAAATCCCACCAACCCATATTTTTCAGTTCTTCTTCGACGTAGCCTGTAAGTTCACAGAAAGATCTGTTCCAAACTAAAATGCCGCCATGCGGATAAACCGCCACAAAAGGTTGACCGGCGCTTTCCAGCAGGTCGGTAAGGATAAACATTCTTTCCCATATTTCACCGACCGCACTTTCAGCGTTGTCGTATTCTTGTTGTAACGAGCAAAGGGAAGCAGCCTGCCGGCTTATTTCGCCAATCCCCCTGCTATTATTTTCGTTCTCTTCGGTTACATCTCTCATGATAACCTGTCACCTCAGGTAATAATTTATTGTCTAATAGATTATACAAATGCTATTACAATACCTTCGGGAAAAAAGTCATAATTTGGCATATTAGCACTGATTTTTCAACTTGATTGGCTCACAATTGCTTATTTATCACCTGCCGGTTGCTTTAGCACATCTGCCCTGCGCCGGTCAAAACGGCTGAACAAGTAAGACACGGCGGCTGCCAGAGGCTGCTGGTAAAGCATGGCCAGAGTCACCGGCACGGCTACGGCGGCGGGGAAATAGGCCACCGCCAAAACGGAGCCAAAGCTGATGTTGCGCATCCCCACGTTGTAGATCATAGCAGCCACGGTACTCCTCCGGCGGTCCCTCAGCACGAAGGAGCCGGCATAACCCAGATAATATCCCGACATCACCAGCAGTAAAATAACCAGCAGCATTTTTACAAGGGGAGTACCCCAGCTTATTTCCGGCACCACCGCACTGGCATTGATGTATACTACCCCAAAAAGCGCCACCTTGGAGGTAAAACCACCTAAGGAGCGGGAATACCTGCTTAGCTTGCCGGAACTCAAATCGTTGAACGCCATGCCCAGGAGGCTGGGTATAGTTACCATCCCAAACAACCCCAGCAAAAGATGAATATAATCAATGTGCACCGACCTCCCCGCCACCAGGGCAATATATACCGGCAGCAGCAGGGGGCTCAGTACTGTATCCACGGTTACCGCTACCAGAGCCAAGGTTACGTCCCCACGCACTATGGAGGTCCAAATGATGGAGGTCACCCCAATGGGAATGGCGGCGCCGATTAAAAACCCCAATCTGGTTAGGGCACTGTCCGGGTAGAATAAATGACCTATAACCCAGGCCACCAGAGGCATAACACCGTGAATTAGAAACAGCATCCATAATGTCAGCCAGGGTTTGGTAAGAACATGAAAAAAATCCCGGTAACTGGTCTCCAGGGAAACTATAAAGGTCATATAGGCAAAAAGAGCCACCGCCACCGTTCCAAGTAATGTCGTATGTGGCAGGGGAAGTATGAAGCCGGAGAAAAAGGCCGACAAGACCACAAAAAACATGCGCCGTCCCAGCCAGCTGTTCCAGGAGGTAATTAAGTCCAGCATATAAAGTCCCCGTTTCTAAAATGTCATGACCACACTGCAGGGGAAGTCAGTTTAGCTTTTAACGGCTGATGGTAATATTTCCATGATCATGATGTTTTTCCTGCTAGTTGGACATACAACGTCACTATATTATGTAGCCTGCCTATTTTTATCCAGCCAGGTTTGAACATCAATCATCGAAAATCATCGAAAATATAGAAGTTGCCCAGATTCCAATCCCGTGGTATAATATAGTAGAAGGTATGAAATTTTACCATAATTGTGCAAAAGATGATTCTAAAAAGTTTTTGCAATTTTCCGACAAATACCTTAATGAACCTGTTGTGTAGTACAAAAATTTAATACTTCTCCTGATCGCTGAGTTCTTCTATAAGAAGCGGGGGAACCAAATTTTTGGGGTGAATCGGTTCAGTAGTCAGTAGTCCGTAGTCAGAAAAAGAAGGGAATCGCTGAAGGCGATTCCCAACCAGTATCCGACAACCGACGACCGATTACTGAATTCGTAGGGTTACTTTCGACCCGAATCCGTCAGCTAACTTCGCAAGCGTTGAAAGGGAGGATAGGCAAAAGCAGAGCTTTTTTGCGCTGTATAGTAGTTTTTGCTCTTTCACCCCTGAATACGTATTCAGGGGTTTTTGTGCTCTTTGCCTGTCCTTAAATAAAAAAAAGGAGGAGTTTTCATGTCCATCCCGGCTATTGAGAAATGTAAAATCACCAGCGATGAGAAGAGAGTAATAGCTCTCAGGCGATCTGCCGAACTCAGGCAAAAAATCACCGATTACCTGGATATTAAGGATACCATAAAAACAGGTTTTGATTTACAGTCCGTAACGGAGTTTAACAAAAAAAATCTGCTCAAACACTACAATGCCACCGAAGAACAATGGCAGAACTGGCGCTGGCAGATGGCGCACCGCATCGACAACGTAACAACCTTATCCAAACTCCTGGATCTGGGCATAGATCAATTTGCCCAGATTAAGCAGGTCGGCACCCGCTACCGCTGGTCCATATCCCCCTATTACGCTGCGCTGATTGTAGAGGGCGAGCCAAACGACCCTATAAAAATGCAATCCGTACCGACAGCAGAGGAAATGGACGAAAGCGGCCACAGCGATCCCATGGCGGAGGAATTCACCTCCCCTTCCCCCTGCGTTACCAGGCGCTACCCGGACCGCCTGATCATCAACGCCACCAATATGTGCGCCATGTACTGCCGCCACTGCCAGAGGAGGAGAAATATCGGGGAAACGGATCAGCACAAACCACACCAGAGCCTGGTGGCAGCCCTGGACTATATTCGTAAGAACAGGGAAATACGCGATGTGCTTATTACCGGTGGAGATGCACTATTGCTGAACGATCGTATGATAGACTGGCTTCTCGGCGAACTGGATGCCATTAAACATGTGGAAATCAAGCGTATCGGCACCAGATCCATCGTCACCCTGCCCCAGAGGATCACGCCGGAGCTTTGCGCCGTACTTAAAAAGCATCCACCCGTATACATCAATACGCAGTTCAACCACCCCAGGGAAATAACCCCCGAGAGCAAACGGGCCTGTGATATGCTAATCGAGGCGGGAGTTATACTGGGTAACCAGGCAGTGCTGTTAAAAGGAATAAACAACAGCGCCCACGTGATGAAAAAATTAAACCATGAGCTGCTGAAAATCCGGGTACGCCCTTACTACATTTTCCATGCCAAGCAGGTTAAAGGAACCAGGCATTTTATCACCAGCGTGGAAGAGGGCATTAACATAATGGAAAAATTAAGAGGATATACCTCCGGCCTGGCCGTGCCCACATATATTATAAACGCCCCCAACGGCTACGGCAAAACCCCGGTGCTGCCCCAGTACATACTGGAAATGGGCGACGGCTCGGTCCGCCTGCGCACCTGGGAAAACCGCGAGTTGGAATACGAAACACTGGGGTCAGGCACCTAACTTATTAACTTATTTTTTTCTGCCAGCTTAATTTGCATTCCATTTACCCGATTGTTGCTTCAGGCAAGCTAAAGCAGGTCCCTAACCTGATAAACGCAGCGGCAGGCCGGGCTGTGGGAACAAACTGTCAGAGGCCCGCGTTTTGACGGAACTGCCTTTAGGAGGTGGCCGGACGGGCAGGTCAGCCCAGCTACAGCCAGGTATTCTTCCAGAATTTCCAAAGTGAGTTTTGCAGCCGGAAAATCGCAGCGCGGGTAGGCTGTACAGCCCAGGAAATGGCCACCGCCTGTTCCCGCGCGCACGGTCAGCGAGGCGCCACAGCGGGAGCAGTTAAACCGGTTTTCCACGTACGCCTTCAGGCCGGCGTAACGCCCCCCATATAATCCCCCGCGCAGGTCCATCTCCAGCAGGTAGATCAGAGTGCGGCAGGCCCTCTCCCCTGCCACCCGGATACTGAAGCGGTCCACCTTGCCGTCTCCCGGCCAGGGGCTGCCATACCAAAAGATGTCCCTATCCACTGCCGTCAGCGGCGTCCTGGCTGCAGTGTATCTCACGGCATATGGCTGGAGTTCGGGTGGTAAGACCGACGGCCGTCCGGCACGCAGAGAAAGGCGGGCGCCGCCCGCTTTAGCCTGACGCAGGGCGTTCATTACAAGCCTCTCAGGCGGGCCGGCTGCGGCAGGCCAATCCACCTGGACGGACGCAGCGAGGCGGACATCGGCCTCCCAGGCTTCCTGGGCCGGCCGGTACCCGGCGTGCCATTCAATTTCCATTTCTTTACCCGTAATGCAGCCTGGCAGGCCGGCCAGGAGTTCTTTGCCCCCGATAACCCGACCGTTTTCCCGAATAAAGCGAAAAAGCTGACAGACGGCAGAGTCACCGGGCAGCCTGCTCTCCAGAAAATCGCGGCAGGCCAGGACGAAAAGCTTGCCCCGCGCCCTGGTGACAGCAACATTAACCAGCCGCTGCCCGACACTTCCTTCCCGGCGGGAAAGGAGTCCGCCGGGGCCGCGCTGCGGGAAGGAGTCCACCAGATCCAGCACCACAGCATCCTGCTCCGCTCCCTGGAAGCGATGGACAGTGGCGGCCACCAGGCCGGCATCCTCGGAACGGGCGCCGGTAACCCCTAAAAGTCCTGCCGTCAAGGCGTTTAGCAGCCTGGCCTGGGCGGCGTAGGGTGTGAGCAGGCCCACCGTGAGGCCGCCCTGCCTGATCTTTCTGGCCAGCGTCAGAGACAGGAAAGCAGACAGGGGGTTGAAGCGGGAAGAACCGTGCCGGTAGCAAAAGGCGTGTAAATCGCTTAAGTCAACCAGCGTCAGCGCCGCTCCCGGGCACGGTTCGACAGCGGCCAGCGCTGCGCGTCCGGATGTCTCCGGAGCATTGTAGAGCAACCCGCCGTAGACAGAATCATTCACAAACCCGGCGATGGCCGGGTGCATCCGCCGCTGCAGGCGCAACACGGCGATATCCGGCGCCTGCCCTTTTTCGAAAGCGGACATTATCCCGGCCTGCTCAAAGATATCCCGCTTCAGCCAGTGTTCCACCCCCGGCGTCCCGGCCAGCGCTACCGGCGCCAGCTGGCGGAAGTCGCCGCTCACCACCAGCTTCCGGCCCGCCAGGGAGGCAGCAAAAAACACCTGGGGAATATAGGCCATGCTGGCCTCATCAAGCAGCACAAAATCATAGTGGTCCCTGTAAATCACCGGATCAGTCGCCGCTGCGGACAGAGTACAGCCGAGTACCCGCGCTTCACGGCACACTCGCGCTTCTTCCTCTTTCAGAGTTGCCCTCAGGTCTCGCAAGGCCTGCTCCACCTCTGTCAGGCGTTCGCCCCGGGCGCCGCCGGCGCGCAGCCCGGCCAGCAGTTCGCTGCGCTCGTCCTCCAGTTCTCTACGACGCTCCCGCATATCCGGATGATCGGCAACAGCCAGACTGGAGGCAAGAAGGCCGCTTCGCCGCATCGCCGGCAGCCTGGCCCAGCCATAACGCACCACCAGACCTGATCGAGCCGGCGCCCCGATCCGGGCTGCCGCCCTGAGCACCGCGCCATCTACAGCCACGTTGGCATGGGAGAGAATCAGCACCCGTCCGCCTTGTTCGAAAAAGAGCTTCGCGATCCGGGCCAGAGTTTCGGTCTTGCCGGTGCCCGGCGGTCCCCAGATAAAGGTGATTTCCCTTTCACCGGCCAGGTGCAGCGCTTCTTCCTGAGCACAGGCAGCGTCTGCTAGAGAAACGTAGCGCCGCTGGTGCGCCGGCACTTTTTCCAGCACGGCCAGGGCCATTTTCAAATTCCTCTCCGGCGTTTCGCGCAACCGCTCCTGCAGGGCGGCCAGCAAAAACCAGGGCTCGCAAAACACTTCGGCCCGCTCCAGAAGTTCACCCATGTTCTCATGGAGCGCCAGGGTCAACTCTGAGCCGCGCACGGTCACCACCTCTCCCCTGGTTTCGCGGGAGCCGTAGCGCAGCCGTACCGGCGTGCCGTCGAGGAGAAAAGCCTCCACCTCCAGGTCAAAGGCATAAAGAAATCCCTTCTCGCAACGGTAAACCAGCACCCCGTCCAGGAACACCAGAGGGCGACCTCCTTCATTGCGCAGGTACTCTATTTCTTCAGCCAGCGCCCCGTTGAAATCCTCGATCAATGCAGCAGCGTACAAGAAGACATCTCTCATTTCAGTAGTCAGTAGAGAAAAAGCTAAAAGAACAATTTATATATTGCCGGCGGCTATATAAGTGAGCCTTGGGTTCGGAAGGGGTTATTCCCCTACCGAACCCTTAGAGCGAACTTAGTTCGAATAAGTTGGGGACATTCCTCACCCAAAAGTCGGGCTTTAAATAGAGGTGTGTCCCCTTTCCTTAAATGCCTGTTTATCCCCGACCTTCGAGGACGGGGTCTTACAGGCTGTTAGCGAGATAAAAAATGCTCCGGGCGCCGGTCCCGGGGCTATGGACACTCTTTATCATGCTCCTGCAATATCTTCCTGCTCCTCACCCTCATCTTCCGGCAACTCGCCCGGCAGGATCTCCTCCGGTATTTCCACCGCAATCTCCGGCCTTCCGCTGTAGAGATACTGAAGGTCCAGATACTCCACCATAGCCCGGAGCACCGTGCGCAGGGGCCTGTCCGCTGGAATGCCTGCGATTGCCTGGCCGATGTCGTCCGGCGCATGCCAGCCGTAGGCCAGGGCATGCTGGTCGCGAACGGCCTGAAGCATGCGGCGGATGTCGAAAGTGGAGAGGGTGTCCAGAAAGAGATTTTCTTTTAAAAAACTGCCGAAAACTTCCCGCACCGTGGGGATGTCGTGCTGCCTCTCTTTGGCCGCCAGCTTCTGCGGCACATTGTCGTAGTCGCTGTTTTTCTGCTTCCAGATCAATTCCGACCAGAGGTTGGATGAGGCCGAAAAGACAGTATAAGTTGCCGTCAAGCCAAAAGAAGGCGACATGAAGCGGGCGGCATTAAGGTAAGCATTGGCCCTGGCCGTAATGCCCAGGTACATCAACTGTTCGAACTCGTCGAAGAGGATCACCCACCCGGCATAGCCGGCGGCCCGGATCAGGCGGGAGAGGAAGCGGAAGTAATCGAAGATATTTTCTTTAACCTTGAAAGGCGGCAATGACAGCGCTTTCCCGAAGTTCAGGCGATGGATGGATTTCAGCTGTGCGCTGGGAACGAAGTCACCCGCCAGGTCGCTTGCCAGGATATTCTGGTTGTAGGCATCACCACTGCCATCCAGGTAGTTTTTCAATACGGCCTCAAGTTTCGGGTGAAGGTTGCGGGCGGCGTAGTTCAGCATCTCATCCGCTTCCTCGCTGCCCGGCTGCAACGCTTCCAGCAGGGGGGCAAAGCCTGGCTGGGAATAGCCCGGCAGGTACAGGCCGGCTGCCGCCCGGCGGTAAAGGCGGTCCAGTTTATCGAAGGGAGTTTCCTTGGAAAGCGGCACGAAACTGACGGCAAAGTTCATATCTTCCGCCTTGTGGGCGATAATATTCAAAAAGTGAGTTTTACCGTTGCCAAAGTTGCCCTTAACCACCAGGGGAAGGGCACTGCTGTCCGAGCGTACCCGTTCCAGTTCGCGCCCTACGCGCTCCAGGGCGGCCTCCCGCCCGTAGGAAAAAATGGCGCTTAAGTTACGGGAGGAAACTCCGGAACGCAGGCATTCAACGACCTGTCTGGCTGCAAACTTCTCCATTCCCTCCACCTCCCGCGTCGTACTGGTTGACAATTGCCTCCACTACCCGCCGTACCGGCGAGAGCATGCTGACGTTTTCCACCATACAGCGAAAATCATCCTGGTGGATGCCGGAGCCGAGGTCTAAAGCTTTGTTCAGCTTTTGTTGCAATTCCAGGCAGATTTCGGCAGAGAGAAACTCCTTGACTAGAAGATCCTGGTTAAAAAGATCGGCAAATCTGTTCGGACGCGCTCCCGAAACTTCATTCTGGATGCGCATCCACAGCGCTTCGTAGGACTTAAATCCTCCCTTTTCATCGTGGATCAACTCCGTCCGCCCGGCAAAAACAAAAAACGCCCCCTCGAATCCGGCGAAGTCATCCACCAGCTGCCGCAGGCTCTCGTAGACCTCGTTGCGGGCAGACCTGCCGTAGAGAGCCCGCCCGTCCGGCCCGCGCTCCAGCAACGCGCTCAGGTCGTCGACCACAGCGCAAAGCCCCCGGTGGCCGCAGAGGCGCAGAAGATACAGGAAAGACGACATCATGTGCCTGGCGTTGTACTTGTCGATGCGGGTAAAGATCTTCAAAGGCTTTAAAGCCCTGGCCGGCAGGGGGCGTCCCTTGAGCCATTCCTGCAGGATATCTTTCTGCCCGTCTGCCAGCCGGCGCGATCCCAGGTGGTGGGCACAAAGCTGAGTAAATGCCAGGGCGAAGTTGTGGTTTATTTTCCGGTCCTGGTAAAGCGCGTCCAGCTTTTCCTGGATATCGCGCCGCAAGCTGTCCGCCGCCCGTCCCTGCGCCTGCGCCCAACTGAAAAAATCCTGCTCCGGCATAAGCTGCCCGTCCGGGTAGCCCAGGCCATCCACCACAGTATTGCAGTAAGCTGTCACCAGGGCCTCCACATCCACCGCGTCCAGCACAGCCTGGTAGATGGAGTCAAACTTATTCAGCCGCACCTGACGGGCGTCCGCGAAAAAGGTGATATAGCCAAGCCGCCTTGCATCCTCCAACATTAGAAGGAGGGCGTGCGTCTTGCCCGAGCCCGGCTTTCCAATGAGGAACTTCACCTTGCTGCCGCCGCAGGCGATATAGTCGTCCAGGTAGTAGTCCCGCCAGGAATTCCAGATCCCTTCCCGCTCTCTCACCGTGATTGCGTGAAGCACCTGTAAATCCAGTGGCGGGATCCCGTGCCTTAAGTTTTCCAGTGCTTTTTCCCTGATTGCCGGCTCCACCGGCTATCCCTCCCTGTAAAACTTCATTACACCGAGGCGTTGGAGCTGTCCCTGGGCGTCCAGGACCACCAGCGCCTGCCTGTTGTTACGCACGTTGCCAAGCCAGAGCCGCCTGCCGTCCGGCGCGTTCATCTGTCCACTTTTCAGCACCCGGTGCAGGTCAAAGGCAAAAAGCTGCGCCGGGTAGTCACGCCTCTGCCGGGACATCGGGGTGAGGGTATTATAGACGTCTTTTAAAAGTACTTCCTGTTCACTAACATCAATCTTTGTCTTGGCGATTTGTTTAGCCATCTCCGTGTCGTAAGCTGTTGCCAGGGACTGGAGAAAGCGCTGGGTATCGAAGGAAGCCGCGTTTAAGCGGTCAATGCTTCTTTTTAAGTGCCCGGCCAGGACGCCGGGGCGCAGGTTACGATAGACACGGTCGTCGATGGTGACCATCTCTTTTTCCGGCAGCACCCGCACTTTAAAGGGAAGGACTTCGTAAACCGGGTATTCCGCTTCCACGGCCAGGCTTTCCGCTGCAAGGGCGTCCATAAAGCCCCGGTTAAATGCTTCCTGCAGGTAAGACTGCAGGTTGAAGGACGGCAGTTTCTCCTGCAATCCCTGCATTAATTCCTGTTGCCTGTCCAGCAACTCTCCGTAGCGGGCCAGCGCCTGCTGGAGTGCTTCCAGGTTGCCCTCGTCGCCTGCTGTTTTCACGCGCCTGACCACGTTAACCATACTGCGGTGGGCGTTGTTAAGGTTTTTAAAGTCCTCCTGAAGCGTCTGATCCAGAAATTCATCAAGAGTCTTTGACATTTTTAAAAAACACCCCCAAAAGTCTGACAGAATATGCTATCTTTCTTCAGGGGCTATGCATTATCCTTCTCTTTATTAAAAAAACGCAGGCAAGCAGGGACGGTGTTAATAACAGTCCCGCATCAGTTAATCGACTATAGTCTTGAATTAACTGACGAAGTATAATTATATAAGTTCCCATAAAACAACAACGGAGGCAAAAATGAAACGCTTACTAACTTTACCCTTTATCTTATTTTTCACTCTATCCGGCTTTTTCTCTCTGCCGGCCCTGGCCCAACAACCGGGAAATGAAATTTCAGTGTTGGTTGACGGGCTTCCGATTGTCTTTGATGTAAAACCAGTCATCCAAAACGGACGCACCATGGTTCCTTTCAGGGCACTGGCCGAGGCATTAAACGTCAGGGTTGCCTGGAACGGTACCAATCAAACAGTGAGTGCCGAAAAAGAAAAAACCTCGGTACGCCTGCAAATTGGCAACAAAAATGCCTATTGTAACGGGACGGCTGTTCTTTTGGATATGCCGCCGGTACTTCTGACAGGAAGAACTTTAATCCCCCTCAGATTTTTCAGTGAGGCCTTTGACTGCCAGGTGGAATGGATTGAGGCCACTAAAAGCATCAGGATTACTTCACCCCCCACGGTAATGACCATGGTCGGGTTCTATGCCCTGGGAGACATTCAGACCAGCAGTTGGACAAATCTTTTCGGAAAAACCTATCCCGATACCGGTATCGGCAATACCGGCACGGTAAGCGAACTGGCCTTAGGGTGGTACAGTTTGGACAATGATGGAAATCTACTCACCAAAAGCCGGACAGGCTGGCAGAGACCGGACAGTTGGGAAAAGGTTCTGGAGGCCGCCTGGGAATATAACCTTAAAACACAAATGGTTGTACACCTGACCGATGAGGATGGCACTATTTCAGACCTGTTAACCAACGAAGCAGCCATGACCAGGGCAGTGAACGCTATAGTACAAGAAGCCGGGTTGTACCATGGCGTAAACCTTAATTTTGAAGGCCTGGGCTTGAAGGATAGCGGTGAACATCTAATAACAGTAAAAAACAACTTCAGCAACTTTGTTCGCCAGTTATCCGATCAGTTGAAAACAGAAAACCTTGACCTGACCCTGACACTACACGCACCTAATAGCGTGTATAAAGGATACGATTACCAGACACTGGGAAAACTTGCCGGCCATATTATCGTCATGGCCTATGATTACGGCCCTAAACCGGAACCTGCAAGTCTAGTGATACAGGCCGTGGAAATGGCCAAAGCCGCTGTTCCGCCTGAAAAGCTATTACTGGGAATCTCAACTCCCAGTGAAACACCGCAAAGCATGGTGACCAAAATCGGTATCGCGAAGCGCTACAACCTGAACGGCATTGCCCTCTGGCGGCTGGGTCTGGTTTCAAATGAGATGTGGAATTCGGTAAGGAACTCTATTCAAGCAGAAAAATAAGTGCTCTTCTAGTCCATGAAACATGAAAATGCAATAATGCAAGCCTGACCCCGTCGCAAAAGAAGCCCTACCGCATATAGCGGCAGGGCTTCTTTTTTTTCGTCTGGTTGCAGTTCGTCTAGTGCACGAAGAACGAGTGTGCCGCGCTGTTTACAATCTCGGACAGCGGGCCGGGATAGATACCTATATACAGAGTGGCCCCCAGGGCTATGAGCAACGTCAGGGTAACCGGACCGCTGATATTGATGGGTGTGCTGTCCACTGGATCGTCCCGGTACATCACCAGAACCACCCGCAGATAATAGTACACCGACACCATGCTCATGATCATGCCGATAAAGGCCAGCCAGAGGTAATCATCTACAATGGTCTTGAACAGATAGAACTTACCGGCAAAGCCCGCCAGGGGCGGAATTCCCGCCATGGAAAGCATCACCGTCAGCATTACGGCGGCCATCAGCGGCGAGCGCTGGGCCAGTCCGGCATAATCCTTTATCTCGTCGCTGCCGGTTACATTATAGAAATAGCCGACCACGGTAAAGGCGCCCACCGTGGCAAACACGTACAGGAAGCCGTAAAACATGACACCCTTGATGCCGGCCTCGGAGGCTGTCACCAGACCTACCAGGATATAACCGGCCTGGGCGATACTGGAAAATGCCAGCATCCTCTTGATATTGGTCTGGGGAATAGCCACCAGGTTGCCCACGATAATGGTAACTGCAGCCAGAATGGCCATCATCATGGTCCAGTTGGCCCAGATACCCGGCAGGGCTTCCACGAAAACCCTCAGCAGCACCGCGAAGGACGCTGCCTTGGAGCCCACCGCCAGAAACGCGGTAACGGGTGTGGGAGCGCCTTCGTAAATATCAGGCGACCACATGTGGAAAGGCACTGCGGAAACCTTGAAGCCCAGACCTGCAATCAGCATTACCAGACCCAGCATCAGCGCCGGAGAAGGGTTCAGGGCCACCGCCCGGCCCACTTCCGGAATTAGAATGGAGCCGGTAACCCCGTATATCAGACTGAGACCGTATAGCAGCACCGCTGAGGACATGCCCGCCAGCAGCACGTATTTCATGCCCGCCTCCACCGATTTGGTTTCCGTCCGGCGGAAGCACACCAGCACGATAAAGGATATGGTCATCAGTTCCAGGCCGAGGTACAGAGTAATGAAATCTCCGGCCGAGGCCATCACGCTCATGCCCAGGGTGGCAAATATCAGCATGCTGTAATACTCGCTCTGGTCGCCCAGGAAATCGTCCACATAACGCATGGAACCCAGACACACCAAGAAAGCCGACACCAGGAAAGTAATCTTGAAGAACAGGGCATAACGGTCAACCATGAACATGCCATCATACAGAGAGCCCTGGTTGTCCCAGCCTGCTACAACCAGGCCGGTTACAAGCAAGAGCGCAACGGTGGTAAACCAGCCCAGTCCCTTCCTGGAGCTTTTGGGGACAATCAATCCGAAAATGAGCACCATCAGGCCCAGTGAGGCCAGCGCTATTTCGGGAACCAGCAAAGACAGATCGATTTGCATTTAGAAATTCCCCCCTAACTGCAGCACATTCTGAATCTGCGCCATCAGAGGCACAACGCCGCTGTTAATCATATCAAACAACAGGGAGGGAAGTAAGCCACCGGCTATCAGCACGGTACCCAGCACCACCAGGGGCACCAGTTCCGGTCCGCTGATATCCTTCAGGTGGTCGTATTCCGGCCTGGGCGGTCCGAACAGCGTATTGGCGCCGGCCCGCAGCACGTACAGGGCGCACAGGATGATACCCGCGATACCAACCACGGCCAGTCCGCCGAATACCTCGAAGGAGGCTATGAAAATGGTAAACTCCGGCATGAAGGTTACCAGACCGGGCAGTCCCAGGGAAGCCATACCGGCCAGCATGAACGCCACCGCCAGCCGGGGTGTCTGCCGGGCCAGGCCGCCCAGATCCGGTATCCAGCGGGTATGGGTCTTCTCGTAAATAAATCCGATACTAGAGAAGAACAGTGCCGCCATCACACCGTGACCGAACATGTTGGCCACCGCTCCGTTGATACCGATAACATTAAGGCAGGCCATAGCCAGCATTACGTAACCCATGTGACTGACTGACGAATAACCAACAACATATTTAAGGTCCTTCACAGCCAGGGCACCGAAGGCCGCGTAAGCCACACCGGCCACGCCCAGCACCGCCATATACGGCGCCCAGAACTGGGCCCCGATGGGCAGGGTAATCAGGGCGATTTTAACCAGACCGTAGCCGCCGATCTTTTTCAGAACGCCGGCGTGAATCATGGACACCGCAGTGGGGGCGCCTGCGTAACCGTCAGGCGACCAGGAGTGGAACGGCCACATGGAAATCAGTGAGCCGAAACCGAATAACATCAAGCCGAACAGCCATATCTGATCATACCGGCTTAGCTGTCTCCCCGCCTCGGCCAGTGCCGTAAAGCTCATATCCGGCGCACCCAGAATACCTACCGACTTCATATACAGGGCAATTACGCCGACCAGCAGGAAAGCGGACCCGATTAACAGGTAGATGGTCAGCTTCATAGCGGCATATTCTTTGGTAACCCTCTTCGTGCTACCCCAGATAACTACCATAACGTAAATGGGGATTACCACTACTTCGTAGAAAAGCAGGAATATGAACAGGTCGTGCGCCACGAAAGTTCCCATGACCCCTGCTACCAGCAGGCAAAAGAGTATAAAGAACTCTCTGGGACGGTTGTTGACATTCCATGATGCGAAAACGGCGCAAAAACCAATCAGGTTGGTCAGCAGAAGCATGGGCAGGCTGATACCGTCCACGGCCATGAACCAGCTGACTCCCAAATCCTGTATCCAGGGTATTTTCTCCACAAACTGAAGACCGCCCAGACTCTGGTCGTAGGCAAAGTACACATACAGGGAAAGAGCCAGGGATACAAAGGTACCCACCGCAGCCACGCATTTGATCAGCTTACCCTCGTTACGGGGAATGAAAATCATAAACAGAGCGGCGGCCACCGGAGCCAGCAGGATGGTGGTCAATATGGGAAATCCAGTCATTATTTAACACCTCCCAGCATCAGTCCGGCAGATGACGGGTCGGTAAAGGCAAGTATCACGGCCACGGCCAGAACTCCCAGGAAAAACACCAGGGCATAGTTCTGCAGCCGGCCGGTCTGTGACACCCTCGCGCCTTCGCCAAACAGCCTGGTTACAGCAGCGATACCATTGATGATAATACCGTCCATAATGTAGATATCGAACATGAAAAACAGCTTGGCAGCGCCATCAATGATGCTGTGGTTGAACCACAGGTATATTTCGTCGATATAGAACTTGTTGAAGGACAGGGTGTGCAGCGCGCGGTACTTGTCCGCCAGCGCGTGGGCCCTGGCCTTGGTCTTATCCACGCAGTAGAGCTGGTAAGCCAGGAAGATGCCGGATGCTGCCAGCACCACCGAACCGATCATAATCATATAGTTGGGCTCGCCGTGGTGCGCCTCGTGGAACCAGATCCAGTTGGCCCAGTTCATATCCCAGGGAGTCCAGGGGGTGCCCACCAGACCGCCTATAGTGGCCATCACAGCCAGCACCACCAGCGGCATGGTCATGGTCCAGGGAGACTCGTGGGGGTGATTTTCCGGTTTTTCGTCACCGAAAAAGGCCAGGAAAATCAGACGCCACATATAGAATGCGGTCATGAAGGCGGTAAGAGCCGCCATGGCAAACAATACGTAATGGCCGCTGTTATACGCCATTAATAAAATTTCGTCCTTGCTCCAGAAACCCGCGAAGGGGGGAATACCCGCTATGGCCAGGCCGCCGACAACAAAAGTACCGCCGGTAATGGGCATCTTTTTCAGCAAGCCGCCCATTTCCCAAACATCAGCTTTATGGTGCAGGGCATGCAGCACAGAGCCGGCGGCAAGGAACATCAGGGCCTTGAAAAAGGCGTGGGTCCAGAGGTGGAACATGGAGGCGGTCAGACTTCCCACACCCAGAGCCAACATCATGTAGCCCAGTTGGCTGACTGTGGAATAGGCCAGTATCCGCTTGATTTCCCGCTGGGTCAGGGCGATGGTGGCCGCAAATAATGCTGTAAAGGCGCCCGTAACGGCAATCAGTTCCATGGCAGCAGGCACTTCGCTGAACAGGAACATGGTCCGTCCCACCAGATATACGCCGGCCACGACCATGGTAGCCGCGTGGATCAGGGCGCTGACCGGGGTGGGGCCTTCCATGGCGTCCGGTAGCCAGACGTGCAGCGGAAACTGGCCGGATTTGCCGATGGGACCCAAAAATACCAGCACCGCAATCAGTGTCATTATGCCCATGGTGGTGTACTCTTCAAAGTGATGAACTTTCTCGGAGAGTTCCACCATATCCAGGGTGCCGAACACTATCTGCAGGGCTAACAGACCCAGCAACAGTCCGAAATCCGCAACCCGGCAGGTGACGAAGGCCTTTTTGGCCGCCTCCCTGGCGGATATTTTATGAGTATAGAACCCTATTAACAGGTATGAACACAAGCCCACCAGTTCCCAGGCCACGAACATCTGCAGCAAGTTGCTGGAGATAACCAGCAGCAACATGGAAGAGGCGAACAGGGACAAATAAGAGAAAAACACCGAAAATCCGGGATCTCCCTCCATATAGCCCACGGAATAAATCTGAATCAGTGAAGCCACCAGGCTAACCATGAAAATCATCATGGCCGAGGTGGGATCAAGCTGCACCCCCACGTTTATCTGCAGGTCCGGCGCCCCGGGCAGTCCCAGGGAAAACCAGCGGGCCGCGTAAACCAGAGGCTTTTCGGTTAACGCATGGTTGGTGAACACTCCATATGCAGCCAGGGCGGCAATCACGCATGAGGAAATCATGCCGGTGATGGACACCAGGGCGCTTAGCTTTTGCCACGGCCGAGTCAATAATACAATAATGACGAAGGACAGGGCAGGCAGAAGCGGCACCAGCCATGCATGCTGCATCGCAAATTCTACCATCTCAGTTCAGCACCTACCTTCATATTTTCTACCACTTGAGCCAGTCAAAATCGTCCAGGTTTACGGACAGCCTGTTGCGGTAGATAGCTATGATAATGGCCAGTCCTACCCCCACCTCGGCCGCAGCCACGGTGATCACGAATATAGCGAAAATCTGGCCGATGAAATCCCCGGGGGTAACATATTTACTGAATGCAATCAGGTTAATATTGACAGCATTCAACATAAGCTCGATACAAATCAACACTGCAATGGCGTTCTTTTTCACCAGTACCCCGAACAGCCCGATACCGAACAGTATCGCCGACAGCACCAGATAATGGGCAAGGCTAACGGTCAGAGTCAGATGCAGCATCATCCGTCACCTCCTTGGCCAGGATAATGGCGCCGATCAGGGCTACCAGCAACAGCAGGGCCGCCACTTCGAAGGGAACCACGTATTTGCTTAAAAGCAGTGTGGCAATGTTTTCCACAGTCTTGTCGGGCACCTTGTCCGTGCTGAGCACCCACTGGGTTCTGGCGGAAAGAGCGCCACACAAAACGATTACCAGCGCCACCACGCCGCCAGCTATCTTGGTCTGGCCATTAAAAAGGTTTGTATGACCCATGTCGGTCCTCCGGATTAACATGATACCGAAGACCACCATGATGCAGACCGCGCCGGCGTAGACCATTACCTGCACTGCCGCCAGGAAGTCGGCGTTCAGGGTCAGGAAGAGCCCGGCCATGGCAACAAAGCATACCGCCAGCCAGAGCACCGAGTGCACAATATTCCGCAAGCACACCACCAAAAGGGCTGCAACGATAATATGGGCTGCCAGTACATAAAAGGCAATGGCCGTCCAGTCAATACTCTCAATTAATCCCATTTATCAACCCTCCTCGCCTTTGGCCTTGGCTTTCGCGGCAGCCGCCTGGGCAGCTGCCGCTTTGGCTGCTTCTTCTGCCTCTGCAGCAGCGATTTCTTCCGGCGTGGGAGCGGGCCGGTCCACCATGGTAAGGCGCACCTTGCCCCGGTAATACTGGTTCATATCGATAACACTGCTGAAACTGAGGGCATCCTTGTTACAGGCCTCCACGCAAAGCCCACAGAAAAGGCAGTATTCGATGCGCATTACATACTTAATCAGTATCTGCTTTTTACCCAGTTTGGCCTTTTCAATCTGAATCACCTTGTTGGGGCAGGCATTGGCGCACAGCCCGCAGGCGATACATTTTTCCTGGTCCAGTTCAAAACGGCCGTGGAATCTCGGGGACATAACTAGTTTCTCGTCGGGATACTCTACGGTGACTTTCTTTCTCCAGAACCAGCCCCAGGTAATTTCCAGGCCCTTTATTAATCCTTTTCCGAACATATAATCACCACCCTATCGCCCGGTAGATGTACATGCCAACGCCGGTAACGAAAATGTTGGCCAAGCAAAGGGGTATCAGCACCTTCCAGCCGAATCCCATCAGCTGGTCAACCCTGAGACGCGGGTATGTCCAGCGAACCCACATAAAAACAAAAATCATTACATACATCTTCAGGAAAAACCAGATCCAGGAGGGAATAAAGGTCAGTCCGAAGGGAGCCAGCCAGCCGCCCAGGAACGCCACGGTGCACATGGCGGAAATAAGCATCACGCTGGCATACTCGGCCAGCATGAACATCGAATAACCCATACCGCTGTACTCGGTATACGGGCCTGCAATGATTTCCGATTCACCTTCCACCAGACAGAAGGGTGTGCGGTTGGTTTCCGCCAGACCGGCTGTGAAATAAATCAAAAATGCCAGTGGCTGTGTAAATATGAACCAGACACCGTGCTGTGCGTTTACAATCTCCGACATATTTAGGGTACCCGTAAGCATAACCACGCCCAGGAGCGCCAGCATCAAAGGTAATTCATAGCTTACCATCTGAGCCACAACCCGCATGGCGCCAATCAGTGAGTATTTGTTGTTGGAAGCCCAGCCGCCGGACCATAATATGATGGAACCCAGGGAAGACACGGCAGCGAAGTAGAACAATCCTATATTCATATTGACGGCTGCCATGTTGTCCCCGAAGGGGACTATCGCATAAATCATGAACGGCGGCACAAAAATAAGAACCGGGGAAAGGAAATACACAACTTTATCCCAATATCTGTTCCAGGTAAATTCCTTGGAAAGCAATTTGCCCATATCCGCGAAAGATTGCAAAAGCCCTTTGGGTCCGACCCGGTTGGGGCCGAGACGGCACTGGATAAAGGCGCAAACCCTGCGCTCCATGTACACCAGCCATAGGATGTTGACCGTTATGAATAGCAGGATAACCACCACTTTTACCACCATCAGAATGACGTCGTTCCACAGCACGGGTACGCCAGCGCCATCCAGCAGGCCTCTTAACCCTGCGGCTATGCCCGTTAAAATATTTTCGCCCATGCCTCTTCTCCCCTTTTCGAAATCCGAAATTCGAGGTTCGAAGTTCGAAATGTATTAGTTTAGCAGTCCACCTCGCCCAGCACGATGTCAATACTGCCCAGGATGGCAATCACGTCGGCTATTTTCCAGCCTTCGCAAAGCTTGCCGAGGTAGCCCAGATTGATATAAGACGGGCGGCGGAAGTGCACCCGGTAAGGTTTGGCACTGCCGTCACTGACCACATAAGAGCCGAATAGCCCCTTGGAGCTTTCAATTTCGTAATAAACGTCGCCCACGGGGGGTTTAATCACCTTGGGCACCTTGGCCATGATGGGACCTTCGGGCAATTGCTCCAAGGCCTGCTCAATAATTCTGAGCGACTGGCGCATCTCCAATATCCTGATACTGTACCGGTCAAAGCAGTCGCCGTTGCAGCCCAGGGGAACCTCGAAGTCCATCCGGTCATAAATACCGTAAGGACGGGCTTTGCGCAGGTCAAAATTCACCCCGCTACCCCTTAGTACGGGGCCGCTCAGACTGTAATTTACAGCCATTTCCGGAGTAATGACACCTACATGTTTGGTACGGACCTGGAAAATCTCGTTACCCGTAATCAGCCCATCATACTCATCGCAGCAGGACGGGAATTTTTCAATAAATTTTTTAATGGCCGGGAAAAACTCTGGCGGTAAATCTTCCGCCACCCCGCCAATCCTGAAATAACTGAAAGTCATGCGGGACCCGGAGATCATTTCCAGCATATCAATAACATCTTCACGGTCACGGAAAGTATAAATGAATCCCGTCAGCCCACCGATATCACCAGCGTACGCGCCGGTGGCGATCAGATGGCTGGCAATACGGGAAAGCTCGCCAACGATAACCCGGATATACTCCGCCCTGTCGGGCACCTCTACGCCCATAAGTTTTTCCACCGCGCCCACATAACCCCAGTTCATCAGCATACCGGCCATGTAGTCCATCCTGTCGGTATAGGGAATGACCTGGGTATATGTCCTGGCCTCGGCCAACTTCTCAATACCCCGGTGCAGGTAACCAGGCACGGGAGTGGCCTTTACCACCGTCTCGCCATCCAGCTCCAGCACAATCTGGAACACACCATGAGTACTGGGGTGCTGGGGACCGAGGTTCAGGGTATAGGTTTGGGTTTTCAGCATTTACCACACCTCGTTTCGGTCATCAGTCGTCAGTAGTCAGTCGTCGGGACTTATTAAGTCACCGGCCGCCAGATTGAGGCAATCTACCCCGGGCGTCCGACGTCCGACGACTATTCCCTGCCACCCTCCCACTGGAAGTCCTTGCGCAGCGGGTGCCCTTTGAAATTTTCCAGAAGGAAAATCCGGGTGGGATGGCCGGGATAGCCCGTAAAGTAAATTCCCATCAAGTCGTATATTTCCCGCTCCTGCCAGTCGGCCCCGCCCCACAGGGGACACAGGGATGGGACGGAAGGGTTTTTCTTGTCGGTGAGCTTTACTTTCACCATCATGGTGTAACCATGGGTAAAGGAAACAATATTATATACCGCTTCATAGCGATCTTCGTAATCCGCCCCGGTCAGGTTTGTCAGAAAATCAAGGGCGTAATCGGGGTTTTCCTTTACTTCGGTCATAAAGGGAATCAGGTCCTCCCCGGAGACATATACCGTCTGGTTCTCCAAAACTTCCATGCCGGGGAATTTTTCCTGCAGCGCTTGCACCAACTCTTCTGGTAATTGATTATTTGCCACGGGACTGATTCACCACCTTCGGATTCAGGATCTTGTCTTTAATCATCAGCCAGGCTTCAATTACAGCCTCGGGCCGGGGAGGGCAACCAGGTACATAGGCATCCACCGGAATTAGTTTATCCACACCCGGCACAACATGGTAAGAGTCCACGAAAGGACCGCCGGATATAGCACAGCTACCCATGGCGATTACCCATTTGGGTTCGGCCATCTGCTCATAAAGGCGCACTACGAAGGGCGCAGCCTTATGGGTAACGGTACCCGCCACCAGCATAACATCAGCCTGGCGGGGTGACCCCCGCATGACTTCATAGCCAAATCGGGACAGGTCGAAACGGGCCATGTTGGCGGCCATCAGACCCTCAATGGCACAGCAGGCCAAGCCAAAACCAAAGGGCCATAGGGAATGGGCCCGTGCCACGTTAAAAATCTTCTCCAGCGGAGCGATGTGAACGAGGCGTTTAACCTGGTCAATAACCACCGGGTCATCAGTTAATTTTTCCACCGGGTGGGTATCCTTCGTTACTTCCATTCTAACGCTCCTTCCTTCCAGGCGTACCACAATCCGACAATAAGGATAAAGATAAAGATAATCATTTCAATAAAAGCAAAGGAACCTAAACTTTGAAATTTTACGGCCCAGGGATACAGATAAATTGTTTCCACGTCGAATATAACAAACAAAAGAGCGTACAAAAAATAGCCGGTTTTAAACTGTATCCAGGTATGACCGATGGTATCCACACCGCACTCGTAAACTTCCTTTTTAGCACCTGTTGACCGGCGCGGGTGAAACAAAAAACTGACACCAATACCTATTGCTCCAACCGTAACACCAATGGCCATGAACAAAAAGACAGCACCCCAGTCAGAAAGCAAAATTCTCCCTCCTTTCCATTTATTTTTTAATCTACAAACAATTCCGGATTCAACGCCGGATACACGGCCTTTTACCGGAAAAATAACCTTCTGGCTAAAAAAGAGCCGCTTCGTGGTTCCAAATTTATATGCACACTACTGACTAATTATATAGGAAGCAGGTCAATTAGTAGAGGAACAATAATTAGCACAATGACCAGATATAAGTGAGCATCTAACCGCACCAGTCGCGTACCGGGGCGAATCCGGCGCGGTGCAGCGGACAGGGGCCAAACCGGCGCAACAGCTCCAAATGCTCCGCCGTGCCGTATCCCTTATGCCGGTCAAAGCGATATGCGGGGTACAGGTGGTGACAAAGTTCCATTAAATTGTCCCTGGCCACCTTGGCCAGAATAGATGCCGCCGCGATGGAAGCGCAAAGCCCGTCCCCGCCCACCACTGGCGTCTCGAAAACGCCTGTGCCGGCTGCGCTGCGCCCGTCCACCAGAACGTGTGCCGGCGTCTCCTGCAAGCCGCCCACCGCCCGGCGCATGGCCAGCAGGGAGGCCTGGTGAATATTTAATGTATTTATTTCACTTACCGTTGACACACCAATAGCCCAGGCCTTCGACAACTTTTTTATCTCAGCGGCCAGGGCTGCTCTTTTCTCCGGTGTCAATTTTTTGGAATCATTGAGGCCGTACAACCTGACCTCCGGGGGCAGTATCACAGCTGCAGCCAGTACCGGTCCGGCCAGTGGACCCCGGCCAACCTCATCCACCCCGGCCACCGGGTCAATACCCCGCTCCCTTAAAGAGTCCTCGTGCCGGAATAGCAGTTTGAGGCGTCCCATTTCTTCCAAATATATACAGCGTTTTCTTTCAAGCTGTAGGTACAGCTGTCTGACACCGGCCCTGCCATCACACTCCATGGCCCGCAGCAGTTCCTCATCAGCATCGCCGGGATCAGTGGTCATCCGCCTTATCTCGGTTACGGTAAGGGATGTAATATCCAACAACAAACCTCCGGCTACAATGTCAGATATTAAATTTTTTCTAGATGAAAGGTAAAATCCCTGCCCCGAATGTAAATATTTTTTACCTGAACGGTATTTTCAGTACTCAGTACTCAGTAGTCAGTAGTCAGAATGAGAGAACGGTTTGTCGTCTCGAAATATTCTGAATTCTTACTAACACTACACGTTATTAAAGGGTTAGCGGAGCCATGGGGACGGTTCGAGCGTCCCCGAAGCGAAGCGAAGGGCCGGAGGGAAGACGATGGAACCGTCCCCATGGCGTAGCGGGCATAAAAATACACCTTAGCGAAGCTGTCATCCTCTGTCATCCTGAGCGTAGCGAAGGATCTTAAGATTCTTCACTTCGTTCAGAATGACATAACTGCAAACAGATTTTCATCCTTTACGATGGTGCCGCCGCAGGCGGCATGGGGGTCTGACTACTGAATTCTGACTACTGACTACTGACTACTGAATTCTGGCAAGTCCAGGGTAAAGCGTCCCAGGCGTCCCTCCCGGAACTCCTTGAGCAGATTAACCGCGCTTTTATACGTATCCACAATCATGCCGGATTTAAAAAAGCCCCGCCTGTTTCCCATTGCTTCCAGAAGGACGACAGGATCGGCAGGAAAATCCCCCTCTATGCGGTAACGCTCACGCAATAACTGCGGGTGCTCTTTCCAAAGCCAGTCCAGCAGTTTCAGAGCCACTTCCTCAATGTTAAAAACCTCTTCTTTAATGGCGCCGGTCACAGCCAGTTTGTATCCTACATCCGGATCATCAAATTTGGGCCATAGTATGCCCGGGGTATCCAGCAAATCTATGCCCCCGGTGCGAATCCACTGGCGGCCTTTAGTCACCCCGGGTTTGTTGCCGGTGCGGGCAACCTTTTGACCCACCAAGCGATTGATAAAAAAGGACTTACCCACATTGGGTATGCCCAGAATCATGCAGCGTGGAGGCCGGGGCTTGCGCCCAGCGGAACCCAGGGAAATAGTTTTTTCCCCGGCCAGCCGTCGTACCAGGACCGGTATTTTTTTAATGCCGTCGCCCCTGACCGAATCAACGGCCACGGAAGCAAAGCCCAGAGTTCTGTAATAATCTTCCCACAGGCGGGTATAGCCGGGATCAGCAAGATCGGATTTGTTTAGAGCCACCAGGCGCGGCTTTCCGCCCGCCAGTTCGGCCAGCGCCGGATTGCGGCTACTGACCGGAATCCGGGCATCAAGCAGTTCAATAAGCACATCCACCAGCTTCAGGTGCTCTTGCACCAGCCGTTTGGCCTTGGCCATGTGTCCGGGAAACCATTGAATACTCACTTTATAAACCAGCATCCTTTAAAAACAGTAGTCAGTAGTCAGTAGTCAGAATACTTCGAGACGATAAACCTTTCTCTCATTCTATCTCCTGCTACTGACTACTGTCCTGAAAATAAGTTTAGGGAAATGTCATCCTGAGCGTTAGCGAAGGATCTTGATTCTTCACTTCGTTCAGAATGACATAAAGCGTCCTGGATTTTCATATGCCGCTTGCGGCATGGAGGTCTACTGACTACTGACTACTGATATAGTTACTATTTTTCTTCATTAATAATTCTGATATGCTGCAGTGGCCAGTAAAGCATTACGGCCTTGCCTATAATCAGATCCTTAGGCAGGGGGCCCCACTTCCTGCTGTCGTTGCTATTGTTGCGGTTGTCCCCCATCATCAGGTAATGCCCTTCCGGCACCGTGACCGGGCCAAAATCTTCATTTATTTTAAGTCCCGGAGGAAGATATTTCTCGGGTACCAGCTTATCATTAATATAGAGCTTGCTGTCCCGGATGGCCACGGTCTCCCCGCCCTTGCCGATCAACCTTTTGACAAAATCCCTTTTCGTATCATGAGGAAATTTGAAAACGACTATATCCCCCCGCTCCGGTTCATGCAAACGGTATGAAATTTTACTTACAATAATCCTGTCGTTTATCTGCAGGGTGGGCTCCATGGAACCAGATGGAATGTAAAAAGGTTGCAGTATAAACATCCTGATAATAACCGCCAGGATAACGGCTATAAGCAGGGACTCAAAAATCTCTCTCAGGGGGGATTTCTTGCCACGGCCTGCTGCTGTTTGCTCCATTTATACCACCTCCAGTCTTAAATCAGCGGATTAACCTAACACTACAGCGTAATATCACTTATTCCGCTATACCCGCTACGCCACGATCTTTTTCGCCCTTGCCCCAAAAAGCCAAAAAGGGACTGGCTGGCAGTCCCTTTAATTCATTATCTTCTAACCTTTTCACGAATGCGGGCCGCTTTACCACGAAGTTTACGCAGGTAGTACAGCCTGGCGCGACGAACTCGGCCTCTTCTGATTACTTCTATTTTGTCTATTTTGGGAGTGTGCAGAGGGAAGGTTCTTTCCACCCCGACACCGTAAGACACCCGCCTGACTGTAAAAGTTTCTCCCAGGCCACCGCCCCGGCGCCTGATAACCACACCTTCAAAAACCTGAATTCTTTCCCGGGTGCCCTCTATAACTTTCACGTGCACCTTTACTGTATCCCCTGGTTGAAAGTCAGGAATGTCCTTTCTCAACTGCTCCTGTTCCAGAGACTGAATAAGATTCATATATGTACCTCCCTTCCAACTGGACGTTCATACCTCGTTATCCCAAGATAGCGGACCGCCCGTAATCCAACGGAGGTAATTATATCATAAAAATTTTTCAGGTGCAATAATTGCCTTTACTCTATAACAACAGTTTTTGTTTTCCCATCCCATGTAACAGTTTTGCCCAATGCCTCCGCCAAGGCCCGGACCGGTGCCCAGGCACGGTCATCAATCAACCGCCCCTCCAATATCTGACCGCCAACCCGGATTTTGACTGCATTGGGGTCAGTCGGGGCCGGCGCCGGCAGTTGCAGTCCCAGGTAGCCGGCTACACCCTCCGCAATAGCCCGGGCAGCCCGCTGCTGAAAACCGGAATCCTTCAGCAAAACCTCCTCTTTGGGGTTGGAAATGAAGGCTAACTCCACCAAGCACGCCGGCATTTTTGTTTCCCGCAGCACGGCAAAGTTGGCCTCTTTCACTCCGCGATCGGATAGTCCCAGGCCAGGAATTAGCCAGCCGTGAACAGCTTTAGCCAACCGGTTCCCTTCTCCCTTGAGGGAGTAGCAAAAAACCTCTGTTCCGGTTGCACTTTGGTTCGCTGCCGAATTGCAATGAATACTAACAAAACAGTTTGCTTTCCAGGCATTGGCCAACTCAGACCGGGCGGTCAAATCAGCGCTTTGGTTTGCGCCCAGGGCTATATCGCTATCCCTGGTTAGCCGCACTTCGGCCACAGGTTTCAGTATTTCGGCCACCTGCTTTGCTACGGCTAGAGTAACAACCTTTTCCTGCACGCCGCCCGGACCGGCAGCACCGGGATCCCGGCCACCATGCCCGGGGTCAATCATAATTTTATTAGCCATATACACTACCCCCCTACTTTTACTTCAGGATATCAACAGCTTTTTTACAATATCAGGTACTGGGATTCCGATACGACCGGCATTCTCGATGATGCTCAGCAGTTCGTTAGCCGGGTAATAAGTTGATAAGAAAAGGGCCTGACCCAAAAAAGAGGACCACGACGTATAATCCGTGATCCTCTTTTGGTGTCATATTAATATGCATATGTAGCAATGGATTCGCGTTTAACGGATTCATTTTGGAGACGAGTCCACTGCGTTTATTTATGCTATTATATTCGCCGGAATATCTGTATTATCCTTCTCTTACAGGTCCAGGAAAAAAGGTTTTTTATTATACCTTTATATCACATTGTACATACATTAACATATAATACATTATTTTTACATTATTAACTAATGGAGGTAAATCTGATGGGCCAAAATGATGACTTTATCACGATTCCCATAAAAGGGGAAAGTCGCCTGGAAAACACCCACATCAGTACATTCACGGGCGATCTGAAAACCATTGTGTTGTGGATCTATAACATCAGCCAGAACGGGGCCGCCAACACCTTTTACGAAGATATGAGCCAGTACTTTACAATGGGACAGGACGGTAACGTGCTGCTTGAGGATATGTCCCAGGATAAATTGTCGGAATTCCTTAAGAGCATTTCCACGTCTAAAGAAATAACGCTGTCCGACTTGGGTATACGCCTAATACTGCTCATTTATAACTGTAACCAGAACGGCGTAAACAACACAGCAAAGGTTTCCTGCGAAGACAACTTCCCGGAAAGTGATATATAACTGCTACCATAGAAAATAAATGGCATATATTAGTAACTTACCTTTATTTACCAACATAGTATGTTGCAGAGTTCCAGAACCTGACTAACAATAGAAATAAAAAAAGGAGGTCTCACTAATGACGGAAAAGAACAGCGAAACAGCTGAACTGCTCCAGGCGCTCAAGGATTACGGCGTAGCAAACGACGCTTCCATCGGCCTGGATCTGGCTCTGGCCGTGGCGGTAGCTGTTGCGGCTTCAAAATCAAGGTCCAAGTGCAACTTCGTAAATCAGAACGGTAATAGCAATCAGAATAATGTTAATGTTGAAACGGGACAGTAATAAATCGAGTAGGGTAATGCAGCAGAAATTTACTGCAGCATTATCCCTCTCACAGAACCGGACGTACGGGCCTCGTATCCGGCTCCTGATAAACCTCAGTCACTACTCCCAGAAGTGATGCAAAATGCCGACATTATACGAAGCCAGATTAATTAGTCCAATCTCGTTGAACCAGCTATTTGGCAGTGCCATGTTAACCAGTGGGCTGGCAGAGTTACACCATCTCGTAACGGAAATTTTCCGAAACTCTCCTTTGTATCCCCGCCTTCGCAATGCCTTGTGCAGCGGTTTCCAGCTTTTCCACTCTTTCATCTGCTTCATTCGCAACCGCCGCCTAATCCACTCCATCAACTGCAAAAATAACATCTTGCAGTTGGCAACCCTGAAGTAGTTGGCCCACCCTCTCAAAACCGGATTTAGACGCTTCACCATTTCCTCAACGTTTATTCCGTGGTTCCTGGGAGTCAGCTGCCTTATCCTATCTTTAAAGCTCTTTATTTTCTTTGGATGGATGGAGACAAACTTGGACTTTATGATGAATCCAAGGTAGGTAACTCCCTTTTTCACGCTTGTGAGGTGCGTCTTTTCCTTGTTGACCACTAGCTTCAGTTCACTTTCAAGAATTTCGGTAGCGAGTTTCTGATATTTCCGGGCCTCTCTGTGAGTCCGGGCGAATATCAGAATATCGTCGGCGTAGCGGACGATGCGAATGCCCCTTCTTTTCATATCCTGGTCAAATCGATCCAAATATATGTTCGCAATTAATGGAGAGAAGACTCCACCCTGCGGGCTTCCTATATCTGTTTCCTCCCAGGCTCCGTTTTTCATAACCCCGGCAGTCAGAAACTTCTTGATAAGCCTTAACACGCTGCCGTCGCTTACTTTCCGGTTTACTCCCTCCAAGATCAGTTCATGGTCTAGTCGGTCAAAGCATTTGGAAAGATCCATATCCACTACGTACTCTAGCCCGTATTTGTTCATGAATCTTTCTGATTTAGCTACTGCTTGGTGGCAGGAGCGTCCCGGACGATAGCCATAGCTTGAAGGGTGAAAGTCGGGTTCAAAGATGGGTTGCATAATGTTTAGGAGTGCCTGTTGGACTACCCGGTCTTTCACGGTGGGTATTCCCAGCGGGAGTTTGCTGCCGTCCGCTTTGGGGATTTCCACTCTTAAGACCGGCTGTGGTTCATATGTGCCGGTTTTCAGCTCGTGATGAAGTTGGTGTAGCCTTTCTTCTAGATTCTGGCCGAAGGCTTCCACGGTCTCTCCGTCTACTCCGGGAGCTCCTTTGTTGGCTCTAACGGCACGGTAGGCTCTTTTAAGGTTGTCAAGCCGGTATACTTTGTCTATTAGGCTGTACCATTTCTTCATCATTTCACCTAATTTCGCTATGCTCCCCTTGGTTCCTTACGGTTTCGCGGCACAATCGATGTTATTTTCGGGTGATACCTTTTCGGGATGCATTTTATTCCGAGGGATATAGGTGTTGAGAATACAGGTAAAATCATCCTCTAGCGAACTTAACGCGATTCCGTCACCCTCCTCCTGATTGAATCGGATGTAACCATCGAGGTCTTTTACGAAATCCTCTTTAGAAAACTCACTCAAATTGAATTCATTGAAGAACCAGTACCATGCTGTCGCCATGTCCTGGTTAGAAGCTAGTTTATAGTGTATCAGCCACAGGGTACCTTCTTCTTCCATATATCGGTCATGCACCATAATTAGCTTGCCAAAGTCTGTCTTGACCTGAATACGGTAGTTGCCATCGTTTTCTTCACGGGTTAAGCCGGTGACCCGTAACCAATACCGTAATGAGCGTACCATGTTTGTACCAATTCCAAACTCATCGGATGGACTAATGCTTTTATCGGTAAAAATCCGGGAGTTTTTCTCGACGTTTTTTAATCCTTTGTATAACCAGCCTTTACGGATGAAAAAGCTCTCGTGTGCTCTAAACCTCATTTATATGCAACACCTTCTTTCTGTGAGGAATCGGCTTCAAACAGATATTTACCCATCAAGCAACCACATTCAAGGTATTTATTGGTCACGCACATCTTACATCGTTTACACTTTTCATGGCTAATATGATAGCCACCCTTGCCAATTGTTATTGCACCATGCTTGCACACCGATTCACATTTAAGACACCGACGACAAGCGTTGAATTTTTTTATCTGATACGATACCATACGATGAAAGTCATCATGGCGTTTTACATTAAGCGTTTTAATCTTGACGGCATAATCGTAACCACTGTCCGAAGGCGATTGCTGAATGGAAAGGATAGGAGTGTTTGTTTTTATGTCCAGTATCAGTACTTCATGAATCAGTTTGCGTCCCAACTCCTTCGACACTATACCAAAGGGTATGAACAGGTTGTAAAAACCTTCGTCCACGGGACGGTTTAATCTATAGATCTTCGCGTTTTCTTCCGTTGTGCAATTACTATAAGCAACTTTTACATCGTTGGCTGCAGCGACGCCATATCCACCTTGACGCGCTCTCCAATTACCGTTGTCCACATACACCTCTGCGTCTAGCTTGCCGATCTGCTGGGCGAACCGTATAAGGAAGTCCCGCCATTTCTCTGTCTGTTTCGGCATGTAGATGCGAGATAAAAACTGAGAGCGGTCGCTGTTATTAGGACAGCACAAACAGCCCACACGTTCGTAACCCAAACGATAGGCGTCGTTAAAATCAATTTGTTCACCTAGAATGTATAGCCAGATATCGATGTCCTTCCAATAGAAGATGGGGGAGGCTACTTTTTGTTTTTGTATTTTAATCTGCTCCGAATCTTGTTCATCATTTAAAGTTATTATATAAAGAATTATAGCATAATTAACGTCCCATTTAAGGGACAGCGCTTCTTTAACCGCCAGGATTATTAAAACCCTCTTTATACATTGCAACCATGCCATTGATTCTTTCTATTATCATCTGCCTAAGCTGTTTTGGTGCAATCACTTCAATGCCAGTCCCAAACTGTAGCACCCACGAAACCAATCCAACACTGACTTTAGCCTGTACCATGACACGAAAATTCGTAACATCATCCTTGTAAATTTTAACATTTTCGCCGAAACGGTCGATAATTTCCTCTAGTAATTCATTGATGCATCGCAACTCTACCAGTTCAGTCTCACCGCCAAACATGCTAAAGCATTTGCGAGCATAATCAGCCGCGTCAAAGGCATTCCGGTATTCGCTTACTTCCTCAAAGCTTCGCCTTGAGTCTTCCAGCATCTTAACTTTCCCCATACGATCTAGCCGAAAATGTGTTAGACTGTCCAATTTGTCAAGATTGCTTACAAGGTAGTAATGGTCGTTTACCCACAGCATTGCATAAGGGCTTACCTCAAAAGGTTTTCCCTCGTTGCGGACGGTACGACCCTTACCTATTACTTGCCGGTAATAATAAAACGATACTTTTTTGTTTTGGGCGATCGCTCTGTGTATAAAGTCGATATTATAATAAATCTCTTCATTCACACACTTGACCCGGCTCTCAATGTATACTTGCCGTTCCATATCTCGTGCTTGGTGATTGCTCATCTGTCTATCCAATTTGGAAAGCAAAGCCATGGTTTTTTTGGGCGTGATAAAAGCGGCTGATTGAACAGCATCTATTAACAGCCGCAGCTCAGGTAACTCAAACTCTCTTTTTCCCAAAAACCACCCTTGCTTGGGTAATCGTGTATATATGATATCCATTCCATAATCGGTAAGCAATTCCAAATCCTTATATATTGATTTGCGTTCAGCAGATATACCGCAACAATCCAGTTCACGCAATAAATCCACTGCCGACATGGGGTGGTCTTCATCACTTTGCTCATGCAAAATACGGATCAGATACAACATTTTTAGTTTCTGCTGACTGGACCCCGCCATGAAAAACCTCCTATTCGCAGTCCAATACATGGTACATAATTCGCCAAATTTTGATAGCAATCCTTTATTTAACCATTCAAAGATTTTAACCTATGCAGATAATCTTAATTTCCTTAACCAGTAAAAATTTTGGATCACCTAACAAGAAGAGAAAAACGTAAAAATTCTCGCCCCATAAATGGTGCGAGAATTACTTTTAGTGCGATCTATTTCTTTCTTTATCTATACTTATTTCTAAGCGTAACTTCTTGCTTTTATATTCTACAAGGCTATTTTTACTGTTCCCAACTTATACTTTCCACCGCTCGCCTTAAATCCTGCTCTGCAGGCGTTACATACCTTCACGTCGTTTCCATGGACTCGTGCCCGGCCAACTGCGCCACAACCTGCAAAGGTTGACCCTGATCAATTAGGTTCTTGCTAAATGAATGGCGCAGACAATGGACTGTGGCATCATCAAGGCCAACACTGTTTAAGTATTTTCTCATTTAGTGTTGTATACCCCGGTCAGTTAGGCGGCCACCACGCTCTGACGAAAACAGTGCCCCCTCTTCAGCTTCGCCACGTTTAACTAGCCAGCTAGAAAGGGCAATGCTCAAATCCTTGTTTACGGGTACGACACGAAATTTACCGCCTTTTCCGTTTTGTATAGTAATAACACCTCTTTTAAAATCAATATCCTGCACGTCCAGGCCGGCCACCTCTGACACACGGAGGCCCCCGTTAAGCATTGTGTGTATTATGGCCAGGTCTCGTGACTGTTTCCATAGGTTTTTGACCCTTAGAACTGTTTGCAAGAGCTTTGACTGCTCCTGCCGTGTCAGCCAGCGCGGGGATAAGGATAGTTGAGAAGAACGCTTCATTTTTACCTTTACGGTTGGATCAACCTGAAAACCTTTGTTGCTCACTAAAAATGTCCAGTAAATCTTAACCGCTGCAATGTTTTTATTAATAGTAGCCGGCTTAAATTTCATTACCGTCTGCTGATAGCTTTTCCAGTTATGTAGCTCCAGGGGTGTTATCTCCTCCGGGTTAAATTCCTTTCCGTTACTTCCCTCATACCAGCCTGCCAGTAACTTTACAGTGTGGAGATAAGCGGTTATGGTTTTTTCATTTTTGCCCTCATTCCGGAGCCAGATTTCAAACTGTTCTATATACATTGGTCAACCTCCACAAAACGTATTCTAGGTCATTATATTTGCTGCCATATGATATGTGTTCTAGGACATATACCCCTGTTTCCGACTTGCTTTTTGTCTTAAAATGCATATTCTAGGTCATGTATAGTTTCTTACAACGGATGAAAGTAAACAACTATAATAACAACAGCAGCCGGGAGAAAAAGATGATGGCGGTGGGGCTCCTGCAGACCACCCTGTGCCCTTACCTGTATGGGAAAGGCACAGGGGAACAAAGAAAAACAGCCGGTCAGGGTTACCGTTGGCTTAACACCTCAAAAGCAAAGAGTCCGGAGAATCGTTTTCTTATCTTTTCTAAATATGAAAGGGAAGCAAGAGAACCGTTCTCTTGCTTCCCCCAGTTTTCCCTGAGTGCCTTTTTTCGCCCCCGCGAAGCATCAGCAGCCGCGGTTGCGTCACTGACGCTTCCGACGGTACTGACGCTACTTTTGGCACACTTTGGGTGAAGCTGGCTGCAGAATCATCATTATGCGGTCAGCTTCGGTGTGGCCGATATATTGTGGCTGAGGGAATCTTGCGTTTTGCTTCCTGCCTCGGCAGATTTGCATCCAGCTTTGATAGTGTTTTGCAGTGAGTTGGCTGGAGCATTCTCTATTAACTACCCAGTATTAATGAGTTAAATACTTTATCTACTTCTGACCTTACCTTATCTTCATTGTAGTATACATTAGGTATTTTTAAATCCTCTTCGTATGGCGAAAATCTTGCAGTAATTACAGACAACTCACCAAATAGTTTATTTTCAAGTGCGCTCAATGTTTCATAATCAACCTCTGTATCATAAGTGATAGTAAACTGATCGCAAAATGCACTTGTATCGTACCTTCCTTTCTTAAACTCTTTTAACAAGTAGTAAAGCTTCTCCTTTACATTCATCGAAATACCCCTCCTAACTACTTGGGAATAGCAGGCAAGTTACCTATCGCCTTTCTTGTATATCAAAATGATATATGGTATTTGTTGCTTCATCACATAGGACTTCCAGGTTGTATGTTTTTCCATTTTTGATCATAGTGGCATAGTGCATCATAGCACTTGAACCTTGTGGGTCTGGAACTCCTTTTGTAGATTTTATTGCATCTCGTAATGTTTGCACTGGAACAAACCTGCCTGGATTTTCCATATGTTTAGCAGGTGTTTTGGCAAAATTTAGCCCTTCATCAATGCTCTTGAAGAAAAGACTTCCTGCTTTTCGCTCTATTACTGCTGGCGTTCCAGCTCCAGCAGTCAATGCAATAGTAAGAGCATCGACAGTTGCCTCTGCTACTGGGACTATTACATAGTCCCAAATCTGTTCCTGCGTGCTTTTTGCTGCTCTTATTTCTCCCCCTGGTATCTTATTTTGCAACCCTATATCATTTAAAAAGTCGTAATAATCCCAATCCAAACTTGAGTTAGGTTCCCAACCTGTTCTTTCAATACCCTGTTTGTCAACCAGTCTTCCGGTGGCTGTTACTAAATCCATGAAAAGAGCTTTGGATTCACTACTACCTCTCTCCACTGCATAATATTGCAAGTGGGCGGAAAGTGTTTTAAGTCTGTAGTCCCCATCTACAGCCAGTGGTCTGCCCAAATAATCTCTATAACCCCAGGCATTTAGATCTCTTTGCAATTGCTTGATGTTTGACTCGGACCAGTCATCTCTTACGTGGAGGTACCAATTAGCTGTTCCGGGGACTGTGCCTGCTGTATCGTTATACTTGGCAATCAGTTCATCCAACGTAGGAACCGGGGGTTCCACATCGCCGCCGCCATCGTCGCCTCCACCGGAACCGCCGCCGTCATCCCCGCCGCCGGAGGGGGAGTATACCCATACGGCTTCGTCGTGCCATTGAACTTCGTAACCCATTCCCTCATAGTAAGCCCTTACCGGGGTGCCGTTCGAGAAGTAGGTGCGGTCATCATCATGAAGTTCTACTATTTTTACAATTACGTGATCCACGTAAATCTCGTAAAGAGGTACATATTTCTCAAATTGCGCATGCCCGGTGGGATCAAGGTTGTTGATGGGGTTGTTGCCCACATAGGCATAAGGGTGTGGTGATCCGGGCTGAGTCTGTATTCCTTTGAAGGTATCCGCCTGGGTAAAGCGCCCAACCTTGGGGTCGTACCAGCGGGAGTTGTAGAACATTAATCCGGATTTCGGGTCGTATTCCTTGCCGGTGATGCCCTGGAAGCTGTAGGGCGCCAATGGTCCGGCGGACATGTCGGTGACGTTGCCCAGGGCGTCATAGTGGTAGTACATTAGGCTGCCCCGGGTGCGACATGTTGCCGTAGCGCCCCTGGTCTTTTCTGTCTTTAAAGCCGAACATGTTGCGGGCGATAATCTGGTCGTTACCCATGTGGTATTCGGCAAGGGGGCTGCCATTTCCTGTATATTCCTTCATGACGTTAACGCCGTCATAAAGGTAGCTGGTTTCTTCCGAGCGCAACTTGTATTCCTTTTCCCCTTCTTCGGGGTGCCAGTAGTCTTCGGTGCGGAATACTTTGCGGCCAAAGCCGTCGTATTCGTAGCCGACGTAGGTGCCGTCATCGAAGTAGGCATTGGTTAACCGCCCGGCGCTGTCGTATTCGTAGTCCTCCGCCCGGTCGGGGGAGACTTTGCCGGTCAGGTTGCCGTTGGCGTAACACGCAAAAGAAAAGAGTCAGGAGAATCGTCTCCTGATTCACTCTCGCTAGCCCTTCTTGGCATATACATCACTCTCAGAGTTTTTGTCAAAAATGTATAAAAGGGAAGGAAGCAAGAGAACCGTCCCCTTGCTTCCCCTTAAAGTCATTGAGATTCTTTGTATGCTTGTGGGCAGGGATGTAACGGTGTGTCCGGCATGTGGAGATGGTAAACTGCGGGCAGTGTATTCGTTACACCCGAGGACATCACCATGATGGCTGTGAACTGAATACTTTTTTTAAAGCCCCTTTGGTGGGGAGGGGGAAGGTATACCCAAATGAGCTGGTTTAATGAAAAAACAATAAAAAATGCACGCGACATTCAAATAAGCAGGAGACGTTAAATGTCAAAAGCCAAAAGCAAAAAAAATGAAATCCCATAGCTCGGGGCAGTCGCGACTTCATTCTTCTGGGTCAATTAAAAATTTTGCCCGTTAGCATTGCGCGTAGGTATTGTTAAGGCTCAACAGGCAGCGAATATCCGCCAGTTGAGCCTTTTTATCGCGCAAAACTTCCGATTGGCCCCTTCAAGAACCGTCCCCATGCTTCCCCCAGATTATATCACTTTTTCCGGGGCCGTGGCTATCAATTACCTTGGGTAGACCCCACCTACCCCTGATACTGGTCTGCCGTCCCTTGACTCATTGCAGACTTTCATTCATTCCCTGACTCTCTTTTATAAACTCTTCTAATTCTCTTATGCTTTTACTTTGTAGTAAACTTGAATTTGTTTCCCTAATGAAATTAATTAGTAGTTTACTCTTATCCATTACCTCACTGGAAAATTCTTCTATCGTTATTTCTTCATCTCTCCAATTTGAATAAGAGAACAACTCAAAGGGTTTTGTTGCAATAAAATCCACACTACCAGTACATAGTTCAACATTAATCAAACTAACAATCAATGTATTTTTCTCTTTTACTAGAAATTGAATCCAAGTAAAAGCATCTTCTAGTGTTTTTAATGCAATATATGTATGATTATTAAATTTTCTTACTACTTTGTTCAATAACCAAAACCAGGAAATTAGCAACTCTTCAAACACACCTTCAACTTCATATGGCATGTTTTCCTCAAAAAAACCGTATATGTTTCCATTAAAATTTAATGAGAATAACCCCCTAATTTCACCAGAATACTCACTTTCAAATTCAACCAGATTAATCTTTTTAAGTAAATTAATATTATCTAAAATTTTGAATTTGATTTCAAACATATTTATTCCGCCTTATTCTATTTTATTTTGGGGTATGGTACAAAAATTAGGCACCATACCCCTTATTTAATCCTTAATTGGTTAGTAACCAAAATCAATTAATTTGTAAATGTTATCCCCGTAAGAAGTTTTTAGTACACCGTCTTTTAGAACAACTGTGACTCTTTCTCCAAAAACATTCAATGTATGTGTACCAGTTCTTACACCTGCTTTGACAGCAGAATCAAAGACCATCTGTATAGCCTTAGTTACTTGTTCCTCATTCCAGTTCTTATTAAAATACGATCTTTCTGAAATTATCTTTTCAACAGTTCCCCTGGGCATCTTTTGTAATAAATATGGAATCTCTTGCTGGACTTTGCTGGGCAAATGCCTATTCATAACATGCTCTATGACACTTTTACTAAGATTACCCGCCTTATCAACCACTTGTTGGGCTCCCACTGCAGTTGGAGCAAGCTGGGATGACATTCCGGCCCTTACAGCGGCGCCACCAGTACCAATCGTTACAATACCCATAAAAACAGGATCTTCATACACAGGAACCGATTTGGCATTTCCACCAATCTCAGCTAACACAGGATCAGGTATTCTGTAGTACAACCCTGCATCATATAAACTGTGATAATAATCCCAATCCGGATTTGAGTTGGGTCCCCAACCTGTTCTTTTAATACCCTGTTTGTCAACCAATTTTCCGGTGGCTGTTACTAAATCCATGAGAAGATTTTTGGATTCTTTACTACCTCTTTCCACTGCATAATATTGCAAGTGGGCGGAAAGTGTTTTAAGTCTGTAGTCCCCATCTACAGCCAGTGGTCTGCCCAAATAATCTCTATAACCCCAGGCATTAAGATCTCTTTGCAATTGCTTGACGCTTGACTCAGACCAGTCGTCTTTTACGTGGAGAAACCATTTTGCTGTTCCAGGGCCTGTGCCGGCTGCGCTGTTAAACTGGGCAATCAGTTCCTCCAATGTAGGCACCGGGGGTTCCACATCGCCACCATCGTCTCCACCGCCATCATCCCCGCCGCCGGAGGGGGAGTATACCCATACGGCTTCGTCGTGCCATTTAACTTCGTAACCCATCCCCTCATAGTAAGCCCTTACTGGGGTGCCGTCCAAGAAATAGGTACGCCCGTTGTCATAAAGTTCTACCATGGTCGCAAATACGTCATCCTCGTAAAGGGGTACATATTTTTCAAATTGCGCATGCCCGGTGGGATCAAGGTTGTTGATGGGGTTGTTGCCCACGTAGGCATAAGGGTGCTGTGATCCGGGCTGAGTCTGGACTCCCCTGAAGCTATCAGCCTGGGTAAAGCGCCCGGCCTTGGGGTCGTACCAGCGGGAGTTGTAGAA
>Ga0209347_1000415_pt1 | contig 112090 bp, 96 predicted proteins | sample AutmiccommuBRH23_FD_187382 | JGI IMG/M metagenome (GOLD analysis project Ga0209347, IMG submission 187382) | Deep subsurface microbial communities from Mt. Terri, Switzerland - Autotrophic microbial communities BRH/23 (SPAdes) (version 2) | ecosystem: Environmental > Aquatic > Deep subsurface >...
GCGCCTTCGTCGAGGGCGCCGCGGCAGAAATCCTCGGTGCGCGCCCGTGCGGCTTCGCGAATCAGCGGGCCCATAAAGGTTTGTGGATCATAGGGATCGCCGACCTTGAGCGCGCCCACGGTGCTGACCAGTGCCGCGACAAAATCCGCACGCACGCGATTGTCCACCAGCATGCGGGTGGTCATGGAGCAGCCCTGGCCGGCCTGGAACACAAAGCCGAACAGACCCGCCATCACGGCTTTTTCCATATCCGCATCCTGGCGAATAATCAGCGGCGATTTGCCACCCAGTTCTAGGTGGACTTTTTTCAGGGTGGGGGAGGCCTGGGCCATGACCTGGGCGCCCACCGCATCGGAGCCGGTAAAGGTGACCATATCCACGCGCGGGTCGCTGCTCATCATTTGGCCCACATCGGGGCCGCCGGTGACAATATTGAAAACGCCGGGGGGCAGGTCGAGCTCTGCCACCAGTTCGGCGATCAGCATGGTTTGCAGGGGCGTGAACGGGGAGGGCTTGAGCACCACGGTGTTGCCTGCGGCCATGGCGGGCACGGCCTTCATCAGGCCCAGCAAAAAGCCGGAATTGTAGGGAGTGATGGCGGACACCACGCCAATCGGATCGCGGGTGGTGACGGCGCCGCCAAAGGAGCGGGTGCCATCGGGCTGCGGCGCGGTAATCATTTTCAGGGATTTGAGTGGGTCCTTGCGGGCCACTTCGATAAATTTGGTCATCTGGGTAAACAGCAGTTCCAGCTGCATATCGCACTGCATGCGGGTGAAACCCATCTCCAGCTGCATCAGGCCGAGGGCTTCTTCCCGGCGGCGGATGATCCGGTCGAACAGGCGCTGCATCAGGTTGGCGCGGGTGTCGCGGCTTTCATCGGCCCAGGGGCCGCGATCAAAGGCTGTGCGTGCTGCAGCCAGGGCTTGCTCCAGATCTGCGATACCACCCACAGGTGCGCTGCCGACGGTTTTTTCGGTGGAGGGGCTGATCACATCTTCCTGCCCGGCGCTGCCCGTTTGCCAGCGGCCGTTGATGAAAAGCTGGTTATAGCTTGTTTTGAGTGCCGATGGTGTTGAAGTCATGGGCTGGTGCTCCTTGTGCCAGGCGCTTAAGCCTGATTGTTATTGTCGGGTTGCTCTCAGCGGTTGCCCTGGCTATCGGTGGTGTCGTCAAAATTCTCTTCAAAATTGCCGAATACATCAGCGGCGGTGTAGCTACAGCTGTACTCGCGGACTTCGGCGATTTTGCCGTCGCGGATTTCAAAGATGAAATGGTAGGCGTTGTCGTAGGTGCGGCCATTGTTCAGTTCGGCCCAGGATTCCGTTTCGGCACAGACGCGGTTTTCTTCTGCCGTCATACCCAGCAGGGTCATCACCAGGGGCTTTTTCATCTGTTGGGCCATTAGTTCGGGGATGGCGGAAAATTCATCGCGGCCCCAGCGGTATTTCATCCATTCAGGGTGGCGCGGCATGCTCTTGAAGAGAAAGTCTTCGCTGAGCAGCGCGTAAATGCCCTTGCCGTCACCGCGATTGACGCAGTCGAAGTATTGCAATACCAGCTGTTTGTTGGCTTCTGTGGTCATGGGATAGTCTCTGGATTTTTATTCAATATTGTTATTGATGTTTTTTGCGCTGTTTGAAGGCTGCTGGATTTAGGTGGTACCTGAATCCACTTGTGATCGATTCTACCCCGTTGGAGGAAAGTCATACCACCGGTTTTTTTGTCTGCTTCGGCAGCGCCTGTGCGGGTGCGTATAAGGCTTTTTACTAAAAGAAATCGCAAGAAGCCAGGATCAAGCCTTGCGGGTGGCCTTGGGGTTTTTGCGGTTGGGAAAGCAGGTGCGGCAGATATCGCAGCGGGTGCCGTCGCAGCCCCGTGCGGAACAGAATTCACGACCGTAGTAAATAATCTGCAAGTGCAAGGCATTCCATTTGTCGCGGGGAAACAGTTTTTTCAGATCCCTTTCCGTTTCCGTCACGCTTTTGCCGCTGCTCAGGCCCCAGCGCTGGGCGAGGCGGTGGATATGGGTGTCGACGGCAAAAGCCGGCACACCGAATGCCTGGGACATTACCACGCTGGCGGTTTTGTGACCCACGCCGGGCAGGGTTTCCAGTGCTTCCATATCGGCGGGCACCTGGCCGTTGTATTGCTCCACGAGTATTTCTGACAGCCTGGAAATAGCCCGGGATTTTTGCGGCGCCAGGCCACAGGGCTTGATGATGTTGTAGATATCCTCAACCGGGACTTTGGCCATATCTTCGGGATTGTCCGCCAGAGCAAAGAGGGCAGGGGTGACCTGGTTGACGCGCTCGTCCGTGCACTGGGCGGACAGCAATACGGCCACCAGCAGGGTGTACGCGTCCTTGTGTTGCAGGGGGATTGGCGGCGAAGGATAAAGCTCCGTCAACCGGTTGAGAATAAAAGCGGCCCTTTCCTTTTTAAGCATGTCCGCCTCTCTCTTGTTTCAGGTTATAAGGGGATGGGAGATGTTGAAACGAGAGATGGGAGATGGAAAAGCTCCCAGTCTGCCATCTCTCGTCTCCCATTTCCCATATCCCCGCCCTTTTCACAGATTTTCAATCACGGTGCGAATGCGCCGGGCGCCAGCAATACATTCATCCAGTTCCGCCACCAGCGCCATGCGCACGCGATTGCGGCCGGGATTGCCGCTCGCAGTGTCGCGCGCCAGGAAGGTGCCGGGCACCACGTGGATATTGGCTTCGCTGAACAGTTTTTGGGTAAACAACTGGTCGTCGATGGGGGTTTGCGGCCACAGGTAAAAGCTGGCGTCCGGCAGCTGCACATCCAGCACCGGGCTGAGGATGTCCATGACGGCAGCGAATTTTTGCCGGTACTGCTCGCGGTTTTCCAGTACATGCTGCTCATCGTTCCAGGCGGCAATACTGGCCAGTTGCACGGGTACCGACATGGCGCAGCCGTGGTAGGTGCGGAAGAGCAGGAATTTTTCGAGGATAGCCGCATCCCCGGCCACAAAGCCGGAGCGCAAGCCAGGCAGGTTGGAGCGCTTGGACAGACTGTGAAATACCACGCAGCGGTCGTAGTCGTGGCGACCCAGCTCGGCACAAGCCTGTAGCAAACCCGGTGGTGGGTTGTTTTCGTCCGGGTAGAGTTCCGAGTAGCACTCGTCGCTGGCGATCACAAAATCGTACTCATCGGCGAGCTGGATCAGCTTTTTCAGTGTCGCCATGGGCAAGACACTGCCGGTGGGATTGCCAGGCGAGCAGATATACAGCAGCTGGCACTGCTGCCAGGTGGTGGCGGGTACCTGATCGAAATCCGGCACAAAGCCGTTGTCCCGGGTGCAGTTGAGCAGGCTGGGTTGCGCACCCGCCAACAGGGTGGCGCCTTCATAGATCTGGTAGAAGGGGTTGGGGAAAGTGACCAGGGTTTTGTGCGGCGCTGTGCTGTCGACAATGAGCTGGGCAAAGGCAAACAGTGCTTCGCGGGTACCGTTCACCGGCAGCACGTGGCGGTTCGAGTCGAGGTTGCTGAGGGCCAGTTGGAAGCGCCGCGCCAGCCAGTCACAGATGCTTTCCCGCAGGCCATCGAGGCCTTTGGTGGCCGGATAGCTGGAAATGCCATCGAGATTTTGTCGCAGGGTGTCGAGCACAAAGCCTGGTGGAGGATGGCGCGGCTCACCCATGGCAAAGCTGATCGGCTGCAGGCCCTGGGGGGCATTGCTGCCGGCCAGCAGGGCGCGAATCCGCTCAAAGGGGTAGGGGTGCAGTTTTTCCAGATGGCTATTCATGGATTTTGGTCATGGATATTGGTCATGGATATTGGTCATGGATGTTGATCATGGTTATGAGTCATGGGTGTTAGTCATGGCGTGCGGTTTTCCTGCACCGGAGGTAGGTGTCGATGAAGGCTAGATCCAGCGGGATTGAGGTTGCAGCGGTTCGCTGGCGGAGTCCTCGGCGTTGCGTGCATCCAATTCGCGGCAGATGGCTTCCTGTAATTGCTGGCAAAAATCCGGGTCTGACAGGGGTTGATAATCCATATCGGTGATATAGAACATATCCTCTACCCGTTCCCCCAGGGTGGAGATCTTGGCGCTGTGCAGGCGCAGGCCAAAGCGCATAAAGATGCGCCCCAGGTGGGCGAGCAGCCCTGGGCGGTCGGGGGTAATGACTTCCAGCGCCGTCAGGTTGGTGGCGGTGTCGTTGTGCAGGTAGCTGCGCGTCCTGAGGTTGAATTGCTTGAGCTGGCGCGGCGTTCTGCGCTGCACATTAAAGGTGGACTGGCTCGGAGCCTTGAGTGATTCAGCGAGGGTGCGTGAAATCTGCTGCACACGTTTGCTGTCCTCACCCAGTGGCTTGGCGTCGTCGTCCAGGACATAAAAGACATCAAAGGTGTGGCCGTTGCTGGCGGTGTGCAGGCGGGCATCCTGAATGTTGAGGTTGAGCTGGTCGAGGGTGGCAGCCGTGATGGGGAAAATATTGTGGCGCCCCTGAGTGTGGATAAAAATGCGGGTGGCCACTGACTGTTCGAGGCCCGCCTCGTCAACCACTATCACCGGCTCCTGGGAATTACCGGATTGATGAATTGCGCGGATCCAGTCGGCAATGACAGCGGCGCGCTCGCGCAGGAAAAATTCTGCGTCCACATCGCTCCAGATGCTTTCGGCAACGTCGCTGCTGATGCCCTGTTCCCGGAGGATAGTGAGGGCTTCGTTGCGCGTGCTTGCCACCCATTCACTGCGGCTTGCGGGGTTTTCCAGCCCGCGCTGCAGGGCGCGCTTGGTTTCGGTGTAGAGGGTGCGCAACAGTGAGGCGCGCCAACTGTTCCACAGGTTGGGGTTGGTGCCGCGCACGTCGCACACTGTCAGCACAAACAGGTAATCGAGGTGAATCTGGTCGCCAACGATAGAGGCGAAATGCTGGATCACATCGGGATCGGAAATATCCTCCCGCTGCGACACCGAGGACATGAGCAAGTGCTTTTCCACCAGCCATTTCAGCAGTCGTACTTCCTGGGGTGGCAGCCCGTGGCGCTCGGCAAAGTCCACCACATCGACGGCGCCGAGGGTGGAGTGATCGCCACCGCGGCCCTTGCCGATATCGTGGTACAGGCCGGCGATAAACAGCAGTTCCGGTTTTTGCAGGTTCTTGTAGATATGGGAGGCGACAGGAAATTCGAGCGCATCCTCGGGCCTGTCGAGGCGGCGCATATTGCGGATCACCTGCAATGTATGCACATCCACCGGGTACATATGGAACAGGTCGTGCTGGGGCTGGCCGACTATGCGACCGTATTCCGGCAGGTAGCGGCCAAGGATCCCGTAACGGGTCATGCGCTGCAGTTGCAGGGCGAGTTTGCCCGGGCAGCTGAACAGGCGCATGAACAAGGCCTTGTTGTGAGGATCGTTGCGGAATTGGTCATCAATCAGATAGCGGTGCAACTGCAACTGGCGAATGGTGGCGGCGCGGATACCGAGAATACCCGGGTCCTGGCCGAGCAACAGGAACAGTTCCAGCAGGGCGGAGGGGTGGCGATCGAAGACCCTGTCATCCACTGTTTCGATATAGTCGTCGCGCACCTGGAAGCGCTCGTTGAGCGGGCGCAGGCGCCTGGTCTTGTCCTTGCGCAGAATGACTTCGTCGAGATACTGCAGCAGCACGTCATTCAGTTCCCGCATCGACAGCACCACCCGGTAATAGCGGTGCATGAATTGCTCCACCGCCAGGCGCTGTTCGGTATCTTTGTAGCCGAACAGGGTGGCCAGTTTGCGCTGGTGGTCAAACAGCAGCCGTTCCTCCGGGCGCTTTGCAAGCAAGTGCAGCCCGTAGCGCACGCGCCACAGGAATTCCTCGCCGCTGCGCAGCAGGTCGAGTTCCTCTTCGTTGATAAAGCCCTGGCCGCGCAGGTCAGACAGGGAGTTGGCCTGGAAGTGGCGGCGCGCCACCCAGTTGATCATCTGGATATCGCGCAGGCCGCCCGGCGCTTCCTTGACGTTGGGTTCGAGGTTGTACTCGGTATAGCCGTGCTTGCGGTGGCGCTCGATCTGCTCGTCCCACTTGGCGCGGAAAAACTGCGCGGATGGCCAGATTTTGTTGGGCTCGGTCTTTTTCAGCATCAGCTGGCGCAATTCGCTGCTGCCCGCCAGGGTGCGGCATTCTGTCAGGTTGGTGGCGACGGTAATATCGCTTTTGGCTTCGTCCACGCACTGATCGACGGAGCGCACACTCTGGCCAATCTTGAGCTGGATATCCCACAGGAAGGTGAGGAATTTCTCGATATTTTCCTTGTAGGGTTTGGTGTTGGATTTTTTTAGCAGGATCAGCAAGTCGATATCAGAGTGGGGATGCAGCTCGCCGCGCCCGTAACCGCCTACCGCCAGCAGGGCGATATTGTCGTCCCACTTGAGGCGATTCCAGGCGTGGACCAGAATGCGGTCGATAAAGGCCGCGCGCTCATACACCAGGGTGCGGACCTGCTCACCTTCCAGAAAGCGGTTGTCGAGATGGGCGTTGGCGGCGGCAATGGCGTCCTTGAAGACCACTAGCGGGTTGCCTTCGCTCAGACGCCTTAGAAATCGCTGCTCGTCAAAGAAAAGCAGGGTTTGGCGATGAACTTCACTGACCACTGGCTTGGGTCCAGGGGAACACTTCATCAGTGCGGGCGGTGAGCACTTCGACGCCATCGGCGGTCACCACCATGGTGTGCTCCCACTGGGCTGACAGACGCCCGTCGCGGGTTTCCACGGTCCAGCCATCGCTCTTGAGCTTGGTCTGGTGCTTGCCGGCATTGATCATCGGTTCGATGGTGAAGGTCATGCCTTCCTTGAGCACCAGGCCGGTACCCGCCTGGCCGAAGTGCAGCACCTGCGGCTCCTCGTGGAATTCGTTGCCAATGCCATGGCCGCAATAGTCGCGCACCACGGAGTAGTAGTTGGCTTCGGCGTGCTTCTGGATGGCGTGGCCGATATCGCCGAGGCGGGCGCCGGGGCGCACCAGCGCCATGCCGATATAGAGGCACTCCTGGGTGATGCGAATCAGGCGGGTGGCGTGTTCGGGCGCTTCGCCGACGCAGAACATCTTGCTGGTGTCGCCGTAGTAGCCATCCTTGATCACGGTGACATCGATATTGATGATGTCACCGGACTTGAGGACTTTTTTCTCGCTGGGAATGCCGTGGCATACCACATGGTTGACCGAGGTGCAGATGGACTTGGGAAACCCCTTGTAATTGAGGGGGGCGGGGATGGCCTGCTGGACGTTGACTATATAGTCGTGGCAGATGTCATTGAGGTGGGCGGTAGTGACACCGGGCACCACATGCTCGCCGATCATTTCCAGCACATCCGCCGCGAGGCGACCCGCCACGCGCATTTTGGCGATTTCATCCGGGGTCTTCAGTCGAACGGCCATAACCTCAATCCTTGCAAAAGACGCACATTGTACCCAAAAGCCCCGCTCAGTTGCACCAAGTCGCCGTCGGCGATGTTGCTTTCAGGCGGGCTGAGGGGCAATTGCCCGGCAGGCAGGTTTTGCTTCATTGGCTGGTGGTTTTGTGGTATAAATCGCGCCCCCGCTGGCCTGTCGCCATCGGGGATACAAAATCACACACAAACCGTCACGGCGAAATGGGTGCCCATACCAGTATTGACTGGGGGTTTTTTGTCGGGGTTTGTGGAGGACTAACCCGTCGGAGCCGCTTGAACGCGAACTCCCACACACAAGGTAAATACAGATGACAGCAGTCAGCATGAGCGAAATGTTGCAGGCCGGCGTTCACTTTGGTCACCAGACCCGTTTCTGGAACCCCAAAATGAACAAATATATCTTCGGCGCCCGCAACAAGATACATATTATCAACCTCGAACAAACCGTTCCCGCTTTCAATGGCGCCCTTGAAGAAGTGCGCAAACTGGCAGCCCGTGGCAACAAGGTTCTGTTTGTTGGCACCAAGCGCGCCGCACAAAAAGTCATTATCGAGCAGGCTCAGCGTGCCGGTATGCCCTTCGTCAGCCAGCGCTGGCTGGGCGGCATGCTCACCAACTACAAGACCATTCGCGCCTCTATCAAGCGCCTGCGTGAACTTGAAGCCCAGAGCCAAGACGGTACGTTCCTGAAGCTCACCAAAAAAGAAGCCCTGATGCGCACCCGTCTGATGGAAAAGCTTGACCGCTCCATCGGTGGTATCAAGGATATGGGCGGCCTGCCCGATGCCATCTTCGTGATCGATGTCGATCACGAGCGCATCGCCATCCAGGAAGCCAACAAGCTCGGTATTCCGGTGATCGGCGTAGTCGATACCAACAGCGACCCCGATGGCGTTGATGTGGTTATCCCCGGTAACGATGACGCCATCCGCGCCATCAAGCTGTACCTGACCGCTGTCGCCGACGCAGTACTCGAAGGCAAGAACCAGGGCAACACTGTCCCCTCTGCCAAAAACGAGTTTGTCGAGGTCAACGAATCAGCGGCTGCCGCTGACGGGGCTGCCCCGCAGGCCTAAGTGCCCGGCAAGAGCGCAGCCAGCGTGGCCAGTCACGACTGGCTGGGCAACACCGAAAAGGGGGCTATGCCCCCTTTTTACCAACAGATTTGTATTTTGAGGAATGACTGATGGCAGAGATTACTGCTTCCCTGGTAAAAGAACTGCGTGAGCGCACCGGCCTTGGCATGATGGAGTGCAAGAAAGCACTGGTTGAGACTGCGGGCGATATCGAAAAAGCGATTGATGACCTGCGCAAGTCGAGCGGCATGAAGGCAGCCAAAAAAGCGGGCCGTACCGCTGCAGACGGCGCTGTGTCTGTCAAGGTTTCCGACGATGGTTCCTTCGGCGTGCTGGTTGAAGTCAACTCCGAGACCGATTTCGTAGCCCGCGACAGCAACTTCCAGGCGTTTGTCCAGCAGGTGCTGGACAAGGCATTTGCCGAGCGTCAGGATGATGTGGCGGCGCTGATGGCCGGTGAGCTGGAAACAGCCCGCGAAGCGCTGGTGCAAAAAATTGGCGAAAACATTTCCGTGCGTCGTATCGCCCTGGTTGAGGCCGGTGTGGTTGGCAGCTATGTGCACAGCAATGGCCGTATCGCTGTGCTGACTGCCCTCAATGGCGGCACTGCCGAGCTGGCCAAAGATGTCGCCATGCATGTGGCGGCGTCCAATCCCCAGGTCAACAAGCCCGAGGAGATGTCCCAGGACGTGATCGCCAAGGAAAAGGAAATTTACTCAGCCCAGGCCCGTGAAAGCGGCAAGCCTGAAGAGATCATCGAAAAAATGATCGCTGGTCGTGTTTCCAAGTTCCTCGCCGAGAACAGCCTGGTTGAGCAGCCTTTCGTCAAGGATCCCGATGTCAAGGTCGGCCAGCTGGTGAAAAAAGCCGGTGCCGATGTTCAGTCTTTCGTCCGCTTCGAAGTGGGTGAAGGCATTGAAGTGGAAAAAGTGGACTTTGCCGCCGAAGTGGCTGCCCAGGTCCAGGCGTCAAAATAGTTGTTAATCCCGCGCGGGATTCCAGCCGGAGTCCCGCGTCTTGCCCAGGAACCGGACTATGGCCGAAGCCAATACTGCCAAGGATAAGAAGTTCAAGCGCATTCTCCTCAAACTCAGCGGCGAAGAGCTGATGGGTACTGAGGGATTCGGGATCGACCCCAAGGTGCTGGACCGCATGGCCCTCGAAATCGGCCAGCTGGTGGGTATTGGGGTGCAGGTGGGCCTGGTGATCGGCGGCGGCAACCTGTTTCGCGGTGCGGCCCTGCATACGGCGGGAATGGATCGCGTCACCGGCGACCACATGGGTATGCTGGCGACTGTGATGAACGCCCTGGCGATGCGCGATGCCCTGGTGCGCACCAATATCTCGGCGCGGGTCATGTCAGCCATCCCCATGAGCGGGATTGTCGAACACTATGACCGGCGCAACGCTGTGCGCGCCCTGGCCACCGGCGAGGTGGTACTGTTTGCCGCCGGTACCGGCAACCCCTTCTTCACCACCGACTCAGCTGCCTGCCTGCGCGGTATCGAAGTGGGTGCCGAACTGGTGCTGAAAGCGACCAAGGTCGACGGGGTGTATTCCGCCGACCCGCAGATTGATCCCAGCGCCACCCTCTATACCCATCTCACCTATGACGAGGCCCTCGACCAGAAACTGGGCGTGATGGATCTCACCGCTATCTGCCTGTGCCGCGAGAGCCGGATGCCACTGCGGGTATTCAGGATGTCGAAACCCGGTGCCCTGCTCAATATCGTTATGGGTGGCAACGAAGGCACCCTCATTGAGGAACAATGACAATGATCGAAGACTTCAAAAATGACGCCAACGAACGCATGGCGAAGAGCATCGAGTCGCTGACTCACGCGTTCAACAAGATTCGCACCGGGCGTGCTCATCCCAGCATCCTCGATGGCATTATGGTGCCTTATTACGGTACCGATACGCCCCTCAGCCAGGTGGCCAATATCAATGTGGTCGATGCCCGCACGCTGGCCATCAGCCCGTGGGAAAAGAACCTTATTCCTGCCATTGAAAAAGCCATTCTCAAATCCGACCTGGGGATTAACCCCAGCACCTCCGGCGACCTGATCCGCATTCCCATGCCAGCGCTGACCGAGGAAACCCGCAAGGTGTATATTCGCCAGGCGCGCGCCGAGGCGGAAAATGCCCGTATTGCCGTGCGCAACATCCGCCGCGATGTGCTGTCGGATATCAAGGAGCTGCTCAAGGCCAAGGAAATTACCGAGGATGAGGAGCGCAAGGGCCAGGACGATATCCAGAAAATTACCGACAGCTTTGTCGCCAAGGTGGAAAGTGCGCTGGCGGCCAAAGAAGCCGATCTGATGGAAATTTGAGGTCTTAACAGGACGTTTTATTCCCTTACTGATTCAGGACAGCTATGACCCAGGCGGTTGCAACAGAGCTCACTGGCCACCCACTGCGTCATGTGGCCATTATTATGGATGGCAATAACCGCTGGGCCCGGCAGCGCGGCGTTGCCGGTATCAACGGCCACAAGGAAGGTGTCGAGCGGGTCAGGGAGGTGCTGGATGCCTGTGCCCGTCACCGGATTGATGTGCTGACCCTGTTTGCGTTCAGCAGCGAAAACTGGACGCGCCCGGCGCCGGAAGTGCGCGGCCTGATGTCCCTGTTCGCCTCCTACCTTAAATCCGAGATTAATCAGCTGTGTGAGCGCAATATCCGCCTCCGCGTCATCGGCCAGCGTTCGCGCTTCAGCGAGCGTTTGCAAAAACTGATCAGCGACGCAGAGCACCGTACCCGTTTCGGCACCCGTACCCTGGTGCTGGCCGTCGACTACGGCGGGCGTTGGGACATCGTCCAGGCGGCGAAAACCCTGGCCAGCCAGGTGGAAACCGGCAACCTGCGTTCCGAAGACATCACAGAAGCACATTTTGCCAAAGGCCTCTGTCTGGCGGACCTGCCGGAGCCGGATCTCTGTATCCGCACCGCTGGCGAGCAGCGTGTCAGCAATTTTCTGCTGTGGCAGATGGCTTACACCGAGTTCTATTTCTCCCCGGCCTACTGGCCGGACTTTACCGGTGCTGCCTTTGATCAGGCCGTGGAAGACTATCAACAGCGCCAGCGTCGCTTCGGCCAGTCCTCGGGCAGCAGTGCCCAGCAGCGGGGATTGGAGAGCAGCAGTGCTTAAACAACGCATTCTGACAGCCATTGTGCTGGCCGCTGTTTTTCTGGGTGCACTGTTTGGGCTTGAGGCGCAACAGTTTGCCCTCTTTGCCGGGCTTGTCATTGGCGTCGGCGCCTGGGAGTGGTCGGGCTTGTCTGGCCTTCAGCATACCTTTGCGCGTATTGCCTATCCGCTTGTCCTGGCACTGTTGATGGTACTGGCTTTTATCGCCTGCGGATTTGTGGCTGGCGAACTTCAGCCCGAGACTATCCGTAGCCTGTTGCTGGCAGGCGCCATCTGGTGGGCACTGGCCCTGCTGTGGGTGCAGGGCTACCCCAGTAGCGCCATCCTGTGGGGCAGCGTTGCGGCACGCCTGGTCATGGGTGTGGCAGTGCTTCTGCCCGCCTGGCTGGGAATGGTGGTGCTTAGTTATTTTGATGAAGGCGAATGGCTGATCCTGCTGGTTGTGCTGGTGGTGGCCTGCGCCGATGTGGGGGCCTATTTCAGCGGTCGAGCCCTGGGGCGCCACAAACTGGCGCCGGCGGTCAGTCCTGGCAAAACCCTGGAGGGGCTGGTCGGTGGCCTGGTGACTGTCCTTGTCGTGGCATCGCTGTTCTTGCTGTTTGTTCCCGGGCACCACGACCGCTGGTGGCAGTGGGCGCTTATCGTGGCGCTTACCGCTTTGGCATCGGTGCTGGGGGATCTGCTCGAAAGCATGGTCAAGCGCCAGCGCGGCGTGAAGGACAGCGGCTCGATCCTGCCCGGTCACGGCGGGCTGCTGGATCGCATTGACAGTCTGACGGCGGCGCTGCCGGTGTTCAGTCTTTTATATCTCCTGCTCATAGTGGATGGTCCATGGCGGAGCTGATTACTATTCTCGGGTCTTCCGGGTCCATTGGTGTCAGCACCCTTGATATCGTCGCCCGCCACCCCGATCGCTACCAGGTTTTTGCCCTCACTGGCCACAGCCGCATCGATGTGCTGGCTGCGCAATCTCGGCAATTCAGGCCGCGCTATGTGGTGACAGGCTCGCAACAAAGTGCTGACCTTTTGCAGGGGCAGGTTCCGGTCGGGACAGAAGTACTATGGGGCGAACAGGCGCTGGTGGATGTCGCCTCCCATCCCGAAGTGGATTCCGTGATGGCTGCAATTGTCGGTGCTGCCGGGTTGCTGCCCACCCTCGCCGCGGCCCGTGCCGGTAAGCGGGTGCTGCTGGCCAACAAGGAGTCGCTGGTGATGGCCGGGGCGCTGTTTATGGATGCGGTGCGGGACGGCGGGGCCACGCTGCTGCCCATCGACAGCGAGCACAATGCCATCTTCCAGTGCTTGCCCTGCGTGGCGGGCAAGGTGGAGACTGGCGGAGTGAGCCGGATCCTGCTGTCGGGGTCGGGCGGGCCGTTCCGTACCCGCCCTCTGGCTGAATTGCAGCACGTTACTCCCGCCGAAGCCTGTGCCCACCCCAACTGGGTGATGGGGCAAAAGATCTCGGTGGATTCAGCCACCATGATGAACAAGGGCCTGGAGCTGATCGAAGCCTGCTGGCTGTTTGGCGTGGCAGCGGATTTTGTCGAAGTGGTGATTCACCCGCAGAGTATTATCCACTCCCTGGTTGCCTACAGCGATGGTTCGGTGCTGGCCCAGCTCGGCAATCCCGATATGCGCACGCCCATCGCCCATGCCCTGGCCTGGCCGCAGCGCATAGAATCCGGGGTCAAGCCCCTCAATCTGGTCGACATAGCGCGGCTCGATTTCGAGGCGCCCGACCTGGAGCGCTTCCCCTGTCTGGCGCTTGCCAGCAGTGCTGCCCGCAGTGGCAAGGACTATCCGGCGGCGCTCAATGCGGCCAATGAGGTGGCGGTGGCAGCCTTTCTTGCTGGCCACATCCGTTTCCCCGATATTGCAACGGTGGTGGAAGCGGTGCTCAATAGTTGGCAGCCAAGCGAACCCAGCGACCTTGATGCAGTCCAACATGCCGACCGTCAGGCGCGAATCCTGGCCACTGACCAGATCCTGGCCATTAACAAAACGAAGGCGAGAATATCTTGATTGATACCCTGCAAATGATTTTTTTCACCCTTATCGCCCTCGGCGTACTGGTGACAGTCCACGAATTTGGCCACTTCTGGGTGGCGCGACGCTGTGGCGTCAAGGTGTTGCGCTTCTCCATCGGTTTTGGCCCACCCCTGTTGCGCTGGAATGACCGCCGCGGCACGGAGTACGTGATCGCCGCGCTGCCCCTCGGTGGCTATGTGAAAATGCTCGATGAACGGGAGGCTCCCGTAGCCGACACTGAGCGCAGCGAGGCGTTTAACACCAAGACTGTGTGGCAACGCATGGCGGTGGTGGTGGCCGGTCCCGCGGCCAATTTTTTGCTGGCGATTGCCGCTTTCTGGATTGTCTACCTGCTGGGCATACAGGGTGTAGCACCGATTGTCGGCCAGGTTGCCGACGGCACTGTGGCAGCGCGTGCCGGCCTGGAGTCGGGTCAGGAAATTCTCGCCGTTGACGGCGAGCCTACCCCTACCTGGCAGGCGCTGGGAGAGCAGCTGGTGCGCAGGATAGGGGAGGAGGGCATCATCTCCTTCACGGTCAAATACCCCGGCTCCACTCTTGAATACACCACCGAGGCCGAGTTGCGCGGCTGGCAGGTGGATACGGATAACCCCGATCCCATTGGCAGCATCGGCATTGACCTCTATACCCCGGAGATACTGCCGGTGGCTGCGCTGGTGGTGGAGGGAGACCCCGCCGACCAGGCCGGACTTGAAAGCGGTGATCGCATCCTGAGGGTGAATGGCGACGCCATCGAGAGTTGGTCGGCCTGGGTCGAGAGTGTTCGCTCCCGGCCTGGACAAAGCCTGGCAGTAGCAGTGCAGCGCGGTGAGCAGGTGCTTGATCTGACCATTATCCCCAAGGGGGTGGTGCAGGCCAATGGTGAAACAGTGGGTCAGGTGGGCATGACGGTGAAGATGCCGGAGTGGCCGGAGCAGATGATCCGCAAAATCGATTACGGTCCGCTCGCTGCCCTCGGCGCTGCCAGTCATCAGACCTGGCGCACAACCGGTCTGGTGCTCGATTCCATTAAAAAAATGCTGACCGGGTTAATTTCGCCCAAGCACTTGAGTGGCCCCATAACCATTGCTAAAGTGGCGGGCGCTTCGGCCCAGTACGGAGTCGCTTCCTATCTTGGCTTTCTGGCGTTGCTCAGTGTCAGTCTCGGGGTGTTGAATCTGCTGCCGGTGCCGGTGCTGGATGGCGGGCATTTGCTCTACTATCTGATCGAGGCAGTCAAGGGCAGCCCGGTTTCTGAAAAGATCCAGATGGCGGGTTACCGCGTCGGGCTGTTTTTGGTGATTGGCTTGATGGTGATGGCCCTTTACAATGATGTATCAAGGCTCTAGGTCACAATGACAACAACAACCCACAAATCTGGTCTGTTATGAAGCGTTTTCTGTTACTGGTTCTTTGTCTGACCGCCTCCCTTGCCCGGGCTGAAGTGTTTCAGGTGGAGGACATTCGTCTCGAAGGTCTCCAGCGTGTCAGTGCCGGTACGGTGTTTTCCTCCATGCCTGTCAGTGTTGGCGATCTGGTAGACGACAGGAGTTTCAAGGACATTACCCGCACCCTGTTCCGCTCCGGTTATTTTGATGATATCCAGGTAGCTCGCGATGGCACGGTGCTGATTATCGCGGTCAAGGAGCGGCCTGCGGTGGCCGAAATTACCTTTGAAGGTAACAAGGCCATCAAAACCGAAGACCTGATGAAGGCCCTGCGCGACAATGGCCTTGCTGAAGGCCAGATCTTTCGCCAGACCATCCTCGAGGGCATGATCCAGGAACTGCAACGCCAGTATGTGGCCCAGGGGCGCTACGGCGCGGTGGTAAAAACATCGGTTGAGGAGTTGCCCCGCAACCGGGTGGCCATCAAGGTCGATGTCAGCGAAGGCGATGTCGCCAAGATCAAGCACATCAACATTATCGGCGCCCAGGCGTTTGACCAGGATGAGCTGATCGATATTTTTGAAGTGAAAACCACCGGCTGGTTTTCATGGATTTCCGGCAATGACAAATATGCCCGGGAAAAACTCGCCGGTGATCTGGAAAAACTGCAATCCTGGTACCTGGATCGCGGTTATCTCAAATTTGCCATTGACTCCACACAGGTGTCCATCAGCCCCGACAAGCAGGCGGTGTATATCTCGATCAATGTGATCGAGGGCGATGTGTATACGGTCAGTGAGGTAGCTCTGGCTGGCGACCTGGTGATTCCGGAAGCCGAAGTGCGTCGTCTGATCAGGCTCAAGGAGGGCGATACGTTCTCCCAGCAGTTGATGACCAGCACCAACGAAAGCATCATCCGCCGCTTTGGTGACGAAGGTTATACCTTTACCGAGGTTGAAGGCTTCCCCGAGATTGAGGACAAAAACAAAACCGCCAAGGTCACCTTCCTTGTCAATCCTGGCAAGCGCGCCTATGTGCGGCGCATCGAATTCCGTGGCAATACCAAGACCAGCGATGAAGTGTTGCGCCGCGAAATGCGCCAGATGGAGGGCGGTTCGGCGTCGACCGCGTTGATCGACCACTCCAAGGTGCGTCTTGAGCGGCTCGGTTTCTTTAAGGGTGTTGAAGTGGAGACCCGCGAGGTTCCCGGCACCCCTGACCAGGTCGATGTCTTTTATACGGTTGAGGAGCAACCCTCCGGCAGTATCGGCGCCAGCGTCGGCTTTGCCCAGGGTACAGGCTTGGTACTGGGTGCCAATTTGCAGGAGAACAACTTCCTCGGCAGTGGCAACAAGGTGGGTGTCGGTCTTAACCGCAGTACTTATCAGACCAGCCTGCAGTTTTCCTACACCGACCCCTATTTCACCACCGATGGTGTCAGCGCAGGTTTCAACGTTTTCTATCGTTCCACGGATTACGGTGAGTTCAACCTGGCAAACTACACCACAGACAGCTTTGGCAGTGGTGTGAACTTTGCCTATCCCCTGTCAGAGGTTGCCAGCCTTGGCTTTGGTTTCAACTATGAAAATCTCACCATTGACCTGGGATCCTTCACTTCCAAGGAAATTGAAGATTTTGTTTTCGATAATGGTGACGAGTACAACATTTTTACCTTCAATGTAAACTGGGTCAGATCTACCCTGAACCGCGGTGTGTTTGCCACCCGTGGTACCAATCAGCGCATCAGCCTCGATGTGGCCACACCGGGCAGCGATGTTGAATACTACCGCTTGTCCTATTCCGGTCAGTACTACCGTCCGATCACTGACAGCCTGACCCTCAAGCTGCGCACCGAGCTGGGCTACGGCGATGCCTACGGCGATACCAGCCGCCTGCCATTCTTCAAGAATTACTACGGTGGTGGTTTTGGCTCGGTGCGAGGCTTCAAGCGCAACACCCTCGGACCGCGCGATACCCCGGCACAAATCTGTTCCGACGGCACATTGCCCTCGCAAAATCCCGACTGTGAACTGGTTGATGTTGACGAATCAGATCCATTCGGCGGCAACATTCTCGCCGAGGTGGGAGCGGAAATTATTTTCCCGCTGCCGTTCCTCAAGGACCAGCGCTCAGTACAGGCTTCATTCTTCTTTGATGCCGGTAACGTGTTTGATACCGACTGTGGCGAAACCCAGATCAATTGCTTTGAGCCCGATGCCGGGGAACTGCGCTATGCGGTTGGTGTAGGCGGCACCTGGCTGAGTGGCTTTGGCCCCATTACGGTCAGCCTGGGCAAGGCACTTAATTCCGGCCCCGAGGACGAAGAAGAATTCTTCCAGTTCTCTTTGGGACAGACTTTCTGATCTGCAACTGGCTATACATTAAATCAACAACCAACGGAGATCCTGTGTGCGTAATTTAAAAACTGTTCTGTTTGTTATGGCGACATTCCTGAGTGTATCTGCTCTGGCGGAAAGCAAAATTGCTGTAGTGGATATCGGCGCTGCCATTTTCGGATCAGAGGTGGCGAAAAAGCGTCAGGGTGAACTCCAGGCACAATCAGAGTACGCATCCCTGCAGGCGAAATACGACAGCACTGCTGCCGATATCAATGCCCTGCAGAAAGAAGCCGAATCCAAGCGCCTGACCTGGTCAGAAGAGCAAGCCGCTGATTACCAGAAAAAAATGGAGTACATGCGTGCCGATATTGAACTCACAGCCCGCAAGCTGGAAGGTGAAGTGCGCGGCCTGCAAAACAGCATCGTCAAGGAGCTGCAACCCAAGGCGCTGGAAGCTCTCCAGGAGCTGGTCAAGCAGGAATCCGTGGATATTCTTCTGCGTTCCGAGGCTGTCCTGCTGGCTGATCCCCAGATCAACCTGACGGCCAAGCTGACTGAACGCTTGAACCAGAAAACCAAGTAGTTCTGATCCATCGCAAATTTCCTGAACCGGATGACTACAACCTTCGCCCTGCGAGAACTGGCTGATTTCCTGAAGGCTGAACTACAGGGCGACCCCGAGTCCGAAATCAGGCGCCTCAATACGCTCCAGGATGGCGGTACCGGTGATCTGGCGTTTCTAGCCAGCAACGCATACCGCCGATATCTGCAGGATACCAGGGCAACGGCGGTGATCCTCAGCCGCGAAGATGCGGTCGGCTTTACTGGCAATGCTCTGATCCACCCCAATCCCTATGTGGCTTACGCCAAGGTCACTGCCCTCTTTCAACCTGTCAGCGGCGAGGCAGCGGGTATTCATCCCACTGCGGTTGTCGACGAAACAGCTATTGTTCCCGCCTCGGCCTGCATTGGGCCCTGGGCCGTGATTGAGTCCGGGGTGCAGCTGGGGGAAGCGGTGATTATTGGCGCCGGATGTTTTATCGGTGCCAACAGCGTGATTGGCGACAACTCCCGTCTGCACCCCCATGTCACTGTCTATCAGGGTTCTGCCATTGGTCAGCGGGCAGTGGTGCACAGCGGTGCCGTGCTGGGCGCCGATGGCTTTGGTTTTGCCAATGAGGGTGGCCGGTGGTTGAAAATTCATCAGCTGGGTGCCGTTGAGATTGGCAACGATGTCGAAATCGGCGCCTGTACCACCATTGATCGTGGTGCCCTGGGCAATACGGTGATCGGCAGTGGCGTTATTATCGACAACCTCGTGCAGATAGCCCACAACGTACGGGTCGGTGACGGTAGTGCCATCGCCGGTTGCGTGGGCATAGCTGGCAGCACGGTGGTGGGCAAGCACTGTGTGCTTGCTGGTGGCGTTGGCCTGGTGGGGCATATCGAGTTGTGTGATGGCGTCACAGTCACGGCCTGCAGCATGGTTACCAGTTCCATTGCCACTCCTGGCGTTTATTCATCCGGCACGCCCTTTGACGACAACCGTCAGTGGAAGAAAAACGCTATCCGTTTCGGCCAGCTTGACGAAATCTACCGGCGCCTGGCAAAACTTGAAAAACAACCGACGAAGTAAAACCCAGCGATATTTTTGAGGCAATCTAATGGACATCAATCAGATCAAGAAGCTTTTGCCACACCGTTACCCGTTTTTGCTGGTTGACCGGGTGGTGGAGCTGGTGCCGGGCGAACGGATTCTTGCCTACAAAAATATTACTGCCAATGAAGAAGTCTTCAACGGACACTTTCCCAATGCGCCGATTTTCCCCGGCGTGATGATTATCGAAGCCATGGCCCAGGCCGCCGGTGTGCTGGGTTTTGCCACGGTCAACAAGCAGGCCGAGGACAATACGCTCTATCTGTTTGCCGGTGTCGATGGGGTGCGCTTCAAGCGCCAGGTCATTCCCGGTGATCGCTTGATGCTGCACGCTGAAATTGATTCAGTGAAGCGCAATATCTGGCGCTTTAACTGTCGCGCCACGGTCGATGAGCAGCTGGCCTGTGAGGCGCAGTTACTGTGTGCACTTCAGGAAATGGGTTAGGAGTGGTTGCGTGATTGATCCGCGGGCCATTATCGACCCCTCTGCGACCATCGGTGCCAATGTCGAGATTGGTCCCTGGACCATGATCGGCCCCGACGTGGTGATCGGTGACAATACCGTTGTCAGCTCCCACGTGATTATCAAGGGGCCGACAGTCATCGGCAGCAACAACCGGATTCTCCAGTTTTCCAGCGTCGGTGAAGATACCCCTGATCTCAAGTACAGGGGGGAACCCACGCGCCTGGTGATCGGTGACAACAACACTATTCGCGAAGGTGTGACCATCCACCGCGGCACCGTGCAGGATCGTGGCGAAACCACTATCGGCAACAATAATCTGCTGATGGCCTATGTGCACGTGGGTCATGACTGTGTGATTGGCGACCACTGTATCCTTGTCAACAACGCCTCCCTGGCAGGGCATGTGGTGGTGGGGGACTGGTCAATCCTGTCCGGTTATGTGTTGGTTCACCAGTTCGTCAATATTGGCGCCCACAGTTTTGCCGGGGCGGCCACCTTCCTGACCCAGGATCTGCCTCCCTACATGATTGTGGCGGGCAATCCTGCTGCAGTGCGCACCATCAACAGCGAAGGTCTCAAGCGGCGCGGGTTTTCAGCCGAGCAGATTGCTGCCCTCAATCGCGCCTACAAGCTTATCTACCGCAAGGGTCTTAAACTTGACGAAGCCATTGCTGACCTTGAGGCAATGACTGACTGTGCCGATGTGATTGCCCCTCTGACGGACTTCCTCAAGTCTTCATCCCGCGGTATTGTCCGTTAGGAAATTGTCCGCTAGGGAATTGCCCGGCGCCACAGTAAACAAGGTAAATCCATGAAGCAGCCTGTTCGAATTGGTATGGTCGCCGGTGAAGCTTCCGGCGACCAGCTTGGCGCTGCACTGATGATTGCTCTCCGGGAGCACTATCCCGACGTCATTTTTGAGGGCATTGGTGGCGACCGCATGCTGGCCCTGGGCTTCAATTCCCTCTACCCCCAGGAGCGACTCGCGGTGATGGGCTTTGTGGAACCATTTAAACGATTGCCTGAATTATTGCGTATAAGACAAGGATTATTCAGGCATTTTGTTGCCACCAATACCGATCTCATACTGGGTATCGACTCGCCGGATTTTAACCTCGGCCTTGAACTCAGGCTGCGCCGCCAGGGTTTGCTGGCTGCCCACTATGTCAGTCCCTCGGTGTGGGCCTGGCGCCAGGGCAGGATTAAAAAAATCGCCCGGGCCGTGGACATGATGCTGACCCTGTTTCCCTTCGAAAGTGCTTTTTACCGCCAGCACAATGTCCCTGAAGCCTTTGTCGGCCATCCCCTGGCGGATCAGATTCCGCTCCAGCCTGATCAGGGCGCAGCGCGGCAGCGCCTGCAGTTGCCCACTGGTGAAAAATACCTGGCCATGATGCCCGGCAGTCGCGGCAGCGAAGTGGCGCTGATGGGGCCTCTTTTCCTGGATGTGGCACAGTGGCTGCTGGCGCAGCAACCGGATCTCAAGTTCCTGATTCCGTCCGCCAATCGTGAGCGTCACCAGCAGCTTGCAGAGCTGCTGCACACTAGGCCGCAATTGCCGGTCCAGCTGGTGGAAGGTAATTCCCACGCGGTGATGGAAGCCTGTGATGCGGTACTGCTGACCTCCGGCACCACGGCCCTCGAAGCCATGCTGCTGAAGAAACCCATGGTGGTGGCTTACAGAATGGGTGCGGCAAGCTACTGGCTGGTATCGAAATTGGTGAAGTCTCCGTTTATCTCCCTGCCCAATTTGCTGGCCGGCAAGGCGCTGGTGCCGGAGCTGATCCAGGATAACGCGACGGTCGACAGCCTCGGAGAGCAAATCCTTTTCCAGCTCACTGATAGCGAGCACCGGCAACAGCTGGTGCAGGCATTCAGCGATCTCCATCAAACACTGCGCCAGGATGCCAGCCACAAGGCCGCGGCTGCGCTGGCACAATTGATCGACGCCAGAGCTAGAGGGGAGGGTGTGCAGTGACCCTGTTACTACCCCCCGGTGTTGTTTTCCTCGCCGGTGTTGATGAAGTGGGGCGCGGCCCCCTGGCGGGCGACGTGGTAACCGCAGCAGTGATACTCGATCCTGCCCGGCCCATTGACGGTCTGGCGGATTCCAAGGTGCTGTCGGAAAAGAAGCGTGAATTACTCTACGAACTGATTATCGAACACGCTGCCGCGTTCTGTATTGCCAGGGCCTCGGTGGCCGAGATTGATCAGATCAATATCCTCAACGCCACCCTGCTGGCCATGACCCGCGCGGTAGAAGGATTGCCAGTGCAGCCCGATTTTGTCGCCGTCGATGGCAACCGCCTGCCCAAATGGCACTACAGTGCCCAGGCCATCGTCAAGGGCGACAGCACGGTGCCAGCCATCAGTGCGGCCGCAATTATTGCCAAGGTCACCCGTGACCGGGAGATGAAAGCGCTCGACGATCTGTACCCGGGTTATGACTTTGGCGTGCACAAGGGTTACGGCACGGCGCGGCATCTGGCGGCCTTGTCGGGCCTTGGCCCGTCCCCCGTTCATCGCCGTTCGTTCAAGCCTGTCAGGGATGCGATGATCAGGAATCCGGCAACTCCCTGAGCTTGAGCGGGTTGCAGAAAAGGGGCGATCCACTCCCTGAATCAGCGGCCATCTCTGCTAGAATCCCCCCAACCGCGGGCAAGTGTCCGCGCCTTTTATCGCCACCCTTGTCGCCAACAGTGCAACGATCTGCTTTCGTTATCCATGGTATTTGAATGAGCCAACAGCCTGACTTTATCCACCTGCGTGTCCATACCGAGTATTCCCTGGTCGATGGCATTGTGCGCATCAAACCCCTCATCAAGGCGGTGGCAGCGATGGCCATGCCGGCGGTGGCTGTCACCGATGTGTGCAATTTTTTTGCCCTGGTGAAGTTTTACAAGGCCGCCCAGAGTGCCGGGGTCAAACCCATTTGCGGCAGTGATTTTCAAGTGGTCAGCCCGGTGGCGGATGGTCAACCGAGCCAGATCACCCTGCTGGTGCAAAACAATGAGGGCTATCGCAACCTGACCCGGTTGATTTCCAGGGCCTACCTGGAAGGGCAGGTGCAGGGCAAGCCCATGTTGCGTCGGGAGTGGATTACGGAGCACGCGGCGGGCCTCATAGCCCTGTCCGGTGGTCGCCGCGGGGATGTGGGGCAGGCGTTGCTGGGGGGCAAGCAGGCGCTGGCGCAGCAACTGCTGGCAACCTGGATGAGTGAGTTTCCTGATCGCTATTACCTGGAACTGTCGCGCACCGGCCGTCCCGATGAGGAGGATTATCTGTACGCCGCCGTAGCCCTGGCGACAGAGCAACAGTGCCCGGTGGTGGCCACCAACGAGGTGTGCTTTCTCGACGCGGGACAGTTCGATGCCCACGAGGCGCGAGTCTGTATCAATGAGGGCCGCACCCTCGACGATCCGCGCCGCGAAAAACGCCACAGCCGCGAGCAATACCTGCGCTCCCCGGCGGAGATGGCCGAGCTGTTCGCAGATATCCCCGAGGCGCTGGCCAATACGGTGGAAATAGCCCGGCGCTGTAACCTGGAACTGCGCCTCGGCGAATACTTTTTGCCGGAATATCCTGTGCCTGACGGCATGACCGTCGAAGGCTTTTTTGAAAAAGCCTCCTTTGAAGGTCTGCACCAGCGCTTCAAGGTCATCCTGCCCGAGGGCACGGAAAACCGCGAAGAAAAGCTGAAAGTCTATGAAGATCGCCTGCGCTTTGAGTTGGCCATCATCAACCAGATGGGCTTTCCCGGTTACTTCCTGATTGTTATGGACTTTATCCGCTGGGCCAAGCAGAACCAGATTCCAGTGGGGCCCGGACGAGGTTCCGGCGCCGGCTCGCTGGTGGCCTATGCGCTGGAAATCACCGACCTCGATCCGCTCGCCTACGACCTGCTGTTTGAGCGCTTTCTCAATCCTGAGCGGGTCTCCATGCCCGACTTTGATATCGACTTCTGCATGGACAACCGCGACCGGGTAATTGCCTACGTGGCGGATCGCTACGGGCGCGATGCGGTATCGCAGATCATTACCTTTGGCACCATGGCGGCCAAGGCGGTGGTGCGCGATGTGGCGCGGGTGCAGGGCAAGTCCTACGGGCTGGCCGACAAGCTGTCGAAAATGATTCCCCACGAAATCGGCATGACCCTGGAAAAAGCCCGCGAGCAGGAGGAAGTGCTGCAGGAATTTCTCGACCAGGATGAAGAGGCCCGGGAAATCTGGGAGATGGCCCTGCAACTGGAGGGCATCACCCGCAACGTGGGCAAGCACGCCGGGGGCGTGGTGATTGCCCCCACCACCCTGACGGACTTTGCGCCTCTTTACTGCGATGAAACCGGCGGCAGCCTGGTCACCCAGTTCGACAAGGACGATGTGGAGCTGGCCGGTCTGGTGAAGTTCGACTTCCTCGGCCTGCGCACTCTCACCATCATCGACTGGGCGGTGAAAATGGTGAATGCCAAGCGCGCCCAGAGCGATGAAAGCCCGCTCGATATCAACCTGATTCCCCTCGATGACAGGGCCACCTACGGCCTGATGCAGCGTGCTGAAACCACGGCGGTATTCCAGCTCGAATCGCGCGGCATGAAGGACCTGATCAAACGCCTCGGCCCCGACTGTTTCGAGGATATCGTCGCACTGGTGGCCCTGTTCCGCCCCGGCCCGTTGCAGTCGGGCATGGTGGATGATTTTATCAATCGCAAGCACGGCCGCGCCGAAGTGGCCTATCCCCATCCCCAGTACCAGCACCAGGATCTGAAACCAGTCCTCGCGCCCACCTACGGCATCATTCTCTACCAGGAACAGGTGATGCAGATCGCCCAGGTGCTGGGGGGCTTTACCCTCGGCGGCGCGGACCTGCTGCGCCGCGCCATGGGTAAGAAGAAAGCCGAGGAGATGGCCAAGCAGCGCGAGTTGTTTACCGACGGGGCCATGAAAAATGGAATCGACCACGATCTGGCCACCAATATTTTCGACCTGATGGAAAAGTTTGCCGGTTACGGCTTCAACAAATCCCACTCCGCCGCCTACGCCTTGCTCGCCTATCAGACTGGCTGGCTCAAGCAGCACTACCCGGCGGAATTTATGGCGGCGGTGCTGTCGGCGGATATGCAGAACACCGACAAGGTGGTGACCCTGGTGGAGGAGTGTCGGGCCATGGGGCTGACCCTGACCCCGCCGGATGTCAACCGTGGGCAGTACAGTTTTACCGTGTCACCGAGCGGTGAAATCATCTACGGACTGGGCGCCATCAAGGGCCTGGGTGAAGGCCCGGTGGACAGCATCATCGCGGCGCGCAGCGAGAACAATCCCTTCCGCGATTTGTTTGATTTCTGTGCCCGGGTTGATCTGCGCAAGGTCAACAAGCGCGCCCTGGAAGCGCTGATTCGCTCCGGCGCCCTCGACCGCATCGGCCCCGACGGCGACCCGGGCTTTGGTCGCGCAGTGATGCTGGCGGCCATGGAAGAAGCCATCAAACTGGCCGATCAGCAATCCCGCAACGCCGCCAGTGGCATGGCCGATCTGTTTGGCGATACGGTGGCGGCAAGCGCCCCGGAAATCGGTTACCACGGTTTCAGTGCGGTGCGGCGCTTCACCATCAAGCAGCGCCTGCAAGGGGAAAAGGAAACCCTGGGGCTGTATCTCACCGGCCACCCGGTCGATGAGTATATTGAGGAACTGGCCTTTTTTGTCCCCGACCGCATCAGCAATCTCAAGCCTTCCCGCGATCCGCAACTGGTGGCCGGGCTGGTGGTCAGTTTGCGCACCATGCGCAACAAGAAGGGCGACAACATGGCCTTTGTGGTGCTTGACGATCGCTCTGGCCGCATTGAAGTGGCGGTGTTTGCCGATAAGTACCGCGACTACCGCGACAAGCTCACCAAGGATGCGCTGCTGGTGGTATCCGGTGTGGTCAGCGAGGACGATTACAGCGGCGGGCTGAAAATGCGTACCGATAGCGTGCAGACCCTGTACGAAGCACGCCAGACCTATATTCGCGGCATCATTCTGGATGTTCCCCGGGACAAGCTTCAGGTCGCCGCGGTGGACAACCTCGCGCGCATCCTCGAACCCTACAAGTCAGGCCAGTGCCCGGTCACCATTCATTACCGCTGTGCCAGCGCCGAGGGCGATATCCGCCTGGCGGGGGAGTGGGCTGTCAGCCCCGAGGACGAACTGCTGCACAAGTTGCGCGACAGCTATGGGCTGGGTGCGGTGCAGTTGCAGTACAGCCGTAGTTAAGTTGTGTGACGGGAGACGGGAGATGCAAAGTCTCCCATCTCCCGTAAAACATCTCCCGGTGTCGGGTAGCACCACGTTTCGGCCCTATGAGGTTAACTGGCAATAGTTGAAGAAAACATATTCATCACCACCACACCCGCAATAATCAGGCCCATGCCCAGCAGTGCCGGCAGGTCGGGAATCTGCCGGAAAACCACCGCGCTGACCAGCGTCACCAGCACAATTCCCAGGCCCGACCAGATGGCATAGGTAACGCCTACCGGGATGGTTTTCAGCACCAGTGACAGGCAGTAAAAGGCAATGCCATAACCGCCAACCACCAGCACTGAAGGCCACAGCTGGGTAAAACCCTGGCTGGCCTTCAGTGATGTGGTGCCGATCACCTCCGCCACAATGGCGATCCCGAGATAAACAAAGTGCATAACAAGTCCTGCGAGTTGTAGGGTCTGTTGACCGAATAGCCCGGATGATTACTGGCGCTGTAATTCAGCGTGGATTTCCATTTCTACCCGGTCAGCGACTACCGGGATAAATTTGTCCAGCCCAAAGCGGGAGCGCTCAAACGTCAGGCTGGCGGAAAACCCCACTGTGTAGTTGCGGGTGACAACATGGTGGGTGGCGCCGTGGAACACTACCTCAAGGGTGACGGGTGCGGTGACGCCCAGCAGGGTTAAATGCCCGCTCACAGACGCATGACTGGCATCGCGCCATTCAATGCCGGTGGAGACAAAGCTGGCCTCGGGAAAACTGGCGCTGTTGAACCAGTCGGCGCCGCTGAGGGTGGTGCTGAACTGGGGGTAATTGACATCAATGCTGGCGGTTTTTACCGTGGCACTGACGCTGGTGGCAACAGGGTTTTCCGGGTCATAGGCCAGCTGGATATCGAAGTCATTGAAGCGGCCCAGATAGGGCGCCAGGCCCATATGCTGTACCTTGAAAAGCATGGTTGCGTGGTGCTTGTCCAAACTGTATTGGCCGGCCCTGACCTTGCGAATGTCCTGTTCCACATCCTCCGGCGAAAAAGCAGCAGCACAGCCCAGGGATATGGCCATCAGCCAGGCACCCACCAACAGGGTCAGGTGTTGCAACAGGGGTTTAGGCAAGTGTGTGCTCCTTGTGGTTGCTGCACAGTCAGGATTTTGCTGGCGGCTGTTGCGGATAGCTCGGCACTCCCTCCGGAATCTGGTACCAGGGCTGCTTGCACTCGGTCCAGATATGCATGGCGGGATTGATCACCCGGTTGTCTTCCAGGGTGCCCAGCTTGAGCCGGATCAGTTGGGGTTGCTGCGGGTTATGGTGGTAAATACGATTGCCGCAGCGGGCGCAGAAATAACAGTCGATGCGATTGCCTGAGTCTGCTGTTTTGGTCCATTTGGCCGGAGTGCCAGCAGTGATGGTGAAATCGCCAGCGCGCAGGGCGCCCACCAGGGAAAACGCACTCTGGGTATGCTTCTGGCACTGCATGCAGTGACAGGCAATCTGCGCCACAAAGGGTGCGGTAACCTCATAGCGGATATCGCCACAGTTGCAGGAGCCTTTTAGAGGGTAGCGGGTGTCAGTGTCCATGGCGCTGTTTTCCTGTTGTGACTGGTGAGTGCGGATCTGCTGTTGATCAGCTCGGAAGCCAGTGAGTTGCGATCAAATCCTGAAATTTAACGTTACACCAGTAACCGTTGGCGGTCCAACCCTGTCCTTCAGTGCCTGTGTTAATTCACCTTGTACCGATAAAGACTGCTGATCCGCTGCTGTGCCAACTTGCAATTTCCGACCCGGCGACTTTAAATCCAGTAACAGACTCCAATAGCAAAACCATAACAGGGGATAAGCATGCCGACTGTTCATACAGAGGTGGACATTAATGCACCAGCGGACCTGGTGTGGTCAGTACTCACTGATTTTGACAAGTACAGTGACTGGCATCCGTCGATCCAGGGCATAGCCCTGTATGGGCCATTGAAAGAAAACACCAAGGGCAGTCTCTCTGTCATCTCCAAGCCGGGGGCATCACCTTCCCAGGTGGGCATGATCCTGACCGAAGTGGAACCGCAAAAGGCCATGAGCTGGAAGGGGGGGATGGGACCTGCCTGGCTGGCGCTTGGCTTCCACTATCACTATCTGGAACCACTGCCTTCTGGCGCGACCCGCCTGGTGCATGGCGAAACCTTCAGTGGTGTGCTGTTCAAGCTGCTGTGGCCGCTGTTCAAGGACAAATTTGACCGTGAATACACCGCAGCCACGGCAATTTTCAAGCGTCGCTGTGAAGCCATGAACTGAGCGGCCTGGCGATTTTATGCCCTGTTTCAAAGACTTTTGCCTGATGATTCAGGGCTGTGAATGTTTTTTGACTTTGGGCACAGAGCCAGGTGGCGTATACTTTTGGTCATTGTTCACTGGCAAAAGATCAGGGCAGCGACCTGAAATTTTCTGCAAGTGGCGATTGATACCTATTTCACCCGACTTAAAGCGACAGGATTGCAACCACGCATGAATTTGAACTATCTGGATTTTGAGCAGCCCATTGCCGATCTTGAGGCGAAAATCGAAGAACTGCAGCTGGTTGGTAATGATAATGAGCTGAATATCTCGGATGAAATCAACAAGCTGCGGGAAAAGTCCCGCCGCCTTACCGAGACCATCTACGCTGATCTCACCCCCTGGCAAGTGGTCAAGGTTGCCCGTCATCCCCAGCGCCCCTACGCGCTGGATTACATCACCCGCATGTTTGACGAATTCGATGAGCTCCACGGTGATCGTCATTTTGGTGACGACAAGGCCATTGTCGGTGGTATTGCCCGGCTCAACGGCAAGCCGGTGATGGTGATCGGTGAGGAAAAGGGCCGCGGTGTTACCGAAAAGGTCTACCGCAACTTTGGTATGCCCAAGCCCGAGGGCTACCGCAAGGCCCTGCGCCTGATGGAGATGGCCGAGCGTTTCAAGATGCCGGTGCTGACCCTGATCGACACCCCCGGGGCTTACCCGGGTATTGATTCCGAGGAGCGCGGCATCAGTGAATCGATCGCCCGCAACCTGGCCGTTATGTCGCGCTTGCGTACCCCCATCATCTGCACGGTGATCGGTGAGGGCAGTTCCGGCGGCGCCATCGCCATTGGTGTCGGCGATATTCTCAATATGCTTCAGTACTCTACCTACTTTGTGATCTCTCCCGAGGGTTGCGCCAATATCATCTGGAAAACCATCGACAAGGCGCCGCTTGCCGCTGAGGCCATGGGAGTCACATCCTCCAAGCTCAAGGAACTGGGCATTGTCGATGAAACCATCCCAGAACCCCCCGGCGGCGCCCATCGCGATCTGGACGCCATGGTGGCCATCCTCAAGAACAAGCTCAGTGCCCAGGTGGACCAGCTGGCAGGGATTCCCATTGATGAGCTGTTGGCCAAGCGCTTTGATCGGTTGATGTCCTACGGCAACTGATTTGCGCCAAAATCACGTCTAACGAATCAGCGGGCAGGGCGACATGGAACCCTTCAGTGCGGATCACCTGTCGCCCTGGCTGACTACTCTCTGTAATGCTCCCCGTGTGTATGTGGCTTTCAGTGGCGGTCTTGATTCCACGGTGCTGCTTCACGCTCTGGGCAGGGTGGTGCCCTCCAAACGCCTCACGGCCATTCATGTCAACCATGGCCTTTCACCCCATAGTGATGACTGGCAGGCGCTCTGCCAGCTGCGCTGCCAGGCGTTGGGGATTAACTTTGTGGCTGAAAAGGTTGTGGTGGCCCCCGGCGGCGAGGGCCTGGAACAGGCTGCCCGCGATCAGCGCTACGCGGTTTTTGCCCGTCACCTGGGGCCGGGTGAACTGCTGCTGATGGCCCATCATCGCGATGACCAGGTGGAAACGGCACTCTATCGCCTGTTGCGGGGTTCCAGCCCTGCCGGTCTTGCCGGTATGCCTGTCAGCCGCCCGTTGGGCAGTGGCATGCTGTTGCGGCCCTTACTGGATGTTAGTCGCAGTCAGTTGCAGGCCTATGCCCAAGCCGAGGGGCTTGACTGGATCGACGACGAATCCAATGCCGACAGCCAATTCGACCGCAACTTCCTCCGCCATGAAGTGCTGCCGCTGATTGCCAGCCGCTGGCCCGATTACCGCCAGCGCATCGAGCGCAGTGCCGATCTCTGCCGCGGCGCCAGTGAACTGCTCGATGAAGTGGCGTGCTCAGATCTCGAGAGCCTCGATGAGCACCGCGAACGCTGGGGCTGGAGTCTGTCCCTGCCTGCGCTTGTTGCACTGTCAGCGGCCCGCCAGGCAAATCTGTTGCGAACCTGGATACGGGCAAAGAACCTGCCTGTGCCGGGTCACCGATTGATCCAGTCGGTACTCGATGATCTGTTACCCGCGCAGGCCGATGCCCAGCCGCTTGTGGACTGGCGCGCAGGGCAGTTGCGTCGCTATGGGGGCCGAGTCTATTTATTGCCAGGTAAAAAAATCGCTGCTGCAGTTGAATCCCTGTTGTGGGACGCTGTGACCCCGCTTGCCCTGCCCGGCGGGTTTAGCCTGGCGGCAGAAGCGGGCACTGGTGGCGGGCTGCGGCTTGACGTCGCAGACCGTCTTGAAATTCGATTCCGCCAGGGTGGTGAGCGTTGCAAGCCCGCAGGCAGGGGCGGTTCCGCCCCGTTAAAAAAACTGTTGCAGGAATACCGCCTCGAACCCTGGTTGAGGGATATGATTCCTCTGGTATATATCAATGGCGAACTGGCGGCTGTCGCCGACCTGTTTGTCTGCGCCGGATTTGTGGCTGCCAGCAACCAAAAATGCATCAGTCTGCACTGGCAATATACCCCGTCTGCTGCTGTCAGCGGCTGATCAATTTCACCGTCAAGCCGGTTTTCAATTGAGCATAAAGGGGCTTTCTGGTAGTCTGGCTTCCCATCCCCGGAAGGTGGACGTCGGCAATTTTCTCCCCCTCGGCGCGCCCTCTTTCTGGCACTGATTTTCCGAATATTCAGTAGCTAAAACCTGTTGTTCAAGCGGCAGCAGGTCGGTAATAGCAAGCAAGTAGCAAACCAGTATCGATAGCCAAGTAAACAGCCAGCACTTTATAAGGGCCTCAATGACACGTTTTATTTTTATTACCGGTGGTGTTGTTTCCTCCCTCGGGAAGGGCATTGCCTCCGCGTCTCTCGGTGCCGTGCTCGAAGCGCGCGGCCTCAAAGTCACCGCCCTGAAACTCGATCCCTATCTCAATGTGGACCCTGGCACCATGAGTCCCTTTCAGCACGGCGAGGTGTTTGTCACCGAGGACGGCGCCGAAACGGATCTCGACCTCGGCCACTACGAGCGCTTCCTGCGCTCGAAAATGACCAAGGCCAACAACTTCACCAGCGGCCAGGTGTATGAAACCATTCTGCGCCGCGAACGCCGCGGCGATTACCTTGGCGGCACTGTGCAGGTGATTCCCCATGTCACCGATGAGATCAAGAGCCGTATTTTGCAGGGTGGGGGCGGTGCCGATATTGCCCTGGTGGAAATCGGCGGCACGGTCGGTGACATTGAATCCCAGCCATTCCTCGAAGCCATCCGTCAGCTCAAAATGGAGTTGGGTTCAGCCCGCGCCCTGCTGCTTCACCTCACCCTGGTGCCCTATATCGCCACTGCCGGTGAAACCAAGACCAAGCCTACCCAGCACTCGGTGAAAGAGCTGCGCTCCATCGGCTTGCAGCCCGATGTGCTGCTGTGTCGCTCCGAAGTGGAAATTGACCTCAGTCAGCGTCGCAAGATTGCCCTCTTCACCAGTGTCGAGGAGCGCGCCGTCGTGCCCCTGATGGATGTCGACACGATTTACCGCATTCCCCAGCACCTGCACAAATGGGAGCTGGACCAGTTTGTGGTCGAGCGCTTCAATCTCAATTGCCCGCCAGCGGACCTGTCCTCCTGGGAGTGGGTGGCGGAGAACAAACTACATCCCGAGCGCGAAATCACCATCGCCATGGTGGGTAAGTACATGGAGTTGCTGGACGCCTACAAGTCCCTCAATGAATCCCTGGAACATGCCGGCATTCATACCCGCACCAAGGTCAAAATTCATCACCTGGACTCGGAAGACCTGCAGCAGGATCCGTCCCTCCTCAACGGCTGTCACGCCATCCTGGTGCCGGGCGGATTTGGCGAGCGCGGTGTCGAGGGCAAGATCAGGGCCGTGCGCTATGCCCGCGAAAACAATATTCCCTATCTGGGTATCTGTCTGGGTATGCAGGTGGCGGTAATCGAATTTGCCCGCAACGTGGTGGGCCTGGCGGATGCCAACAGCACCGAATTCCGCAAGAATACCCCACACCCGGTAGTGGGGTTGATTACTGAATGGATTGATGAGAGCGGCAATACCGAATACCGCTCCGAGGATTCCGATCTCGGCGGCACCATGCGTCTCGGTGCCCAGGGCGCAACCCTGGTAGCCGGTTCCCGCGCCCGGGAAATCTACGGCAGCGACTCCATCAAGGAACGCCATCGTCACCGTTTCGAGGTCAACAATCACTACATCGAACAGTTCGAGCAGGCCGGTCTCAAGATTGGTGGCTGGTCCGACGTCAATCACCTGGTGGAAACCGTTGAGCTGCCTGACCATCCCTGGTTTTTTGCCTGTCAGTTCCACCCCGAGTTCACCTCGACACCCCGCGATTCCCACCCGCTGTTTCTGGGCTTTGTGAAAGCCGCCCTGGCCTATGCGGATCAGCATCCCCAGGGAGTTGAGGCTTAAATGTCCGCCTCAGTGACGGTGCCGGTAGGCGGCATTCCGGTTGCCAATGATCGGCCCTTTGTGCTGTTTGGCGGCATGAATGTGCTGGAATCCCGGGATCTTGCCTTGCGGGTCGCCGAGCACTATGTGACGGTGTGTGCCGAACTGGGCATTCCCTATGTGTTCAAGGCCTCCTTCGACAAGGCCAACCGTTCCTCCATCAAATCGTTCCGCGGTCCCGGCATGGAGCAGGGGTTGCGGATCTTTGAAGAGATCAAAAAAACCTTTGGCGTTGCCGTTATCACTGACGTTCACGAAACCTGGCAGGCCGCACCAGTGGCTGAGGTCTGCGATGTGATCCAGTTGCCAGCCTTCCTGGCGCGCCAGACTGATCTGGTGGCGGCCATGGCGGCCACTGGCGCAGTGATCAATATCAAGAAGCCGCAGTTTATGAGTCCTTCACAGGTGTCCCACCTGGTGGAAAAATTCCGTGAATGCGGCAACAGCAACCTGCTGTTGTGCGAGCGTGGCAGCTGTTTTGGCTACGACAACCTGGTGGTGGACATGCTCGGCTTCAACACCATGAAGCAGGTCAGCGGTGGTCTGCCGGTGATTTTCGATGTCACCCATGCCTTGCAGTTTCGCGATCCCCTCGGTGCCGCTTCCGGCGGTCGCCGCGGACAGGTTGCTGAACTGGGACGCGCCGGTATGGCTGTCGGCCTTGCCGGGCTGTTTCTTGAGGCTCATCCCGACCCCGACAACGCCCTGTGCGACGGCCCCAGCGCCCTGGCGCTCGACAAACTCAAACCCTTCCTGCAACACATGAAAGCCGTGGACGATCTGGTGAAAAACCTGCCGGAACTGGACACGAACTAGCCCCTCCTGGAGAAACCTGAATGACCAAAATTGCTGACATCCGCGCCTGGGAAGTCCTCGATTCCCGCGGCAACCCCACCGTCAATGCCGATGTGATCCTCACCACTGGTGAAACCGGCAGCGCCTGTGCACCGTCCGGCGCATCCACCGGTTCACGGGAAGCCCTGGAACTGCGCGACGGCGACAAGAGCCGCTACCTGGGCAAGGGGGTGCTGACCGCCGTTGGCAATGTCAACAGCACCATTCGCGGCCTGCTGCTGGGCAAGGATGTCACTGACCAGCGTGAACTCGATCGTCTGATGATCGAGGCAGATGGTACCGACAACAAAGCCAAGCTGGGTGCCAATGCCATCCTGGCGGTGTCCCTCGCCGCCGCCAAAGCCGCCGCTCTGGCGCAAAAAATCCCGCTCTATGCCCATATCGCCAATGTCAACGGCACACCCGGCCAGTACAGCATGCCGGTGCCGATGATGAATATTCTCAACGGCGGCGAACACGCCGACAACAATGTCGATATCCAGGAGTTCATGGTGCAGCCGGTGGCCGCGCCTAGCTTCGCCGAAGCCCTGCGCCAGGGGGCGGAAATTTTCCACCACCTGAAGAAAGAGCTGTCTGCCCGCGGGCTCAGTACCTCAGTGGGTGATGAAGGTGGTTTTGCCCCCAATCTGCCCTCCAACGAGGCAGCACTGGAGATTATTGCCGAAGCCGTTGCCAAGGCCGGATACAGCCTTGGCAAGGACATTACCCTGGCGCTGGACTGCGCTGCCTCGGAATTTTATAAAAACGGCAAATACGATCTGGCGGGGGAGGGCAAGGTTTTCTCACCCTCTGAATTTGCCGATTACCTCACCAGCCTGGTGGATCGCTACCCGATTATTTCCGTGGAAGACGGTATGGACGAAAGCGACTGGGATGGCTGGGCTGACCTGACTGCCAAGGTGGGCAATCGCTGCCAGCTGGTGGGTGATGACCTGTTTGTCACCAACACCAGCATTCTCAAGCGCGGTATCGACAACAGGATCGCCAATTCCATCCTCATCAAGTTCAACCAGATCGGCTCCCTGTCGGAAACCCTTGATGCCATCCAGATGGCGCAAAAAGCCGGTTATACGGCGGTGATATCCCACCGTTCCGGGGAGACTGAAGACACCACCATCGCCGATCTGGCGGTGGCCACAGCGGCAGGCCAGATCAAGACCGGCTCATTGTGCCGCTCCGACCGGGTGGCCAAATACAACCGCCTGCTGCGCATTGAGGCGGAGCTGGGTGGCATGGCGCCGTACCGTGGGCTTGCCGAGTTCAAGCGTTAAGACTGAATGGCGAGAGTAAAATTGCTCTTTCAGGCGTCTCACATTCAGCAAGGAACCTTTCTTCGTATTCTTCTGTTTTTCTGCGTCGTGGCACCTGACCGCCTTTAACGGGTAAAATCCTTCCACCCTCATGATTGCGGTAAGTCTATGCGCTGGCTGGTTGTAACCCTCGCCGTTCTGCTTCTGGTACTTCAGTATCGCCTCTGGTTTGGCGAGGGCAGCTTTGCCCAGAAGGCTGGGTTGGAGCGGCAGGTGGAGGAGCAGGCGGCGCGCAACGAAGTGCTGGTGGAGCGCAACAGGGTGTTGATGGAGGAGGTGGCGGGATTGAAATCCGGTCTTGATGCCATCGAGGAGCGCGCGCGCACTGATCTGGGCATGATCAAGCAGGATGAAACCTTCTTCCTGGTGGTGGACAGCCGGGTGAAAAAACGTGAAATGACACCTTCGCCGCAAGCGGAATCGGCGCGCAGGATCGAGCGCCAGCGCGAAGACGACGCCGCTGACAGCATACCCACTGGCCTTGAGGCCCCGGATACAACCCCTGATTCTTCCCATGAACCTGAGCCAGGAGCCGGTGAATGAATCACTGGTGGGTAGTGCCGGCAGCCGGAACAGGTCGGCGTTTTGGCACAGACCTCGCCAAGCAGTATCAGCTGCTGGCGGGCAAGCCCGTTATTGTCCACACCCTGGAGCGCCTGTTGGCCGTCGATCCCGTCGGGATTGTACTGGTGTTACACAGCGAAGACAGGCACTGGTCGCAACTTGCGCTGGCCCGCAATCCCCGCATTCATGTGGTAGCGGGTGGCGCCGAGCGAACCGACTCGGTGCGCGCCGGTCTGCATTTTCTTGAACCTCGGGTTGAGGCTGATGACTGGGTGCTGGTCCACGATGTGGCGCGTCCCTGTGTTGCTGCCGGTGATATCCGCAGTTTGATGAACAGCCTTGGCGATGACCCGGTTGGCGGCATTCTCGCTGCACCGGTGAGCGATACTATCAAGCGTGTTGTCAATCATCGGCAAATTCAGGGTACAGAGGAGCGCAGCCATTTATGGGCTGCCATGACCCCGCAAATGTTCCGCTACGGCCTCCTGTGCAGGGCTCTTGACGAGTCGCAGGCAGCGGGATTGGTTGCCACTGATGAATCGGCAGCAGTGGAATCCTGCGGATTGGCGCCCCGGGTGGTGATGGGGCGGCGCGACAACATCAAGATCACCCGCCCGGAAGATATCGCCATTGCCGGGGCAATCCTGTCCTACCAGCTTGGGGAGACACCTTGATGCGTATTGGTCACGGCTACGATGTCCATGCCTTTGGCCCCGGCGACCATATCGTGATTGGCGGGGTAACTATCCAGCACCATGCAGGCCTGGTTGCCCACTCCGATGGTGATGTGCTGATTCATGCGCTGTGCGATGCGCTGCTCGGCGCTGCGGGTTTGGGCGATATCGGTCGCCATTTCCCTGACACTGATGGCGCCTATAAAAATGCAGACAGTCGCGACCTGCTGCGTCATGTCATGAAGTTGGTGAACGGCAAGGGCTGGGTAGCGGGCAATGCGGATATGACGATTGTCGCCCAGGCGCCGAAAATGGCACCACACCTCCCGGGCATGCTGATAAACCTGGCCGCCGATATGGGTTGCTCAACGGAGCAGGTCAATATCAAGGCGACCACCACGGAAAAACTCGGCTTTGAAGGGCGCGGGGAGGGGATAGCCTGTCATGCGGTGGTATTGCTGGTGGCCGCCCGCTAGGCGATCCTTGTGCAGGCCGCCTGCGGGGTTGCGATTGGGCAGTAGCCCCGTGTCAGGCGGCTACTGGTGGGGCACCAAATTTCTCGTGCACCAGTGCCACCCGCTCATCCGCATGCAGGTCAAAATGTTCCAGCTTTTCGATCACGTCGAGACGGCTTTTGAGGCCGATCCCGTTGGCGATCTGTACCGCCAGCCCAGGGCGGGCATTGAGTTCGAGAATCATCGGCCCGCGAGTTTCATCCAGCACAAAATCGCAGCCGATATAGCCCAGCCCGGTCATGTCGTAGCACTTGGCTGACAGCATCAAAATTTCATCCCAATCGGGAATCGCCAGGTCGCTGAAATCGACACCGGTATCCGGGTGGCGATCGACCAGCGAATTGCGCTGTACGGCGCGGATCGCCTTGCCAGTACAGATATCCAGACCAACGCCAACAGCGCCCTGGTGAAGATTGGCCTTGCCGTCAGACTGGCTGGTAGGGCAGCGCATCATCGCCATCACCGGGAAGCCCCGGAAAACAATCACGCGGATATCCGGCAGCCCTTCAAAACTGTATTTGAGCATGTCCGGCTGGCCGCGGATCAGGGATTCGATAATGGCGGTATCCGGTCTGCCGCCCAGGCTGTAAACGCCACTGAGAATGTTGGAAATATCATGGCGAATATCCCCCAGGGTCATCACCTTGCCGCTGGGCTTGAGAAAGTTTTCGCCGTCGCGACCGGTGATGATGATAATGCCCTTGCCGCCACTGCCGCGCAGAGGTTTTACCGCAAAGCCGGTGAGGGGGTTGAGCATGGCGCCAAGATCATTCATCTCGGCGGTGTAGCGAATAACGCCATACAGGTCCGGCACCTTGATATTGTGCTTGCGCGCGGCATGCTTGGTTTTGAGCTTGTCATCCACCAGCGGGAACAAATGCCGCTCGTTGTAGCGGGCAATGTAGGCGACGTTCCTGGCATTCATGCCCAGGACACCTTTTTTCTTGAACTTGGCGATCGTATTCCAGAACATTATTTTTCAATCAGGAAGCGGAAACGTTTAAGTTCGGTCAGACGATAGCCTGTGTACTGACCCAGGATCAGGATGATTCCCAGCAGGATCAGGATCGTCTCCGGAAAATTGTAAGTGATGTGCTCAAGGTACTGGTTTGTCATCAACATGTAGGCGATCACCGCCACCAGCAGGCTGCCGCCACCCTGGGTGAGCACTTCCCTGGGGCCGTCCTCCTCCCACAGGATGGACATGCGCTCGATGGTCCAGGCGACGATAATCATCGGGAAGAAGGTGACCACCAACACCTGATCGAGACCCAGCTTGTAACTGAGAATGCTGAATCCCGCCATCAGTATCACCACGGTTATTAGCACGGCCGCGAGCCGCGCCACCATCAGCAAATCGAGTTTGCTCAGGTAAAAGCGAATCCACAGGCCTGCAGCCACCAGGGTGACCAGGATCAGCATGCCCGCTGCCAGGGTGGTCTGGATAAAGGCGAGGGCGATCAGTACCGGCATAAAGGTGCCCGATGTCTTGATGCCGATCAGAACCCTGAAGATGATGACGACCAGCGCGCCAATCGGCACCAGCAGTAGCATCTTGAAGATATTCTGCTTGTCGATGGGCAGGCTGTAGATGTTGAAGTTGACCAGCGGCGCACCCACGGTTTCCGCTTCCTGCAATGCCACCACTTTGGCGGATATATCATTTCCCAGAACCGAGAAACGCACTCGCGAACTGTAACCGCCGATGATGTCGAGCAGCGACTGGCCGCCGCGCTGCCACATGAAGAAATTATCCGGTATGCCCTGAGTCGCTGAACGAGGATCAAAAAACAGCCACTGTTTGCCGTCGTGGATCTCGACGACTTCTTCGGCACGCTGATTGTAGAAGCGATCCTCCAGGTAAATACCGCGCACCATGCGGGCGGGAATATTGGCAGCATTCAGCAGCCGAATGGCTATCTGGGCAATGGAATCCCCCTTGCTTGCTTCGAGCAACAGCTGGGCATCCTGGCTGTCAGACTTGCCACTGAGCATCAGCAGTACCTGCTGGGTAAAACTCGCAGGTCCGGCGGACAGTTCGGTGGCAGTGCGGATCAGGCCTGCGGCGGCGGTTTCCTCGGCCACGGTCCAGATCGGTGGGACTACCGGTTCAGGCAGGTCCGAAGAGGGTGCCATGGGTTGATCTTCGGCACGGTCGGTGATCTTCAGGCGGTAATACAGGGTTTGCGGGCCTTCGGCCTGGCGGCGGGTCCAGATGGCGCGACGCTGATGCTCTTCTTCAATCGCAAAACCGTAGCCGGCAGAGGCGAAAATTTCGTCGAGTACGGTGAATTGTTGCTGCTTTTCCGGCAGGGCGAGGTTGATGGTCAATGGGTTGCCAGCGGCCTCAAAGGTCAATTTGGCTTCAATGTCCCATACCTTGCGCTCTGTGTCCGGCAACAGGGGGAAGTGGAGAAAAATCGCCTTGTAGGCGGTAAGCCCGAGGCCGAGAAAAATAAACAGTGCTGCAAAAAGGTAGACCTGCCCTTTGGGTGACATAGGGTTTCCGTTATTTGGCGATAAATTCCTGGCTCACATCCACTATCGCATTGTTGCGAAGCAGATTGCGGCCAATGAGTATGGGAAATTCCATGTTGGAACGATCAATCAGCGACATTTCCAGCTGCTCGCTGATCGAGCCGAGCTTGACGGACATAACCACTACCAGACGCCGTTCAAATCCTTCCAGCTCGGCCTGCCGGACCCGGATGCGGCGGATGACCTTGCGCTCCTGGGGGTATGCCTCACCCTTGTCATCGTGGAGATTGAAGCGAACCCAGCGTTCACCATCACGCTCGAAACGGACAATATCGGTGGCATGAATCGACGAGCCTGTGGCACCGCTGTCGATGCGCGCGGTAGAGGTTATGCCCGGCGATACCAGGGTGACCTTTTCCACCTGGCCAAGCAGGATTTTGCCATCAATACGGTCTGTGGCGCGGGCTGGGCATACGGGGCACTTGACGGGCTTGGGCGGCGGACAGGTTTGCACGACAGGCTCCGGCATCTCCGGCTCCGGGCAGGTGAGGATGACATCTCCCGGGAAAATGTCGTGTTCCACTGTTGGTTCAGTACTGGCAGGAGTCTGAGAGTCTGCCGTTGCACCCTGCGGGTTACTGCCATCGCTGTTGGCAGGGGTTGTACCACAGCCACTGAGTACGGAAATGAGAAAAATAAAGCCACATATGCCCAGCGACCTGAACGATACACCATTTGTCATAAGCACAATTCTTCGGCTAATAAAGCCAGCGATCCCCGTTTGTTATTGAAGTTAATCATAATGCTTTGCAGATTGCTTGGAAAGAAATAGTCTGTGCCCCGGTAATAAACAGGGTTGCGGCACATCGGCCTTTTGCAGGATAAAAGAGCGCAACCACCTGACAGCGAGCAACAGGGTTGGAGTAATTTCTTGACAACAGAGAGTGATATGGCGCCTGCCCCCTTGCGGGCTGCGGACTTTTCCCTGGATTTCCCGTTCAGCCTGGGACGACCGGTGGCAATTGCAGGTTTTCGCACCCTGTGTGCGGATTTCGTGGTGGAAGAGGAGTTGGGGTTTACACCGGAAGGTGGCGGAGAGCATCTCTACCTGCATATCCGCAAGGAAAACCAGAATACCCGCTGGGTAGCCAAGTTGCTGGCAGAGTATTTTGCCGTCGAGGAGCAGGCGGTTGGCTACTCGGGGCTCAAAGATCGCCATGCCATCACCTCTCAGTGGTTCAGTATCCATTTGCCTGGCGCTGAGAACCCGTTGCCGCTGCCCATTGTGGAAGGCTGTGAGATCCTCGCCAGTAGCCGTCACCCGCGCAAGCTGCGACCCGGAACCCATCTGCGCAATCATTTTGAGATTCGCTTGCGGGATGTCAGCGGCAGTTCCAGGCAGGAGATCGATGCCCGGCTTGAGGCAATCGTCGTCAACGGCGTACCCAATTATTTCGGCGAACAGCGCTTTGGCATCGATGGCGGCAATCTGCGCGAAGTGGAGAAAATCCTCGCCCAGCGCCAACCGCGCTTCAAGGGGCGCCGCGGAGGTCTGTACCTCTCAGCCGCGCGCTCCTGGCTGTTCAACCAGGTACTGGCAGCGCGGGTGCTGGATAACAGCTGGCGCGCCGCCCAGGCAGCCACTGATGACAGCGCTGCGACACAGGCTGATGGCCCGCTGTGGGGCCGGGGTCGCAGCCAGGTTGATGCTGAGCTGGCGGCACGGGAGGCCGATATTCTGGCGCCCTGGCAACACTGGTGTCATGGTCTGGAGCACAGCGGCCTGAAGCAGGAGCGGCGACCACTGGCACTGATGCCAGGCAACCTGCAATGGCGGTGGGAGGGCAGTGATCTGATCCTGCAATTCAGCTTGCCCCCCGGTTGTTACGCCACGGCAGTGTTGCGTGAGTTGGCAGTGCTGACTGTTCCGGAGGCTATGGTATAGTTCCCGGCTAAATAGGTCTGAAGGGGTGATCAGGTGAATTCCACCGATCTGACTGGTATTGGCATGACGTCGCAACGCACCCGGGAGCGGTTGATACAACGTCTCCAGGAGCAGGGTATCAGCAATCAGAAAGTGCTCGACGTCATCCGCATGCTGCCCCGCCATATCTTTCTCGATGAGGCCCTGTCCCACCGCGCCTATGAAGATACCGCGCTGCCCATCGGTTTTTCCCAGACCATTTCCCAGCCCTATATTGTTGCCCTCATGACTGAGCTGCTGCTGTCCCGTGGCGTGCGCGAGAAGGTGCTGGAAGTCGGTACCGGTTGCGGTTACCAGGCCGCGATCCTTGCCCAGCTGGTGCCCCATGTGTACACCGTGGAACGCATCAAGCCCCTTTTGGTCAAGGCGCGGGAAAAATTTCGGCGCCTGGGTTTGCGCAATATTGTCAGCGCCCACTCCGATGGCGCTGTTGGCTGGGCCCAATACGCTCCCTATGACGGCATTATCAGCACCGCTGCTCCTGCCCGCGTGCCCGAGGAGCTGCTCCAGCAACTGGCACCTGATGGGCTGTTGGTGATCCCCGTCGGACCTGAGGGTGATCAGGAGCTGCGTCTCATCCAGCGGGTCGGCGACTCCAGCAAGTTTGTTGAAGAAGTGATTACCCGGGTGCGTTTTGTGCCTCTGTTGAGCGGGGTGGCGCGCTGAGGCGCTGCCTGCACTGCTGTCCATCGCGCAATCAAGTGAACTGTCTCAACGGGACAACTGCATGAGTGAAACCTTCCCCGTCCGCCACTGGCGCAACTACCTGCTGCTGTTTGCCAAGGGCTTGGCGATGGGCGCCGCAGATGTGGTGCCCGGCGTCTCCGGTGGCACCATCGCCTTTATCAGCGGCATTTATGATGAACTGCTGGCCACCTTGCGGGGCATCACCCCCGCCAGATTTCTGCTGCTCAGGGAGGGGCTGGCAACCTTCTGGTCGCGCATCAACGGCGGCTTTCTGCTGGTGCTGCTGGCGGGAATTCTGACCAGCGTTTTCTCCCTGGCGCAGTTGGTTGTACACAGCCTTGAGCACTACCCGCTGCTGATCTGGTCATTTTTCTTCGGTTTGATCCTGGCCTCCATCTATCACGTGTTGCACTGCCAACGCCGCTGGCAGGTGGCCCAGATGGCAGGGCTGCTGGTCGGCACCCTGATAGCGCTGGTTACTGCCTTTGCGCCCCCTGTGGCGCTTGGTGGCGGCTCGCTGGCGATATTTGGCGCCGGTGCCCTGGCGATTTGCGCGATGATCCTGCCGGGTGTCTCAGGCAGTTTTATCCTCGTTCTGATCGGTATGTACCCGGTGCTGATCAATGCCGTCGCGAGCCTCGATTTTTCAGTTCTCGGTGTTTTTGCCTGCGGTGCTGGCATCGGGCTGTTGCTGTTTTCCCATCTGTTGTTCTGGCTGCTTCACCACCATCGGGCTACCACCCTGTCGGTGATGATCGGTTTCATGATTGGGTCTCTGCCCGCCCTGTGGCCCTGGCGCATTGATCTGGATGCCGCACAACTGGCGGCTGTCGAGGGCTTTAGTCCGGTGCGGCAGCTGTTGCTGCCTGATGCCTACGCCACTGTGGCGGGAGATCCCCAGATTGCGGGTTGCCTGCTGGCGATGGTGGCGGGGGTGGTGCTTGTGCTTGGTCTCGAGTATCTTGGCAGCTGTTTCAGTCGCCGCGTTGATTGAGGAGGAATCTTGTCCATAGGAGTGAAATCAGCTGGCTGGCTTGTGCTGCCGTTGTGCCTGCTAGTGTTGAGCGCGTGCATGGCGCCGCCACCCGCACCTGTTGTTGAGCGCGATCAACCCCCCAGCACAAAAATCAACTATCACATCGTCTCCGCCGGGGACACCCTGCACACTATTGCCTGGCGCTATGAGCTCGACCATGAGCAACTGGCATCCCTCAATGACCTGAGCCCACCCTACCAGCTTCACAATGGCCAGCGTTTGTTGCTCGGCGAATCCGCAGCCTATGTCGCTTCCACCGGGGCCCGCGCTGTGCCTGTCACCACCAGCCCGATCAGTGCCGAGGCGATTACGGTCGAGCCTGTTACCAGTGAAGAATTGCCGCGCTCCGATTCCGGCGTTAGCGGCGAGGATATGACAGCTTCGCCAGGTTCCAGCCAGTCTGCCGATGAGCAGGTGGCGATTATTCAACCCACCCCGTCGACAGCATCCCCGACCGATCCTGTGCCACCGGCTCCCTCAGCCAGTGGCGCCAGCGTCCCCTGGCAGTGGCCAGTGACCGGTGCCGTCAGCCGTGAATACGACGCCAACAAGGTGTTCAAGGGGATCAATATCAACTCCTCCAAAGGTGCCCAGGTTCAGGCAGCGGCTGCCGGTGTGGTGGTGTACGCTGGCAGTGGCCTGCGCGGTTATGGCCAGCTGATTATCCTCAAGCACAACGACACTTACCTGAGCGCCTACGCCCACAACCACAAAATTCTGGTCAATGAGAATCAGGATGTCAGCCAGGGCCAGGTGATCGGTGAAGTGGGTGGCGATCCGGCTGACCCTGGGCGGCTGTATTTTGAAATCAGGGAGCACGGCAAGCCGGTTGATCCCGAGAAATTACTGCCGCGGCAGTAGTGCCGCGCCAGGATAAATTGTTGCCGCAGGCCGGTTTGTTGTGGATGGGCCTTGCCGCCCTGGAACAAATGCTGAGTGTGTTGAGGGCAGAGTTGTCAAGTCGGGGCGGAGAGGTACAATCGTTCGGTATGGCACTTTCGTTCGGTATGGCACTTTGTCTCTCTATGATTGTGCCGCCAGCTCCAATTCGATAGTTGACAGGATTTTGAGAGTCACCGCTGGGAACAGCAATACATTGCACAGATAATTCGCCACATAAAAATAGCAGTAGGGGCAGTTGATATGAGTGACGAAGACAATGCTTTCGAGAGCGCCGAAGAGGAGCTTGATGATCTTGACGCCGATGAAAAACTGGAAGATGAAGTCGATGCTGAAGAAGAGCTGACGCCCTCCCACTACCCCAACGATGAAGTGATGGATGCGGCCAGCCTCTACCTCAAGGAGATTGGTTTTGCCCCGTTGCTGACAGCCGAGGAAGAAGTATATTTCGCGCGCCTGGTGCAAAAAGGTGATGCAAAAGCCCGCTCGCACATGATCGAAAGCAATCTTCGACTGGTGGTAAAAATCGCCCGCCGCTATGTCAACCGCGGGCTGGCACTGCTGGATTTGATCGAGGAGGGCAATCTCGGTCTTATCCGCGCCGTTGAAAAATTCGACCCCGAGCTGGGTTTTCGTTTTTCCACCTATGCCACCTGGTGGATTCGCCAGACCATGGAACGGGCTCTGATGAACCAGACCCGCACCATTCGCCTGCCGATCCACGTGGTCAAGCAACTCAACACCTACCTCAAGGCCGCGCGCCAGCTAGCCCAGGAACTGGACCACGATCCCAGCGCCGAGGAAATTGCCCGCCTGCTGGAAAAGCCGGTAACCGACGTTACCCGCATACTGGAACTCAACGAGCGCGTCTCCTCCGTGGATATCCCCATGGGGCGCTCCAGCGACAAGACCATTATTGAAACCATTGCCGATACCACCCGATCTGATCCAGAGGAATTGCTGGAGGAGGTCGACATGGCCGTGGCTCTGGAGAACCTGCTCGGCCAGCTTGCCGACAAACAGCAGGAAGTGTTGGCGCGGCGTTTCGGCCTGCGCAACCACGATCCGCAAACCCTTGAGGAAGTGGGGTTGGAAGTCGGATTGACCCGCGAAAGAGTGCGCCAGATCCAGGTTGAGGCACTGCGTCGTCTGCGCTCGCTGATGTTGCGTGAAGGGCTCAATCCGGATGTGATATTTGGTGAGCATTATTGATTCAGGCGTCTCACGCCAGACGTCTGAAGCTCCACGCCACAGCCCCTGCCTGTTTGTGCTTTTTTCTTCTGTGTCAGACAGCCGCCTTTATTAAGGAAATTCACCGTGCAAAAACTACTGATCCCCAGCTACAGCACCCCCGAGCGCAACCGCCAGGTGCTGCTTGTCGAACGACCCACTGCCATTCCTGAAGCCCGGCATTTTGCCATTGATGAAGAGGCGCTCAAGTCACCGGCAGAGGGTGAATTTCTGGTGCGCAATATTTATCTTTCCGTCGATCCCGCCCAGCGCGGCTGGGCAGCGGATGTTAACAATTACTCGCCCCCGGTTCCGATCGGCGGTGTGATGCGCGCCCTCGCGGTGGGTGTGGTGGTGGAGTCGCGCCACCCTGATTTTGTTGCCGGGGATTTTGTCTATGGCTGGCTCGGCTGGCAGGATTACGCCGTTGTCGGCCCACAGCAGGTCATGTCGCAGATTAAAAATCCTGCCGCGCCATTGTCTGCCTATGCGGGGGTACTCGGCCTCAATGGTGTTACGGCTTACCTTGGCCTCAACAAGCTGGGGCGTCCCGTCACCGGCGATACCGTGCTGGTGTCCACTGCCGCCGGTTCAGTGGGCAGCGTGGTGGGCCAGCTGGCGCGCCACAGTGGTTGTCACACTATTGGCCTTACCGGCACGGATGCGAAGGTTGAACAGTGTCGCAATCATTTTGGCTATGACATCGGCATCAACTACAAAACCGCCCCTGTGGCGGAGCAGCTGGCACAGCATGCGCCGCAAGGCATCAATGTGTTTTTTGACAATGTGGGCGGGCCGATACTGGATACAGGCTTGCGCGCCATGGCGGTGGCCGGCCGTGTTGTACAGTGCGGCACAGCCTCCGTCGCCGCCTGGAATCCACCGCCCCAGGGACTGCGCAACGAACGCGAGGTATTAACCCGCCGCCTTGTCTGGAGCGGGTTTGTGATGTTCGATCATATGGCGGATTTCCCTGCCGCCGTGCAGGAACTGGAAGCCATGATAGTGCAGGGCAAGTTGCACTATGACGAGGATATTGAACAGGGTATCGAGCATGCTCCCGGCTCCATCAGTGCCCTGTACGCCGGGGAAAATGCCGGTAAGAAACTGATTTATCTGGGTTGAATGCCCGCTCAATCAGTGCGACCTGAAGCCTGATGGCGCACTGATTCACACGCAGTCTCCCCGCTGATCAATCCTCGACCCGATAGGTTTCGGCACCCATGACCCTGGCAATATCGGCAGTGGGGGTTTCTACCCCCAGCTGTTGCGCCAGTTCCTTGGCGGTGTTCATATCTTTCTTGTGATAGATCAGTGTGTGCTTGCCGATTTCCAGCGGGTCACTGCCGGGTGCGATGCGCTCCGGGTCCATCCAGAAAGTCACACTGGCGCCGTGCTTGCGTGAAGCGTTCTCCACCAGGTCGATAAACTTGCCCACATCGACACCGGCCTGGCTGGCGAGGCGGGCGCCCTCGAATCCGGCACGCCACACCGTAAAGTGAATCATGTTGCGGGCGATCTTGGTGGCCATGCCAGCGCCGGTGGGGCCCATATGGTGGACCTCGGCGTTGAATTCGTTAAGCACGGGCATGATGCGTTCAACCACAGCGTCATCGCCGCCGATCATGCTGATCATTTCACCCTTGGCGGACAGTCCGCCAGCGGTGACGCCGCAGTCCAGCAGCGCAACATGGTGTTCAGCCGCCAGTGCTACCAGCTCTTTCAGTTCATCCATGGTGATGGTGCTGAGCATGACAAGGGTAAGCCCCGGGTGAGCGCCGGCCAGTACGCCATCCGGCCCTTCAAGTGTCGCGCGCGCCTGGGCGCCGTTGAGCACGGCGATCATCAGCACATCGCTGGCGCGGGCAACGTCGGCGGGGGATGCCAGCACGGCGGGTACACCCTCGAGTTTTTCAGCCGCATCGTGGCGGATGTCATACACCGCCAGGGGGCGCTGATGACGGGCAAGGCAAATGGCGACGCCACCGCCGATCTGGCCCAGGCCGATAACCCCTGCGCGCAGGTTGGTACTGTTGCTGGTTGTATTCATATGGATGCTTGCTCCTGTCTTTATGGTTTGCTTATGGGTCTGTTTTGACTGCTGTGTGAGGCGCAATGCAGTGATCTGGTTGAACTCTTGCAATACACTGACTGTCTGCCAGAGTGTGCAGGATATGCCTTTTTCACTATCCCCGACGGCAGTTTTTCTCGTTCATTTTTCTCAATAATAAAGGTACTGGATATGAACAATCTCGACACTGTACTGGCCTTCGTCAAGGCCATGGAGGCCAATGACAAGGAAAGCATCCTGTCGTTTTTTGACGATCAATCGGTGTTTACCAATGTGCCGGTGGGCAGCGTCACCGGGCGCGAGGAAATCTGGAAAATCCTTGCCTCCATCCACGAGCATGCGCTCTCGGTGGAATATGTGCTGCACAATATTGCCGCCGATGAGGCCAAGGGTGTTGTTTTAACCGAACGCACAGACTGTTATGAGCTTGCCGACCGGATGATCAAATTCCGCGCCATGGGCGTGTTTGAAATTGAAAACGGCATCATCCGCGAGTGGCGCGATTATTTCGATCTCAAACAGTCCATGGAGCAGATGCCCGCTGGCACCGAATGGCCTACCTGACAGCGTCTGGGGGCTGAATACAGGTTGCCGCATTACTCTTCGTTGCCTTGTCGCTGATATGTATTGCCGGGCCTCTAAAAGTGCCAAGCCAAAGTGTGTCGGCAACAGGCTGCGCCACTGTGATGGTGCTGATCGTCTGGGTGGCGGGTAATAGCTCTTGGCACATGCTGGTCATTGATTGTGAATCTACCCGCGCCAGTCCCCAGTCCACCGGGCACTGCGAAGCGGCAGAGAGATAACATTCAAAGATGCTTTGCGGCTCGGCAGTGTGGCCAGCCACCCAGAATGAGCCATCACTGTCCCAGCGCAGATTGTCGGGCATGAAATCCAGCAACAATGTACGGGTGGCCTCGGGATCATTCAGGTCGATCTCAAAAACGGTTTTGCCCGACCAGTCGGCGGCATAGAGGTGACGGTTATCCGCTGACACCAAAAGGCCATTGGGCTGGATCAGTTTGCCGCCGGGAATCTCCCGCCAGCCCGACGCGCTGTTCCAGGCCAGGATGCCACCTGGTGGAAATACCGGTTCACTGGTCGCTGATTTTTCATTTTCAGCGGCTGCAAAAAAATTGCCGGAAGCCGTGATATAGACCGTTCCATCTGTAGCTACCGCCACGCTGTTGGCCATGGTGCCGGGGGGCAGCACAATACAATCACTCCAGGCCAGCTCAGGCTGGTTTGTCGTAGCGTTTATGGTCAGCGAGAACGCCTCGACAGATTCCCTGCCGCCGTGATTCACCACATAGAGTGACCAGTCGCCACTGGCGGATTGGTGCAGGCTGATACCGTGGGGGGCAAAATTCCCGGCAGCCAGTTCTCCCGGGCATCCACTGTCAGTGGTTTTCGCGCTTGCGTCGCTGTTGCCCTGATAGAGGCGCTGCACGGATTTGCTCTTGATGTTGATAGCGTAGAGGGCGCCGGGCTGGCTGTCGGTTACGGCCATGCCGCTGCCAATCACCCACTGGCCGTCGGGGGTGGTGAGCATGTCTTCGATATTGGGCGCATTGTCTACCCGCAGCCCCGCGGCCCATGCAGGTAACGAGGCGGCCAATAACAGGCATGGAACGAAAAAACGCAGTGAACTTGTTTTCATGTGCTGCCTCTTTGATATTTTTTCTGCTTATTGAAATTAATCTTCCCGCAACAGTTGCAGGGCCTTGGAGTTGAATTCGCGCCCGTACAGCACGGCAATCACCCACAGGGTAGCGATCAGTAGTATCCAGCCGTTGACGAGCCAGCCCAGCAGGGCGAGGGCAAAGTAATAGGCGCGCAGGCCGTGATTGAAATCGTGGTTGGCAAGGTCAGACATCTTTGCCGCCTGGAGGGCAATTTTTTCCACCTTGTCGGCGCTGAGGTTGTCCAGCCCGCTGGATTGCGGCGCGCTGCCAATCAGGATGGAGCTGAAAATATGCTCGCGTACACTCCAGGTGAATTTAAAAAAGGCATAGACAAAAATCAGCACCATCACAAACAGCTTGAACTGGATGACTTCGACGCTGGTGGTGCCCGACAGGTGCAGATTGGCGAGCACCTTGAGAAGATTTTCCGACGCAAAAATGGCGGTCAGCAAACCCGCCAGGATAAGGATGGTAGTGGAGGCAAAAAAGGTCACCACACGTTCCAGATTGCCGATGATGGTGGCGTCGCTGATACGGTTTTCTCGCCGCAGCATTTCCCGCATCCACTGCTCGCGGTGGCGGCGCATCAGGCTCGACAGGGTATAGGAGCGTTTTGCCCGGTATTTGGCATAAATGGTGTAACCCACCCAGGCCGACAGGAACAGCGCCAGGGCAAGGCTGTCGGCCAGGGTCAGGGGGAAATAAATCACAGCGTCTGCAGATAACATTTGTTTTCCATAGGGGTGTCTGCCGGTGGCAGCGTCACGGGCGGTTATTCTTTTTCCGGTTCCAGACTGTCGGCGAAAGCGTCGAGACTGTAGGGACGGCCAAGGAATTCTTCCACCATTTTCGCAGCGGGTTTGGTGCCGCCGGGGGCGAGAATAATATCGCGATAGCGCCTGGCGGTTTCACGATCATCGAGGCCATTTTTTTCGAACTCACTGAACATATCCATGGCGATCACCTTCGACCACATGTAGGTGTAGTAAATCGCCGAATAGCCGTTGAGGTGGCCGAGATTGGCGTAAAAATAGGTTTCCTGCTGATGGGGCATGGGTGAGTAGCGGGCTTCCAGTTCCATCATCTTGTCGAGCAGAGTGAAGGTGTCAGGATCGCGCTGATGGTATTCCAGCGACAGGGCTGCATAGAAAATCTGCATATTGGCCATCAGCCCCTCGCCAAACAGGCGGGCGTTGCGGAGCTTGTGCACTATCTCGTCGGGAATGGTCTCCCCCTTGCTGTTTACCGCGAAGGATTGCAGGGTGTCCTTGTCGTACATCCACTCCTCAAGCATTTGGGAGGGCGCCTCGACATAATCCCATTCGGTGGCAATGCCGCTCAAGGCCGCCCAGCGCTGATGGCCACCGAACAGGGCGTGGACCAGGTGGCCGAATTCGTGGAGGAAGGTGCGCACCTCGCTGAATTCCATGGCCTCACTGGCGTCTTTACCACCGGCAAAATTGCATACCAATGTGGATACGGGGAGTTGCTTGCCGGCAATGCCCACCTGGGTGCCGAAGGCCGCAGCGTGCTGGTATTTACCTTCGCGGGGGTGCATGTCGAGATGGAAGCGCGCCATCAGCACGCCGTCCCGGTACATTGCGTAGGATTCCACCGCTGGGTGCCAGGTGTCCGTTTGCCAGGGGCGGATTTCCACCTCGAACATGTCGGATACCAGGGCAAAAATACCGTCGCGCACCTTGCTGTAGGTGAAATACTGGCGCAGTTCGGCGGCGTCCACCTGGTATTGTTCCTTGCGGATCAATTCTTCCAGATAGGTGTTTTGCCAGCGTTCAACCTCGGTCGCCGCAGGGTCGATCTGCTGCAGGCGCGCCAGCAATTGCGCTATATCCCTTGTTGCGGCTGGTTTGACCAGAGCGTGGAAGCGGTCGATAAAGGCCTGGGCATTGGCGGCGCTGCCGACCATCTTGTCGGCGGTGATTAGGTCGGCAAAGCTGGCAAAACCTAGCAGTGTGGCCAGTTCGTGACGGGTCTTGAGCAGCTCTGTGAGCACCTTGTCGTTGACCGGGTAGCCCCGCGAGCGCTCTTCCCGGCGCAGCAGGCGCCGCACTTCATCGGAATGGGCGTAGGTGTAAACCGGCACGATATCCACGTAGCGGGTGGAGAGGCGCACCAAACCGTTGTCGCCGACAGGCCTGGCGGCCAGGAAATCCTCGGGCAGTCCGGCAAGCTCTGCGGGGCTGACTTCGATATAGCGCACATCCTCCTGTATATTCTTGTCGAATTCCTGGCCCAGACGGGTGATTTTGTCATTCAGTTCGCGGACTTTGTTGCGGGTTGCTTCGTCCTTGTCCACCCCGCTGAGACGAAACCCCCGCAAGGTGGTGAAGTGATAGTGCCTGGTGTCGGGGGACTGATCGCTGACGTCCACCTGGCTCACGGCATCGTAGATGGGCCGTGACAGGGCAATGCGACTGCCAATGTCAGCCAGGGCCGTGGTGCATTCCGCAGCCGCGTCGCGCAGGCTGGAGTCCGGGTGGACGGCTTCATAGAGTTCGGCCTGGCTGGCGCCGTCAAACAGCAGAATCTGGATGTCGTTGAGGGGGGCGAGAACACGCTCAACCGTAAACGGAGCGCTGACTCCCTCGAGGGTGTTGATGCCCTGGTCGATGGCTGCGAGCCAGGTTTTGCACTGTTGCTCGAAACCCGCTGCGGTTGGGGCGTATCCGCTTGTGGTCGGTTGCTCCCCGGCAACGAGTTCTGCACTGCTGCTGGCGGAGGCCTGCGCTTCAGTGCTGTCCACTGTGCTTGCGGCTGGTGCCTGCGAGTGTATCCCGTCCTCATGCTGCGGGCTGCAGGCTGCCAGTGTGGCAATGAGCAGTGAACTGCACAGAATGGGCGGCAGGGTCTGTGTCAACAGGCGCTGTGTTGCCAGGGGCATGTGATTCTCCATCGGGGCCGCAGCCGGGTCCCTATTGACGGCAAAAAGATTGGCGAGGTCAAGTGTCAACTTGCGGGCCCTGAGGTCGCATTTAAGCTGAGCCGTCAACGCCATTGATCGCCGTGCAGTTTCTGCTAGAGTCTGGCCCTTGATTAATCCGTGGAGACACAACAATGATCCAGCCCAAAGTCGGCAACCTGGCGCCAGCTTTTACCCTGCTCAACCAGCGCGGCGAGAAAGTCAGCCTCAAGGATTTCAAGGGCAGTAAGAACGTGGTGCTGTATTTTTACCCCAAAGCCATGACGCCCGGATGCACCACCCAGGCCTGCGGTATCCGCGACAGCAAGGCGGATTTCGCCGCGCTGGATACGGTGGTTCTGGCGGTCAGCCCCGACCCGGTCAAAAACCTGAAAAAATTCGAAGACAAGCAGGAACTCAACTTTGACCTGCTGGCGGATGAAGACCATGCAGTGGCAGATAAATACGGGGTATGGGGACCGAAAAAATTCATGGGCCGGGAGTATGACGGTATTCACCGCATGACCTTTATCATCGGCAAGGACGGGCGCCTTCGTCACCTGATGCCCAAGGTCAATACCAAAAGCCACCATGAGGATGTGCTGGCCTGGATCAAGGCCAACCTGCAGTCCTGATGCCCGAACAGGGCTGCGGGCACTGGCGTTGCCTGTTCGGGCATGTGTGCGGCTGGCGCTTCCGGATTGTCCGCCGCCGGTTAACAGGGTAAAGTGCCGCCTTCTTTGCTATCCATATTCGCCATGACTACGAGGTTTTTGAATGAGCTTGCCCACTGAATTGCTGACTTTCGCCCAGGCCGCACCGGCGCCGGAAGCCAACCCCTTGATTACCCTGGCCATGTTTGCCGGACTGTTCCTGTTTATGTATATCCTTATTATCCGTCCCCAGCGCAAGCGCCAGAAAGAGCACCAGCAACTGGTGACCGGGCTCGCCAAGGGCGACGAAGTGGTGATGACCAGCGGTATCCTCGGCAAGATCATCAAGCTTGAGGGCGACTATATTGAGGTTGAAGTGAGCGACAATGTGAACCTCAAGTTCCAGAAATCCTCTGTTCATGCGGTACTGCCCAAAGGCACTGTCAAGTCAATCTGAACAGGCTGCGGCAGCAAGCAACAATCCTGCAAAAGGCCGCTACTGCGGCCTTTTTGTATTCCACCTAGAGGATTATCCAGTGACCATGGAGATTTCCCTGCCACCCAGGCTCAACCTGGCCCAGATTCCCACGCCTTTTTACTGTCTGGAAAAGCTCTCGGCGCAACTGGGCGGTCCGCGAATCTGGGTCAAACGGGATGACCTCACCGAATCCGCCGCTGGTGGCAACAAAATTCGCAAGCTGGAATTTGTGCTGGCAGAAGCCCGCGCTGCAGGCTGCGATACCCTGATCACCAGCGGCGGGCTGCAATCGAACCACTGCCGCGCTACAGCACTGCTGGGCGCGCGACTGGGGTTTGCGGTGCACCTGCTGCTGCGCGATGAGGGTGAATTTACGGAGGTGCCCGATGGCAACCTGTTGCTCGATTACCTGGCGGGTGCCGCGGTATCGATTTATCCGCGCAGCCGCTATCTGAAGGAGCATGCCAGCCTTGTGAGCCAGTGGCGCGAGCACTACCTGGCAGAGGGCAAAAAACCCTGGGTGATCCCGGTGGGTGCCAGCGACGGCCACGGCGTGTGGGGCTACTTCAATTGCGCCCGTGAGCTGGCTGCAGATTTCCGCCAGGCGGGCATCAGGCCTGGCAAGGTTTTCCACGCCACCGGCTCTGGTGGCACCCAGGCGGGCTTGACCCTGGGTTGCCACATCCACGTCCCGGGTTGTCAGGTGGTGGGCATGGCGGTGTGCGACGACGAACAGTATTTCCGCGCCAAGGTGCACGCCGATCTGCGTCACTGGTCGCAGCTCTACGGCTATGCCCTTGACGTTGACAGCCTGGATGTCACAGTCAATGATCGCTATATCGGCCCCGGTTACGGCGTGGCGGGGGCGGAGGTTTTTGCCACTATCCGCGAAGTGGCTGCGCTGGAGGGCCTGGTGCTCGACCCGGTCTATAGTGGCAAGGCATTCCAAGGTCTGCTGGCTGAGATCCGCTCTGGCAACCTTGCAGGGGAAAGCGATGTCGTGTTTATCCACACTGGCGGTATTTTTGGTTTGCTGGCCCAGCGCGAGCAAACGGGTTTCAGCAGACCACCCCGTGATTGACGGGTTTCAGGATGAGAGGCGGGTGTGTCGATGTCAGTATTGTCGTTGGTCAAACAGAGAGTGATTGCAGGGGAGTGCGGTAATGGCGGGTAAATTCGGTGACAAGCTGGTGATTGCCATTTCCTCCCGCGCCCTGTTCGATTTGTCGGAAAGTGATCTCATTTACCGCGAACAGGGGCTGGCGGCCTATTCCCAGCACCAGATCGAACACGAGAGTGAAGTGCTGGCCCCGGGTGATGCCTTTCCCCTGGTGCAAAAACTGCTGCGCATCAACGAGAAGCTTGGCGGTGAACCCCGGGTTGAGGTCATTCTGCTGTCACGCAATTCAGCGGACACCGGTTTGCGGGTTTTCAATTCCATCGAGCACTACAAGCTCAATATCAGTCGCGCGGCTTTTTGCGGTGGCTCCAGCCCCTATCGCTATGTGTCGGCGTTTGGCTGCCACCTGTTTCTTTCCACCCAGGCCGAGGATGTGCGCAATGCCCTCAAGCACGGGGTGGCGGCGGCGACATTGCTGTCGTCCGGTAAAACGCTGCGGGAAGGCGACGAGCTGAGTTTTGCCTTTGATGGCGATGCGGTGATTTTCTCTGATGAGGCGGAAAAGATTTTCAAGTCACAGGGGCTTGAAGAATTTACCCGCAGTGAAAAGGCCGCTGCGCGCCAGCCGCTCAACGCCGGGCCGTTCAAGAATTTTCTTGCCGCTCTGCAAAATCTCCAGTCCGAATTTCCGCCGGAGCAGTGCCCGATTCGCACCGCGCTGGTAACCGCGCGCTCTGCTCCGGCCCACGAGCGGGTGGTCATGACGCTGCGCTCGTGGAATATTCGCATTGACGAATCGCTGTTTCTCGGCGGCCTGCCCAAGGGTGAATTCCTCAAGGCCTACGGTGCCGATGTATTTTTTGACGACCAGCAGCAACACTGTGAATCGGCCAGCCCCCATGTGGCCACCGGCCATGTGCCCCACGGGGTGGCCAATGAGAGCGACGCCCCGGAGCCACAACCTGGCGGCCCATCAATCATCGTTTAACGCTTAAGCCAGGTCTTCCAGAAATGTCACAATGGCAGTCACCGCTTGCGGCTCATCCAGCGCTGGCGCGTGGCCCCTGTTGGGGATTTCCACGGCTCGGGCGCCCGGTTTGCGGCGCAACATTTCCGCTACGCAAGGCGAAGACAAAATATCCGAATGGGCGCCGCGCACGATCAGCATCGGCACTGACGCGAGGGCATCGAAAAGCGGCCATAACTCAACGGAAGTCGGGCCGCCATCACCAGCTGGCGGATTTTGGGCGATGGCCGGATCGTAGGCCGGTTCGAGCAATCCTTCGCTGTTCTCGCGGTAAAGGCGGCGGGCAAAGCGCAGCCAGTCGGCATCGCTGTAGTCTGGAAAGGCCGCGCCATTAATGCGCTGCGCCTGGCGCGCGGCTTCTTGCCAGTCGGCTGCTGCTGATCTGCTACCCACGTAGCTCTGGATACGGGCCAATCCCGCCCCTTCGATCACTGCGCCTATATCGTTGAGTACTACGCCGCGAATCAGGTCGGGTCGCATGGCCAGCATCTGCATGGCGATCAGGCCGCCCATCGACGTGCCGATCAGTACCACGTCGGTAATGCCCTTGCTGTCGAGCAGCGTAAACATATCCGCCGCATAGACCGGCACCTGGTAGCGGGAGGGATCCGAATCGTACTGCGATTGACCGCGCCCGCGCTGGTCTACCACCAGCAGCGGATAGTGAGGGCGCAAGAGATCGATCAGGCCCTCGAAATCCGCAGAGTTGCGAGTCAGGCCGTGCATGCACAGCACAGTGAAGGGGGCTTTACCTGGGCCGTAATCGCGGGCGTAGAGTTTCAGGCCATCGCTGCTGGTGTACCAGTAGGGTTGAAAGTCACTCATGGCGGGCTCCATTACTGCTTGGCCGTGATTGATAAGGCTGACAGAAAACACTGCACAGGGTTCAATACTGCGCTTATCCGACACTCCTGCCAGGGAATAACTCAATTATCGGTGACAATAGTCTGGACCAGAAACCGCCAGAGTGCACTGGATGGACGCTGCCAGTGCAGGCTACAGGGTCTTTTTCACCTGAATGCTGGGGATGCCATTTTGTTGCAACACAGTGCGCGCGTCGCCAAGGCTTTGGGTATTGCTGAAAGGGCCAACCTGCACCCGGTGCCAGGTTTCACCGGGGCGCGGGCTGACGGTTTCCACCTTGGCCTGAACATTGAGGAACAGCAGTTTTACCCGCAAATTCTCTGCGTCATTTGCACTTTTGAAGGCTCCGGCCTGGAGCAGATAAACCTCTTTGGGCGGGCTTGGCTGAGGCGGCGGGGCAGGGGCCTTCTCTGTTTCGGCCGGGGTGGCAGGTTTGGCGTTGTCTGCTTTAGCCGTGACGTCTGCTGCGGGCGGAGGAGCGGTTGCGGCTGCAACCGATGGCATCTGTGTTTCCGGCTTGGGCGTTTTGGCGGTGTCGGCCACCCTGATGTTTTCGGTGTCGGCTTCCGGCACAGGGGTGGGTTTGGGCATTTCCACCGGGGTGGCGGGGATATCCGTCTCGTCGGCGATGATGACCTCGCTTTCTTTCAGCAGAGTATAAAAATCAAAGCGGGGTTTTGGCATGGTGTCGTTGTCTTCCTCTAGCGGTGGCTCTTCGGCCACGCTTGGCTCGGCCTCTTGCCTGTCAATCTGCAGCACCAGATTCATCACCAGCGCCCCCACCAGGGCACCGGCGACAAGCCACAACCAGCCGGGGGCGGTTTTGCGGGTGGGCTGGTGGCGGGTATTCCTGGCCTTGTTGGGGCGGCGTGATGGTTTGGCGTAATCCCTGTTCATCCGGCTATTTCGTGGTCAAGTCAGGGGGGAATTGTAGGGGTTTGCAGTCGGGACTGTCAGCACCTATTTGCCAGCCGTTGGCTTTTGCCAGGCTGATGGCTGTGCAGCAGGGCGTTGAGACGGGGGCAATCTACTGCTGTCAGAGCATCTCCTGCGGGTCAACATCCACCGACCAGCGCACCTTGCGGGCGCTTTTTTCACTCTCCAGTGATGGACAGAGTGCAGTGAGCAACTGCTGCAAGGGCGCACGCTGATCGGCAAACACCGCCAGCTGAAAGCGGAAGCGGTTGTTGCGCCGCTCCATGGGAGCGGGCAGGGGGCCGAGGTAGCGCAGTGCCGGAGAGGGCGGCGCCAGCTGCTCGGCGCGCTGCCGGACAAGCCGTAAAAAGTGCTCGGCGTCCGCTGCGGTTTCCGCTTCTGCGCGCAGCAGGGCCAGGTGGTTACAGGGCGGCAGGCCCGCCAGGCGGCGCTGATCCAGCAGGGTGCTGGCAAAGGCGTTATAGCCCTCGCCGGTGAGCTGGGTGATGAGGGGGTGATCGCACAGATGGCTTTGTATCAGCACGGTGCCGGGCTTTTGACCGCGCCCGGCCCGACCCGCCACCTGGGTAATCAGCTGACCCATTTTTTCAGTGGCGCGAAAGTCGGCACTGAACAGCCCACCATCTACATCGAGCAGCGCGGCAAGGGTCACGTGGGGAAAGTGATGGCCTTTGGCCAGCATCTGGGTGCCCACCAGCAGGCAGGGTTCACCGGAGTCGATTTTGGCCAGCAGATTTTGCATGGCGTCCTTGCGGCGCGTGGTGTCGCGGTCGATGCGCACAACAGGTGTAGCGGGAAACAGCTCCCGCAGGGTGTCCTCGCCCCGTTCCGTGCCCTGGCCGACAAAGGTCAGGGCGTGACTGTGGCAGTCCGGGCAGCGATCAGGCAGGGGCTGCTGGAATTCGCAGTGATGGCACAGCAGGCGGTTCTGGCCCCTGTGCACCGTCATGCGGGCGCTACAGCGGGTGCACTGGGCCATCCAGCCGCAGTCGTGACACAGCATCAAGGGCGCGTAGCCGCGGCGGTTGAGGAACACCAGCACCTGGTTGCCCGCCTTCAGGGTGTGGCCGATGGCTTCTATCAGGGGTGACGAGAAGCCGGCACTGAGGCGGGACTGGCGAATATCCAGCAGTTGCCAGCGCGGTTTGCTCACCCCCTCGGGGCGTTCGTTGAGGATCAGGCGCTGGTAGCGTCCGCGTTCGCAGTTGTAGAGGCTTTCCAGGGAGGGGGTTGCACTGCCTAGAATCACCGGAATCCCTTCGCGGCTGGCGCGCATCACCGCCACGTCGCGGGCTGCATAGCGGAACCCTTCCTGCTGCTTGTAGGAGCTGTCGTGCTCCTCGTCAATGATAATAATGCCTGCGTCCTTGAGCGGTGTGAAAACGGCGGAGCGGGTGCCGATCAGGATGCGTGCACGCCCGCTCCGGGCCGCCTGCCAGGCCGCCAGACGCTGGCGGTCATTGAGGCCGGAATGGAGGACGGCGATTTCACAATGGAAGCGGCGCTGGAAGCGACCCAGGGTCTGGGGTGTCAGGTTGATTTCGGGGATCAGCACCAGAGCCTGCTTGCCCGCCAGCAGGATTTTGGCGATAGCCTGCAGGTAGATTTCGGTCTTGCCGCTGCCGGTTTCCCCCTGCAGCAGGTAGCAGTTGAAGCTATCCAGGCTCAGGCTGTCCATCACCCGCTGCTGCTCGGGGCGCAGCTTGAGAGCGGTTTCTGCCAGCAGAGCTGCCTCTGTGGCCGGGGCGCCCTGCTCGGGAGCGACCTGGTGGAACGATTCGATCAGCCCCTTTTTTTGCAGGGTGCGGACAATCTCGCGGCTGATACCCTGCGCAGCGATGGCGGAGGCGGTCAGGTTGGTATCGGTCATCAACAGTTGCAGCAATTGCTGTTGTTTTTTTGCCCCGGACAGGGCGGTTGGTGGCAGGCCCAGCCCGTGGCTGGTCAGGCGCCAGTATTCACTGGTCCTGGCCTGGAGTGATGCCCCCTGGCGCAGCAGTGTCGGCAGTATGCTGGCCAGGGCATCGCCCACCGGATGCTGGTAGTAGTCACTGGCCCACAGATAGAGTTGCAGCAGTTGCGGGGGGATTATCGGCTCGCTATCCAGCACGGCGATAATGGGCTTGAGCTTGTTCACTGGCTGATCGCTGGATTCAACCACTTTCACGATAATGCCGGTAACTTCCCTTTTTCCAAAGGGAATAATTACCCGGCAGCCTGGAGTGGATGGAATCTCCCCGGTGGTTGAATTGTCCCCGGCGGGAGGCAGGTAGTCGAACAGACGGCGCAGGGGGGAGGGCACGGCAACCTGGTAAATCAAGCTCGGTTTCACTGGGGCCATGACCAAATAATGCCTTGAATATGGGGAGGTTTCTGGTAGTATGCGCGCTCCGTAGACCAACGGCGTACGGTGCCCGGCAAGGCAGGCAAGTTAAATGACCGGGTGGCGGTATGCAAGCATTGAGGACAACACCATGAAATCTGATATCCATCCCGCCTATGGCAAACTCGTCGCCAACTGTAGCTGTGGCAACGTGATCGAAGCTGGCTCCACTTCCGAAACCACCATCCACCTGGACGTTTGTTCCAGCTGCCACCCGTTCTATACCGGCAAGCAGAAGGTGGTTGATACCGGTGGTCGCATCGAGCGCTTTAACCGTCGTTTTGCCGGTCGCGCCAGCAAGTAAGATTTTTTTGACCGCTGTGTTCTCCCCTTTCGGACGAACCTGGCGGCACCAGACAAATCCTGAAAACACGCCCCGGGCTTTCGCTCGGGGCGTGTTTTTTTGCGTCCTGTTTTTGGTGGGTAGCGTCCTGGGGAGTGGCTTCCTGGGGAGTGCTTTGCTGGCGGGTGTTGCGCAGGCTGCGGCCATGTCCTCCACTGATGTCGGCAACTGCCCACTGCCGGCAACCGTTGCCGCCAGCGCAGTGGATACTGTCAGAATTCGTTCCGTCTACGACGGCGATACACTGACCACCGCCGATGGCCGCAAGGTACGCCTGGTGGGTGTCAACGCTCCTGAGCTGGGTCGCGATGGCAAGGGGGACGAGCCTTTGGCACGGCAGGCGAAATCCGCTGTTGAATCCTTCGTCAAGGGATCGGCAGTGCTTACCCTGGTGTATGACCGTGAGCGCAGGGACCACTATGGGCGCCATCTGGCCCATGTCTACAACGCCAGCGGACAAAACCTGGCGGCCCTGTTGCTATCCCGCGGGCTTGCTTCACACATCGCGGTACCGCCGAATCTGCTGCTGGCGGATTGTCTGGCTGCGGTTGAAAAGCAGGCGCGCCAGCGGCGTGCAGGTCTGTGGGGTGCATCCGGTGACGTTATTGATGCCAGCAGGGTCAGCGCTGGCGGCTATCAGCGGGTACAGGGCAGGGTCGAGTCAGTGGTGTTTGCCCGGGCCTGGTGGATCAACCTGGATGGCGTGCTGGCGGGGGTTATTTATCCCGAACACCAGCAGCGTTTCAGTCGCCAGCAGCTGCGCGCGCTGGAAGGCAAAAGGGTGGAATTGCAGGGCTGGGTATATCCCTCACGCAACAATCCCTCCCATACCACAAAAACCAAACCCTGGCGGGTGAAGATCGAAACCCCCTATGCCCTGGGCTGGCCCGCTAGCACTACTCATTGAGCAGGGCAGTGGGGGATACCCTCAGTACCTTGCGGCTGGCCACATAACCCGCAGCGGCCACCATGACCGCCATGCCTGCCGGGGCAAGCAGCCACAGAACCGGGTGCGGGCTGAAGTCCAGCTCGAACACCATGTTGTGAATCACCCCGGAGGCAATTTCGGCTCCTGTAACGGCCAGCAGCCCCGCCAGCAATCCGATCAGCCCGAATTCCAGCAGGTAGGCACGCCGCAGCCAGGCACGGCTGGCGCCCATGGCGCGCATCAGGGCGCCCTCGTGGCGGCGCTCGTCGCCGGTGGTCTGGAGGGTGGCGAAGAGAACGGCAAAGCCTCCCAACAGCACAAAGATCATCATCAGTTCAACCGCCATGCTGACCTGGCTGAGCACCAGTTCGAGGCGGGCGAGGATGGCGTCCACTTCGATCAGGGTGGTGGCGGGAAACTCCCGTATCAGGGTGCGCAGCAGTCCTTTGTCTTCGGGGTCGAGATGAAAACTGGTGAGGAAAGTGGTGGGCAGCTCCGCCAGGTGCTCGCGGGAAAACACCAGGTAAAAATTTGGCGAGAACGATTCCCACACCACGCTGCGGATGCTGCTGATGGTGGCGCTGAAGGCCTGGCCGCCGTTGTTGAACTGGAGCGTATCGCCCAGGCCCACACCCAGCCGCTGGGCATACTCTGCCTCAATGGAAACGCCGTCCCCCTCGGGCGGCCAGGTGCCTTCTATCAGACTGTTGTCTTCAGACAGCGTATCGGTCCAGGTGAGGTTGAGTTCGCGGTTGGTATCCTGTTCATCGCTGATCGCCGCCGCCTCGCCGTTGATGGCGGTCAGGCGCGCCAGTACCACCGGGTACACGGGCTGCAGATCGGCCTGGGCACCGACCAGGGAGGTAAAGCGCTCCACATCGGTCGGCATGATATTGAAGGCAAAATGGTTGGGTGCGTTGTCCGGCATCTGCACGCGCCACTCATCCAGTAAACCGGTGCGGAGTTGTGTGATCAGCAGCAGGATCAGCAGGGTGACGCCGAACGCCATGATCTGGCTGGTGCTGGTGCTGGCATGGGACGCCAGATTGCGAATGCTGCGGCCCAGCAGGGAGGTTTTGGCCAGGGCGCTGCGGCGCAGGCGGCCCAAGCCGACATACACCAGGCAGCCGGTGGCAAACAGCCCCGCCACGGCGCCGAGCAGGATCAGGATGATATCGCGCACATCCCCGAACAGCAGCCACAACAGCAGCAGCTGGGTGACGGCGGCGAGGCCGTACACCAGCCAGCCGGAGAGCGGGATGGGCGCCAGATCGCGGCGGAATACCCGCAGTGGCGAACTGTCTGCCAGGCGCAGCACTGGCGGCAGGGCAAAGCCGATCACCAGCAGCAAACCGGTGCTGGCGGCGATCAGCAGGGGCTGGAATCCCGCCGGAGGGAGGGTTATCGGTAACAGTGGCTGGATCACCGCCAGCACCGCTTCATGGGCGAGCCAGCCAATCACTGTGCCGGTCACCACGGCGAGGCCGGTCAGCATCAACAGCTGGTACACATAGAGGCGGACGATATCCCTGTGCTGCGCTCCCAGGCAGCGCAGCATGGCACTGACATCGTAGTGGCGCTCGCTGTAGCGCCGCGCGGCCAGGGCAATGGCAATGGCGGCCAGCACAATGGCCAGCAGAGTGCTGAGCTTGATGTACTGAATGGCCCGTACCAGCGCCTCGGAAGCGCGGCTTTCGCGACTGGTGGGTTCGACCAGCTCATGGCCCACCGACAGCAGCGGCTCGATTCTGGCCTTCAGTGCCGGGGCATTGCTGCCATGGTAGAGCTGGCGATAGCGGATGCGGCTGCCGGGGCCGAGTACTTCCGCCGGACTCAGATCGGCAGCGTTGATCAACACCCGCGGCGCCAGCTGAAACAGGCTGTTGCCCTGATCCGGCTCGTAGGTGAGTATCTTGCCAATCTGCAGGGTGGTGGAGCCAAAAAACACCTCATCGCCAATGCTGGCGCCGAGGCGCTCCAGTACCCGCGGGTCAACCCATGCCTGGCCGGGCGGGGGGCCGCCGTCCACTTCCCTGGCTTCGCCCTCGCGACTGTCGCTGACCTTGAGTTTGCCGATCAGGGGATAATTGTCAGTGACCGCCTTGATGCCGCTCAGCAGCAGCTCGTCGCCAAAGAACAGTACCGAGTCAAAGCTGTATACCGTGGCGCTGGTCAGGCCCAGTTCATCGCCCAGCGCCAGCCAGGCAGGGTCCTGTTCCCGGCTGCTGCGGATCACCAGGTCGCCGCCGATCAGCTCGGCGGATTCGCGCACCATGCCCTGGGTCAGGCGGTCGGTGACGAGGGCGATGGCGCATACCGAGCTGACCGCAATCAGCAGGGCAAACACCAGGGTGGCGAGTTCTCCGGAGCGCCAGTCGCGGCGCAGTAACTGGCAGGCTAGGGGAAAGATGCGCATCAGGACTGCTCCTGCCAACACATTGTCTCCACCACTGCTGCGCTGTTCAGGATCATCCTGTGGCCCGTGTCTGAAAGGATCATGACTGGGTCACCAGGGCGCCGCCGTGCAACTCCAGGCGACGCTGGCAGCGCTGCGCCAGAGCGGTGTCATGGGTGACCAGCACCAGGGTAGTGTTGCGCTCCTGATTGATTTCAAACAGCAGGTCGATGATTTTCTGGCCGGTGGCGGCATCCAGATTGCCGGTGGGTTCGTCGGCAAAGAGGATCTCCGGCCCGCTGATAAAGGCGCGGGCAATGGCTACCCGCTGCTGCTCACCGCCAGACAGCTGGCGCGGATAGTGGCTGAGGCGCTTGCCGAGACCGACCCGCTCCAGCAGGGCGCGGGCGGCGGGTTCGGCATCGCCATGGCCCAGCACTTCCATGGGCAACAGGGTGTTTTCAAGGGCAGTGAGATTGGGCAGCAGCTGGAACGACTGGAACACAAAGCCCACATGGGCGCCGCGCACCGCGGCGCGGCCATCCTCGTCGAGCTGTTCAAGGGCGTGGTCACAAAGCCGGATTGAGCCGGTGCTGGGCTGGTCGAGACCGGCGAGCAGGCTCAGCAGGGTGGATTTGCCGGAACCGGAGACGCCGACGATGGCGACGCTCTCGCTGCGCTTGATTGCAAAACTGATCCCCGACAGAATGGTCAGGTGGCCTTCGCCGGTGGTCACCGTTTTGGTGACATCACTGGCGGCAAGAATATTCCCGTTACTGCTATCCATGAAGTAAACCTGTAATGAAAAAACTGTTGTTGATTATATTGTTGTCCTGTTATTTCGGCACTTTCAGTTCCGCTAGTCTTGCCAACACCATCCTTGTGCTGGGCGACAGTATCAGTGCCGCCTACCGCATCCCTGTCGAGTCGGGCTGGGTGAGCCTGCTGCAGGAACGCCTGGATGAGCACAGGCCAGGCCACTATACAGTGGTGAACGCCAGCATCAGCGGCGACACCACTGCCGGGGCACTGAATCGCCTGCCGCCCCTGCTGGAAAAGCACCGGCCCGACCAGGTGATCGTCGAGCTGGGCGGCAATGACGGTCTGCGCGGCCTGCCGCTCAAGGGTATGCGCGACAATCTCCAGGCCATTATCGACCTGTCGCGCCAGCAGGGCGCCGATGTGGTGCTGGTCAGTATCGATCTGCCCACCAGCTACGGCAGCCATTTCAACCAGCGCTTCACGCAGGTCTACGATGAGCTGGAGGAGAGCAACAAGCTGCCGCGCGTATCCCTGGGTTTCAAACTTCTCAACGACCGCAATCTGATCCAGGAGGATGGTATTCATCCCACCGAGGAGGCACAACCCTTGCTGCTGGATGTGGTCTGGCCGCTGATAGCACCCGGGGTCGAGCGGGAGGGGTGATTCACTTGCGCTCAGGTGGCGCAACCGTGCAGTGAATCAGGGGCCAAGAGCACCCCATCCCCTTGATGGCCTTTCCTGCTGCCCCCGTTTTATGGCGCTTGGGGTGCTGTTTGTGCAGGGGTGCCAGCCTCTGTCTCGGCACCTTCCATGGCCTGCTGCCGCAGTTGCTTCACTGACTTCAGGTACAAAGCCCGGGCGGGAACCGTAGCCGTCTCTTCCGCCAGCCCCAGCAGGGCGTCGGCCTTGAGGTGTCTGGCGGCGGAACTGGCGGGGTCGAGGCTGATGAGGTAATCCGCCAGCTGTGCCGCCCAGCGGTAGTCTTCGTTATCCAGTGCCAGCAGGCCGTTTTCAAACAATGCCTCGGTGCCGCCGGAAAGATCAGCAATATGCTGTGCCAACGCCTTGTCTGATTGCCCCTCCAGGTGAGTGGGATTGCCGTCGTACCAGCCGCGCTGGTCGGCATAAATTGCCCGCACAGCCCATTCCAGCTTGCCAAAATGCTCTTCCAGATAAGCCTGCCCCGCATATTCCGGCGGCAGTTGCAGGCTTGCTACCAGTGCATCCGGCCCGAGGCTGCGGCTGATCCCGGCGAGGGTTTCTTCCAGCACCAGACTGATGGTGTCGCGGTAGTTGCTCAGGGCTTCGACACTCTGCTCATTGCCGACGATAGGGTAGCCGTGGCTGGTGACCAGAAAGCGTGGCGACTCCACCAGCATGGTATCCAGGGTTTTGATCCACTCCAGGGTCTGGCGGGTAACGTCGGGCAGGGCGTGGATGGCTGGGAAGGAGGTATAAAAATGGTCGCCGGAAAACAGTACGCCCTTGTCAGCATACCAGACATAGAGCTGCTCGCTGTTTTCGTCACCGGTGGCTACCAGGGTCAGATTCAATCCCGCAACCTGCAGAGTCTGGCGCCCGCTGATCAGATCTCCCGACAGCGCCAGCGCGGGTGGCGTTTGTGAATCCTCGATCTGCACCTCTCCGCCACCGTGGGGGGCGCTGTGGAATGCGTCACTGCTAGTTGGTGTGGTATTTGCCGTTGCGCGCTGGTGAACAGGCACCGCCTGATCGCCCACCACCGCGCCAATACCGCCGCTGTGATCGCGGTGCCGGTGGGTGAGGATCAGGGCCTTGACCGGCTTGTCGCTAATGGCGCGAAAGGCTTCCATGGCCTTGGCCGCAGTCGCCTCGGAGCCGAGGGCGTCGATAATGACGACACCGTCGTCGCCCTCGATCATGGCCATGGAAGCGCGGTCATAGCCCAGTGCCACATGGACGTTATCGGCTATGTTGATGACGGTGACAGTGCGGGTCTGGGTGTCGTCGGCAGTGGGCTGTTGCGCCCGGGCGCAGAGGCTGGCAGCGAGGGTCAATAGCAGCCCTGTGACAGCCAGGGTGCGGATTGACAGTGCAGGGTGCTTCATTCCACAGGCCTTTGATTACATTGCCCCGTACCCTATCCTCTGGCCGCCGGGATGGCAAGTCTGAGCGCGTTGTTGACAGTGGAACTGAAGATAATGCGCGTAGCTTCAGGAATCCCTGCGCGCTTTCATGCGCCGTAAAAATTCGCCCATCACCTGCATGTAAAGCTCATCGCCCAGGTACAGATCCTCAACCCCCCGGTCGATATTGGGGTTGTCGTTTACTTCGATCACAAAGCCCTTGCCGTTGCGCTCCTTCACATCCACGCCATAAAGCCCGTTGCCGATGGGGCGGGTGGCAGCGAGGGCCGCTTCGAGGACGCCTTTGGGGACTTCAAAAGTGGGCAGGGTGTCGAAGCCGCCGCTGTCCACCTTGGCGCCGCCGTGGCGGTAGATCTGCCAGTGGTTTTTCACCATGTAATAGCGGCAGGCGTAGATGGCCTTGTTGTTGAACACGCCGATGCGCCAGTCGAAATCGGTGTAGAGGAATTCCTGGGCCAGCAGCAGGGCCGTTTTCTGGAACAGTTCGCGGGTTTTTTCTTCCAGCTCTTCGCGGTTGCCCGCTTTCACTATGCCGCGGGAGAAAGCGCCATCGGGTATCTTGATCACAATGGGGTAACCGAATTCGGCGGCCAGCTCATCCAGTTGCTGGGCATTGGGCTGCAGACCATTGTCGCGGCGCAGAATGCGGGTGCGCGGCGCGGGCACCTTGTACTTGCGGAACAGGTCGGCCAGGTAGATCTTGTTGGTACAGCGCAGGATCGAGGTGGGGTCGTCCACCACCACCAGGCCTTCAGTTTCCGCCTTCTTGGCAAAGCGGTAGGTGTGGTGGTCAATGGCGGTGGTCTCGCGGATAAACAGGCTGTCGTACTCGGAGATGCGGGTGTAATCCCGGGGGCCGATAATTTCAGCGTCGATACCCAGCTCGGCACCGGCCTTGATGAATTTTTTCAGGGCCTTGGCGTCGCTGGGGGGCATCTCCTCATCGGGATTGACCAGGATCGCCATGTCGTACTGGAAGGTCTTGCGCGCCCGCGACTTGCGCCAGATCTGGTGGCTGTAGCCGTTGAGGGCGTTGGCAAAGTCGGTTTCCTCCGCATCGGTCAGGCGGGTGTGGGAGCGCGCCTTGAGGGAGGCGATTTCCCACTGCTTGCGAAAGCGCAGGGTCACCTGCAGCACCGGGCAGGGGAACAGGTCAAACAGGCGCCGCGCCAGCTCGCGGTATTCGGGCTGGGGCGAGGTGCCGAAATAGGTGTGAACCACAATCTCCTCGGAGGGTGGATGTGATTTCAGCGCATTGCTCAGCTCGGTAGAAATTTCTTCCAGCTGGATCTGGTAAAGGGAGCGCTTGCCGAGGTCGTTGAGCACCTTGACGGAGGGGATCACATGGTGCCCGCGCGCTTCCGCCAGCAGCGAGCAGTAGTAGCCGTCAGAGAGATACTTGAAGCTGCGGCACAGGTTGATAACCCGGGTGCGCTCGGCGGATTTAAGCTGGGCGCTGTCCAGGTAATCGGAAAAAAGCATCACTTGTTCGCTGGGATAAAACGATTCCCAGTCGGCCATTTCATCGACAATAAGCAGGGTTTGGGTCATAGAAAAGGATTGGCTGCAGGAGGTGGAAAAGCGCGCAGATTGTGCGCTTCTTTAAGATGCCCGGCAACTGGAAAGTGGTCGGGTGGAAGGTGACCGTGCAGCAGGCTGAATTTTGCGTCCGTGGGAAGCGTCAGGGCCATGCTTGCCTCAGTCCAGAGTGAGCACAGTGCTGCCTGTGGTACGGCGATCTTCAAGATCCCGGTGTGCCTGTTGTATCTCGCTCAGAGGGTAGCGTTGGCCAATGGGGATGGTGACGGCGCCGCTGGCCACCATGTCGAACAGATCATCGGCCATGGCCTGGGTACTGGCGCGGGTGGCCAGATGGGTGAACAGCGTGGGCCGGGTGACATAGAGCGAACGCTTTGGCCCCAGGGTGGCCAGGTTGAGCGGGGGCACCGGCCCCGAGCCGTTGCCGAAACTGGCCAGCAAACCGAAGGGCCGCAGGCAGTTCAGCGAGCCTTCAAAGGTGTCCTTGCCCACCGAGTCGTAAACCACCTTGACGCCGCGGCCCCCGGTAATCTCCCTGACCCGGGCGGCAAAATCCTCGCGGCTGTAGTCGATGGCGTAGGCCGCACCGTGTTCCAGCGCCAGTTCACACTTGGCCGCCGAGCCCGCCGTGCCGATCAGTTGCAGGCCGAGCGCCCTGGCCCACTGGCAGGCGATCAGGCCAACACCGCCGGCGGCGGCATGGAACAGCACAAAGTCGCCTTGCTCCAGGCCTTCAACTGGCAGGGTCTTTTTCAGCAGGTAGTGGACCGTCAGGCCCTTGAGCATCATGGCCGCGCCGATCTCGAAGGAGATGGCGTCAGGCAGCCTGCACACGCACAGCGCAGGCATCACCCGCAGTTGGCAGTAAGCGCCGGGCGGCTGGCTGGCATAGGCGGCGCGATCGCCCGCTTTCAGGTGGGTTACGCCTGCACCCACCGCTTCAACCACACCGGCAGCCTCCATGCCCAGTTGTAGCGGCAGTGGCAGGGGGTAGAGGCCGCTGCGCTGATAGGTATCGATAAAATTCAGCCCCACAGCCTGATGGCGGATGCGGATTTCGCCCGCGCCGGGTTCGCCGACCTCGACCTCAACCTGTCTCAGTACCTCGGGTCCACCGTGGCGGTCGATGCGGATGGCTGTGCTGGTGGGCATGGCATTTTCTCCGGTGAAGTAATTCAGTCAGCTCAACCAGCCAGCGCCTGCAGCTGGCTGATCAGTTCCCTCGCTCCCAGCACCACAAACAGCGCACAGGTGATGCCAAGCAGCAGATTGCTGAATGGCCCGTTGCGCCACTGGGGCGGCAGTTGTTTGCTGTTCATCAGAAAAAGCAAAGTGAGTGCCAGGAATGGCATAAACAGGGCTCCCAGTGCGCCGTAGCCCACAATCAGCATAAAGGGCCTGTCGAGAAAGAGCAGCAGCATGGGCGGAAAGGTGAGCCACAGCATATAGAAGCGCGCCGCCTTGCTGGATGTGCCGGGCGCCGTTGGCGCCTCTGAGAGGCTGTCTCCGGGTTGTAGCAGATGGGCCACAAAATCCGCAAACATCAGGCTGACGCCGTTCCACACGCCGATCAGGGAAGAGAACGACGATGCCCAGAAGCCGACCAGAAAGATAACCGCCCAGGTCCTGCCGTAGCGCTCGCCCAGCACTCCGGCGAGATCGAGCAGGCCGCGATCGCCCCGCGCCAGTGAGATATTCGCCGCGTGCAATAATTCGGCACCGACGATCAGCATTGCCACCACAAAAATGCCGGTCATCACATAGGCCACGCTGTTGTCGATGCGCATCACCGCCATCCAGCGCGGCTGTCGCCAACCCTTTTCCTTCAGCCAGTAACCATAGGCCGCCAGGGTGATGGTGCCACCGACGCCGCCAGCCAGGCCGAGCACATAGAACAGCGAACCCGGCGGCATACGCGGCACCATGCCCGTGGCGAGTTCGCCCAGATTGGGTGCGGCAACGACCGCGGAACCCACGACGGCGAGAAACATCACGCCAACCAGTACGGCGATCAGTTTCTCGAACAGCGCGTAACTGCCAAACCAAACCAGCGCCAGGCCTAGCAGCCCGGACAGTACGGCAAACACCTTGAGATCAATGGCCGGGAACAGCGCCGCCAGCGGCAGCGCGCTGGAACTCATGGCCGTGGCGCCGTAGACAAAGCCCCAGATCACCACATAGATGCCAAAGTACACCGTCGTCCAGCGGCCCAGTGAACGCCAGCCATGGAATAAGGTTTGACCACTGGCCAGATACCAGCGCCCGACACTTTCCACCAGAATAATCTTGAGCAGGCAGCCAAACACCGCCGCCCACAACAGCATGTAGCCAAACTGGCTACCGGCCACCAGGGTGGCCACCAGATCCCCGGCACCCACGCCAGTCGCGGCGGCGATCAGGCCGGGGCCGATCAGTCGCCAGCGGGGAGTGTTGTCCTGTGGCGCGGGGGCATTCCCTTCATCCATTGTTATTTATCCTGTGTCTGGCGCTGCAGTTGTTGATGGACTGGCGGTGAGGAGACTGGTGGTGAGGAGGCTGGTAGTGAGGAATAGTTGCCAGTCTGTTTTGCAGGCTAACTGGACAGGCCTTTGAACTCAAGTCGCCCGGAAGTCAGGGCCAGTACTGCAACCCGGAAGGAGTGGCCATTGGCGCAAAATTGCTTACCCGCCTGCCATCAACCCCGTTATGATTCAGCACTCGCCGCTACCCTTGTTCAGGTCACGCCATGCCGCTGTTCAGTTATCCTCTGCCGTTGCACACCGGATTGTTCCCGGCCAGCTGGGCAACGGGTTGCGCCAGCTGGAGGGCGGAGCTGGATGCCCTGCGTAGCGCATGCAAACAGTCAATCCCGGTAGATATCCGCGAATTCCCTGCGCCGGGCAATAGCCCTGAGGGTGAAGCGCTGTTTACCCAGTGTGCATGGCTGGGACCTGCTGATGCTGCAGCCGTGGTGGTGCTGATCGCCGGTACCCACGGTGTCGAGGGTTATGCGGGCAGCGGCGTGCAGTGTGACCTGTGGCGCCTGTTGGCCGCCGGTCAGCTGGCGCTGCCAAGCGGGGTGGCGCTGCTCGCGGTCAATGGCCTCAACCCCTGGGGCTATGCCTGGAATCGCCGCTGTGACGGCGAGGGTATCGACGTCAACCGCAACTTCGTGGATTTCGACCAGCCGCTGCCCGCCAACCGCGGCTATGATGAATTGCGCGAGGCTTTTTTTCTCGATGATCCGGCTGAATCCTCGCGAAGGCTCAAGGCTTTCCGCGACAGGTACGGCCAGACAGCCTACGAAATCGCTGTCAGCGGTGGCCAGTTCAGCGACCCCCTCGGGCCGTTTTACGGCGGCACCGGCAAAAGCCACAGTCGCCGCGTGGTCGAAACCCTGATGGCGGATTACGCCCTGGCGCAGCGCCGCCTCGCCGTGATTGATGTGCATACCGGGCTCGGTCCCTACGGCCACGGGGAAATCATTTGCGACCACCCTGCTGGCAGCCCTGGCGCGAAGGCGGCCAAACACTGGTACGGTCCGTCCTGTACACTGCCGGAGCAGGGGGAGTCCAGCTCGGTGCCCAAGCTCGGCCTGCTGGATTACGCCTGGCACCGCATCATGGGCGCTGACAGCTGTTTTGTAACCCTGGAATTTGGCACCCTCGGTACCGACAATCTGTTCAGCGTTCTGCTGGAAGAAAATCGCGCTTGGGCGGGAAGGGGAAAATCAGCAATGTCCGAACAGCAAAGACTCAGGCTTGCCGGGTGCATGGCAGCGCACTTTTTCCCCGCCGATGCCCTGTGGCGGGAGACAGTGCTGTTTCGCAGCCGCCAGGTGATAACCCAGGCATTCAACGCGCTGGGAGAGGTTTGAACAACAATGACTGATACCGCACTAACGCTCCAGCCCGTTGACTCAGCCATCCATATCCGCCAGGTTCAGGACACGGATCTCAATGCCTTGCTGGAGCTGGAGCAACTGAGTTTTTCCACCGACCGGCTCAGCCGCCGCAGCTTCCGCCACTGGATTGGCGCCAGCAACTGCGCTTTCCTGGTGGCGGAACGCAGCGGAGTGGTGGTGGGTTACAGCCTTATCCTGTTTTTGCGTGGCACCATTCTGGCGCGCCTGTATTCCATCGCCATTGATCCGGCGCAGCGCGGCGCCGGGATCGCCCGTCTGCTGATCCAGGAAGGGGAAAAAATTGCCGAGGAGCAGGGCCTGCTGTTTTTGCGCCTCGAAGTAAAGATCGACAACAAGGCTGCCATTGGTCTCTATGAATCCATGGGCTACCAGCCGTTCGGGATTTTCCGCAATTACTACGAGGACAACAACGACGCCCTGCGCATGCAGAAATGTATCCGCCGGGTGCCCCAGCTGGAACCCGATCGCATTATTCCCTGGATCCAGCAGACCACACCGTTCACCTGCGGCCCCGCAGCGATGATGATGGCGATGCGCGGCCTGTCGCGTGATTACAAGCCCACCATCCACGACGAGCTGCAAATCTGGCGCGAGGCCACCACCATTTTCATGACTTCAGGTCACGGCGGTTGTCATCCGGTAGGGCTCGCTCTGGCGGCCCGGCAACGGGGTTATGACGCCGAAGTGTGGCTCAATCAGGCGGGGCCCATGTTTGTCGACAGCGTCCGCGACGAGACCAAGAAGCGGGTGATAGAGCTGGTTCATGCGGATTTTCTCAGCCAGGCGCAGCAGCTCGGGGTGCCGCTCTGTTACCGGGAGTTTTCCGATCTGGATCTGGAAAGGGCGTTCAGCAGCGGCGCCATCCCCATTATCCTTATCAGCACCTACCGCATGGATGGCAGAAAGGCCCCCCACTGGGTGACTCTGAGTGGTTTTGACGACGATTGCCTCTATGTGCACGATTCCGATCCCGACCCGGAAGAACAGTCTGCCAGCGGTCTCGACAGTCAGTACCTGCCCATTGCGCGGGGGGATTTTATCAAGATGTCCCGTTTCGGGCGCAGTCAGTTGCGCACGGCGGTGGTGCTGAAAAACCGCTGCTGATCAGCTGTCGCTGCCTGAAATCAAGCCCAGCAAGCGCCGCGTCGAGGGATCGAGGGCAGCGCTGTTGTCGGCCCTGTCCGCCAGCAACTGGCCGGCAATGACCTTGCCCAGTTCCACTCCCCACTGGTCGAAGGAATTGATATTCCAGATCACCCCCTGGCTGTAAACCTTGTGTTCGTAGAGGGCGATCAGCATGCCCAGGTTGAAGGGGGTGAGCTTCTGGATCAAGAGAGTGTTGGAGGGACGATTGCCGGGCTGATGCCGGTAACTGGGCAACGCGCCAGTGGTGCCCACCATCAGGGCCGCCGACTGCGCCAGCAAGTGGGTCATCAGTGCCTGGTGGTGGCGCGGCGTGCTGAGTGAATCCTCGATAAAACCGATAAAATCCACCGGAATAAGATGCGACCCCTGGTGGATCAGCTGCAAAAACGTGTGCTGGCCATTGGTGCCGGTCTGGCCCCAGACAATGGTGCCGGTGGGGTAGTCGATGGCGTCCCCGGCGGCGGACACCGATTTGCCACTGCTTTCCATATCCAGCTGCTGCAGATAGGTGATGAAGTGACCCAGCCGTTCGCAGTAGGGAATCACCGCGTGGGTTTCCGCCTTGAGAAAATTGCGGTACCAGATGCCCAGCAGGGCGAGGATAACCGGCATGTTCTGCTCCAGTGGCGCGTAGAGAAAATGTTCATCCATGCGTTTGGCCCCCGCCAGCAACTGGCGGAAATTGTCATAGCCAATGGCGATGGCAATGCTCAGGCCAATACTCGACCACAGCGAGTAGCGCCCGCCGATCCAGTCCCAGAGCTGGAAAATCCGCTGCGGGTCGATGCCGAAGGCCAGCGCTTCGCGGCTGTTTTCGGTGACGGCAATAAAATGCGATGAAGATTGCGGCGCGTCGATGCCGAGTTTTTCCCGGAACCAGTCGAGGGTGGTTTCGGCGTTGAGCCGGGTTTCATGGGTGGTGAACGACTTGCTGGCAATGATGACCAGAGTGGTTTCCGGGTCGAGGCGGCGCAGCATGCGCTGAATCTCGGCACCGTCCACATTGGCGACAAAATGGCAGCGGATGACGGGGTGGGCAAATTCCCGCAGGGCAGTGCAGACCATTTTGGGTCCCAGATCCGATCCGCCGATGCCGATATTGATGACATCGGTGATTGCCTTGCCGGTTAACCCGCGCCACTGGCCAGTGCGAATCTGTTCGCTCACGATGCGGGTTTTTTCGTGTTGGCTGTCAATGGCGCTATTGAGCAGGTGTTGCTGCTCGGCGGGCAATGTGGCCGAGCCACGCAAGGCCATGTGCAGTGCCGGGCGCTTTTCCGTGGTATTGACCGCGGCGCCGACAAACAGAGCCCTGATTTTATCCGGCAGTGCCATCTCCCGGGCCAGCCGTAGCAGGGCGCTGAGCACAGCATCGTCAATCCGGTTTTTTGAATAGTCGAGCAGTAGCTCGTCACAGCGCAGTGAATAGCGCTCGGCCCGTTGGGAATCAGCGTGAAAGTGCTCGACAACAGCTGCGCGTGCTGTGGCGTGGGCCATATCCTGCAACTCAGCCCAGGCACTGGTGGCAGTGGGGCTGGTAGCGCTGCCTGGCATTGGTACCGTTTCTTGCAGCGGATTGTCGGTGGGTCGCTGGGTCATAGTCAGTTCGTTGTCATTGTGCCGCCGTAAGCAGGCAGCCAGGGGCTTATTGTCGAGCCGGGAGAGAATACCAGTATCGGGCGGATGGTGACCGTTTTTTGTGACAGGAGCGTGAACCTGTCACAGAGCTGAAACCCTGGCAAGCGGGATGGTTGTCAGCGGCCCAGGCCGGCGATGATTGACGCGGTATCCAGCATGCGGTTGGAAAACCCCCACTCGTTGTCGTACCAGGCCAGCACTTTCACCGTGTTGCCGGTAACCAGGGTTTGGGTCAGATCGACAATGCACGAAGCGGAATGGTGGTTGAAGTCGCAGGACACCAGGGGCAGTTTGTTGATAGCGAGTATGTCCCGCAGCTCGCCATTGGCGGCTGCAGCCAGGGCGCTGTTGATGGCTTCCACGCTGGCTGGTTTGCGGGCGCTGAAGGTCAGGTCGACCAGGGAGACATTGATCACCGGCACCCGCACGGCAAGACCGTCGAGCTTGCCCTTGAGTGCCGGTATCACCTCGCCGATGGCGCTCGCGGCCCCGGTTCTGGTGGGAATCATTGACTGGGTGGCGGAGCGTGCGCGGCGCAGGTCGGTGTGGTAATCATCGATCAGGATCTGGTCGTTGGTGTAGGCGTGGATGGTGTTGAGCAGGCCGGATTCAATACCGACACAGTCGTGCAACACCTTGGCCAGTGGCGCCAGGCAGTTGGTGGTGCAGGAGGCGTTGGAAATAATGCTGTGCTCGGGGCGCAGGATCTGGTGATTGACGCCGTACACCACGGTGGCATCGACCTGCTTGCCGGGCGCCGAGATCAGCACCCGCCGCGCCCCGGCATTGATGTGTTTTTGGGCCGCCTCGCGCTGGGTGAATTCCCCTGTGCACTCCAGCACCAGGTCGATACCCAGTTCGCGCCAGGGCAGCAGCGAAGGGTCGGGCTGGGCGAACACTTTGATGGTGTTGCCGTTCACCGAGATGCTGTCTTCGCTGACCTCAACCCGCGCCCTGAATGGACCGTGAACAGAATCGTAGCTGAGCAGGTGAGCATTGATTGCCGGGGTGCCAAGGTCGTTGATGGCGACAATTTTCAGGGCCTGGTCGTAGCCGTTTTCATAGCAGGCGCGAAGAATGTTGCGGCCTACCCGGCCAAAGCCGTTGAGTGCGATCCTGATCATGTCTTCCTCTGGTGGGTTGTTGGCAACTGGCTCGTCAGGTCTGCGGCTGAACGCTGTGGTGATTCAGGTTGTTTTTCCGGGTTAGCTCTCTGTCCGCTGCGGTTCCATGGCGACAATGATATTCCATTCCTTTTCGCTCACCGGCTGGATCGACAGGCGCCCCTGGCGAAACAGTACCATGTCTGCAAGGTCGGGAATGGCTTTGAGCCGGGCAGGTGAGATTATTCCTGGCAGGGTGCGAGTGTGACAGATATCGACACTGTACCAGCGCGGCTGATCCGGGCTGCTTTTCGGGTCGAAATAGGGACTGTCGGGATCGAACTGGGCGGGATCGGGATAGGGGGCGCTGCAGACTTCGGCAATGCCGGCGATGCCGGGTTGCTTGCAGCTGGAGTGGTAGATCAGTACCCCGTCACCCGCCGCTGCCAGGTCGCGCAGGTTGTTGCGCGCCTGGTAGTTGCGGATGCCATCCCAGCGACCGCTGCCACCGGGTTGCGCGGCCAGGTCAGCAATGCTGAACTCCGCTGGCTCGGTCTTGAAAAGCCAGTAGCGTTGCTGTCCGGCCATAGTGCAATCCTGTCGGCGGCGCGGCTGGGTTAGTGCTGGTGGCCACCGGCGCCATGGGCGTGGCCGTGGGCAACTTCTTCCTCACTGGCGTCGCGAATGTCCTCGACGGTGACATCAAAGCTGAGGGATTTGCCTGCCAGGGGATGGTTGCCATCGACGGTAACCAGATCGTCTTCGATACTGGTGACCACAACGGATACCGGCCCCTGGTTGGTCTGGGCTTCAAAGCGCATGCCCACTTCGAGGGGGTTGTCGCCGAAGGATTCGCGCGGTACGGATTCCACCAGGTGGTCGAGGTATTCGCCATAGGCCTCTGCGGGAACAATGTTGACCTGCAACTGGTCGCCAACCTGTTTGCCTTCGAGGGCCAGTTCCAGGCCGGGGATGATGTTGTGGGCGCCGTGCAGATAGGTCAGCGGCTCCCGTCCGGCGGATGAATCCAGTTGCACGCCGTCTTCGTCGCGCACAGTGTAGTGAATGGAGACGACGACATTGTCAGTAACAGTCATGGTTGGTTCCTGGTTCGTATGGCCGGTCATTATGGGTGATCTGGCGGGGTGTCTCAAGGTGGGGGCGTTGCACGTAACACGTTTCACGTTGCACGCAAGAGCCTGAAAGCGACGCAAGAATCGCAATTTTCACCACGTGAAACGTGTTACGTGTTACGTGTAACGTGAAACTGCTTCACTTAGCGAATAATCTTGATCCACTCCCCGGCAACTGGCTCGCCCCTGGGGTAGTAGCCGTTGATCAGGCGCAACTCCTGTTCACCGTATTTGCCCAGCTTGAGGTGAGCGGCGAGCTGGGCGAAGGTGGTGTTGGCGGTAGCTTTGACGTAGTGAATCCGCTGCGGTTCGAGGCCGACCAGGCGGGCCGGGGGCAGGGGCGCAAAACTGCGGACGATGGCCATAAAGTCCTGGTTGATGGCTTCTTCCCTGGATGGGTCGCTGATAACTCCCCTGAAGATATAGGCCTGACGCTGGTAGTAAATCACTGCGATGGGCTGGTCGGGTCCGGACTTGGCGGGTACAAAGCCGGTGTGGGCGGGCAGGCCAGCCTGGACAAAGGCCTGGGATTTCTTCAGAAACCCGATACCCAGCGTGTTTTTGATGTACTGCTCGGGGGACTGTACGGTGCGGGCCTTGATGTCGAGGTTGATGCTGGCGCCGGGTTGCGGTGCCGTGCCGCTGACGGTGGCGCCGGACTGGCTGAATGACCACCCGGCGGGATAATCAAAGCGGAAGGGCGGATTTTCCCCGTAAAAGCGGTTTTCCACCGCTGTGCTGGCCTGCACATTGCGCCCCCACACCAGCCTGTCGGTGGCGATGCGAAAGGGCATCACGCCACTTTCACCAGCGCCAGCATCAGTGTTGCCAGTGGAGACCATTTCCGCCAGGCGCCGATCATTGCGGGGATGGGTGGCAAACAGTCCGTGGTAGGTGCGCGGCTCGCGCCCGGCATCGCGGGCGCGCTGTTTTTCGAAACGCTCGTGGTCCTTGAGCAGGCTCAGCACTTCGATAATGGCGCTGCTGTCATAACCGGCTTTGGCCATGGTCTGGGCGCCGATACCGTCGGCCTCCAGTTCCATATCGCGGCCATAGCCGCGCACGGTGGCGGCGCCCCACAGGGCGGTGGCTTCGCCCACTTCGCCGCTGCGGGAGAGGATGGCCAGCAGCCCCGCCGCGACATTCGATGTGGTCTGGGCGCGCTGCTGGCGCGAGGCGTGGCGGGCGGTGACGTGGGCAATTTCATGGGCCAGCACCGCAGCGAGCTGGGCCTCGGAGCGCAGATAACCCAGCAGGCCGCGATGGATATAGATATAGCCGCCGGGGGTGGCGAAGGCGTTGATCTCGGGGTCGTCAATCACCGTGAAGGTAAAGGAGGTTTCGGGGCTGTCGGAATGGGCCACCAGCTTGTTGCCCACCCGGCGCACATAATCGACCACTTTCGGGTCTTCGTAGAGCGCCATCTCAGCGAGGATCCTGGCGTGGATCTCCTGGCCGATTTCCTGTTCCTTGGCCGCCGACAGCATCAGCAGGGCGTGGCTGGCAGTGCTGGCAAACAGCAGTGACACAAGCAGCAACTGACGTGAACCTATTACTAGACGGCTGACAGTGCTGGTCATGGTGACTTCACCTCAACGCTGTTGGCTGCCGGGTCGAAGAAAGTGCGCAACTGGTTGCCAATGCCTTCGCAGGCTTCACCCTGCACCCGGGCGATAAAGGGAATGGGGGCGCCAATGGCGAGCAGGTAGGAGGAGCCCTCGGCATCGACCCGCACCCGGCCCTTGTCGCTGAAATCGTGGACATCCCAGATCACGGCTTCGTAATTGGAGGCCTTGTCCCAGGTGGCAAAACCAAAGCAGCCACCGGCCCCTGGCGCGACAGCGCAACTGACCGAGCCTGACGACTCGGTGGTCTCGGTATTGCCATCCACCCAGATCATATAGCGCACGCCGAGGGAGTGAATGCGGTTGACCAGCAGGGGATCGGCGAGCATGTTTTTCAGGCGCGGCAGTTGCAGGGGCGCAGTGCGGGGTTCAAACCAGGGGTAGAGGCTGTCGACGAAGGTCTGCTCTTCCACCACATGCACGGCCTTGTTGGTGGCCAGCCGGTCGCCAATACAGCTGATGAAATCCGGTTCGGTTTCGTAGTGACCGGCATGGCGGCGGCCGAGGATAACAATTTTCTCAGCTCCACCGAGATTGATGTTGGTGCCCGTTTCACGGTGCTCATTGACTGTGGTGTTGGTGCAGGCGGCAAGCCCCAGCACCAGGATAAGCGCCATCAATGACAGCAGGTTGGCCGGTCTTGTCATCGGCTGATACCTGCCACTACAGCCGGGTCGACAGTGTGCGCTGTTGCCTGCCTGGCGCTGTGGGCCTGCAGCCACTGGCTGATTTCCGGTACCCTGGCAAATTCAATCACCAGCCGCGCCCCGGCATCGCGCAGGGCGACAATGGCTGCCTGGTTGAGAGCGTCCTCGTCGGAGGTCAAAAAGCGGGTGGGTGTCTTGCCGTAGGCGGTCATGATCCAGTCGGCGATGGGTTCGCCCTTGCTGTCGTAGACGCTGATATTGTATTTCAGCCACACCTCAAACACCTTAAGGCTGGTTTCAAAGGGTCTGGCCACTTGGATCTCCTCAACGCTGGGTACCAGGGTGATATCGGTAGCAGGCGTTGCAGGGCGACTGTCCAGTTCGGTCATGCGGGTAAACATGCCTGCTACGAGAGTGCGGTACATGGCGCTTTGCGCCTCGCCGATGGCAAAGGTGAGCTTGCGGTTTTCCTCATTGCTGTAGACATGGGTCCTGAATTTTTCATCCAGCACCAGGCCGGCATGCACCGGCAGTGGCACGCTGAGGGGCGTGGGGAATTCTCCCTTTACCTGCACATTGGTGGCGCAGCCAGACAGCAGAATTAGCATCAGCATCACAACGCAACCGCTATTTTTCAGGTTCTTTTTCACTGCTTGTCCATCGAAAGTGCTATGTGGTGTGTATCGCGGCAATTGTTATGGATAATCATTTTTTCAGTCGCAGGACGGTTTATCTGAGACTGTTGAGGCCGACAAATGTGCCGCCATTACGGTAACTCAATTCCCGCATCAGTGCAGCAAAACGCGTTGCTGTCTGGATGTTGCCGCCCGCTTCGAGAAAATGCACGGGAAAACCAATGGTATGAATGCGCACCAGGCGTTCGCCGCTGCGCCGTTCGCGGTTGAGGTTGTCGACGGTTTTCACCACCTGGCGAATGGACTGGCCGGTAAAGTCATCACCAAACACATAGAGGCTGATTTTTTTCTGCGGGTCGTAAAAACTTCGAATCGCCTGCTGGATGCCTTCCACCGGGCTGGAGTTGCTGAACGGCGTCCAGGTATTCATCCGCTGCAGAATAATATCGCGCCGCCCCGGTGTGTCGGGAATCCATTTGCCCCGGTAGTTGCCGAACATGTAATCCCCCATGTCGTTAAGGATCTGGATGCCTTTTACCTGGGGATAAATGTTGAGGATGTTGACCATCTCCTCGCGCACCTTCGGCCAGGCGTAATTGACCATACTGCCGGAGGTGTCGATGATGAACACGATGTATTCGCTGTCGACCGGAATGCCGCCCACCAGATTGCTGGTGGTGCGAAACTGCTGCCCCAACAGGCGCTGCATCTCCTCGGTCAGCACCTGCAGTGCGAGGGTGAGTTCGTCGCGCTCCGTGGTGTCCACCTGGGCCACCGCGTCCTGCTGCTTTTCCAGGCTTGCCAGTTGTGCCTGCAGGCGGGCGACGCGCAGGCGTATCTCCGAGAGCTGTTCCTCCTTGCTGATCAGGTCGCGATTGAGCACCTCGGCTTCGCCGCGCACGTCAAACACCTGCTCCTGCAAATCCCTGACCTTGCCCTCCAGGTCTTCCCCCGCTTCAAAGGCGCTGGGGTCGACGGTCTTGGCGATCAGCATCAGCAGGACAATGGCGCCAAAACCGCAGCTGATCACGTCGAGAAACGACAGGCTGACTTCCTGGGCGGGGCGCTGGCGTCTTCTTTTCATAGCCGTATATCCTCAGGGCCAGTCCATGGAGGGGCTCATAAAGGAGCCGCCGGAGGCAAGCCCCAGTTGCCAGTATAGTGCTGCGGCAGCGGGATCGCCCTCCATGGGAAAGAGGATGACATTGACCGGCGCGCGCGGCAGTGTGCGCACAGCGGCGTTAAACAGCTGGGCCCGGTCGCGAGCCGAGACGGTGTTTTTGCCCGGTGTTGACGCGCCCTGGGTGGGCAGCCCGTCGGTAATCAGGAAGATATTGTCGGGCTTGTCGGCAAAGCGGCTGATGACCGCAAAGGCATTGATCAGGCTGGTGCCCCCCTGCGGGACTGTTGCCTTGAGCCCGGCGATGGCATCGTTGATGGCGCTGCTGTCGCTGGTCGCCAGCCACTTGCCCTCGCTGCCCGCCAGGGTGGATTTTGCGCCTGTGTTGAACACCACAATCTGGAAGGTGCTGCCCGCCGGCAATTGCGCCACCAGCCACTCGGCGGTGCGGGTGGCGCGCTGCCACTTGGGGGAGCTGCGCTTGACTGTGTCACTCATATTGCGGCGCCGGATCACATTGACGATATCCTCGGCCAGCATGCTGGCCGAGGCGTCCACCAGCAGCAGAATACGGCGCCCGCCGAGTTTCAGGCCGGTGAGGTACTGGCGGTCGCCATCGCCGGCAAACTGGCGCAGATCCTTGTCGCGGCCCTGTTCCTGCAGTTTGGCGGTTTCCGCCTCCATCTCCTTGACCTGCTTGCGCAACTGGGCGATTTCATCCTCCGGGTCGGCCTGGATGCTGAGCTCTTCCCTGCGCTCCTCGATCTGTTCCAGCACCCGCCGCGACAGCCCCTCGGCCTCGACAATCTGGTCTTCGATACGCGCCAGGCTGTTGAGCAGTTTCACCTTGTCATCCTCGCCCTGGCGGATGTCGTCCTCCAGCATGGTCACCTCGGCGCGCAGATCCGGGTCGGCCTGGGTGACCGTGGGTTCGTGCTTGAGAATCAGGAACAGCAGGGTCACGGCGCCAAAGCCGCAGGCCATGATGTCGAGGAACGACAGGTTGAAGGCATTGATGTTGCGCTTGCGCTTGGCCATTTACGCCCCGGTGGGGACCTCATCCAGCGCCTGGATCAGGGTCAGGGTCACGCCGTTGATGACGAGTCGATCGCCTGCGCGCAGATCGTCCGGGTTGCCCTCGACCTTTACGTCTTGCCGCTCTCCTGTCAGTACTAACTGCTGGTTGCGAACTTCGAGGAGCAGCTTGCCAGATGCGCCGCGATGGAGGCCCAGGGCCGGGCCGTCGATATCGATTGCAAGGCCAGTTGCCACTGGCACAGCGCTGTGACCATAGAGCAGGTGGGTGGCCGCGGTTGTGGTGTTGTCGGCCTTGCTGGGGGGGGTGGTATGCGCCGACTGGCGACGCGCCAGGCGGGTGACAAACTCCAGCTGATTGCCCTGCGCGGCCAGTTGCGGCAGCGCCGTTCGGCAGGCGCCGATCACCTGCTGGCGGTCGAGTATGCGGGCATTCAGTTGGGCATCGATCCCGGCCAGGGCGTGCAGGCGATAGCTGGCAATCACCGGGCTGTTGCTGCCCATGCGGGTGAGCAGCTCGCGCAGTTTACCCCAGCGCGCCGAACTGCTGTCGAGCAGGGCGCTGCGCTGCAGATTGAGACGGAAATTGCCCCGCGGGGTCTGCAACTCCACGGCTGTTTCACTGCTGGTGGCCAGCTGCCGCAGCCAGACGGGCAGCTTGCTGAACAGTTGCTGCTCTCCCTGGGCGGTGTGGAGAGGATCGTAGCGGTATTCGTGGATAAACTGGTTGGCGATCTGCTGGGCCCAGGCGCTGTGGAAGGCCTTGAGGCCAGCGTCGGGGACGATTTCAACCCCCAGGCGGGTGATGCTGTCGGTGGCGCTGAGGCGGGTGATAACCGCCTGGTGGAGCTGGATATCCACATGCAGCAGTTCACCGCTGAGATCCTCAAGCGTGCTGGCAGCGGCCACCGCCGAATCCACCAGACCGAGGGTTTTTATCTGCAGGGCGTTGGCGAGCCCCAGCAGGATGGACAACTGGTCGCGGGAAAAACTGCCCGGCAGGGCAAACAGCACTTCAGCCGGTTGCCCCAGCTCGCGGTGAATATGGCTCAGCTGGGCAAAGGCCAGATCGGCAAAGTGGCGGGCGTAGGCGCTGCTGACCGGCAGTGGCGCCAGATTGAGCTGGTGCCAGAACTGGTTGAAGCTGCGCTGCGGGTAGAGCCAGGCCTGGTCAAAGGCGCTGGCGCCGGTGGCGATGCCGCTTTTTTCCAGCAGGGCATAGCCGGGGCTGCTCAGCTGCTCGCCATCGCTGGCGGTGGCGAGTATTTCGCTGTCCACCAGTTCGATTATGGCGGGTTGGCTGTGCTCAACGCTGTTCACGTTTGCTCCTGGCTCGCTCAAGGTGGTTTTTTTGTCCGTTCAAGGTGACTTTTTGTCCGCTCAAGGTGAATCGGGATCCGCTTTGAGGTGGCGCAACAGGTTGCGGTCGCAGTAGCTGTGGGTGTCGAGTACCAGCCGTTCCTGCATCAGTTGCAACTGGTGAAGCAAAAACATCAACACGATGCTGATCACCAGTGCGATAAAGGTGGAGTTGAAGGCCACCCCGAGACTTTCTGTCACTCCGGCGATATCCCCCTGCACCGCCCGGTGGGCCTGGCCGAGGGCATCACCAATGCCGCGCACGGTGCCGATAAAACCGATGGAGGGCACCGCCCAGGCAATATAACGCACCATCGACAGCTCCGATTCGAGGCGGTCGTTTTCGGTTTCGCACACTTCCGTGACGGCACTGGAGACATCCTGGATATTGCGGGTGGCGCTGAAGCGTTGCAGCGCTGCGGTGAGAGCGCGGGGCAGCAGGTAATCCTGCTGATGGGCAGGCAGTGCCTGGATCGGCCTGGTGAGCTGGCGGGCATCCTCGGGCAGGATGCGGGTGCCCTCGGCAACGCTCACCAGCGAGGACTGCAGCTGGCGCCGTTCATCGAGACCGCGGTGGGCCTTGAAACCCATAATCGCCATGGCCCACAGCATCAGGATAAAGCAGGTCTCCTGCTCGTAATCCTTGAGCAAAATGTACAGCGAGCGCTGGGGTACATAGGCTTCGCCACTGGCCTGGCGGGCCAGCTCCGCTTCCAGCTGGGCATTGGCGCTGGGGCGAATCAGGGTGACGTAGGTGCCGTGCACCACAATCACGGCGATCATCAGGGCGAACAGCTGGTAGAGGAATTCATGGTTTTTGCGCTGCATGGCAACTTGTCCGTTTATTGAGTGATGGCCGGGTCAGATATCCACCGGAAAAGGGACCGATAAATCCTCGGAAATTTCTTCCGAGGGCCGAAATACCTCGCTGCTTTGCTTGCCTGTGGGTTTATCCGCAGGTTTGTTCGGTGTCGGGGCTTTAGCTGGAGGAGCTTTTGCTACAGGAGCCGTGCCCTGCGGATTTTCCACCGGATTATCCTTTTCCGTTGCCGGTTGTTGCTCTGACGCTGGCTGCTGGCCGTGGGCAGCGCTCAACAACAGCGCGCAAACAAGCCCCGAGAGTAAAAGCCAAAAAGGTCGTCGGGATGACAATCTGCGGCCCAAAAGATTATTCATCTCCCATCTCCCCCTCTGTCATCTGACAAGCCGCTACTCCGCATAGCGGGCAACCCGGAATCCCACATCGTCGCGCCCCTCCACACCGTAGTCGCGGAACGACAGGCGCAGCTCGGTGATGGAGCCATGACGCCAGCTGGCGCCTCTGATCACCCGGAACTCGCCAGTGGCTGGACCGAGGGGGTCCTGCAGAGCCGCTGTGCCAAGGGTGGGCTCGATGCCGTAATAGTCATGGACCCATTCCGCCACATTGTGGCCCAGTTCGTAAAGACCCTTGCTGTTGGCGCTGAAGGATTTCACCGGGGCTGACACGATATGACCGTCCTGGTAACCGGCCAGGATGCGGCCCAGCACGGTGGCGGCGCTCTGGTCGGCGTAGTTGGCGCTCTTGGCCGGGGGCGGGAAGCTGTCGCCCCAGGGGTACTTTTTGACAGCACCGCTGGAGTCCACCCGTGCCGCCCACTCCCATTCTGCCTCTGTGGGCAGGCGGTAACCGTTGGCGTTGTCGTTGACGCTGACCTTGCCCCCACTGACCGAATAAAAAGGATTCAGATCGGCTTGCTGACTGAGCCAGTTGCAGTACTGCACCGCCTCCAGCCAGCTGGTGTTGACTACCGGCTGGGTGGGCAGGTCGAGGGTGTTGCGGCTGAAATGACTCGATGAGTGCGCAACCTGGAATTTCTTGTACTGGGCGTTGGTGACCGTCGTGGTGGCCAGGTAGAAGGGTTTGCTGAGGGAAACCTGGCGCTGTACCTCATTGGACCTGCGGCCCTGTTCGCGCCGCGAGGAGCCCATGGTGAAGGTGCTGGCGGGGCGAAACAGCCTGAGTTGCTGTCCCCCGGGGCTGGTGATCTGTTGCGGCTGTTCGGCGGATTTGGCATCGGCCTGCGGCTCAAGATCAAAGCTCAGTGCCTGCTCAATGCCGGGTTTGGGGGTCACTGTTTTGGACTGGCTGGCGTAGCCCGCCAGTTTGGCCTCCAGGCGATGGGGGCGGGCGGGCAGTACCAGGGTGCCGTCATGCTTGCGCAGTTTGCCATCGACAAAGAGCTGCGCAGCGGCCGGAGAGAGCGAGACCCGGATGCTGCCGCTATTGGCCCGCAGGGGGATATCCAGTTGCTGCTCCTCACCGGAGGTCAGGGTCAGCTTGCGCTCTTCGCTGTGGTAGCCATCAAGCAGCAGGCCAATGCTGTGGGTTTTGCCCGGCTCCAGTTCCAGCTCCAATGGGGTGCGGCCCTTGTAGTCGCCATTGACAGTCACTGTCGCGCCGGGTGGCGTGCTGCGCACATTGGCCAGACCATCGGCGGGGGCCAGGACAATGGGGTCGTGGCTGAGGGTTTCACCGATCCTGCCGTGCAGGACTTTCTCCCAGCGCTTGTAGCCCTGCAGCTTCACGGACACGGTCTCACCCGCGGCCTGCACCTGGACGCTGAGAGGCGTTTTGCCCACCAGCTGGTCGCCAACGGTTACTTCGGCGCCAGCAGGGGTTGATGCCAGGGCGATCAGTCCCCAGGCCGGTTCCAGCCTGGCCTCGATGCGCTCGGTGATGTCCATGCCCTGAATGCTGATGTCCTGTTGCCAGGGCTGGTAGCGGGGGTGATTGAGCTGGAGCGAGTAATTGCCCGCCGCAATATCGGTAAGGGTCTGGGGAGTCTGACCCCGGTCGCTGTTGTCGAGCAGGATGCGCGCGCCCTCGGGCACTGTGACCAGTGCCAGCTGGCCGGGCTTTTTTTCCAGTTCCAGTGTCAGGCGCTGGCTGGCCTCGCTGCTGATGGTGAGATCCTGCTGCAGGGCATGGTAGCCGGGCGCCTCGGCCTGCAACCGGTATTCACCGGCGCGCAACAGGTAGCGGTCACCGAATTGCACCGCCAGTCCGCCGCTGATGGTGACGCTGGTTTCCGGCGGGCTGGTGTCCACAGTCAGGGAGCGGGCGCTGAAAATAAACCACAGCATCATCAGGCACATTGCCAGCAGCATTGCACCTGCCACCGCGGCGAAACGGATGCTCCGCCGCCGGGGTTTGCGTGCACTGCCCAGGGGTTCAAAAAAGATCGGGGTAATGCCGCTGTCAGGATTCTGCTGGGTAGACGACGGCTTGACCATTACACGGCTTCCTTGCAGATCACCACAATGCGGTCGGGGCTTTCATTGCTGCCGCGGCTTTCGCTGCTGACGCGGAACTCCACCCGGACATCCCGGTAGCCATCGCGGCTGCCAAGGGCCACGTAGTTGCCGGGTTTGAGGGACAGCTGGCGGCTGGCAAAGGTACCCATTTCGCCCACCCGCAGCACAGTCACCAGGGTGAGGTTGTCGGATTCCAGAGTGACAGCCACGGGTATCTGCGACTGTGCAATGGCATCGGCCAGGGCCGTGATGCGATTTTGCAGGCGCGGCCCGGGCTCGGCAATGGCGCGGGCATCAGCCAGCAGTTGCTGGCCCTCGCGCAGCACCGACGGGGATGACAGCCGCAGCGGGTCGGCGATGATGGCGTCGATACCACTATCGAGCCTGGCGCGCGCCTGGCTGCGGATTTGCCCCACCCGCGCCTGCACCACGCTGTCGTCGCTGGCGAGGACGGTTTCATAGAGTGCGGCAGCTGCCTGCCATTGCTCTTTGGCCTCCAGTGCAGCGGCAGTTTGCAGCTGAGTGCTCACGGTCAGGGCTGCCTGGCGGGCATTGGCCTGGTCGAGGCTGGTGCGCGCATCCGGGTGGCCGGGACGCAGGGCCAGGGCCTTGCCGAAGGCGGATTTGGCGCTGTCCAGCCGGTTTTCCCTGAGCGCCGCCAGGCCGCTACTCATGGCGCTGTTAAAGCGTTGTTCGAGAAGTTGCTCGCGGACAATCTGCAAGGCGGATTTTGCCTCGCGATGATCGGGGTCGAGGGCAATCACTTCGTTGAAAAGTTGCTCCGCCTGGACCAGCTCGCCAGCGGATAGCGCCTCCCGCGCCTGGGCCATCAGTGGACGGGTCTGCGGTAACAGCTGTGCCTGTTTGAGGCCGCTGGCGGCGGCCTTGTTGTCAGGATCGATGGCCAGCACCTTGTTAAAGGCGGCGCTGGCGTCCTCTTCACTGCCCTTGGCGAGTGCCTGCTGGCCGAGGTCGAGGGTGCTGGCGATGACTTCATCGCGCTGTGATTCGAGGCTGGTCAGCGCATCCAGGGCCTGCTGGTAGAGGGCCAGCGCCTGGTGGAAGTCGCGCTGGCGGTACAGATTGTCGCCCTGACCGGCAAGTGCGGTGGCTGCGGCAAAGCCATCGGCTCCCCACAGTTGTACCTGTTTGCTTTCCAGCGCCTGCTGTTTGGCGAGAATCTGTGCCAGCAGATCCTGGGCGCTGCGCCGCGCTTCGGCCAGCTGTGCTTCCTCGTAGGGCGAGGGCAGAGCGGGGGCAGGAGTCGCTGCTGGCGGAGAGGCCGTTGTTGGCGGCGACAGCGGTGCCCTGGCGGGGACAATGAGCTGCGGGGCGAGAAACACCACCAGCAATCCTGCTGTGAGGACAATCCCTACCACCCACAGTATCCAGCTGCGCTTACTGACCCGAGGTTTGTCCTTGGCGCCAGCGGGGCGGCCATCATCGCCCTGATTGTACCGGGTGAGATCGATGGTGGTGGGCTGGATGGGCTCAAAGGGCCGGGGTTCAACCATACTGCTGGGCCTGTGTATGCGCTGTCGGTGGAGTCCGTTTTATTGTACTTGCTCAATGGGCGCTGCCGGACCTTGACCGGCATCGATACCGCGCTCGGCATCGTATATCTGTTGGAGCAGTGCTTTCCACTGGGCGTACTGGGCTTCGGCATTGCCCGTCAGGGTGATGGTGCGGTCCTCCAGCTCGATCACTCGCGGCTCAATCGCCACTTCCAGTGATTCGCCCAGCTCCGCCAGGGCCTCGATATGCATCTGCGCTTCCTGGCGCTTTTCCAGTGAACTTTTGATCAGCATGCCGCCCGCGCCTGCTGCCATGATACCGCCGACCTGGGTGGCGCTGTTGCTCGAGGTGGCCGCCAGGATGCCCCCGGCCACTGCCGCAATGCCCCCCACCATGCGTGCAGTGGATTGTTTTTTGAGCTGGCGGGCGGCAATCACCTCTTCATAGCTCTCGGCGCGCCAGCTCTGGTAGGGTGGGTCCATCTGTCGCTTGAAGGTGTCGTAGTGTTCCTGCAGGGTATCCACGAACAGGTAATCGCGTTCGCGGATGCGCTCAATGCGCTGCATGATGGGATCGTTGCTGGCGGGCAGGCGGACGATTTCCAGCTCTCCCTTGCGGTTTTCGCGAATATGCCGATCGTAGGCATCGGGGGCAAAGCTGCGCGCAAAGCGCAGTTGCGACACGGTGCGCAATTCTTCGGCGCGCCCGGCGGGCAGCATGTCGCGCTGCTGGCGCAGGTCGTTGGCGATGCGGTTGAACAGCCCCTGGAAAGGGTCGCGGTTTTGCGTGCGGCGCTTGTCGTAGGCGTAGACGCTGGCCACTTCCTCATAGGTTTTGTTGAGCCACTGCTTGCCGCTGGCGTCAGTGGCGACAATGGCCAGTTCGAGTTTTTCACCGTCGGAGTGGAGAATGGTGCCTTCGACATAGACATCGACCACGGTGTCGACGCCAGGGATGACCCGCACCGGGCCCCAGGCGCCGCTGTTTTGCAGTGTTGCCACCAATTGGCTGGCAAAGTAACGGGACTCGGCATTGCGCACCTCGGGACGCACCATCTCATCCTCGTCAGCCTCGTCAAGGCCTGGATCGAAGGGGATTACCCCCAGATCCAGCAGCTGCGATTCGGGGATCACGGCGGTTTCCTGCTCGAGGTGGGTAAAGGTGGTGGATTTGACGGTGGTGGTGCCGCAGCCCGCCAGCATCAACAGGGCAGCCAGAATGGGCGCGATACAGCGAAGAAAGCGGGGTTTCGCAGTGCGCGGAGGATATGCGGTGATCATCGGGGTATCAATTAACATTGGCAACTGGCATCAGTTTTTGAAAATCCTGGGTGTTTGAACAGATTGGTTGATCAACTTCCTTTCTTGTATTTGCGGTACTCATCCCAGAGCTTTTCGCGCAGGGCGGGGTCCGTTTCCGCCATGGCTGCTTCGCGAATCTGGCGCGCCACGATGTCATCGTCGCTGCCATCCACCAGGTCGGGAGGCACAGTGCCATCCCCCTTGCCGCGGCCGGGCATGGCGGGCACGGCTCCCTGGGCGCCGCTTGTGGCGGCGACAGTGTTGTCAGTGGCGGCTCCGTCTTCTCCGCCAGGACCGCCCGGGCCGCCGGGTCCGGATTCATCGCCGAGATCGGCCTCTTCAAACAGCGGGCCGCCAAATTCGCCACCCGCGCCGTCGCCCTCAGCTGTGCCGGTATCATCGCCCATACCTGCGCCACTGTCGCCCTGATTGGCTGCCGGATTGGCGTCTCCCATGGCTTGGGCCGCGGCGCGCTCGGTGAGTATCATGCCGTCAAATACGGCCAGGGATTCATTCAGCTGGCCGTCCAGCGCCTCGACCCGTTCGCCACTGGTCATGGCGCCGTTCTGCCCGCTGGATCCACTTCCCGAGTCTGTACCTGTCGAGGCGCTGTTGCCGGGCATTGGCGCGCCGGAGCCTTCTGAAATGGTGGTTCCGGTTGCGGGACTTCCAGTAGTAGGGCTTCCCGCAGCCCTATCACCGCTTTCGCCAGTCATCTCTTCGCCATCAGCGGTCGAGCTGGCATCACTGCCGGGCAGGGTTCCTGCCTGCGGGGTAGCGCCCGGGGAGGGCGAGCTGGTGCTGGTGGAAGAAGGGAGCTGGCTGCTGCTGGCGGCGCTTTCGCTGCCAGAATTTTGGCTCTGTGTCGGGCTCGCAGCACTGTCGCTAGCGCTTTGGCTGCTCGGCGACTGGCTCTGGCTCTGAGACTGGCTACTGGACTGGCTACTGGACTGGGACGACTGTTGCTGGGTTTCGCAGGCGCTCAGTAGCAGGGCCGCCACAACGGTTGTGAAGAGCAGTGATATACCTGGATACTTCATGGCACACCTGACCTTATTGCGGCATTGACAGTTTGAAGGTGTAGTCATCACTGGCCACCATCTGGCCGCTTACTATACGCGGACGGAAGCGTAGCTTCTTGAGATTTTTGAGCGCTTTTTGCGCCATTTCCTCGTTGTCTTCCGGGTATGTTTCGAGAATTTCCGCACTCCTGACTTCGCCGCGCGCCGAGATGGCAAGCCTGGCGACGATATTGAAGTCACGGTCGGCGCTGTCCGTGGCCCTGGCGGATTGCGGCGCCAAGCCGAAATTTTGTGGCGTCATCAGCTGCGGATCGCGAAAAAGGCTATCCAGTTCCTGGCGTGCCAACTGGTCTGATTCGGTCACCTGCCAAGCCTGGCTGTAGGCCTTCCCGGCTGATTCCGTGCGCCCGAACAACAGGTACCAGTCTCCCAGGTCGGCGACCGAGCGCGCCTTGTCAATGGCGCTGGTTGCAGGGTCGTTGAACAGGGTAGTGATAATGCGCTCATGGGCGCGGCGGCCATTGGCATAACTGTTGATCATCAGGATCTCTTCCTGAGACAACGGTTCCGGCAGTGCGTTGCCGCTGCTGGCGCGGAAGGATATTCCTTCGCGGGTGCCTACCGGATAGCGGCGCTGGTGGTCGGCGAGGTGAAAGTTGGTAATTACCAGATTGCGCAGCAGGGGCAGTACCGTGAGGGTGCCGCCAGCGGTCTGGTGGGAGACCAGATCAATGGCGCTGGCCACCAGTTTGTGGGATGTGATCAGGTGATACAGACCCTTGCGGGTGGGATTCTGGCTGTAGGCATACAGGTGCCAGGCACTTATTTCTGCGGCCAGGGGAATCATGCGCGGATCGCTTTCGCCGTAGGATTTGGTGTACAGCCAGTGCAGCTGTTCGAAGAGCTGGCCAGCGCTGTCCAGTTCATTCTTGGCCTGGTAGGAGTTGATCATGGCGCGCAGCATGGGTTCCTGGCTGGTGCTGTAGATACCGTTGTTGACGCGCTGGATATGCATGGCCTGCTGATAGGCCAGGATGGCGCTGTCGTGGTTGCCCTGGAGTTGCAGCAGCCGTCCCATACCCGCCAGGGATTCGCTGAGGCCGGAGTCATAGGCGCCGTTGAGGGCCAGCTGGGCGTTGATCTGTTGCTGGTAGCCAGCCAGCAAATCCTCGGCGGAAATCATCTGCTCCGTGTCATCCCTCGGCTGGTCGAGGGATGCTGTCGCCGTCAGGCGAGACTGGCTGCTGTGGACTGTTTGCCCGCTGCCGGTATTTTCCGCCGCGGCCTGGTGTGGCGCCTGGTCAGCGGGCGCGCTTGTGTTTTCAGTGCTGTCTGCTCCCTCATTGGCGCTGCTTGCCACTGTGGTGGCTGTTGCCTGATCGGAGAGGGGTTCCTGTGCGGCCAGCACGGGCAGGGAAAACAGTATCGCCCAGGCGAGTACAGCGACCGTGATCTTTGCCTTCCAGGATAAACTGTTATGATCAACATCCGCTGTCGGCAAAGTCATGACTGTCACTTGAGTAACCACGTAAAAATTATTATCTGCCCTGAAGTTTAGCTGTATTTGATGTTCAGGGGGATGTGATGTTCCTCTTCCCGGCAATTTTTGTAAACAGTGTTGATACTGCACTTCGACCCATTCACACCACCTGCTGCCTGCCTGGAAACCGATGTTTGATGTACTGCTAAATGTAATTGCCCCGGTGCTGATTTGTATTGTCATCGGCTACCTGTGGGGCAAGACGCCCACCCTCTACGCTACCGATTTTGTGACCCGCATGGTGACCAATATCGGTGCTCCCTGTCTGATTATTCACACCATGAACAGCACCGATATGCGCTGGCAGGAGTTCGTGGAAACAGCCCAGCTTACGGTGCTTACCCTGGTGTGCAATCTGGCATTGGGGTTTGTGGTGTTACGGGCTTTCAGGCTCAATTTCTCGGCGCTCAGTCTGGCCGTGGTGATGCCGAATGTCGGCAATATGGGTTTGTCCCTCTGTCTGTTTGCCTTTGGTGAAGACGGCTTGGCGCTGGGGTTGATCATTTTTGTGGTGACCTCGCTGGTGCATTTTGCCAGCGGTGACATTGTGCTGGCGCGCGAGGGTTCCATCAGCCGGCGCCTGCTGAGTGTAACCCGCCAGCCCCTGGTATACGGCGCTGCGGTTGCCCTGCTGCTGGTGACCACAGGCTGGAAACTGCCGACGGTGCTCGCCAATACCACCCAGTTGTTGGGCGGCATGACCATCCCCCTGATGCTGATCACCCTGGGTGTCTCGCTGTCGCGGCTGGGCACAGGGAATTTGCGCATAGGCACCATTATCGCCTGCACCCGCATGCTGGGAGGGCTTGCCATCAGTTGCGCGCTGGTCTGGGTATTTGGCCTGACGGGCCTGCTGGCAAAGGTGTTGATCCTGCAGTCGGCCATGCCTTCGGCGGTGTTTAACTATCTGTTTGCTCTCAAGTATGATCGTTATACCGATGCGGTTGCCAGCGGCGTCGTAATCTCCACCTTTATGTCGATGCTGCTTATTCCTGTCCTGTTGTGGTTTTTGCTCTAGTCTTTGTTTGAGTAGTTGGGATGATGGTGGGCAGGAGTAGGTGAATATGACCTTTGTGATGACCCTGGTGCTGACCTTTGCCCTGGTAGCCATAGCGCTGCTGGTGTTCTGGAAGCTGGGGCCGCCGGTTTACCGCCTGGAGCGGCGCAATCTGATCAGCTTGCTGGAACTGGTTGTGGCTGGTCGCGCCAGCGAGGCAGACTGGGATGTGTTTACCGGTTTCCCGATCCATCATGATCAGGAACTGGCAGCGGTTCAGCAGCGCTGTATCGCCATCGCCGAACGGGAATATGTGGGTGGCGGCGGGCGCTTGTTCTCGCCCCGCGGGTGCGAGGAGATTGCGGCGATCCTGGCGGAGCTCAAGGCGAAACAGGCTGATATGGAGCGCGAAAAGCCCGAGGCAGACGCCGAGAAGTAATTAATGGCTGCTGGCGGGAGGTCAGCCCGATGCCCGTGGGACACCTCAATTTTCTCTGTCGACAGTAAAACAGGCAGCACTGGCAAAAAATAAAGGCCCCGTTTGGGGCCTTTATTACTGTGGAAAAGGTTATTCCGACAGTTTGAAGGTGATGGGTACGACGATTTCCATATTCTCATCACTGATAGCGGCAGGCAGCGGACTAAAGGGGCTGGCGGAGGCGATGGCGCGCAGCGCCTCCTTGTTGAGACTGTTGTATTCCGACTCTTCGGTAATGTTCATGCTGCCCACCGAGCCGTCGCGTGCCACGATGATGTTAATCCGCACACTACCCTGCTGCTTGCGTTTGGCCGCAGTGGCGGGGTATTTCACCTTTTGATAAATCTTGCGGATCAGGTCGGATGCGTAGGCCTGTTGGGCAAGAATCGATTCCACCGAGAGATCGATTTCAGTTTCATTATCGTCAGCCACCTCGGTTACCGGTGCTGGTGCGGGGCTGGGTGCTGGAGTGGGTGCGCTGGCCACAGCCGGTGCCGGTGCGGCAGGTTCAGGCTTGGGTGCTTCCGGGGCAGGGGCCTCGACCGCTACCGGTTCGGGTTTCACTTCCGGTTTTTCCGCCGGGGGAGGAGTGGGAGGTTCGCTGGCGGCTATTTTCGCCTCCTCTTCCGCTTTTGCAGCCTCTTCGGCGGCCTTTTGCTCGGCAAGCTCGTCCTCATCGGTTACCCAGGTTTTTACCGCCGCAATACGCTCGTTGGTAGGCTGGATGGCGGCAAAGCGGCTTTGTTCGGCTGGCGAGCCTTCGCTGCCCAGCAGGGCATTCTTGAACTGACTGGAGGGCGGTACCGCGCCTATCCAGGTCGACAGGAAAAGGTTGAAAATGGATGCCGATTTCCCTTTGACCAGAGTGGTGCCGTTGATACTGATCGCCGTACCGCTGCCGGGAACGTAGTGGAACACCACCGTGTCGCCGGTGGTCAGGTTGTCAGCAAAGGATGACAGGATCTCCGACAACTCCTCTGCGGCGCCGACCAGACTGTCGCGATTGTTGTTGATGGCAATGCTCTGCATCCAGTTGCCTGCCCAGCGGCGTTTTGACATGCCCTGGGAAAAGCGCAATTCCATTTTCTTCTCGCGGTTGTCGGCAAAGATGGCGCTGATATCCGAGCTGCGGGAATCGAGGTAGAGGGCGCCCAGATAGACCTCGTTGCCGAGCTCGCGAAACGACGCTACACCGTTCAGTTCGAGGGCGTGGCTGTGATGGGCAATAAAAAGAAAATAGACTAGGAACAGATAGCCTGTAAGCTTTCTGGTATTCATGATCCAAGACTCCCCTGTTCGGCTTTTTTATCGGTTGTTGCTAATAGTTATGGGTATAGCCGGTAATGCTGCTATCCGTGGGCGCTATTTGTAACCTTAATGTAAGACACTTTCAAGTTTCGTTTTTGCATTTCCAATCTTTACGACAGAATGGTTTATAGGGGGGATAAACGGTTGGAATTTTACTGTTGGACAGAAGAATGGCCTGTGGCCGACAGATTCAATGGCAGCTGAACCATTTGGCTTTGCTCCATTTCAGGGGCAAAGCGCACTCCCAGCCCAAGCAGGCGAACGGGGCGGGTACCACGCTTGAAAGCTTCATCCAGCAGTTGCTGGAATATCGACAGGCGCAGTGTCTGGCTGGCTGTTTCCATGCTGGTAGCGCTGAAATCAGCGAATTTGATTTTGACAAAGAGGCGCGCTGGCGCCAGCCCGTTAACGCTGTTCAGGCGTTGGCACAGCTCGATAAACAGCTCCGGTAGTTGCGTGCGGCAGGCGTCCAGATCGGGCAGATCGAGGGCATAGGTATGTTCGACACTGACTGATTTGCGGGTGCGGTGGGGGGTGACCTCACGCACATCAATAGCCCTGGAAAAGTCGTAAAGTCGCTTGCCAAAGACTCCAAACTGGCGCAGCAATTCGTCAAGGGGCTGTAACGCCAGGTCCCGGCAGTGACTTATTCCCAGCCGTTCCAGCTTGCTGGCGGTGACCTTGCCGACGCCGGGAATGGCCTTGACCGGCAGCTGGGCCACAAAATCCGCTTCAGAGGAGGGAGTCACTACGAACAGGCCGTCGGGCTTGCGCCATTCGCTGGCCACCTTGGCGACGAACTTTGACTGGCCTACCCCGGCTGACACGGTAATTCCCAGGTCCCGGGCGATGCGTTGGCGAATTTCCGCGGCAATCCGTGTGGCGCTACCGCTGTGGTAGTCGCTGTCAGTGACATCGAGGTAGGCTTCATCCAGGGATACGGTTTCCACCAGCTCGGTATAGTCGTGAAAGATATTGCGCATCACCCGCGCTGCCAGGCGGTATTCCTCAATGCGGTGGGGAACAATCAGCAGGTCGGGGCACAGGCGCAGGGCAGTGCGCGATGCCATGGCGGAGTGAATGCCAAAACGCCGCGCCTCGTAGTTGCAGGTGGAGATAACGCCGCGTTGCTGTGGCGAGCCACCCACTGCCATGGGACGGTCGCGCAGGCGCGGGTCATCGCGCATCTCGATAGCGGCGAAAAAACAGTCGGCGTCACAGTGGATGATCTTGCGGGTCATGGCGCCAATGGTAACTGTTTATCCGTACAGTGTCGCGCCGTGAGTTGCTGCCTGGGCAACCTGAAAGGGCGGCTGAGATGGCCTGCGGGACCAGCCCGCTAGCAGGCTGTTGAAAAACTACCTGCGTTGCCGATACTGCGTTAAAAACGTCCTCAAAATGCTCATTTACTCCGTGTAAACTCCGCTTTTTCGGCGCTTTTTGCCTTGTCTCGGCTGCCTTGCCTACGTTTTTCAACAGCCCGCTAGAGGGTGCGGAAGCTGCGAAGATCCCACTGCACCGGGGGTACTTCCTCATCCCGGTTGCCGCGATTTTCGCGCCGCGTTTCCTCGATGCTTCGCCACTGCAGGATGCGCATGTACTTGCGGATATTGCGCACGTACAACACCGGCTCGTTGCCGCGCGCATAGCCGTGGCGCACTGTGCTGTAGTACTGGCGGCGTTGCAGCAGGGGTAGATGCTCCCTGACGTCTTGCCACAGATCGGGGTTTTTACCGGCGCGCTGGGTCAGCACCCGCGCGTCCTCAAGGTGGGCGAGGCCGACGTTGTAGGCGGCAAGGGCAAACCAGGTGCGGTCGGGATCGCCGATCCGTTCGGGCAGGCGAGCCTTTACCTGTAGGTAATAGCGTGCGCCACCCCGCAAGCTCTGTTCTGCATCAGTGCGATCGCTGACGCCGACTTCACTGGCTGCGCCGCGGGTGAGCATCATCAGGCCCTTGACCCCGGTGGGGGATACGGCGCGGGGGTTCCAGTGGGATTCCTGGTAGGCAATGGCCGCCAGCAGGTGCCACTCGATATTGGTCTCGCGGGCGACGGTTCTGAACAGGTCGATATAGTCCGGCAGGCGGGTTCTCACCATCTTGAAAAATTGATGGGAACTGGAAAATGAAAAGTCCTCCACCCCGGTGAAAAATTGTGTCTTGAGTTTGTCCAGTGCACCGCTGGCGCGCAATTCCGCCAAAAAATCATTGGCGGCGCGGGCCAGGGAACTGTCATCGTGGCGGGCGAAAGCCCAGGCCAGTGGCTGCGGCTCGCTGATCTCAAATCCCGCCCGGGCGTTGTGGAAGATGTTGCTGTGGGCGCCGTAGGTGGTGGAGTCGATAATGGCATAGGGCACTTCGCCGTTATGAACCATTTCCATCAGCTCGATCATTTCAACATTGGCTATGCTTTGCCAGGCGAGATCCGGGTAATCCTCGCGCAACTCGCGCAAGCGCTCTTCGTGAGAGCTGTCGGCGATGACAACGATATGCTTGTCGAGCAGATCCTCCACGCTGGTGGGCCGGCGGGTGCCGCGACGATACAGCACCGTCTGCACCGCCTCGGCATAGGGCTCGGAAAAGCGCGTGTGCTGTAGCCTGTAGGGCGTGATAGTGAGCGTTGCGGCGGCCAGGTCCGCATTGGGGCCACCCAGCATATGGTAGATGGACCCCAGTGTGTCGGTGGTGGTTACCCGCAGCCTGACGCCGAGATGGTCGGCAAACTTCCTGGCCAGTACATATTCAAAGCCGTTGGGGCCGCGGCCATCTTCATAGTAGGTGATGGGACCCTGGCGGGTGACTATGCGCAGCTCGCCGCGGGCCAGGACTGTTTCCAGCAGTGACAGCTCCTGGCTGCCGGAAAGAAAGTACAGGAGTGACAGCAACAGTGCGCCCAGCAACAGTCTTTGCGCGTTTTTTTGAATCCAGGGGGTTCTCAGCCTCATTGGAGTTGCCGGTGTGATCAGGGATCAAGGGTAGTTTGGCTCCACGGCAGGATCAATACTTTAATGGCAGGCCGGGTCAAATACAGCGCTGTCTTGCCGGAAGTGGATACTAATGGTCCGTCAGCCCCCGGCCCGATTGACGACTTGCCAAAGCGGCGCCGAAACGATTGCTGATGAGCTTTTGTGCTGAAGGTGACGAGCAATTCCAGTACAATGGCCGCCTTTCCCAGCAACACAACACTTTTCCCGAACAAGAGACCCCAGACACATGCTGACCCTGCGAGGCGCGCCGGCACTATCCTCTTTCCGCACCCAGAAACTGCTCGAAAACCTGCAGCAGATCAACCCCGACATTCACTCCCTGTACAGCGAGTACGTACATTTTGTAGAGTTGAGTGAGGCTCTCACCGCCGGTGAGCAGCGGGTCCTCGAAGCACTGCTGCACTACGGCCCGCAAATGGAGCAGGAAGCCCAGGATGGCAGCCTGTTCCTGGTGACCCCGCGCCCCGGCACCATCTCGCCCTGGTCCAGCAAAGCCACCGATATCGCCCACAATGCCGGGCTTGCCAAGGTGGTGCGCATCGAGCGCGGGCTGGCGTATTTCCTCCACTGCCATGTGCCCTGTTCCAGCCTGCACCGCAAGGCTATCGCGCCGCTACTGCACGACCGCATGGTGGAGGTGGTGTTCGACACCTTTGCCTCCGGCGCCAGTTTGTTCAGCCATGAGCAGCCCCGACCCCACACCACCATTGATGTGCTGGAGCAGGGTCGCCCCGCGTTGGTTGAAGCCAATAATCGCCTCGGCATGGCGCTGGCCAATGATGAGGTGGATTACCTCAACGACAGTTTCAGCCTGCTCGGTCGCAATCCCACCGACGTGGAATTGATGATGTTCGCCCAGGCCAATTCCGAGCACTGCCGCCACAAGATTTTCAACGCCTCCTGGACCGTGGACGGTGAGGATCAGCAGCACTCGCTGTTTGCCATGATCAGAAATACCCATGCCCTGGGCGGTGAGAATGTGCTGTCTGCCTACAGCGACAACGCGGCGGTGATCAGCGGTCATCGCGCCGGGCGTTTTTACCCCGATCCCCATACCCGCAGCTACAGCTTCAGCATGGAGCCCATCCATATCCTGATGAAGGTGGAAACCCACAACCACCCGACAGCCATTGCGCCCTTTCCCGGCGCGGGTACCGGCTCCGGGGGCGAAATTCGCGACGAGGGTGCGGTGGGGCGCGGCTCCAAGCCCAAGGCCGGGCTGAGTGGTTTTAGCGTCTCCAACCTCAATATCCCCGGCTTTGAACAGCCTTGGGAAGTTCCCTACGGCAAGCCGGAACGGATTGTCACGGCCCTCGATATCATGATCGAAGGCCCCCTCGGTGGCGCCGCGTTTAACAACGAATTTGGCCGCCCCAACCTGTGCGGTTACTTCCGCAGCTTCGAGATGGATTTTGACGGCGAGCGCCGCGGTTACCACAAGCCCATCATGATTGCCGGTGGCTACGGCAATATCCGTCAGGAACATATTCAAAAACATCCCTTTAAGCCGGGCTGCAAGCTGATTGTGCTGGGCGGCCCGGCCATGTTGATCGGCCTGGGTGGCGGGGCGGCCTCGTCGATGGCGTCCGGCTCCAGCAGCGAAAACCTCGATTTCGCCTCGGTACAGCGCCAGAACCCTGAGATCGAGCGCCGCTGTCAGGAAGTCATTGACCAGTGCTGGCAGCTGGGCGACAAAAACCCCATTGCCTTTATCCACGATGTGGGAGCCGGTGGCCTGTCCAACGCCTTCCCTGAACTGGTCAAGGACGGCGGCTGTGGCGGCATTTTTGAACTGCGCAACGTGCCCAATGACGAGCCCGGCATGTCGCCGCTGGAAATCTGGTGCAACGAGGCCCAGGAACGCTATGTCATGGCGGTACGCCCCGAAGACCTTGAGACCTTTACCGCCATCTGCGAACGCGAGCGCTGCCCCCATGCGGTGGTGGGTGAATCGGTTGAGGACAGGGTGCTGATCGTCAATGACCGCGAGTTGAAATCCACGCCTGTCGATTTGCCCATGTCGGTACTGTTCGGCAAACCGCCAAAGATGCATCGCACAGCCACTCGCCATCAGCCCGACACTGTGCCCTTTGAAACCCGCGGGATTGCCCTGGAAGATGCGGTTGAGCGGGTGCTGCTGCACCCCTCTGTGGCCAGCAAGAGCTTTTTGATCACCATCGGTGACCGCAGCATTACCGGCATGGTGGCGCGCGATCAGATGGTCGGTCCCTGGCAGGTGCCGGTGGCCGACTGTGCGGTAACCACCATCAGCCATGACAGTGTTGCCGGTGAAGCCATGGCCATGGGCGAGCGCACACCGCTGGCGCTGCTCGACGGACCGGCCTCAGGGCGCATGGCCATCGGTGAAGCCATCACCAATATCGCCTGTGCCGCCATTGGCAGTCTGGTTGATATCAAGCTGTCGGCCAACTGGATGTGTGCTGCCGGGCATCGCGGCGAGGAAGAAAAACTGTTCCGCACCGTGGAAGCGGTAGGCATGAAACTGTGCCCCGAGTTGGGCATCACCATTCCCGTCGGCAAGGACTCCATGTCGATGCGTACCGCCTGGGAGCAGGATGGCGAATCAAAAGCCGTTACTGCGCCGCTGTCGCTGATTATCAGCGCCTTTGCCCCGGTATCCGATGTGCGCAAGACCCTGACTCCGCAACTGCGCACCGACAAGGGGGCGACGGAATTGCTGCTCATCGATCTCAGTGCCGGCAAGAGCCGCCTGGGTGGTTCGATCCTGGCCCAGGTGTATGGAGAACTGGGCGCAGAAGTCCCGGATCTTGACGCCCCCCAGCGCCTGAAGCGATTTTTTGCCGCCATTCAGCAAACCATCGAGGCCGATGAGCTGCTCGCCTACCATGATCGCAGCGACGGCGGCTTGCTGGTGACCCTGGCGGAAATGGCCTTTGCCGGGCATACCGGTATCAATGTCTCCCTGGATGGTCTGGGCAACGATCCTGTCGCGGCCCTGTTCTGCGAGGAGCTGGGTGTGGTGGTGCAGGTCGCCAGCCACCATGTGGATGCGGTAGTGGCGCGCTTCGAGAACGAAGGCCTGGGCGCCCTGGTCAGCCGTATCGGTGCCCCCTCATGGGACGATCAGATCACCATCAGCCAGGGCGGCAAAAAACTGTACAGCGAAAGCCGTCTCCACCTGGCCCGCCTGTGGAGTGAAACCAGCTATCGCATCCAGTCACTGCGCGACAATCCGGATTGCGCCCAGCAGGAATTCGACGGCCTGTTGTTGGCCGACCCCGGTCTTAGCGCCTCTCTCACATTTGATCCCGCCGATGACATTGCCGCCCCTTACATTGCCAAGGCGCGGCCTCGCATTGCCATTTTGCGGGAGCAGGGAGTCAACAGCCAAGTGGAGATGGCGGCGGCCTTCCACCTGGCCGGGTTTGATGCCGTGGATGTTCATATGAGCGATATCCTTGCCCGCCGCGTCGATCTGGGTGGTTTCCAGGGGCTGGTGGCCTGCGGTGGTTTTTCCTATGGCGATGTGCTGGGTGCCGGGGAGGGCTGGGCCAAGACCATTCTTTTCAACTCCCTGGCGCGGGACCAGTTTGAAACCTTCTTCACCCGTCCCGAGACCTTTTCCCTGGGCATCTGCAATGGCTGCCAGATGATGTCGAACCTCAAGGAGCTGATTCCCGGCGCCAATCACTGGCCGCGCTTTGTGCGCAACCTGTCGGAGCAGTTTGAGGCGCGTTTCTCACTGGTGCGTATCGAGGACAGCCCCTCTGTGCTGCTGGCCGGTATGGCAGGTTCGCACATGCCCATTGCCGTGGCCCACGGCGAGGGCCGGGCGGAATTCCACGGTCACGCTGCTCTCCAAGCCCTGGAAGAAAGTGGCACCACCACGTTGCGCTTTATCGACAATCACCTGGCGGTCACAGAATCCTACCCGGCCAATCCCAACGGCTCGCCCAATGGCATCAGCGGCGTTGCCTCGCTCGATGGCCGGGTGACGATCATGATGCCGCACCCGGAGCGGGTGTTCAGGACCGCTACCAACTCCTGGCACCCGGATGACTGGGGCGACTACAGCGGCTGGATGCGATTGTTCCGCAATGCCCGCCGGTTTGTGGATTGAAAAGATTTTGCTCTCGCCAAGACGCGAAGCACGCCAAGAAAAGCTTGAGTGGTTTTTCTGGCGTGCCTGGCAATTGAGTGCTGGATACTTATTGATCCGGCACGAATTAAACGAGAATGGCGTTCGGCCTGAGCTTGTCGAAGGCCTGGCGACAGGCCTTCGACAAGCTCAGGCCGAACGGACTCTCAAGCTCAGGCCGAACGGACTCTCAAGCTCAGGCCGAACGGACTCTCAAGCTCAGGCCGAACGGACTCTCAAGCTCAGCACGAACGCACTCTCGAATAAAACCTACCGCATCAAGAGTGGGTAATGTTTGGAGGCAAGTTGATTAGCCTGCACCACTGATCACTCCACACCCTGTTTATCTTTTCTTGGCGTGTCTGGCGTCTTGGCGAGACCAAATAATCTTTAATCGTCATCAACGATTTCCATTCCGTCAGCAAAATACCGAGCCCTCTCTCCATTCTTTCCAGGCACTGTCGCAGTGCGCACCAGATCCTCGTCATCCAGATCGAGGTCGGGGTATTTGGGACTCGTCATATAGCTGGCAAACCACTGGGCCAGCATTTCCTCGTCATCCAGAGCCGCCAGCAGCAGCTTTCGCGTCTGGGCCACAAAGGCCGGATCAATCGCCTCACGGGCCATGGCGGGGGTGAGGGGCGGGTCGCGGTAGAACAGTCCCGGGCCGCGGCTCAGCACCTCGGTGGCGAGATCATCGAGCATCTCCCCGGCGCTTGGCGCTCGGAAGCCCAGCGAATAGGTCAGGCATTCACCCACGGCTGTTCCGCAATGGGCGATTTTGGGCGGCAAGTAAAGGATGTCGCCAGGTTCCAGCACCCAGGTTTGCAGGGCTTCGAAATCCTTGAGAATTTTCAGTGAAGTGCCTTCAACGCGCGGCGAGTCTTCGTCGCAGGTGGTGCCGATTGACCACTCCCTGGTCCCCTCGGCCTGAATCAGGAACACATCGTAATAGTCAAAGTGGGGACCAACCCCGCCGCCATCGTTGGCGTAGCTGATCATGATGTCATCCATGCGCCAGCGCGGCAGGAAATCAAAGCGGTCGATCAGGTCGCGCACCTCCGGTACCCACAAATCCACGGCCTGTACCAGCAATGTCCAGGGCGACTTGGGCAGGGTGCTGAAGGTGTCTTCCGTGAATGGACCCTGATGCAGCTCCCAGGGGCCACTGTTGCCGTCGCGGATCACAATGCGCGATTCAATTTCTTCTTCCAGCGCCAGCCCGGCCAGTTCATCGGCGCTGATGGGGGAGCGGAATCCGGGCAGTGCCTGGCGTATCAACAGGGGTTTTTGCTGCCAGTAGTCGCGCAGAAAAAGGGCGGCGTCGATACCTTGCGGGAAATGGATCATGGCTTGTTTTGTTCCTGATGGCGGGGTGCGGTGTTAAGAGAAAAGATTTTTTTCTCTCGCGAAGACGCCAAGCACGCCAAGAAAAGCAAGAGACTAAATGTATGAAAGTTTTGGGCTTGAACGGTGATTACTGTGTTAGCCCAATATTCCAGAGAAAATTCTTTTATCTCCTCTTGGCGTGCCTGGCGTCTTGGCGAGAAGCTTTCCTTTAAAGCCTTATTTAACATCCTTGATACGCAAAGCCTGCTCCAACGCATTGCCGATATAGTTGGCGGGGGTCATGGTGTGCAGGTCTTTTTTGGCGGACTCGGGGATGTCGAGCTTGTCGATAAAGTCGCGCATTTTTTCGCGCGTGATGCCCTGGCCGCGGGTCAGTTCCTTGAGTTTTTCATAGGGTTTTTCAATATTGTAACGGCGCATCACGGTTTGCACCGGCTCTGCCAGTACTTCCCAGGCTTCGTTCAAATCTTCGGCCAGGCGTAGCGGGTTGATCTCCAGTTTGCCGATGCCTTTTTGCATGGATTCAAAGGCGATCTGGCAGTAGCCAAAACCCACGCCCATATTGCGCAGCACGGTGGAATCGGTCAGATCCCGCTGCCAGCGTGAGATGGGCAGTTTTTGCGCCAGGTGGGTGAACACGGCGTTGGCAATGCCGAGATTGCCCTCGGCATTTTCAAAGTCGATGGGATTGACCTTGTGGGGCATGGTGGAGGAGCCGACTTCGCCAGCCACTGTTTTCTGCTTGAAGTAGCCGAGGGAGATATAACCCCAGATATCGCGGTTGAAATCAATCAGGATGGTGTTGAGGCGTACGATGGCGTCGAACAGTTCGGCAATGTAATCGTGGGGTTCGATCTGGGTGGTGTAGGGATTCCAGTGCAGGCCAAGTGATTCGACAAATTCCCGCGCATTGCTCTCCCACTCCAGCTCGGGATAGGCGGAGAGGTGGGCGTTGTAGTTACCCACGGCGCCATTGAATTTGGCGAGTATCTCGACGCTGCGAATCTGGGCAATCTGGCGGCGCAGGCGGTGTACCACGTTGGCCAGCTCCTTGCCGACAGTGGTGGGGGAGGCGGTCTGGCCGTGGGTGCGGGACATCATCGGCACGGCGGCAAAGGTTATCGCCATATCCGCCAGTGAATCGGCAATCTTTTCCACTGATGGCAACAGCACGTCGTCGCGACCGGCCTTGAGCATCAGCCCGTGAGAGGTGTTGTTGATATCCTCGGAAGTGCAGGCGAAGTGGACAAACTCGCTGACGGCAGCAAGCTCGACACTGGCGGCGATTTTTTCCTTGATAAAGTATTCCACCGCCTTGACGTCGTGGTTGGTGGTTTTTTCGATGTCCTTGATGCGCTGGGCATCGGCTTCGCTGAAGTTGCTCGCCAGCTGATCGAGCAGGGCGTTGGCTTCAGCACTGAAGGCGGGAACCTCGCCAATGCCGGGATGGGCAGCCAGCTTTTGCAGCCAGCGAATCTCCACAATCACCCGGTATTTGATCAGGCCGTATTCGCTGAAAATTCCGCGCAGGGGCGCAGTTTTGCTGCCATAACGGCCGTCGATGGGGGATATGGCTGAGAGAGCGGAGAGGTTCATGTGCTTTTCCGGTTGGCTGGTTTCAGGGGTGGCTCAAAGGGTCGGGATTTTAACATCAAATGCATTTGGTCTGACGTCTGAAGTCTGACGCAAAAGCAGAAGCGTAAGACTGAGCCATCCTTGCTTCAGACTTCCGACTTCAGACGTTTCATGTCATGAATCAGATCCAACACCCGCTGACGCTGCAATATCAGGTGATAGCGCCTGCCACCCACCTGCTGCCACAACATGGCGGCGCGAATGGCGGCAAACAGCAGGCAGCGGATGCGGTTGGCGACGTCGGGCTGTTGCAGGTACTGGGGGGCGCCGCTGACCTGGATGCGAAAGCTGAAGGTGCCGATGGTGTTGACGTACAAATCGGCAAGATTGGCCAGCACATTGCCATGGGTCTTGCTGAAATGCTCTGCCTGACGTGCGGCCTTGCCAATACCTTCGCCCACCTGGTTGAGCATCGCCCGGTTGCCCGCCAGTTTTTTGTGCAGATACAGTACGCCCAGCACATAGCGCAGGAGATCCTTGTTGGCAGCATCCTTGGTGGCGCTAAGGGTGCGGTTCATGGCCTCGAGCCCGGTGGCCAGGGATTCCAGATCGCCAAACACCGCGAGGGTGGAATCGGGGTTTTGCTCAAACAGGCTGTGGATGCTGGTTTCAAAATCGCGGCTCGGACAGATACCGCTTTTGGCCAGGGTTTCCACCAGTTGGCAGGCGTGGAATACCCCTGCCAGGGCAATAACCTGATCGCGGTTGGGTTTGGGGAACAACATGGTCAGCCGGATACTCTTGCAGGAATGGATGGGTTGGCAGTGGTTGTATTCGCCGTCTGTTCGATCACGCCGCCGCCGAGGCAGACGTTGCCCTGGTAGAACACCACGGATTGCCCCGGTGTGACCGCGCGCTGGGGTTTGCTGAAATCCACCTGCCAGCCGTTCGGGGTTTTGGTGACGACACAGTCCTGGTCAGCCTGACGGTAGCGCGTCTTGGCCGTGCAGCTATAGGCGGATTGCTGCGGCGCGCCGTTGATCCAGTGGATGTCACTGGCAGTAAGACTGTTGGTGAACAGCAATGGGTGGTCAGTGCCCTGCACGGCCACCAGCACATTGCGCTCAAGATCCTTGACGGCGACATACCAGGGCTCCTCGTTGGCGCCGCGCACGCCGCCAATCCCCAGCCCCTGACGCTGGCCAAGGGTGTGGTACATCAGGCCCATATGGGTGCCGAGCTTGCGACCGTTTTCATCCTCGATATCGCCGGGCTGGGCGGGCAGGTACTGTTCGAGAAAATCCTTGAAGCGCCTTTCACCGATAAAACAGATGCCGGTGCTGTCCTTTTTGGCATGGGTGACAAGGTCGTGGGCGGCGGCAATGCGCCTGACCTCGGGTTTGAGCAGCTCGCCAACAGGAAACAGTGAACGCGCCAAGGCGGCTTCCGGCACGGCGTGAAGGAAGTAACTCTGATCCTTGTTGGGGTCGAGACCCTTGAGCAGCCGGGTCTGGCCGTTGTCGTCCTGGCGCCGCACATAGTGGCCGGTGGCGATCATATCGGCGCCGAGGATCTCGGCGTATTCGAGGAACACCTTGAACTTGATTTCGCGGTTGCAGAGGATATCCGGGTTGGGAGTGCGACCGGCCTTGTACTCGGCGAGGAAGTGCTCGAAGACATTGTCCCAGTATTCGGCGGCGAAATTGGCAGTGTGCAGTTTGATACCCAGTTTTGCGCAGACTTTCTCCGCATCGGCGAGATCCGCCATGGCGGTGCAGTACTCGCTGCCGTCGTCTTCATCCCAGTTTTTCATGAACAGGCCTTCCACCCGGTAGCCCTGTTCGAGCAACAGCAGGGCGGTGACCGAGGAGTCAACACCGCCGGACATCCCGACTATTACGGAAGGCTTTGCCATCAGGGGGCATTCCCGTTGAGATTGCTGATGATATCCAGTGGGTAAACGGGACCGGACAGAAAGTGTTCAATCACACTCAGTACCAGAGGGCTGCGCAGCAGGGCCCGCTGGTTGTGAATGGCGTCCAGGTCGAGCCACTCGGCGCTGATGATGTCGGCGTCCAGTTCCAGGCTTTCATCGGCATGCAGGGGCTCGGCGGCAAAACTGACCCGGTAGTAGGTAGCGCCATTGCGCGGTGAGCGATAGGTGGAAATACCGAGAAATCCGGTCAATTCCACATGCCAGCCGGTTTCCTCCAGGGTTTCCCGCAGGGCGGCCTGTTGCAGGGTTTCACCCGGTTCGACGTGCCCCGCAGGCTGGTTGATCACTTCCTCACCGGCTTCACGCTCCCGCACCATCAGGAACTTGCCGTCGCGGTGGACGACGGTGGCTACGGTGAGATGGATCTGGTCGGGCATCAGTAACGCCTCCGGGTGGTTTTCGCAGGGCGGCTATTGTCCCCGGGCAGGCGGATCTGATCAATGGCCAATTCACCGGGCTGCAACGGATCGAGCTGCCAGTCGCCGATGCGTACCCGAATCAGGCGCAGGGTGGGCAAGCCGGCGGCAGCGGTCATGCGCCGCACCTGGCGATTCCTGCCCTCGCGGATGGTCAGCTCCAGCCAGGCGGTGGGGACTGTCTTGCGAAAGCGAACCGGCGGATCGCGGGGCCACAGAGAGGGTTCGGGGATTTCGCGGGCCTCAGCCGGTTTTGTCAGGCCATCGCGCAGTTCAACCCCTTTGCGCAGACGCACAAGTTGCTCCTCTGTCACGCTCCCTTCTACCTGCACCCAGTAGGTTTTTGCCAGCTTGAAGCGGGGGCTGCTGATGCGGGCCTGCAGGCCGCCATCATCGGTGAGCAATAACAACCCTTCCGAATCGTGATCGAGGCGACCAGCGGGGTAGACGTTTTTGATGCGGATATAGTCCGCCAGGCCAGGATGGCCATCGGCAGCGGTGAACTGACTGAGTACACCGTAGGGTTTGTTAAAGCGGATGATTGTGGCCATGCCGCCATGATAACGGTTTGTCAGGGGATGAACCAAATGACAGGGATGCAGCGGTTGTGCTAGGATCGGCGCGCATTTTGCAACTCTTTTTACCAAAGCAAGGCCTGGCCACTAATGACGGCGCCGGGCCATTCAATATAACCCCGATAGTACCGCAAGCCATTTCATTGGCGTTGAACAACCTCGGCCAGCACGACTGCAAACTGGCAGTTGTCAGGTCAGATTGCCGCGGTGACACGATTATCTCTTGCAGCTCAGGAAGCACCATGACATCAAAAATCATCTATACCCTGACCGATGAAGCGCCAGCGCTTGCCACCTACTCCCTGCTGCCGATTGTGCAGTCCTTTACCCGCCCCTCCGGTATCGCCATTGAAACCCGCGATATTTCCCTGGCGGGCAGAATTATCTCGCTGTTTCCCGAGTTCCTCACAGAAGATCAGCGCATCAATGACGACCTTGGCGAGTTGGGTGAGCTGGCCAAGACAGCCGAAGCCAATATCATCAAGCTGCCCAATATCAGCGCCTCCATGCCGCAATTGAAGGAAGCCATCAGAGAGTTGCAGCAACAGGGTTACGCCCTGCCTGACTATCCCGATGCGCCGCAAAGCGATGCTGAAAAAGATATTCGCAGCCGTTACGACAGGGTTAAGGGCAGCGCCGTAAACCCCGTGTTGCGTGAGGGCAACTCGGATCGTCGCGCCGCAACCTCAGTCAAGAACTATGCCCGCAAGAATCCCCACAAAATGGGTGCCTGGTCTGCGGATTCGAAAAGCCATGTGGCCCATATGGATGGCGGTGATTTTTACGGCAGTGAACAGTCTGTCACCATCGCCAGCGATGGAGCGGTGAAAATCGAATTTGTCGGCATCGACGGCAACGTCAAAGTCCTCAAGGAAAAAACCACTCTGGTAGCGGGCGAGGTAATCGATGCCGCGGTGATGAGCCGCAGTGCCCTGCGGGCGTTTTTTGCTGCCCAGATTGAGGATGCCAAAAGCCGGGGAGTGCTGTTCTCCCTGCACCTGAAGGCCACCATGATGAAAGTCTCCGATCCCATCATGTTCGGCCATGCCGTCACCGTATTTTTCAAGGATGTGTTCGACAAGCACGCCGCCGTGATCCGCGAGCTGGGTGTGGATGTCAACAATGGGCTGGGCGATCTGTATGCCCGTATCAAGAGCCTGCCTGAGGCCCAGCGTGCCGAAATCGAAGGGGATATCGCCGCTGTCTATAAGACCCGTCCCGCCATGGCGATGGTCAATTCCGACAAGGGCATCACCAATCTCCATGTGCCCAGCGACATTATTGTCGATGCTTCAATGCCAGCGATGATTCGCGAGTCGGGCATGATGTGGGGGCCGGATGGCAAGCTGCACGACACCAAGGCCATTATTCCCGACCGCTGCTACGCGGGTGTTTTCCAGGAAGTGATCGCCGACTGCAAAAAACACGGGGCGTTTGATCCGGTGACCATGGGCAGTGTGCCCAATGTCGGTCTCATGGCGCAAAAGGCCGAGGAATACGGCTCCCATGACAAGACCTTTGAAATTCCAGCTGATGGTGTGGTGCGGGTGGTGGATAACCAGGGCAACACGCTGATGGAGCACAAGGTTGGATCCGGCGATATCTGGCGCATGTGTCAAAGCAAGGATGCCGCGATCCAGGACTGGGTCAAACTGGCGGTCAACCGCGCCCGCGCCACGGGCGCTCCGGCGGTCTTCTGGCTCGACGAGAAGCGTCCCCACGATGCCCAGCTGATCGCCAAGGTCAATCGCTACCTCAAGGATCACGATACCAGTGGTCTTGATATCCGTATCCTTGCCCCCGAGGCTGCCTGCCGCCTGTCACTGCAGCGCATCCGCGCCGGTGAAGACACCATCTCTGTGACCGGCAACGTGCTACGGGATTACCTGACGGACCTGTTCCCGATTATGGAGCTGGGCACCAGCGCCAAGATGTTGTCAATCGTACCCCTGATGAATGGTGGCGGCCTGTTTGAAACCGGAGCTGGCGGTTCTGCCCCCAAGCACGTTCAGCAACTGCTGGAGGAAAACCACCTGCGCTGGGATTCCCTCGGTGAGTTTCTGGCCCTGGCTGAATCCCTCGACCACTACGGCAACTTCACCAGCAATGCCAAGGCCAAGATGTTTGCCAAAACCCTCGACCAGGCCAATGGCAAGTTCCTCGACAGCAACAAGTCGCCATCGCGCCGCACCGGTGAGCTGGATAACCGGGGCAGCCACTTTTACCTGGCCCTGTACTGGGCCGAGGCTCTGGCCGCCCAGGACGGTGACGCCGAGCTGAAGGCGCGCTTCACGCCTGTTGCCCGTGAACTTGCAGCAAACGAAGACAAGATCGTGGCAGAGCTCAACGGAGTGCAGGGCAAAGCGGTGGATATTGGTGGTTACTACCGTCCTGATGGCGCGCTGACGGCCTCTGTGATGTGCCCCAGTGCAACCCTGAATGGTATTCTTGCTTCCATAGCCTGAATGGCCCCCTGGGCTGAGCGTTAACAAGTTATAAAAAAACCCGGGATTATCCCGGGTTTTTTTATAACTGCTGGACTGGTAAGATTTTATTTTTGGTTTTTCACCAAAGTCATTTCAGTTGATATTGCTCTGCAGGCATTCCAGCTTGGCTGGTTCCCATTGTCTAGCGCATAAGTTTGGCACTGTTGCCGACCTTTCCGCACTCTGGCAAACCGCTGGATAAACTGTAGGACTTCAACTGTGACTCATGGCTTCCTGCATGGATTCGGACTCGGCCACTCTGCCAATCGGCGTGATATTGGTGGCATGAAGCCCCTTTTCACCCTGAATGATATCGAAGGTGACTTCCTGGCCAGCCTTGAGGGTTTTATATCCTTCCATGGTGATGGCTGAAAAATGGGCAAAAATATCGTTGTTGCCATCCTCGGGTAAAATAAACCCGTATCCCTTGGCATTGTTAAACCACTTGACGGTTCCCTTTTGCATAATTTTCTCTCCCGCCTCAAACACTGATTAATGATAGTTATAGGGTCGGGTTACGCGAGGCGGCGTTACCCTGTCCAGACCTGACGGTCAGGGCGTAAACTATTAGCCGCATTTTCGCTTCAAGTCAAGCGCCAATTTTTACATTTTGACTCCCCACGGCGGGCGCACTGGCGCTAGAATAGGCTTACACCCACCCCTTTAACACCTGGAGGCAAATGGCAGCCGTGACTATCCGTGCAGCACAGGACAATCAACGCGACAGCGCTCAAACCGGCGGCGGTCTGGCAATCGAAGAGGCCAAACCGAAGCTGAAAAAACCGGCCAGGTATCAGGTGGTGATGCTGAACGACGACTACACTCCCATGGAGTTTGTTGTCGAAGTGCTGGAAACCTATTTTGCCATGGAGAGGGAGTTGGCGGTTCGTGTTATGCTCAAAGTGCATACCGAGGGCCGCGCTGTATGCGGCGTATTCACCCGCGATGTTGCTGAATCCAAAGCCTCACAGGTAAACCGCTACGCCAGGGAGAATGAGCACCCCTTGATGTGCGAAATCGAGCCTGCTGATGACCCTGAGTAGGAGTAGAAGCAATGCTGAGTAAAGAGCTTGAATTAACCCTCAATGGCGCCTTCCGGGTTGCCAGGGACAAGCGCCACGAATTCATGACGGTGGAACATCTGTTGTTGTCCCTGCTCGACAACGAGTCCGCCTTTCAGGTGCTCAAGGCCTGTGGTGTTGATTTCACCATGCTGCGCCGCGATCTCAACGAGTTTATCGATTCCACCACGCCGGTGATCCCCCTCGACGATACCGAAACCGAGACCCAGCCGACTCTGGGTTTTCAGCGCGTTCTGCAGCGCGCCATCTTCCATGTGCAGTCTTCCGGCAAAAAGGAAGTACAGGGCGCCAATGTGCTGGTGGCCATTTTTACCGAACAGGAAAGTCAGGCGGTGTACTTTTTGCGTATGCAGAATGTCACCCGCATTGATGTGGTGAATTTTATTTCCCACGGCATCGCCAAGTTTGCCGATCAGTCCGAGCAGGGTTCAGACGCTGCGGGTCACCAGGTGGCGGGTGAATCCGGTAGCGCTGAAGTCGTGGAAAAAAGCCTGCTGGAGCAGTTTTCTTCCAACCTTAACCAGCAGGCCAAGCTGGGTTTTATCGATCCTCTGGTGGGACGCGGCCCTGAACTGGAGCGGTTATGCCAGGTGCTGTCACGGCGCCGCAAGAACAATCCGCTATTGGTGGGTGAATCGGGCGTGGGTAAAACCGCCATTGCCGAAGGCCTGGCCAAACGTGTGGTGGACGGCGATGTGCCGGAAATCATCAAGGACAGCGTGGTCTATTCCCTCGATCTGGGCGCGCTGCTGGCGGGTACCAAGTACCGCGGCGATTTTGAAAAGCGCTTCAAGGGCTTGCTGGCGGAGCTGGAAGACCAGCATCACGCCATTCTGTTTATCGATGAAATTCACACCATTATTGGCGCCGGCGCTGCATCCGGCGGTGTTATGGACGCCTCCAATCTGCTCAAGCCGCTGCTGACTTCCGGCAAGATTCGCTGTATCGGTTCAACAACTTATCAGGAATACCGGGGCATTTTTGAGAAGGATCGCGCCCTCTCGCGGCGCTTTCAGAAGATTGATGTTACCGAGCCCAGTGTCGAGGAAACCATCGAAATCCTGCGCGGCCTCAAGTCGCGTTTCGAGGAACACCACGGTCTGCGCTACACCGTGTCAGCCCTGCGTGCAGCGGCTGAACTGTCGGCGCGACATATACCGGACCGCTTCCTGCCCGACAAGGCCATTGATGTCATTGATGAGGCCGGTGCCTATCAGCAATTGCAGGCGCCATCGCGGCGCAAGAAGTCCATCGGTGTCGGGGATATCGAGCAGGTGGTGGCGAAGATTGCCCGCATCCCCCCCAAGAGTGTTTCTGCCTCCGACAAGGAGCAGTTGCGCAATCTGGCACCGCGCCTCAAGTTGGTGGTGTTCGGTCAGGATGAGGGTATCGAGGCTCTGACTACTGCCATCAAGATGGCGCGGGCCGGTCTGCGGGAGGGACAAAAACCGATTGGCTCATTCCTGTTTGCCGGTCCTACCGGGGTTGGCAAGACGGAGGTGTCCAGGCAGCTGGCGGAAATTCTCGGCATTGAGTTGCTGCGCTTTGACATGTCCGAATACATGGAGCGCCATACGGTGTCGCGGCTGATCGGCGCGCCTCCCGGTTACGTGGGTTTTGACCAGGGCGGTCTGCTCACCGATGCGGTTACCAAGCATCCCCATTGTGTGGTGTTGCTGGATGAAATCGAGAAGGCCCATCCGGATGTCTTCAACCTGCTGTTGCAGGTGATGG
>Ga0209347_1000416_pt1 | contig 111582 bp, 111 predicted proteins | sample AutmiccommuBRH23_FD_187382 | JGI IMG/M metagenome (GOLD analysis project Ga0209347, IMG submission 187382) | Deep subsurface microbial communities from Mt. Terri, Switzerland - Autotrophic microbial communities BRH/23 (SPAdes) (version 2) | ecosystem: Environmental > Aquatic > Deep subsurface...
CGACAATATCTGGACCCGGACGACTTTGATCTCGGATCGGGTCCGCGCGCGCTGGTCGAAGGCGGAAGGCTGCATCCCCGCTACGACATCACGGTGCCGCCGGAGCTGATAGACAACATGCAAAGCCGTGAGTCTGAAGATGGCCCGTGAAACCTATCTTGCGCAGGTGCGGCTGCTGATGCGCATCCTGCCTGTCGTCTCGACGGAACCCGCCTTCGCGTTAAAAGGCGGGACCGCGATCAATCTATTTCATCGCAACATGCCGCGGCTCTCCGTCGATATCGACCTCGCCTATCTGCCGATTGAAGATCGGGCAACGTCATTGAAAGCGATCGATGCTGCATTCGACCGACTCACGTCGCAAATCAACAAGCTGCCCGGCCTCAGCGCTCGGCGCATCGCCGGCGGCGGCGCCGGCGACACGCGCATCCTCGCAAATGCAGACGGCGTGACCGTCAAAATCGAGACGTCCCCGGTCATGCGCGGCGCGGTCGGTGAGCCGCGTCAGATGCGCACAAACACTGCGGTCGAAGACGCCTTCGGTTTCGTCGAAACGAACGTCCTTTCCTTTGAAGATCTCTACGCCGGAAAGCTCCACGCCGCGCTTGATCGCCAGCACCCGCGCGATCTCTTCGACGTCAAGCTCCTATATGACAACGAAGGCCTTACCGACGACCTCTTCCGCGTTTTTCTCGTTTACGCCGCTTGCTCCAGTCGCCCCACGCATGAACTTTTGGCGCCAAATGAAAAAGACATCGCTGAGGAATTCACACGCGAGTTCGCCGGCATGACTGCAGAACCGATCGACCTCAATGCGCTTACCGCGGCGCGCAAACGACTGATCAGCGACATCCAAGCGCGCCTCAAGGGACCCGCCGCCGACTTCCTGATCGGGCTGCAGTCGGGCGAACCGGATTTCACGCTTATCGGTTTGCCGCAGGCTGCGGACCTGCCGGCGACAAAATGGAAAATTCTCAATCTGAAGAAGTTGATGGCGGACAATCCGGAAAAGCATCAGCAGCAAACCGATGCGCTTTCGAAGCTAATTAGCGAGGCCGGTTAGGTGTAAACGAAGCCTGTATTTTCAGCGACGCAGACGCCTGCCCCTTTTTTAGGTTGTGATGGTGGCGGGGGCCGGCCCAATGATTGATGTTCGATCGCCTTTGGGGTCGCATTCCAGACCGCGCCCTGAAAGCATAACCCGATCTTTGCGAAATCATCAGAGGTCTACTTATATGCTCTACCTTGCCGTTAAAGCCGTTATATCGGCGATTCTGATCGTGATAATTTCGGAAGCAGCCAAGCGCAGCCCGGCCTTGGGCGCTCTGATCGCTTCCCTGCCGCTGGTTTCCGTTCTCGGCATGGTCTGGCTCTGGCGGGATACGCAGGACACGGCGCGGCTCGCCGATCACGCGCAGGCGACGTTCTGGTATGTCCTGCCGAGCCTGCCGATGTTCCTGCTCATTCCGTTCATGCTGCGGTCCGGCGCGCCGTTCTGGCTGGCGCTCGGCGCGGGCGTCATCCTAACGGCTGGCCTCTATCTCGCCATGACGACCATCCTCGCCCGATTTGGCGTCTCGCTTTGATGCTGCCGTTTTCGGAAGAACAATTTTTCGATGTGTTCGCAAGGTATAATGAAGCCGTCTGGCCTGCTCCAATCGCCGCTTATTTGATAGCAGCTCTCGCGCTTGCCGGAGCATTCCTAAAATCAGGTGTTGGGGAGAAGGGAGCGCTTGTCTGTGTCGCCATGCTCTGGGCATGGACGGGGATCGTCTATCACGGGCTCTTTTTCGCGGACATAAATCCGGCGGGCCCGGTCTTTGCCGCGTTGTTCGTCGTCCAAGCTGTCATCCTTTTCTATTTCGCCGCAAGATCAAGTTTCAGTTTTCAATATACAGGCGCAGCGCAAGCAACGGGCTGGGCGATGATTGCCTATGCCGCCCTTATCTATCCTTTGTTGAACGCGTGGTCAGGCCATGCCTATCCCCGCGCGCCGAGCTTTGGCGTGACGCCGTGCCCGCTCGTTATTTTCACTTTCGGGTTGCTTTTATTGACGCGTTTGCGCGCACCTTGGGCCCTGATTGCGGTCCCGGCTCTATGGGCCGTCATCGGCGGCTCCGCCGCCTTCTTGCTTGACGTGATACCAGACTTGGCGCTTCCCATTTCTGCCGTGATTGCAATCACCCTGAATGCGCGCAAATCCGTTAAACCGGCATAGAGTGTGAACGGCCATTCCCTGAGTCCATGACGGAAAAGCGTAAGGGGCGTAGGGTCCGGCTTTGTGTTGAACGGGCTCAAACGCGAGGAATTGACGGCGCTTAATTCGGCGATCTTGCATGAAGTATATTTCGCCGGTCTCAAGGGCGCGAAAGAACCGGGCAAGACGCTTAAGAAGCAAATCGAAAAGGACTTCAGCTCATTCGACCGCTGGCGCGCAGAGTTTGCGGCCATGGGCCGGGCGCTCGGCGGCGGCTCAGGCTGGGTTCTTCTGACATGGAGCCCGCGGACCGGACGCCTGATGAATGCATGGGCCGCCGATCACACGATGACAGTCGCGGACGGAATGATCCTTCTCGCGCTCGACATGTACGAACACGCCTACGCCATGGACTATGGCGCCGACGCCGGGGCCTATGTGAATGCGTTCATGAACGCCTTGGCATGGGACTACGCCGACAAGGCATTCAAGAAGCCTGCGTGATAAGATCGCCGTCCCGTATTGGCTGACGAGCATCTTTCGTCTCGCGGTGATGCGCAATCCGATAAAGCGCGGGAAGCACGAACAGCGTCAGCACCGTGGATGAAATAATCCCGCCAATGACGACTGTCGCAAGCGGGCGCTGCACTTCCGCGCCGGCCCCGACATTCAAGGCCATCGGAATAAAGCCGAGACTCGCGACAAGCGCCGTCATCAAAACTGGACGTAACCGCGTCAGCGCGCCTTCCCTGATGGCTTCGCCAACGGGTCGCCCTTCCGCCGCGAGCGCGCGGATAAAGGTCATCATGACGACGCCGTTCAAAACGGCAACGCCGGAGAGCGCGATGAAGCCGACGCCCGCCGAGATGGATAGCGGCATGCCGCGCAGGACGAGTGCGAAGACGCCGCCGGTTAGCGCCAGCGGCACGCCGGAAAACACGATGGCGGCGTCTTTCACCGAGCGGAATAGCGCGAATAAGATCAGGAATATCAATAGCAGTGTTGCAGGCACCACAAGCGCGAGGCGCCGCGCGCCAGAAATAAGCTGCTCGAAGGTGCCGCCATAGCTCACCCAATAACCGGCAGGCATTTCGACTTCCGTTTCGATACACTCACGCAAATCGGCAATGAAAGAGCCGAGATCGCGCCCGCGCACATTGGCGGTGATAACCGCCCGGCGTTTTCCATTCTCGCGGCTGATCTGATTAGGGCCGACGATAAGCGACACGTTCGCCACTTCCTGCAAAGGCACAAAGCCGCGCACACCGTCTTCGGCGTCCGGCAAAGGAATGCGCAGGCGTCCAATGGCGTCAACATCTTCGCGCAAAACTTCCGGCAGACGCACGACCACATCGAAACGCCGGTCGCCCTCGAATATTTGTCCGGCTTCCGCGCCGCCGAGCGACGCCTGCAATACATTTTGCAAATCGGCGACATTAAGACCAAACCGAGCAAGAGCGGCGCGGTCCGGATCAATTTGCAAGACCGGCAGGCCGGTGATCTGTTCCGACTGTGGATCGCGGGCGCCCGGCGTTCCAGCGATGACGCTTTCGATCTGCCCGCCGATTTCAAGGAGCTGATCAAGATCATCGCCATAGACTTTCACGGCGACGTCAGCGCGCACGCCGGAAATGAGTTCGTTAAAACGCATCTGAATCGGTTGCGTGAACTCATAGCGATTACCCGGAAACTCATCCACGGCAGCATTCATCTCAGCCACGAGTTGCGTGCGGGGCTTTCTCGGATTCGGCCAGTCTTTGCGCGGGTGTAAGAAAATGAACGTATCCGCAACGCTCGGCGGCACGGGATCGGTTGCGATTTCCGGCGTGCCGATTTTAGAGACGACGCGTTCGACTTCAGGGAATTCGCGCAGGCGCGCCTCAAGCGCTGTTTGCATGTTAATCGCCTGACTAAGACTCGTGCCGGGAATCCTCAGCGCGTGCATAGCGATGTCGCCTTCTTCAAGATTCGGAATGAATTCTGAGCCCATGCGCGAGGCGGCGAAGCCGGTGACGCCAACAAGTGCGACGGCAAGCGCAATGACGGCGAAACGGAACCGCAATGCGAAATCGAGCGCAGGCGCATAAGCCCCACGCGCGCCGCGCATTACTGCGCTTTCATTTTCCGAAACCTTGCCGGTGACGAACAACGCGATCGCCGCCGGAACGAAAGTGAGCGAGAGCACAAGCGCCGCCGTCAGCGCCGTGACGACAGTGAAGGCCATCGGGTGGAACATCTTTCCTTCGATTCCTTGCAGCGAAAAAATCGGCACATAAACCAGCGTGATGATCAGAACGCCGAAGATTGACGGCTTGATGACTTCCACTGTCGCGTCTTCGGCAAGCTTGAATCGTTCTTCACGGGACAAAAGACGCCCAAGGCTGTGTTGCTCAAGGCTGAAACGCCGCAGGCAGTTTTCGACAATGATCACGGCGCCATCAACGATAAGCCCGAAATCGAGCGCGCCAAGGCTCATCAAGTTGCCCGAAACGCCGTTCTCAACCATGCCGGTAATGGTCAGAAGCATGGAAAGCGGAATAACCGCAGCCGTGATCAATGCAGCGCGGATGTTCCCGAGCAACAAAAACAAAACAACAATGACGAGCATGGCGCCAATGAGAAGATTTTCCTCGACCGTCGAAATTGTCCGGTCAACAAGTTCCGTCCGGTCATAGATCGGTTTTGCGACGACGCCTCCCGGCAACGCCTTCGCGGCTTCCTCAAGCTTCGCAGCGACCGCTTGTGCGACGACGCGGCTGTTCTCGCCAATCAGCATGAAAACCGTGCCGAGCACGATTTCCTTGCCGTTTTCTGTGGCGGCGCCAGTGCGCAATTCCTCGCCCATAAGCACGTCGGCGACATCGGCCACGCGCACTGGCACGCCATTGCGGTTAGCAACGATGATGGATTTCAGGTCGTCAATGCCTTTCGCCTGCCCCGTGGAGCGAACTAGAAGTTGCTCGCCGTATCGCTCGACATAACCGGCGCCGACATTGGCGTTGTTCGCTTCGAGCGCGTCGATGACATCGCTCATCGTGAGATGCGCCGCCGCAAGACGGTCTGGCCATGGCGTTACATGATACTGACGGACATAACCGCCGACCGTGTTGACTTCAGTAACGCCCGCCGTCGTGCGCAATTGCGGACGAATGACCCAGTCTTGCAACGTGCGCAAATCTTCCGGCGTCCATTCCAAACCGTCCGGCTTTCGCGCGCCGGGCTCTGCTTCGATGACATACATGAAGATTTCGCCGAGACCGGTTGCAATCGGCCCCATTTCCGGTTCGACGCCTTCAGGAAGCTGACTGCGCGCCGTTTGCAAGCGCTCATTAATTAGCTGACGCGCGAAATAGATGTCTGTGCCGTCTTCAAAGACTGCAGTAACCTGGCTTAGTCCATAACGCGAAACCGAGCGCGTGTAATCGAGGCCGGGAAGGCCCGCGATGGCGGTTTCAACCGGATAGGTGATGCGCTGTTCCGCTTCCAGCGGCGAAAAACCGGGCGCTTCAGAATTGATCTGCACCTGAACATTGGTGATGTCCGGCGTCGCGTCGATCAACAGACGGTTGAAGTTAAAGACGCCAAGACCGGCGAGCGCCAGAACAAGCGCAACCACGATCCAGCGATTTCGGATGGATAGACGGATAATGTTATCGAGCATGACGCTTGTCCTTAATGCCAGATTCTAATGGTCGTGGCTTGCGCCGGATTTCTCGACATCTTGTCGAATGAGAAAGGCGTTCTTGGCGACATACTCAACGCCCGGATCGACGCCGCCGAGGACTTCCGTCCATTCCGGCGTGCGCCGCCCAAGTTCCAGCATGCGGACCTCGTAAGTTTCGCCAACGCGCGCATAAACAACGGTGAAATCGCGGAACCGCTGCAGCGCTTCCGTTTTTACCGCCAGCGGCACGTCTTCTTCGCCGACAACAGCAACGCCCTCGACCGCCTGACCGGGGTGCCAAGCCTTGTCGTCATTCGGAAGCTCCACATGGGCGACGATGGTTTGTGTCATCATGTCGGCGGCGGGTAGAATCGTTTCTATTTCTGCTTCAATCGATTTTTCACCGCTGAGACTCTTCACCGTGATTGGCTGCCCAGCGGCGAGGCGCTCCGCATCGCGCGGATAGACGTAAAACTCCGCATGCACCTGCGTGGCGTCTGCGATGACGTAAAGCGCGCGGTCCGCCGTCGCGACATCGCCGACATTGGCGCGCCGCTCCATCACGACGCCGGAGATCGGCGCCGGAATTTGATAGGTCTGCAGGCTTTCACTCGCCGTTACGCGGACGAGCATTTCGCCTTTTTCGGCCGTCTCGCCAATTTTTTTGGTCATTTCGACAATGCGGCCCGGAAACCAAGCGCCGACTTCCGCGCGCCCATGAGGCTGCAATTCAACGCGGCCAGATAGTGTCACGGTTTCTTCGATGGTTGCGGGGCCGGTCGTCTCCACTTCGACGCCCGCTGCGTCCGCCTGTTCCTGCTTGATGGTCGTGCGGCCCTCATAGGAGTCGTAACTCCATTCATGTTGCTCGCCCTGATGAGCAGCGCGCACCATCACGTCGAAGCTGTGCGGCTCTATAACGACCGCATCCCCGCGTAGAAAATCATCCTGCGGCGCGAAGCGGAATTCATCGACTTGCCCGCCAAGGCGTCCGAGATCGATTTCAAGATTAACTGATGATGGATCGACCGGCTTATCATTCACATATGGATAGACGCGGAATTCCGGATCGACGCCGTCTTCAAAAATAGTAATCTCAACGGTGAAATCGCCGTCGCGCAACATGCGGCCGCGATGCGGTCCGCGCTCATATTCCTCCGCCTGCGCCTCACCATGACCCGCAGACGCCGGCGCCTCGCCATTGCTGCAAGCAGGCAAAATGAGCAGGGACAATAATCCTATCGCCGCGCGCGATGCTTTTTCCAACTTTACGCTCACTGTGAATTCTCCTGAAGATTTTCCGGCGACAAAGCGCCCATGCGGCGGGCGAGCTTCGCTTCCGCGCGGTGATAGGTGAGAAGCGCCGATATTTGCCGCATCTTCGCTTCGGTGAGCGAGGTTTGCGCGTCCAGCACTTCGATGTAGGAAAGGCCGCCCTGACGGTATGCGCCAAGCGATTGGTTTAGCGCTTGTTCGCTCGCCGGAATAATGCGCTCCGCATAGGCTTTGATTTGTGCGCGCGCGGCTTCCGACTGCGACGACAGGTAGGCAATATCCCGCGCCAGTTCGCGCTCTCGCGCGGCCACTTCGTATTCTGCGCGGTTTGCGTCCGCCTTTGCGGCGGCGATAGCGCCGGAATTCCGGTTCCAGATCGGAAGGGGCACGCTTACGCCCACGACAAACGCCGACTCGTCTACTTCCATTAGTTGGCGGAAGCCTGCGCGCACGTTCGGATCGGGAACGCGCTTGGCCCGCTCGATTTCAACGCGGGCTGAGGCGCTTGCACGCTCGGCTTCGGCTAAAGCAATATCTGGCGAGGGGTTGTTGCTCGCGCCTCTCGGCGCCGGATTGAAAAATGTCGCCGTCTCAATTGAGTAATCGCTTGCGCCGCCCCAATAGCTGGCGAGCGCGGCTTTCGCTGCTTGCGCGCGCGCCTTTGTCGTTTCCATGTCGATTTCGGTTTCCGCGAGCCGGGCTGAAACGCGGGCCTGCGCCGCCTGTGGGTCACGGGCGGCGCGCACGCGGCGGTCAACCGCGGCTGAGAAGTCCGTCGCTACGTCAAGCCGCGATTGTGCGACGCTGACAAGCGCTTCCGCCGCCTGCGCTTCGACAAAGGCGAGTTCAACGGCCTCGCGCAAATCGAGTTCGCTAAGCCCCGCCCGGATGCGCGCGGCGCCCGTCTCACGGTCCGCGAAACTTGCGCGCGCGCGCCGGTCGCCGCCGAGTTCGATTTCCTGACTGAGCGAATAAGTCGCTTGCGCGCCGTCGAAACCGCTGACCGGCCCCGATCCGCCGAAGTCCTCTAGCTGAACCTCAAGACTGGGGTTTGGCCGCAGCCGCGCCTGTCGCGCCAAGGCCTCCGCCGCGCGCAAGCTTTCGCCCGCCGCCGCAACGCCCGGATCGCTTTCGAGCGCGCGCACAACCGCATCGCTGCGCGTAAGCAGGTTTTGTCCCTGCGCACCCGGCTGCGCTACTGCCGCGCCAGCCGCCGCGAGCCCGAAAAGGGCCGCGGAATATAGAATTCTCACAGGATAATCTCCTCTGTCATAAACCGTGCGCACCTATCGCATTACGCGAAGGCGTTTAGCCGTTTAGATCAGAGGAAGATGCGTGGAGGCTTGAAGGGAGGGCGATCCCGATTAAGATGAATAATATCGTCAGGATCAAGCGGATTTTGAGGGCCTTTGATCACTGCTATCGCAATATATTCAATTCCGTCTGCAGGACCGAATTGAGGCGTCGAATGCGAATGAAATCCCGTTTCCGTATGCGTCGGCGCACGCTCGTTTTCATCAAAATCGCCGGAAACTGATTTTTCCACTAGAGAAGAGCGGTCGTGATCATGAGCGTCGGCAGGTTGGTCGTCCGTGACAGCATGGATGGGATGCCACCCGTCGTGAGCGTGGGCATGCGCGGACGCCGTCGCCAGGATGCCATAATTGGCGATGGCGAGCGCTAAAACTAATGTCACAAATCTGCGCATTCGGCTCATACCTTATTCGTATAAGCTATTTCTTGCTACAAAATAAAGACTTCGACGCTTGCGATCTGATCGGCGTGGTTAATCCAAGGTCACTATTCCACTGTATCACGATTCAACCGGCATAATACCGCCATTCTGCAATCCAATATCTTCCCTCGTCCCCAACGCCCGGCGGTTCCACAGGAAGTAGACCGCCGGAATCACGACAAGCGCGAGCACGGTCGCACTGACGATGCCGCCGATCATTGGCGCGGCGATGCGGCGCATGACCTCGCCGCCGGCGCCATGGCCGTACATGATCGGCAATAGCCCTGCGAAGATAACCGCAAAAGTCATCATGATCGGACGCAGCCGGCGCAGCGCGCCTTTGGCGATGGCGTCGGCGAAATGCGGTTCGTCGAGAGGCGAGCCTTCCTCTCTCGCTGTTGCATTCGCCGCGGCGATTTCCTGTTTCAGATACATTATCATCAGGACGCCGATTTCGACGGCGACGCCGGCAAGCGCGATGAACCCGACCGCGGCGGCAACAGACAAATTAAAGCCGAGGAGGAACATCAGCCATAGCCCGCCGACAAGCGCGAAGGGCAAGGTTCCCAGAATAATCATCACGTCCGATACGCGTCTGAAATTCAGGAACAGGAGCAGCATGATGATGAGCAGCATGCCGGGTCCGACATAGGCGAACCGCTCCTTGGCGCGTTGCATGTATTCATACTGTCCCGACCAGGCGATCGAATAACCCGCCGGCAAATCGACATTTTCAGCAACCACACGCCGCGCTTCGTCGACATAAGAGCCTATGTCGCGACCGGCGATGTCCACATAAATCCAGCCATTAAGCCGCGCATTCTCGCTGCGGATGATCGCCGGACCTTCATTGATGCGGATGTCAGCGATCCGGCCGAGGGGAATCTCGGCACCCGATGCCGTAACGATCGGCAATTCGCGAAGACGCGCAGGAGAATCGCGCACTTCGCGCGGATAGCGCAGATTGATCGGGTAGCGCTCAAGTCCTTCAACGCTTTGAGCGATGGTCATGCCGCCAATCGCCGTCTTCACGATGTCATGGACGTCGGCGATATTGAGGCCAAAACGCGCCGCGGCTTCGCGATTGATATCGACATCAATAAATCGACCGCCGGTCACGCGTTCGGCATAGACGGAAGCCGTGCCGTCAACGCCCTCTAAGATGTTCTCAATGTCACGACCGACTTCGGCGATGACGTTGAGATCGGGCCCGGCGACCTTGACCCCAACCGGGGTCTTGATGCCTGTCGCCAGCATGTCGAGCCGGTTCTTGATCGGCATGATCCAGACATTGGTGAGGCTCGGCACATTGACGAGCGCATTGAGTTCGGCTTTCAAGGATTCCATCGTGACGCCGGGACGCCATTCATCGCGCGGCTTCAACTGGATTGTTGTTTCGATCATCGGAAGCGGCGCCGGGTCCGTCGCGGTCTCTGCGCGGCCCGCCTTGCCGTAGACCGTCTCGACTTCGGGAATGGTCATGATCAGCTTGTTCGTCTGCTGAACGACCTGTGCGACCTTGCCGGCGGAGATCCCCGGATATGCGCTCGGCATGTAGAGAAGATCGCCCTCGTCGAGATCGGGCATGAACTCGCCGCCGATGAGACTCGCGGGGATCGCCATGCTCGCCATCAATATTCCTGCCGCAGCAAGCGTGATCCATGGCCGGCGCAAGGCCAGGCCAATGACCGGCTTGTACCCACGCATAAAAAGCCGATTAATCGGGTTTGCATGTTCCGGCGCGATGCGCCCGCGCACGAGCAATCCGATCAGTACCGGAACCAGCGTCACCGACAGGATGGTCGCAGCCGCCATAGCGTAGGTCTTGGTAAAAGCGAGCGGCGAGAACAGCCGCCCTTCCTGCGCCTGCAGCGCGAAGATCGGCGTGAAGCTGAGCGTGATAATCAGCAGTGAGAAAAACAGCGGCGGTCCGACTTCGACGCAGGCGTCGGCGATCAACCGCCAGCGTCCGGAACCTTGAACCTCACTATTTTCTTCAAGTTTTTTATGCACGTTCTCGATCATCACGATGGTGGCGTCGACCATGGCGCCGATGGCGATGGCGATGCCGCCGAGCGACATGATGTTGGCGGTGATGCCTTGCGCGTTCATGACAATAAACGCTGCAAGAACGCCCAGCGGCAAACTGATGACAACGACAAGCGCGGATCGCAGATGAAAAAGAAACAGCGCGCAGACCAGCGCGACGATAATGAACTCTTCCAGCAGTTTTCCTTGTAGAGTCTCAACCGCGCGTTCGATGAGCTTGGAGCGGTCATAGGTCGTGACGAGTTCGACTCCTTCCGGCAGACCCGCCTTTAGGGTTTCGAGTTTCTTTTTGACGCGTTTGATTGTCGCCTCGGCGTTGCCGCCGGCGCGCATGATAATAACGCCGCCAACGGCTTCACCCTCGCCGTTGAGTTCGCCGACGCCGCGGCGAAGCTCCGGGCCGAGCCTGATGTCCGCCACGTCGCGCAACAGGATCGGCGTTCCCGCATCGCTGACGCGCAAGGGAATCTGCTCCAGGTCTTCGATGGACTCCACATAGCCGCCGGCGCGGACGATATATTCCGCCTCCGCCATTTCAACGACGCGCCCGCCCGATTCCATATTGCCGCGCTCTATGGCGCGCCGGACATCAACAAGCGGAATGCCGAAGGACCGCAATCGGTTCGGATCGACGACAATTTGATACTGCTTGACCATGCCGCCAATCGCGGCAACTTCCGAAACGCCTTCGACAGTCTGAAGCTCGTATTTCAGAAACCAGTCCTGGAGCGAGCGGAGATCGGCGAGATTATGGCGGCCGGTCTTGTCAATCAGCGCATATTGATAGACCCAACCGACGCCGGTAGCGTCGGGACCGAGCGCGGGTTTCGCCGCTTCAGGGAGTTGCGGCGCAACCTGACTTAAATATTCGAGCACGCGCGAGCGCGCCCAGTAAAGATCGGTCCCGTCTTCGAAAATGATGTAGACGTAGGAATCGTTGAAGAAGGAATAGCCGCGCACGGTTTTTGCGCCGGGCACAGCGAGCATCGCCGTCGCCAGCGGATAGGTGACCTGATCCTCGACCACCTGCGGCGCCTGTCCCGGGTAGCTGGTTTTGATGATCACCTGTACATCGGAAAGGTCAGGGATGGCGTCGAGCGGTGTCGACCGAAGCGAGACGACGCCCGCGACGGCGAGAAAAATCGCGCCGACAATAATGAGAAAGCGGTTTTCGATCGAACCGCGGATAATTTGGGAGATCATTGCTCATCTCCCGCTTCACCGTCTTCCGGCATCGATTCAATCATATCGAGTTCATAACCGGTCTCCGTCTCCCTAAACGCGAAGCGCACAGGCTCGCCGGCTTTGACGCTCATCAAGTCGATTTCAGACGGCGCCTTGAACGCCATCACCATCGCCGGCCAGCCGATTTCAGGGACGGGTTTATGATCGATGGTGACGCTATTTGCGTCCATATCGACGGAGACGACGCGGCCTTCCGCGCTGACCGCGTCCGCTTCCATTTGGTTCATGCCTTCCGCAGGCATATCCATCTCCGGCATGGACATGCCGTCCATATCCATCTTTGCATCTTCCTCGTTTTCAGGCGAAGCCATGCGCAGCAATCCGGGTGTAAGGCTCGCTTCGGAATCGATCAGGAACTGGCTCTCAACAACAACGCGCTCGCCGTCCGCAAGACCGCCGAGCACTTCGACCTTGCCGCCGCTTTCCATGCCGGTTTTGATTTCCGCCGGGCGAAATCGCCCTTCGCCCAGCGCTAGAATGACGCGGTCGCCCTTGCTTGACCGGATGACTGCCGATTGCGGAACGGTCAGCACGTCTTCCTTCGGCTCGGCGCCGATCATCACATTGGCGAACATGTTCGGCCGCAAACGGTCGCCGGGATTGGGAAATCGCAAACGAACCTGTACGGTTCGCGTCATCATTTCCGCCGTCGGATAAACATAATCGACCGTCCCTTCCCAACTTTCGCCGGGAAAGGCTGGCAAGGTCATAACGGCGTTGTCGTCCACCGTTACCCACGCTGCCTCGGTGTCAAATACGTCGGCGATGATCCAGACGTCGGAGAGATCGGCGAGTCGCATAGCCATATCGCCGGGCTTGAGAAACATCCCCTCACGCGCATTCAGCATAGTGACGACGCCTGACTGCGGCGCCTTCACCGCAACGCGGCGCATAGGCTTCTGCGTACGCTTCAATTCCGCAATCTGATCGGCGTTCATGCCGAGCGCGGTCAGCCGTTCGCTCGCCGCCGCAATTAACGGCGCGCGGCCAATCTTCAGCGCTTGAATGAATTCAGACTGCGCAGCAACCAGCGCCGGCGCGTAGATTTCGAATAGGACATCGCCAGCATCAACTTTCTCGCCGACCGCTTCTACATGAAGTTTTTCGACCCAGCCTTCGGCGCGAACGTGAATGTCTGACCGCGCTTCTTCATTGATCACGATCGCGCCGACAGTATCGATGTCGCGCGCCAACTCCTCGCGCGTGACCGTTTGTGTTTTGACTCCGATATTGTTGACGACGGCGGGATCAATCGTGAGGGCCGGTTCTCCGCCAGCGTTCTCTCCGTCTTCATAAACCGGGATCAGGTCCATCCCCATGGGAGATTTGCCGGGTTCATCGCGGCGATAATTCGGGTCCATGGGCGCGACCCAATAGGCGATTTTGCGTTCGCCGCCGGACGCATGTTCACCGCCCGTTTCATTATCGCTTGAACGCAGGAACAGGAAGGCGCCGGCAGCGCCGACAATAATCAGTAAAATGAATATAATACGCAAATTAGTCATTGTTCGTCTCCTGCGAGATAGGAAAGCCGCGCCCACGCCTTGGCGCGCTCGATGCGCAATTCGAGACGTTTGAGTTCTGCATCGAGTTCAGCGAGCTGGCTGCGGATGAGTTCAGGGAAGTCGGCGAGGCCGCCGCCATAGGCGGAAATGGATGCGTCAGCGGTCTCATTGGCACGCTTGATGACGGCATCGTCATAAAGGCTGACGCGCCGCTCTAATTGCGTCCAGTCGGCGTAAGCGCGAATAAGATCGCGCCTCAAATCGAGCAATGTCGCTGCGCGATCAAGTTCTGCGGCAGACTTGTCCTTGCGCGCTGCCGACAACGCGCGGTCCTGGCGCTTGCCAGTGAAAAGCGGAATTGTCAGACTGACGCCGACGCTGGCGAAGTCGGACCGGTCGGCGCCCCTCGCGCCGTAACCGCCCTCGATCGCCCATGCAGGCTTGTACGCCTGCTTCGCCAGTTCAATGTCGGTTTCTTCGACATCGATCATGGCGTCGCTCACGCGCACGACCGGATGACGCGCGAGCCGCTGTTCTATCTCTTCAACAGATCCGGGTGATGAAAGCGGCGGCAATTGATCCGGGGCCGGGCGCGAGGCGTTTGCGCCGATAAACCTCGACAGTTCGGCTTCGGCGAGGGCTTGGCGCTGCTGCAACTCCGCCAGCCTGTCATCAAGCAGCGACAGTTCCAGTTCAGCACGCAACACATCCTGACTTGTCAGCTTGCCTTGCGCATAGGAAGCGGCGAGCGCATCGATCAACTCACTGACGGCTGACCGGCTTTTTTCAACGACCGTTTGCGCGTTCGCCGCGTAATATTTATCAAACCATGCGAGCCGCACGGCGAGTTCGACATTGCGTACCGTCGTCTCCCGTCGCATGCGCTCGATCTCGGCTTCGCCCTCGCGCTTATATCGATTGAGCCGCAAAGTGCTCCCCCGCGGAATTTCCTGACGCAGGCCGACTTGCGCTTGCGTCATCGGCTCCTGGCCGAATGCGAATGTGTCGGTCGGAAAATTTGCAAGCGCGGTCCGCAAAGTCGGATCAGGCAGTTGCGAATCTGAAACCGCGCGATCTTCCTGCGCGGCGGCGCGCGCCTCGAACCGGGCGTATGCCGGGTCCTCCGCCGTGACCGCGATCTCCACGGCCTCATTTAATTCCAGCGGCTGATCGGCGGCGTATGTAACGCCCGACGCCAGCCCCGCGACGGCCGCAGCCATCGCGCCAATAATCTTATGCATGATAAATCTCGAATTCCGAGCACGTTCAACAAACGCCGCACGAATACGCACAGCGCGATGAAAAAGCCCGCTTTAAGAAGCGGATGTGCTCAGATTCGAGGAGGTGGCGGATCGACATGCGATGGCGTCGCCAGCCCTGGCTCGGCCGGCGGGATCGCATACTGAACTAACTTAAAGGCCAGACCGTTATCCGCCGTTGGTTCGGGGCCTGAATAAAAGCCTGGGCAGATGAGCGCGCAAGCTGCAGCGCATCCGGCGTCATGACTTTGCGACTTTTCGCCTTTCATGTTGTCACAATCGTCAGCGCCCATGGCGCCCATCGACATCTGCGGACCGGCACCGGCATCCGCCATTTCCATCATCCCCGCCTCTTCGCCCATGGAGGCGCAGGACGCCAGCGCCACGGCTGGCGAAACCGCCATGGAGAAAATCAAGGTTATGAAAACAAAGATACGCATTAAGCCAAATATCCGCCTCGAACGGCTTCGATGTCAATCAACGATACAGTGAACGGGTTTCCTAAATGTTCTTTTAACTTCCGCCAAAGGCAACTCCGTTGGAGGCTAACGCTTCGTCCTTTCGAACAAATCCACCAGTTCCGAAAACTTCTCCCTCTGCGCTTTGGCGCTGCCGGCAGTAATCGCCTCCTCTACGCAATGGTGCGCATGGTTTTTGAGGATTTCACTTTCTGCCTGTGATAGAGCGGATTTGATCGCCTGCACCTGATGCAAAATATCGATGCAGTACCGATCCTCCTCGATCATGCGGGCGACGCCGCGGACCTGGCCTTCGATACGGCTGAGGCGTTTGATAATCGCTGAATTGTCCGACACGAGATTTCCTGACATTGACATATACCCTACAAGGGTATAGATAAGCAGCTTGAAGAGGATGGTCAAGGCGTGTTTGCAGGCTCGTTAAAAACAGTTGTCTTTGCACTGTTTGCGCTCATTTTAAGCGTGGGCCACAGTGTTTGTGCGGAAGTGTTGGCCTCTTCCGCGTCAGCCTCGACGCCGGTCCATGAATCGCACGCATTAGATGCCGGCAACGACCATCACGCGAACCATAAAACCGCACAAAAGGTTTCCGGGGAGCATGAGGCTCCCTGTGGAACGGGCGATTCAGACTGCCAGCACTGCAACGCTGCGCAATTTTATAAAACCGCGTCCGTCGCCGAACTTGCCAGCCCGCTTCCTGCGTCGGCTGCGTTTTTTGTCATCCTTCATGATGACGCACTTGCATCAATCAGCCGCGTCGGCGCCGTCTCATTTCAGGTTGCCTTGCGTAGGCGCGGCCCGCCCGGCGAAACGCCAGTTTCTTTGAAAACTAAACTTCTGAACTAGGTTGGTCCTGACGCGCACTCATTCGCGAGTGCGCCGATCGCGTGCGGCATAAAGATATTTGTGCCGCGCGTACAGCGACGTCAGTTCACACATTTTCCCCACTGACGTCTGACGTCGCCCCGAGGCAATCGCCCACCAAACGCGGACCCGAAATTCGCGCCAAATAAGCAATCAATAAGGACAAGCCCGATGAAAAATATGCTGACAGTTTCAACTTTCGCCATCCTCGCTCTCCTCGCTGCGCCCGTACATGCTGCGCCGGATCAATCAGACATGGACCCAAGCGCCAAAATAGCTGGCGAGGCCATGGATCATGGCGACCATTGCGGCATGCCGACCGGCGAAGGCGTGATCAACGCGCTTGATGTGAAGAAGTCGAAAATCGATCTCACCCATGAACCGATTGAATCGATCGGTTGGCCGGAGATGAAAATGCAGTTCTCCATTTTGAAACCGGTCGATCTCTCCGCCTTCGAGGTCGGAGAGCGCGTTCACTTCATGCTGAAGGCCGAAAAAGACAAGTCCTACTCTATTGCAATGATGTGTTCGCTCGATGCCGACGAAGGAACTCATGAGGCGTGCATGGCGAAAATGCACGATGTCGCCATGAAATCGGCGGCCGATGCGGGCGTCGCCTGCCCCACGGGCGAGATGGACGGCATGAAGGGCATGGACCATGGCGACATGGACATGTCCGGCGACGCCGCGAAATCCGACCACAAAGGCCACCACTAACAATAATGGCGGCGCGCCCTGGCGTGCCGCGCCGTCGCGGCCGCGGCCAGGTAAATTCTGATTGGAGACTTAGAATGTATTCGCGAAGACGATTTATGCAGGCAGGTGCGGCGGGCGGCGTCATAGCCTATGCAACCGGTTTGCTGCCCGCCTGGGCGAAAAGCGCAAGCGCCGGCAATACGGGCATTTTTGAGCTTGCCGGTAATTCGTTCGACTTAACTGTCGGACATAGCGCCGTTGAAATCGGCAAGCGCCGCGGCCACGCGATCACGGTCAACGGCACGGTTCCCGGGCCCCTCCTGCGTTTTCGCGAGGGCGAGAAGCTGACGCTCCGGGTCCGGAACATGCTGGACGAAGACACATCGATCCACTGGCACGGGCTGCTGGTGCCGTTTTATATGGACGGCGTTCCCGGCGTCTCCTTCCCCGGCATCAAGCCGGGCGCAACTTTCACCTACGAATATTCGGTCCCGCAATACGGCACATACTGGTACCACTCCCATTCGGGCCTGCAGGAACAGGCGGGCCATTACGGACCGATCATCATCGATCCCGCCGGCGCCGATCCGGTCACATCAGACCGCGAATATGTGCTGGTGCTGTCGGACTGGTCTTTCGACCATCCGCACAAGGTGTTCGCCAGAGTCAAAAAGGATATGGAGGTCTACAATTTCCAGCAGCGGACAATTGGCGACTTTGTCAGCGACGTTGGAAAGAACGGGCTCGGCGCAACGCTCGAAGACCGCGCGATGTGGGGCCAGATGCGCATGTCCCCGACCGACATCTCGGACGTCACAGCCGCCGCCTACACCTATCTGATCAACGGCCATTCGACCGCCGACAACTGGACGGGCCTGTTCAACACCGGCGAACGGGTGCGTCTACGAATCATTAACGCGTCGGCGATGACGATTTTCAATTTCCGGATTCCCGGCTTGCCAATGACCGTCGTCGCCGCCGACGGCCTCAATGTGCAGCCGGTCGAAACGGATGAATTCCAGATCGGCGTTGCCGAAACCTACGACGTCATCGTCGCGCCGAAACGCGCGCGGGCCTTTCCGATCGTCGCGGAATCGATCGACCGGTCGGGTCAGGTCGTGGCCACTTTCGCGCCCGAACCCGACATGCGCGCGACGGCGCCGCTGCTGCGCGAACGGCCGACCCTGACCCACAAGGACATGGGAATGGCCGCGATGGCCGGCATGAATCATGGCGGCATGGATCACGGCGGCATGACGGGCGGGATGGATCATGGCGCCATGTCCGGCGGTGCGATGCAGGAACACAATCACATGACCGGCGCCGGCGTCGACAATGTCGCCATGGCGCCGTCCAACCGCCTCGATGAACCCGGCCTCGGTCTCGAAGATGTGCCGCATCGCGCGCTACGCTACTCGCAACTTCGAAGCCTTGATCCGAATCCGGACACGCGCGCGCCGGAACGGGAAATGGAAATCCATCTCACCGGTAATATGGAACGCTATATGTGGTCGTTCGACGGCGTGAAGTTTTCCGCCGTTGAAAAACCAATCATCTTTCATGAAGGCGAACGCCTCCGCGTCACACTCGTCAACGATACAATGATGACGCACCCGATCCATCTGCATGGCATGTTTTTCGATCTTGTTGTCGACGAAAGCGATCACAAGCCGCGCAAGCATACAGTGAACGTCAAGCCGGGCGACAAACTGTCATTCGATGTCTCGGCGGAACATGTCGGGGACTGGGCGTTCCATTGCCACCTGTTATTCCACATGCATGCCGGCATGATGCAGGTCGTGTCGCTATTGCCACGCGACGGCGCCGCGCCAATCGCGCGTGACGAGATGAAAATGGACCACACGGCGATGGGCCACGAAGGCATGGATCACGGCTCCATGAAGATGTCCGAAGAGCCCATGAAACCCGGAGAGGTTTCATCTCCCGACCACTCGAAAATGAATCATGGGAGCGAGCACTGATGGCGAAGGCAACATATTTCTCGGCCGCCGGCGGCGCCTGTTTAATTCTTGCGTTGGCGACTTCGCCTGCAAAGGCCGAGGATCCGAACCCGCCCTGGTCGCAGGCCGACAGCTATTATGATCCGTCAGCAATGGCGCAAGCGCGACGCGCCGTCCAGAAAGAGCATGGCGGCAATACCATGTATTACGTGCTCGCCGACCGGCTGGAATACCAGAGCAATGACGGCGATCCGTTGCTGCTGTTTGACGGCCAGGGCTGGTGGGGCGGCGACATGAACAAGCTGACCCTCAAGTCCGAGCTCGAATATGATTTCAACGCCAGCCGCTTTCATGAAGCCGAACTTCAGGCGCTGTGGACGCGGCCGATCGCCCGCTACTTCGATGTGCAGGCGGGCGTGCGCCATGACTTCGTCGCGGGCGCTGACCGCACCTTCGGGGTTCTCGGCGTGCAGGGCCTTGCGCCCTACTGGTTCGAGATTGACGCCGCCCTGTTTGTCAGCGGCGAAGGCGACGTCTCGGCGCGCATCGAGGCTGAATATGAACTCATGCTCACGCAGCGGCTGATCCTGCAGCCGCGTACGGAATTGAATTTCGCCATTCAGTCGGTTGAGGAGGCCGGCGTTGGCAGCGGCTTATCCACAGCCGAAGTCGGGGCGCGCCTCCGCTACGAAATCAAGCGGCAGTTTGCGCCCTATGTAGGCGTCTCGTGGACACGCTCGGTCGGGGAAACCGCTGACTTTGCACGCGCTGACGGCGAAGACCCCGGCGGCGTTTCATTCGTCGCCGGATTGCGGCTTTGGTTCTAGGGAGGAACACCAATGGAAAACATGATTGAACCGAACATTCATCCGATCCTTGTTCACTTTGCTTATGCGCTGTCGATAACAGCTTTTGTCTCGTACACGTTGGCGTCATTGGCGCCGTCGGGGAAATGGCGTGAAACGCTCCGTCCGGCTGCGGACTGGATGCTCGCATTTGGCGCCCTTTCAATCGTCGCGACGATTGCGGCGGGATTTCAGGCTTACTACTCGGTTGCACACGACGGACCGTCGCATGCGGCAATGACAGTTCATCGCAATTGGGGAGTCCCTTCGGGCGCCGCGATCTTGTTATTGGCGCTCTGGCGCTGGCGGGCGCGCACGAAAGCGGCCTCACCGATATTCGTTGCGCTCCTCGCCGTCGCAGCTCTCTCCTTGTCGGTCACGGCATGGTGGGGTGGAAAGATCGTCTATGGCTACGGTCTCGGCGTGAAAAGCATGCCCACCGTCACCGGCGAAGGCCATGACCACGAACATGCGCCGGGCCAGGAACATGGCGACACAGCAAAAACTTCTGAGTCTGACGATCACGACAATAGCGACGGCCATCATGACAGTGACACAGAAGACGGCGCCGAAAATGCGGAGCACGACAATAGCGATGGCCATCATGATGACGATGCTGGAACTTCCACGCCGACGCGCGCCGTCGAGGCTGGCTCTCCGGAAGCTGTCGTCAACGCCTATGGCGCCGCGTTAAGAGCCAAAGATGAAGCCACTCTGCACGCGCTATTGGCGCCTGATGTCATCATCGCCGAGGGCGGCGGCGCGGAACGCTCCGTAGAGGAATATGCCGGCCATCACATGCCCGCCGACATGGCGTTTACCGCGGCGGTCGAGTTTTCACTGAAGAAGCGTGACGTGATCGAAAACGCCGATCTCGCAACGGTCATTTCCGAGTCGCAGGTTCACGGAACATACAACGGTGAAAATGTGCATTCGCGTATGATGGAGACAATGGTCTTGCGCCGCGATAACGATCGCTGGCGCATTGTACACATCCATTGGTCGTCGGCGCCGATCACGGGCGAACATGAACACTGATGTCCGATGAGCACCGTAAAAGCGATTACAAGAAAGGCAGCCTGACGCTTTTCGGCACGGTCGCCATGGGAACCGGCGTCATGATCGGCGCCGGCATTTTCGCCCTGACCGGTCAGGTGGCGGAGTATGCCGGTCCTTGGTTCCCGGCGGCGTTCCTGCTCGCCGCCATCATCAGCGCCTTTAGCGCCTACACTTACATCAAGATGTCGAACAAATATCCGTCGGCCGGCGGCATCGCGATGATTTTGCACAAGGCCTATGGGCAGTCGGCTGTTACCGGGGCGTGCGCCCTGTTGATGGCGTTTTCAATGGTTATCAACGAAAGCCTGGTTGCCCGCACGTTCGGAACCTACACGCTGCAGCTTTTCGACGTTGAAAATAGCACAACGCTGGTTCCGGTCCTCGCTGTCGGGCTCATTGTCTTTGCATTTCTGATCAATCTGGCCGGCAATAAATACATTGGAGCGGTTTCGAAAATCACGGCCGTTCTCAAGGTCGGCGGCATTTTGGCCTTCGCCGGCGCCGGACTTTGGGCGTCCGGATTTTCGTTCGAAGCGGCGAGCGCTTCCCAGAATTCTGACTCTTCTTTCACCGGGTTTCTGGCCGGCGTAGCGTTGGCGATCCTCGCTTACAAGGGCTTCACGACGATAACAAACAGCGGCGATGAAGTCAAAAACCCGAACCGCAATGTCGGGCGCGCAATCATGATCTCGCTGGGAACTTGTCTCGCTGTTTACATGGCGGTTGCGTTCGCCGTTGGGTCGTCGTTGACAATTGATGAACTGGTCGCCGCAAAAGACTATTCTCTCGCCGAAGCAACGCGCCCGGCGCTCGGGCAATTTGGCGTCGCGTTTACAGTGGCGATTGCGATCATTGCAACAGCGTCCGGGTTGCTAGCCAGCGTGTTCGCCGTGTCGCGCATGCTCGCCATGCTGACGGAAATGAATCTCATTCCCCACAGCCATTTCGGCATGCCGGGGCGCATTCAGAAACACACGCTTGTCTACACCGTCGTGCTCGCGACGTTTCTTGCTGTATTTTTCGATCTGAGCCGTATCGCCTCGCTCGGTGCGATATTTTATCTTGTCATGGACATCGCTATTCACTGGGGCGTCTTCCGACATCTTCGTCATGACGTCGATGCAAAGGCGTGGATTCTTCTATCGGCGATTGCGCTGGATGCGGTCGCGCTGGGGGCGTTTCTGGCGATCAAATCGGCCGCCGATCTACCGATCGTCATAATCGGAATTGCTGGTATCGCGTTCATTTTCGCTTTTGAGCTCTTCTACCTTCGCGGTCTGAGGGGCGAAGACGGCGTCAGGGCGTCGCATCATCAACACGACGCTTGACTATACCCAATAGGGGTATTATGTATAAGCGCATCAGCAGCTGGGGCGCCTTGTGCGACCGGCTGGAATTCGACAGCGCCAACTCAATGCTGACGCTGCCTGCGATGAAACGGAGGCAAATCATGCGTATCGTTCCTGTCGGACATGCTCTGTCCATCTTCTTTGTAATCACATTCGCCATTTGCATCGGCTGGGGTCTAGTGACGCCGCCCGCCATGCATATGCATGAAGCGTGGGAAATGATGATGCCGGGCTTTCACTGGCTTTCATTTCCAGCTTTTCTGATCGGACTCGTCTGGGCCTATGTCTATGGCTGGTACACGGCGATCGTATTCGTTCCCCTCTATAACTTGTTCAACAAGCGCGGAGCCGCTGAATAATTATGGATACACATATTCACTGTCACGCCACTCCGGGCGCCGCGGACGCCGCGCCCGGAAAATATGACAATGTCCCTGCCGGTTACACCGGAACGGTCTGGACCTGCCCCATGCACAGCCAAGTGCGCGAAACCAGCAACACCGGTTGTCCAATCTGCGGCATGGCGCTGGAACCAGAGACCGTTTCCTTGAGCGCCGAAGAAGACACGTCGGAACTCGATTCCATGACGCGGCGATTCTGGGTCGGCGCCGTCTTGAGCATCCCCCTTTTCATCTACGCTATGGGCGATCTCATTCCCGGCCAACCGTTTGAAGGCCTGCTTCCCGGCGCCTGGCCGCAATGGATCCAGTTCGCCATGGCGACGCCCGTCGTCCTCTGGGGCGGCTGGCCATTCTTCGTGCGCGGCGTTCAGTCGGTTCGCACCATGAATCTGAACATGTTTACGCTGATCGCCCTAGGCGTCGGCGTCGCTTATGTTTTCAGCGTCGTCGCAACAGTCGCGCCTGGTATTTTCCCGGACGCTTTCCGCGGCATGCACGGGCAAGTCGCTGTTTATTTTGAAGCGGCCGCCGTCATCACAACGCTCGTGTTGCTCGGCCAGGTGCTCGAATTGCGCGCCCGCAGCCAGACGTCCGGCGCCATTCGCGCATTGCTTGAACTTGCGCCGCCAACGGCGCATCGCATCAACGACGACGGCTCGGAAGAAGAAGTTTCGATCGACCATTTACGCGAAAGAGATCGTCTACGCGTCCGGCCGGGTGAGAGGGTTCCGGTCGATGGAGAAATCATCGAAGGAAAAAGTTCGGTCGATGAATCCATGGTGACCGGCGAACCAATCCCGGTCGAAAAGAATGCCGGCGACAAGGTCACGGGCGGCACGGTCAACGGAACCGGCGGCTTTATCATGAAGGCGACCCGCGTCGGCGAAGACACGATGTTGTCGCAGATCGTCAAAATGGTGTCGGAAGCGCAGCGCAGCCGCGCGCCCATTCAACGCCTTGCGGATACGGTGTCGGGCTGGTTCGTTCCTGCAGTCGTCGTGATCGCCATCATCACCTTCGTTGTTTGGAGCATATATGGTCCAGAGCCGGCCATGGCGTTTGCCACCGTCAACGCCGTCGCGGTGCTGATCATCGCCTGCCCCTGCGCGCTGGGTCTGGCGACGCCGATGTCCATCATGGTCGGAACCGGCAAGGGCGCGCAGAACGGCATTCTTATCAAGAACGCCGAAGCTCTGGAAACCCTGGAAAAGGTCGATACGATTGTCGTCGACAAGACTGGCACCCTGACAGAGGGCCGCCCGAAACTTGTATTGGTCGAGCCGCAATCTCCATTCACAGAAGACGAACTCCTATCCTTAGCAGCTTCCGTGGAAAGAGGCAGCGAACATCCTTTGGCGGCGGCCATCGTCGAAGGCGCTGAAGAGCGCGGCACCCAAATAAATTCGGTGTCGGAATTCTCTTCGGTCACCGGCGAAGGCGTCGAGGCGATGGTCGACGGCCGCAAGGTGGCGCTTGGCAACGCCAAGATGATGAAACGCGTCGGCGCCCATGACGATGGAATTGCGGCTACCGCAGAAAAGCATCGACGCGAGGGACAGACAGTCATGTTCGTCGCAGTCGATGGGAGGCCAGTCGGCCTCATCGGCGTTGCCGATCCGATTAAGGAGACAACGCCGGACGCCATAAAGGCGCTGCATGACGCCGGCGTCAAAGTCGTGATGCTCACCGGCGACAGCCGCGCCACCGCAGAAGCCGTCGGCGTCAAGATCGGAATCGACGAGATTCACGCCGACGTTTCGCCGGAAGACAAAAACCGCATCGTCCGCGAATTGCAGGAAACCGGCGCAAAAGTCGCCATGGCCGGCGACGGCATCAACGACGCCCCCGCGCTCGCCCAGGCCGATGTCGGCATTGCAATGGGTACGGGCACGGACGTCGCCATGGAAAGCGCTGGAGTGACACTCGTTAAAGGCGATTTGCGAGGCGTTGCGCGGGCGCGCAAATTAAGTCAGGCGACGATGCGCAACATCCGGCAGAATCTCTTTTTCGCATTCATCTACAACGCCCTCGGCGTGCCAGTCGCGGCGGGCGTCCTTTACCCGGTTTTCGGATTGCTCCTGAGCCCGATGATCGCCGCGGCGGCGATGAGTTTTTCCTCCGTGTCCGTCATCGGCAATGCGCTCCGGCTTCGAGGCGCTAAACTGTGAGCGGCGCCGCAACACCCGGCGGCGGCAACGCCCAGCATACGCCGCCGCTGGGCCATCGTGCTCTGACACCTCTTTACGATTTTGCGATTGCATCGTTAACCGCGGAGAAAGCATGGAGAAAAGCGCTCGTTGCAGCCATGTCACCGCAGCCGGACGACCGCATCCTCGATATCGGTTCAGGCACCGGCAGTCTCGCGCTCGCAATTCATCAAACATGTCCGAGGGCTCGCTATGTTGGAATTGATCCGGACGAAGACGCCGTCAAACGCGCTATCAACAAAACCGTTAAACTGAACGGAGACATCCAGTTTCGCTGCGGGTATTTTTCAGCCGAGGAGGATTATTTCGCCGACCCGCCAACCATCATTGTGAGCAGCCTCGTCTTGCATCAGGTTCCGCTCGCAGAAAAGAAGCGAATCCTATCTGAAGCGAAGAGAGCTCTACCGCCGGACGGCGCCTTGCTCATTGCAGACTATGGCTTACAGAGCGGTCTTATGCGGTTTCTCTTTCGGATTACCGTTCAGGCGCTAGATGGCGTGCAAAACACCCAAGCAAACGCTGACGGCGCTATTCCAAAGCTATTGGGTGACGCCGGCTTTTTCCCGGTCCAAGAGATAGAAAAACTCGACACGGTGACGGGGTCGATATCCATCCTTCGCGCGCATCCACAGCGATGACCCGCGTTCCGTTCCAAAACCAGTTATCAGTCATTGCCGCGGATAGCCGAAGTGAACGCATCCTCATGACCTTCCGACGCGAACAAACCGGAAAAATAGTCCCCAGTATATGGCCGCAAAGTTTGGTACCCCGGCGGTACCCTGCAACAAAACCTGGAATTCCAGGAATTTTTGAGATTTACTAAGGCGTTCATTTTCTTAAAGAAAATGGCGCGAGTGACGGGACTTGAACCCGCGACCTCCGGCGTGACAGGAAATTAAACCGAAATGCACCGACTCGATAAAAAGGAATGACTTCTCACAGAGCCGCTCAAGCAATCTATCCTTTCGAACCTTGGGGAAATTTGGTTTGGATGAATTCGGCCAAGGAGGTGGAATAAGATAGGCAGACAACTAAAGTAATTGATTTATCTGTATTTTTCAGTCCTTTTAACGTCCTATTTCCTGTAAAAGCGCTCGAAAATCTGCTTTCGGAGCCTGACATAAAGTTCGATATGCATTCACGAAGGGGAGCCACTATTTTTTCGGAACATATTCAACGGATTAACACGCAAAAAACCGCGACCCCAATTTTTGTTTCGAACTATTGGCGTGAGCAGGTAATCGTAACAGTCGGCCCGGCGGCAGCCGTCCGCGAGTCGCTACGCTGAACGTCTCGAAACACGCCAATATGAAGGAGCTGCGGTTTGACGCCGATGACCGCGTATGGCGGGCGGCGTTCGCCCTCGCCCCGAAACGCGAGGCCATCTTTTTCGTGGCGGCGGACAAGTCCGGCAGAGGCGAAAAGAAGTTTTACAAACGGCTGATCAAAAACCGCGGACGAAAGATTTTATCAGCATCTGGATGTGTTGAAAGAAAACAAGGAGGGTTGATCCGACGGCCCGCACATTAAGATGATGAAATCTCTGCCGATGCCGCGCCGGGCGAAAGTCGAGGCGCACGCCGCGGAACTCATCGCGGAGTTTCCCGACCGCCGCCGGTCCTACTGCAAATGCTGGAACCGCTGAATAAGCGCTCGACGCCAACGCAGCGCAAGAGAGCGAAAATCAAGCGGGCGTAATCAATGCCCATCAAAAAGAATCGATGGCAGGACGGGTGAGGCTGAAAACAGTGCGTTCATCGACCCTTATATTCTGCTATCGGATGGATAATTGACCAGTTTCGCGCGGAGACCCGCCTTCTAGCAATATTCAACTTCCTGCCAGCTCCCGAAACCATCCGCCCGGCCGATCTAGCTCCCGCCATTTGGCAGCTCCCTCCAGATCGGCCTTCCATTGGAGACAATCTCATGGTTACATAAACGGTGGCTGCGCCATCGGGGTTTCGTCAAGGGGGCGTCCCCGCTCATCCATTACAAATTAAGGTTGGTACGCGAGAAGTTTAGCCTCAAGTTCTGCGACGCGCGCCCTAAGGGGAGCTGACATGACCTCAACCTCGTTACGCGTGAAGCGTTCGGTAATATGCTGCGGGCAATTCCAGTCAAAGCCTTCGACCTTAATTAAAAACCCGCGTTCAACTCGGGCCCGGTAATCCGGCATTTCCAGCCGAGACAAGATCGCCTGGTCATCGGGGCCGACGATTTTCGCCCGTCCGAATAGTTTCAGCCGCGTCTTGTTCGGATAGTCCATAAAAAATAGTGACACGCGGTCATCGGTCATTAGATTCCCGACACTGATGTATTGCCTGTTGCCGCGGAAATCGGCGAAGCCAAGCGTCGCTTCATCGATGACGCGAACAAAACCGGTCGGCCCGCCGCGATGCTGAATATAGGGCCATCCCTCCTCACTGACCGTGGCCATGTACATCGAATTGCGGGCGGCAATGAATCCAGCTTCCGCCTCGCTCAGGCGATGGTTCCTGGACTCCGTACTTTCCTCCATGCGGGCGTATGAATTCCGGCTGCCCATTTCCTCTTGAATTTTCTTCACGGTCGGCGTGAACGCGATTTCTGCAAAGTGGTGCGGCATAAATCCTCCTGCGGGCCGCAGCCCGAATATTACAGTCCGAGAGCGGACAGTCCGGGGTGATCCGCCGAACGCGGCCCCTGAGGCCATCGAAATTTCCGTTCGTTCTCCTGGATCGGTTGATCGTTGATGCTCGCAAAACGCAACCGCATCAGACCGCGATCATCGAACTCCCAATTTTCGTTGCCGTGGCTCCGGAACCAGTTTCCGGCGTAATCGCGCCACTCATAAGCGAATCGAACGGCAATGCGGTTTCCGTCAAACGCCCAAAGTTCCTTGATGAGCCGATACTCAAGCTCCCGCGCCCATTTGCGGGTCAGAAATGCGACAATCTCGGCCCGGCCAATCGGAAACTCGGCGCGATTGCGCCAACGACTTTCCTCCGTATACGCCAGCGACACTTTTTCCGGGTCGCGCGTGTTCCAGGCATCCTCAGCCATCCGGACTTTTTGTACGGCGGTCTCACGCGTGAATGGCGGAAGCGGCGGGCGTGCTCCGGGGGCTTGCATAGTGGGTTCCATCATTGTCTCCGCCGAGTTGAGGAAGGAAGGCGCGGCGGCCGCCGCGCCTCATCGCCTATGTCGATATCAGGCGGCTTTGTTAAGATCGACCTTCGGAAAATCAATCTCAACCTCGGTCGCTTTGCCTAATAGGTTTGTGAAGATGTTCATCGCCACATGGGTGATGATCTCAATGATTTCGCCGTCCGAATGCCCGGCTGCTCGCACGGCGTCGAACTCGGCCTTGCTCACCTGGCCGGTATGTTCGACAAGAGCGCGCGCAAAAATCAACGCCGCTTCGGCCTTCGCATCGGAAGACCGACCCGCGCGGTTCGCCAGAATTTCATTATTGTCGAGACCGGCTTTGCGGCCGATGGCGGTATGCGCCGATACGCAATACTGGCAGGCATTCTGTTCGGCGACAGTCAACGCAATTCGTTCGCGCGTCTTCGGGTCCAGGAGACCTGCGCCTGTGATCGCATGAAGGCCGAGGAACGCGTTTAGCGCCGCCGGTGAGTTGGCCAGCGCACGGATGAAGTTCGGGGCCATGCCGAGACTGGACTGGACAGCGTCCAGAAGCTGTTTGGTTTCACCGGTGGCGGTTTGGGGGTCGATGATGGCGACACGGGCCATAAGGTAATTCCTTTTCTTGTTGGCGAGAGCGACGCTCCATGGCGCCGCTGGTCGTCTATGTGGGTCAATGTCGACCTTGCAAGAATACTCAAAATATGAAATTGATTATTCCCTTAAAAGGAATAATCAATGGACCGGCTCCGTGAGTTGGAGGTCTTTATTGCGGTCGCGGAAGCCGGGAGCTTCGCCAAAGCCGGAAAGCGGCTGCGCCTTTCGCCCCCGGCTGTCACCCGCGCCGTCTCCGCACTCGAAGAGCGCCTCGGCACTCACGTTTTCAACCGCACCACCCGCAGCCTGGCCATCACCGATGTTGGCCAGCGCTTCCTGGAAAGCGCCCGCCATATTCTGGCGGAACTGGAAACGGCCGAAAAAGATGCGGTCGGTGAAACCGCCAAGCCTCAAGGACATTTGACCATCACCACTTCCGTTAGTTTTGGCCGATTAACGATGGCGCCGGTTGTTTGCGGATTCCTCGGTCAGAACCCGCGCGTCACGGCATCGGTGCTTCTCCTCGACCGCATCGTCAATCTCATTGAAGAGGGCGTGGACGTAGCAGTGCGCATCGGGCCATTGCCGGATTCAAGCCTGGTCGCGAAACGGATTGGAGAGGTGCGCCGGGTTCTCGTCGCCAGCCCAGCCTACCTGGAGCGGTGCGGAACGCCTAAGGCACCGGCAGACCTGAAAAATCACCCGGTGGTCGCATTCACCGGCCTCATGCCGAACCGTGAATGGCGCTTTCAGAATGGACAAAAAACCGGTGTTGTGAATTTGAGCCCGCCGATGGAGATCAATGATTCCAGCGCTGCAATTGAGGCCGCGGAAAAGGGGCACGGCGTCACGATCGCGCTGTCTTACATGGTGTCCGAAAAAATCAAAAAAGGGACGCTCCTGCCTATTCTCGAAACGTTTGCGCTGCCGCCGCAACCCGTTCATCTGGTTTACCCTCAGGCTCGCCTTGTTGCGTCAAAAGTGCGCGCTTTCATCGATTTCGCAGGCCCACGCCTCAAGACAGCACTCGATCAACTTGACTGAGCAAGCCTTCTGCACGGGTCAAAAACGAAACAATAAGCTCAGCCGCACGAAATTGTTTCACGGTTAACGACCGGCGCTCCAATCCCGGAAAATTGATGTCCGAATAGTAAACGTGAACTGCCCCCGTCCCGGTGTCTGATAGGTTGAATGTGGGGAGGTCGGCGTTTTCGGCTTCTTTTTCGCGCCCAATCTGTAACCATTTCCATCCCGCGCGCGAAGAAAGAAAAGAGATCGCAATTGGCGGCAAGCGAAGCACAGCTTAAAGACCTGATGGGGCGCAGTTTCGGCGGCGACCGCCGCGCCCATGAGGAATTGTTGCGCCTGCTGGCGCCTATGCTGCGGTCTTATTTCGGGCGGCGCGTTCGCGTCGCCACAGAGGAAGTGGACGACCTTGTGCAGGAAGCGTTGATCGCCATCCATACGCGCCGCGCGACATACGATCTCTCGCGCCCGCTTTTGCCATGGGTCTACGCCATCGCAAAATATAAGCTGATTGATTATTTCCGGCGAACAGGCGCTGCGCCGTTAAGGCAAGAACTTCACGAGACTGACGCCATCGTGGAGTTCGAAGGAGCTTGCGCAGCACGCATGGACATTTCGGCGATGCTGAAGAGTCTCCCGGAAAAGCAACGGCTTGCGATTGAGGCGACGAGAATCAAAGGCGATACGATAAGCGACGTCGCGGCGGTCCATGGCTGGAGCGAAAGCGATATAAAGGTCTCCGTGCATCGCGGCTTGAAAACACTTGCCGCCAGATTCGGCGGAGCCAAGCCATGAACACGGAGGACCTGATAAAAGAACTTTCCAGAGACGCATCTGCGGTTTCACCGCGGGCGCTGGAAAAACGCATGGCATTAGGCGGCGCCAGTGGCATTCTTGCCAGCGCAGCAATCGTCATTTTATGGCTTGGTTTTCGTCCCGACCTTGAGACAGCGGCGATATCGAGCGCTTTTCTGATAAAAATGACCTACACGGCAGCCTTGGCTGTTTGCGCAGTTGCCGCAAGCGTTCATTTGATGCGACCGGACGCCAGACCGGCGGTCTGGTTTGCCCTTCCCGTCATTCCTTTTGCTCTGCTCGGCCTGCTTGCCATGGCCGAACTTGCCGGCGCCCCGCGCGAAGACTGGGCGTCGATAGCGTTGGGGCAAAGCGTTGCAGCCTGCATTGTCCGCATTTCGATTATTTCAGTTCCCGTCTTTTTAGGGCTTCTCCTTGCGGCGCGACGTCTTGCCCCAACGCACCTTCGCGCGGCCGGAACTGCGATCGGCTTTGCATCCGGTTCTCTCGCCGCAGGGCTTTACGCGCTGCACTGTATTGAATCGTCCGCCAGTTTCATTTTCCTCTGGTACTCGCTGGCGATTGCTCTTGCGGCGGCGATCGGCGCAATTGTCGCCCCGCTCTTCCTGCGCTGGTAAAATTTTTTCCAGAATTTGTAACCATCGAAGGTCTCCACGCGAAGTACTGAATGCAGCCTTAGGCGCATGAACCAAAAATTGGAGAACCTGAATGAAAAATCTGAAATCGAAATCCGCATTAGCAACGGTAGTGTCGATTGCGGCGGCATCGGCAATGGCCTCCGCGCCTGCGAGCGCTGCGGACATGGAAAAGTGCTACGGCGTAGCTTTGGCCGGTGAAAACGATTGTGCGGCGGGACCGGGCACGTCCTGTGAAGGCACATCGACGGTGGACTATCAGGGCAATGCCTGGTCGCTCGTTCCGGCCGGCACTTGCGAGTCGATCGAACTTCCGGGCGGCCGCTCAGGAAGCCTGGATGAACTCGATCGCGATCAGGCGTAACGACCATTCCTTAGCGCCGATCGGTCTGGCCCCTGCACTCTCCCCCAGATGCAGGGGCCGGTTTCATTGAATGCCACCGGCCTGATCGGAAAATTTCAATCCGGCTGGTCCATTTGTGCAGAAATTCATCCGCTATGACACATTTTCGTCTCAGCCCCCTGCTACTCGGCACGCTAGTTATTCTAGCCGGTGCAATTGGATTGGGATTACATCCGGCAGCCGCAATCCCGGCGGAAGCCGATATCATTCTCATCACCGCTCAAAAGCGCCAGCAAAGTCTCGACGATGTTCCGTTATCTGTCGATGTCATTAGCGGCGACAGACTCGATGCAATCAGCAGCGCCGGCGAGAATATTCTATTTCTGGCGGCGAGGTCACCGAGCCTTTACGCCGAATCCTCCTCAGGCCGCACTTTCCCGCGATTTTATATTCGCGGACTGGGCAATACGGATTTTGACCTGAACGCCAACCAGCCGGTCAGTCTCGTTTATGACGAAATCATTCTTGAAAACTCCATCCTCAAGGGGTTTCCGGTATTCGATCTTGACCGCATCGAGATTCTGCGCGGGCCTCAAGGAACGCTGTTCGGACGAAATACGCCGGCGGGCATTATAAAATTTGAATCCGCTAAACCCACAGAAGAATTCGAAGGCTACGGGCGCATTTCTTACGGCCGATTCGACACCATAGACGCTGAAGGCGCAATCGGCGGACCCGTCGCGGGCGACGCGCTGCTAGGCCGTCTTTCGCTTCTTGTTCAGCGCCGTGACGATTTTGTCGACAACACGTTTGAGTTTGGCGGCGAGGACGGGTTTGAAGAGTTTTTCGAATTCGCCGGGCGCGCTCAATTGCTATATCAACCAAACGACGATTTTTCCGCGCTGCTGAACATTCACGGGCGTAGGCTTGACGGCGGATCGCGATTATTCCGAGCCAATGTGATCAGACCGGGCGTTGGAGGTCTGGTCGAAGGTTTTCGACGGGACCGCACGGCGCAGGACGCGACGCAAATTCTTGAAGTTTATAATGCGGGCGCGAGCCTGAAGCTGGATTTCGATCTCGGCTGGGGCGCCCTCACCTCCGTAACAGGTTACGAACAGGTCGGGGTTACGGCGCGCGGCGATGTCGATGGCGGCTTCGGCGCGTCATTTGCACCGCCATCGGGCCCAGGGTTTATTCCTTTTTCCGCCGAAAGCGCCGACAACATCACGGGGCATGATCAAATTACGCAGGAAATCCGGCTGAACTTTGATCCCGCGCAACGATTGCACGTCACCGCGGGAGGGTTCTTCTTCTATGAAACTCTCGAACTCGAAAACTTGAGTTTCGATACGCTTGCCGATGGCGCGTTGAACGGACGCGCCATTCAGAATCAAGAGACCTACAGCTGGGCGTTGTTCGGTTCTGCGGAATGGGCGGCGAGCGACCGGCTGACGTTTCAGGGCGGCTTGCGGCTTTCAGGCGAAGACAAGGAGTTCGTTGCAGAACGATTGATCGGTCCCTTCGGCGCGGGCCCGCTGGCGCCGGTCAGGCGCGATCTTGATGATACCGTGCTCTCCGGCGACGCCAGCATGACCTATGCCATCGCGCAGAACACGAATTTATATGCGCGATACGCCCGCGGTTTCCGGGCGCCAAATGTGCAGGGACGAATTGTCTTCGGCGATGCGGTTACCGTCGCCGGCACGGAAACGACCGACTCGGTTGAGGCTGGCGTCAAAAGCAGCTTCTGGTCGGGTCGCGGGCGTCTTAGTCTATCCGGCTTCTGGTTCGAAACCGGCAACCAGCAACTCACCGCCGTCGGCGGCGCCGGTAATTTCAATCAGCTTTTGAATGCCGACCGTGTCACCGGCTACGGCTTTGAAGCCGAAGCCGTGCTGGAACCGTTCGAGCGCCTGACATTGACCGCAGGCATGAGCCTCAATGAAACAGAAATTGACGATCCCGACCTTGAAGTCGGCATCTGCGGCGCGCCATGCGCCGTTCTTGATCCTATCAATCCGGCGACGGGCAATGCGCTGATCGATGGTAATTCCCTGCCGCAAGCGCCGCGCTGGATTGCGAACGCCACCTTGCGATATGGCGTGCCGGTCTTTAGCGACGCCGGCGAATTATTCGTTTTTACCGACTGGGCGTATCGTAGCCGGATAAATTTCTTCCTGTACGAAAGTATCGAGTTCCAGGACCGCGATCTTCTCGAAGGCGGCGTGCGCGTAGGATACGCACATAGGGACGGACAATACGAAATCGCGGCGTTTGGACGAAACATTACAAATGATGTGTCGATCGAAGGCGCAATCGATTTCAATAATTTTGCCGCGTTCGTCAACGAGCCGCCCGTCTGGGGCATCGAAGTCGTGAAGCGGTTTTAGCGTTTCACGCGAATATGAGGGCAGGATGCCGCCAAAACGAACAATCGCAGCAAGGCCAAAACTGGTTCATATCGATATATGTCGCCGAGCCTGCCTCGTCGCGCTCGTGGTCGGCACGGTCCTAAATCTCATCAATCAGGGAGATTTTATATTCACCGGGGGCGGCGTTGACGCGACAAAGCTCATCCTGACTTATCTGGTTCCATTTTTTGTCAGCGCGCATGGCGGATTCTCAGGCAGAAAGTTAGCGCAACTTGAAACTCAGAAAACATCGAAAGAGCTGGCATGACAATGGCGCCCTTCAAACTGACTCCCCATGCTGTCGGCGTAGGCCTCAAGGCGCCGCATTATAAAGAAGCTTTGGAGGAGCCGCACGAAATCGACTTTTTTGAAGTCCATGCAGAAAACTTCATGGGCGAAGGCGGCCCGCCGCATCGATGGCTGTCCGGGTTTCACTCGCAGTTCCCGCTTTCCGTCCACGGGGTATGCCTGTCGATCGGCGGGCGCGATGCGCTGGACGAGGACCATCTCGATCGTCTTGCGTCGCTTGTCGAACGGTATCGGCCGGCGCTGGTTTCCGAGCATCTCGCCTGGAGCAGCGACGGCGGCTTTTTCTATAATGACCTGTTGCCGCCGCCGTTGACCGCAACGTCGCTGGCCCGCACATGCGCTCATGTGGATCAGGTTCAAGAGCGCCTTGGACGCCAAATCCTGATTGAAAATCCATCTCAATATCTGAAGCTCACCGAAAACGATATTCCTGAGCCAGCGTTCCTGAACGAACTCTCACACAGAACCGGCTGCAGCCTTTTGCTCGACATCAATAATGTCTTCGTCAGCGCTTCGAATCTCGGCTTCAACGCCGAAGATTATCTTGACGCCGTCAATACAGACGCCGTCGCCCAAATTCATCTGGCGGGACATGCGATCGACCACTTTGAGGGCGCGACCATCCGCGTCGATAATCACGGGGCTCATGTGTGCAAGGATGTAATGACGCTCTATGAGCGGTTTGTTCGCCATGCAGGGCCCCGACCGACGCTTGTTGAATGGGACACGAATGTTCCCCCCTTCGAAACGCTGAAAATGGAAGCCGACGCCGCAAAATCGGCCATGATGAAGGCCTGCGCCGCGGGAGGCGAATATGACGCCGCATGACGCCGAGGCGGACGCGCGCATCTATGACGGCCTTGGCCAGGCGATACGATCTGCCGCCCCGGCAAACCTGCCTCATGACGGCAAGGCCGGCGACGCGCGCGTCGCCGCAGGCATCACAGTTTACCGAAATAATGTGCGGGCGGCGTATTTACGTGTGTTGCATGACACGTTTCCCGTTATTCACCGTCTCGTCGGCGAAGAATTCTTCCGTTATCTCGCCCATGAGTATTTCCATACGCATCCACCGTCGAGCCCGCGGGTCGCGCACTATGGCGACGGCCTTCCCGACTTTCTTCATTCGTTTGAACCGGCGGCCGGCCTTCCCTATCTGCCAGATGTCGCGCGCCTTGAGCTCGCCTGGCTCGGCTCCTATCACGCCGCCGAGGCTGATTGCATGGAGTCTGAGCGTTTCTTTGCGTTGCTGGGGGAAGATCCCGACACTAACGCTTTTCAACTGCATCCGTCAGTTCGGCTCGTGAAATCGCCGTTTCCAATTCACACAATCTGGCTTCATAACAAAAGCGGCAGCGCTGAAAAACTTCGTCTTCCAGAGTCAGGCGAATACGTCGTCATCAAGCGGCCGGCCCATCGCGTATTCACCGAAACAACATCAGAGCCTGTCTGGTCGGCGCTCACAGCACTGCAGCACTGCAAAACACTCAGTGCGGCAATAACAACAGCCATCGAAACCAGCAGCGATAACGCCGCCGCAGACATTATTCGCAAAATCGCAACAATGAACGTCATCACGGCGGTTCCTCATACCGATTGATTCTTGAAAGGAGAGAGTCATGAGCATTACCGGATTATATTCCTCATTCGCCGCGCTTTGTGGAAAAATCCCCTACACGGTAGTCGCCCTCGCCTGCCGGGTCGCCGCCGCCGTTCCCTTCTGGCGCTCCGGTCAGTCCAAGCTGGAAGGTGCGGATCTTTTTGGCGTCAAATACGAGCTCTTTTCGCTCAAGGCGTCAAAGGTCTATCTCTTCGCAACTGAATTCGGTTTTGGCGACGCGCTTGCGCCAGTAGCCGCGCAACTGGCCGCGCTTGGCGAGAATTTGCTGCCGCCGCTGCTGGTCTTCGGGCTGCTAACCCGCTTCAGCGCGCTCGGTCTTTTAATCATGACCGCCGTCATTCAGTTTTATGTATTCCCGGAGGAACTGCTAAACCCGAACGGCAACTGGGCCATGCACCTGCAGTGGGCGGCCCCTTTAATGGTTGTTCTCCAGCGAGGTCCGGGCGCCATATCGCTCGATACGCTGTTTGGAAATCCTCCAGGCCGGAAATTACTCAAATAGGGTCTAATCGTGACAGTGAACATGGTCGTTTCCTTTTTCGGCGCTTTCGTTCTCGGCTTCGCCGCACATCGGGCGAGCCTGTGCACGGTGAAAGCCGTCGCCGAGGCAATAACCGTCCGAAGATTCTACATGCTCGTTTCCTTCGTTAAGACGACAATCTGGATTGTGGCGTTGTCCGTTCTGGCCATGGCGGTTTTCGGCGTATCGACGCCGGTCGCTCACTGGCCGCTGACATTCTGGTCGATTGGGGGCGGTCTATTATTCGGCGTCGGCGCCGCAGTAAATGGCGGCTGCGCTTTTTCAACTCTTGCCCGGCTGGGAGACGGGGATATCAATCTCTCCGCAACAGTCCTTGGCTGGCTTGCCGGCGCTTGGATGGAAAGGACCCTTTTCCCGCTTCACATTCAGGCGCCGCAGCGGCATGATCTTCATGGTCTGATCGGCGGCCCGTTGACGGCGCTTGCAATTACGGCGGCCTGCGGGTGGTTTTTGTGGCAGGCGATCGTCATTATGCGGCCCTTTCCAATGCGCACACCGCTGTCACGGGCGATAATGGCGCCGAATTACAAGCTCTCGGTCTCTGCAGCGCTGATAGCGGCGGCGAATTTGTTGCTGTACGAGAATCTCGGGTCATGGTCATTCACGTCGATCATTCTCTCCACGACAGCCCCGTTGAAATTTCCGGCCGTGACGTCACTCCCGCTTCACTGGCTGGTGCTAGCGTTCGTTCTTGCCGGCATGGCCATATCGTCAAAGCTTCGAAACTCATTTTCCTATACGAAGCTCCGGGCAAGCCGTCTGGCCGCGCACGGCGCTGCAGGACTGGTTATGGGCTTTGGCGCCGCCATGATCCCCGGCGGCAATGACAGTCTCATTCTTTACGGGATCGGGTTCCTGTCTCCGCACGCCATTCCCGCTTTCGTGTCTATCCTCGCTGGAGTAGCATTGACATTTGCCGTCGTAAAAATGTTTGGCGGCGCGCCGCCGGCCGTCTATTGCTCCGGCGACATCTGCATGTCGCCTTCAACAGAAAGGGCGTCGGGGAACGCGGCGGCGGCAGTCAATGCCGTGACTGCTTCGCGCGACAGAATCGGGACACCTGAACAGGCCGGCGCGGCGTGTCGCCGTAACAGCAAGAGACGCAGCAACCCCCCGCCTTTGGCTTCAGGAGCGCACGGCGTTTTTTGCAAGCATAAAAGTATTCGCACACGTCTTCGAGCATGGTCGCTACTGCGGCGTCTCCGTGTGACAGGCAAATGAATGCGGAGTTCAGTATGACATCTGCTTACTTACATAATGTTGGCGCAACACCATGCGAGAAAGCGATGCCTTTTCATTCTCCACTACGGAAGAACGGTGTAGCAGGCTTGGTCCACAGCAACATCGACAGGCCCGTCATAACTGGCGCGGATTGCGTCACGTCCCGCGTCAATATCGTCGAGCGCCCGTTTCATGTTGTGCGACAGAACGAGGCGCCCGGCTTTCAACGCCGCCGCCATTTCGCCAATGGAAGATGGCGCGCGATGCAGCCCGCGCGGCTGCCCCTTCCCGTCGCGGATCGCATGATGAGCAATCAGCAGGGCGGGTTGCGTGTTTTCCAGCATCTGTTCGAAATACGAGCTGAAACGACTCTGATCGCCCGCGAAAACCGCAGCAGCGCCGTCCACGGTGACCACATAACCAAGCGCCGGGACGTCGCCATGATTGACCGGGATCGCATCCGCCGTGAGCGGCCCCGCATTAATCACAGCCGTCGTTTCTTCCCGGCTGACGTCAATCTCGCTGGCGGTCAGCGCCGGCAACCCGCCGGCGCCGGCAAGATAACCGCCAAGATACCGGTAGGCGCCTGTCTCTGGATTGAATGTGGCCTGAAGAAATGCGCCCAGTCCTGGGAAATACTCATTGCCGGTCGGGCCGATAACCGGCAATTCAGCCGTTCTTCCTTCAAAGGAGCCGCTCTTCAAGATCGCGGGCAGATCGCTCACATGATCCGCATGGAGATGAGTGAGCAGTATGCCTTCAAGGTCGGAGAGGCTTGCGCCCGCCTCGGCGAAACGCAGGAATGTTCCCCCGCCTGCATCGACCAGCAGTTTCGCCTTGCCGTCGATCCAGACAAGATAGCCGGAGCTCGCGCGGTTATCGTCCGCCAGCGGGCCGCCGGAACCGAGGACTTCAACAGCGAAACGGCCGGGGCATGCCGCCGAAGCCGCTGTCAAGGTGAAGCCGGCCGCTATCGCAATGGCCGCCCAGCGTCGTCCGCAAATTCGCATTTTTCATCTCCTGTTTTGCCGATTTCAAATAGCGTCCGACGGAAAGCCTATGTCGCTCATGCGTAAGTTCAAAATCACTATTCAACAAAGGACGGTTCGAAATGCCTAAACTTCTCAACCATCTTCCCGCCATATTGCTTGCGGCTTTTCTCGCCATGATGGGCGCACAGAAATTCGGGGCGGAGAATATCATCTTTGCGACAATCGCCGACCGCTCCGGCATTGACCTTTTCGAGCCTGTTATTCGCATGCTGACAGGCGCCGCCGAACTTGCCGCCGCCTTGCTCCTTCTCATTCCCCGGACACGCCTTCTCGGCGCGCTCGGCGCTGTCGCCATCATCGGCGGAGCGATCCTGTTCCACCTTTCGCCCTGGCTCGGAATCAATGTCGCCATGGCGCCCGGCGAAGAGCCTGGCCCCATGCTTTTCATGATGGCGACCGGTTCATTTCTTCTCGCCATATTTACTTTGATCCTCGCTCGAACATTGGGCAGGCAAGCACCGCCTTCTGACCTATAAAGGACCCCGACAATGGCTTTGTTCCCCTCACTTCCGGAAACGCCGCATCTTGCCGATGTCTACAGGCGGTTCCCCGAGCATGTGAAACCGCTTCTGGTCTATCATGACTTGCTGCTGCGCGGCGAAAGTCCGCTGACCATCGGCGAACGCGAGTTAATCGCCGCCTATGTCTCCGGGCTTAACGCCTGCCAGTTCTGCTACGGCGCACACAAGCTTCACGCCGAGCTTTTCGGCTTCGACCCGGCCCTGACCGAACAGATGGTCGCCGACCTCGATACGGCGCCAGTAAACGAAAAGCTGAAACCACTATTGCGTTATGCCGGCAAACTGAAAACCCTGCCGCCGCGGCTGACCGAGGCGGACGCGAAAGCGGTCTATGACGCCGGCTGGTCGGAACGCGCGCTGTTCGACGCCGTTCAGGTGGCCGCGCTGTTCAATTACATGAATCGGATCATCGAGGGAACCGGCGTTGCCTACGACTACGATGCGCATCCGTTTACTGAAGACGAGAAAAACGAGCGGCGCGAACGTACTTACGCCGATTTCGGAAAGGCGCTCGGTATCGATTGAACAAATGATTGCCGACACTCACTGCGGTTCCGGCGGCCGTGTGCGACGGCGTGTTCGCAACCAGGCGAAAATGCAGGAACCGGCGATTACCAGGACCATTACTATAAAAACGAGAAGAATATCGCTGACGATGCTGTGAGGCATTACTTCATCCTTATTTCTATGGAGCCTAATTATCATAGTACGGATCAACACCACGGTCGCATCAAGTCAGTTCACGGTTAAGCCAGCCTCACACTACAAAGTGAAATCATGTGAATTGCGCTAAACATTATCATCGACGACATACTTTGTTAAAAGGATTACCAAAAGAAACGATGCGAACGATATTTTCCAGCCTTGTCGCTCTATTAACAGGGCTTTTTGCAAGCGCAGCAATCGCGCAGATTGATCGCGCTGAAGTCTGGCGAGACGAGTGGCCGAAAACAGATTTTACTCGCTTCGTCGCGCCCTTGTCCGAAATCGAATCCAATCTCGCGCGCGATTCCATTCCATCGATCGACGATCCGCAGTTTCTTGCCGTCAGCGATGTAATGATCGAACAGAGCGGAGAAACGGTTTTTCCGAAGCAACGGGGCGAATATCGCAGAGCGATGTCAAATGATACGTTCTCGCTTTCACCGCAGGACCCCGTGATCAGTTTTGAGATCAATGGCGACGCGCGCGCATACCCGCTGCGCATCATGATGTTCCATGAAATCGTCAATGACCGTGTCGGCGGCGAGCCGGTCGCCGTCACTTATTGCCCTTTATGCAACACCGCGATTGTTTTGAAGCGAACGCTTGACGGCGAACCTGTTGAGTTCGGAACCACTGGCAAGCTCCGTCACTCTGATCTCGTCATGTATGACCGAAAGACGCATACTTGGTGGCAACAGTTCACCGGACGCGCAATCGTCGGTGAACGTGCGGGCGAGCGGCTTGATCGTCTCGCGGCAAGATTGGAATCATACGAACAATTCGCCCGCCGTTTTCCCCGCGGAAAAGTACTGGCGCCGCCGAAGGACTCGAATGCACCCTATGGCAGGAATCCATATTTTCAATATGACAGCGCGCGCCGCCCCTTTCTCTATCGCGGCGGCGCACCCGAAGGCATTGCGCCGCTCGCCAGGGTCGTCGCTATTAATGGTACGGCCTATGCGCTGGCGCTAGTCCAGGACAAAGGCGTGATCGAGGAAGATGGGTATAAGATTTCGTGGGTCGCCGGGCAGGCGTCAGCGCTTGATGCCCATGACGTCGCTGATGGAAAGGATGTCGGCAATGTCGTCGTGCAGAAAAAACAACCGGACGGGTCGTGGCGCGACGCCCCCTATGACGTGACGTTCGCCTTCGCTTTTCATGCTTTCGAGCCTGAGGGGCGATGGCGGCTTCAGAACGATGGCGCAAACGATCAATCACCCAACTGATTGATCAAGCCGAATTGGAGCGGGGCGAAATATATGAAAAACTCACGTAAACTGGCGCTGATCACCGGCGCCTCCTCCGGCATTGGCGAGGCCTTTGCCCGACTTGCCGTGCAAAACGGTTATGACGTCGCGCTTGTAGCCCGCAGAGAGGAGCGCCTGCGCGCACTCGCCGAACAACTCGCGGGTGTCCAAAGCCATGTCTGGCCGGTTGATCTGTGCAGCGACAATGCCCATGACCATCTCGCTGCCCGGATCTCTGAGACAGGCAGAACGGTTGACATCCTGATCAACAACGCCGGCTACTCCATCCCGCCCGCCTTCGCTAACTCTACCCTTTCCGACCAGCGTCGTTACCTTGAGCTTTCGGTCAACGGGCCCGTCGCCCTTGCCCATTATTGCCTCGGCGGCATGCTTGAAAAGGGATGGGGTCGGATCATCAATGTCAGTTCAATCACCGCCTTCTCTACGGGTGGCAAGGGGCATACGCTTTACCCGGCGAGCAAGAGTTTTATTGTCAAGTTTTCTCAGTCGCTCAATGCTGAAGTCTCGGAAAAAGGCGTCCATGTGACCGCCGTTTGCCCGGGCTTCGTCGATACGGAGTTTCAAAAAGCTAACAACATGGCCGACAAGATGGCTTCAACACCGAAATTCCTGATGCAGTCGGCGCAGGAAGTCGCGGAAGAAGCCTGGCGGCGCAATGAATACGGCGTTGAAGTCGTGGTGCCGGGAATTCTGCCGAAGATTGCGGCGGCCTTGATGAAGCTCATTCCTGAGCAGATCACCACGCCGCTCACACGGCGCGCCGCAGCCAAATATTACATCGGGGATTAAGCAAAGGACCATGAAACAATCAAGCGCCCTGCGGGCGGATAACAACTATGACGTCGTCATCATCGGGTCGGGGGCGGGCGGCGTCACCGTCGCCCAGCGTCTTGCGCCCACAGGAAAATCGATACTTATTCTGGAGCGGGGCGGTCATTTGCCCGTTGGCGTTGAAAACTGGGACGCGAAAGAAGTTTTTCTGAAACGCCGGTACCGGACGACAGAGACCTGGCGGGACCGTCGTGGCCGCCGCTTTCATCCGCTCGTCCATTACTTTGTCGGCGGCAATACGAGTTTCTATGGCTGCGGCCTGTTCCGGTTCCGCAAGTCAGATTTTGATGAAGTGCGCCATGCCGGCGGCGTGTCGCCGGCATGGCCGATTTCCTATGAAGATCTCAAACCATACTACCACGAGGCGGAGCAGATCTGGCGTGTCAGAGGCCTGCGCGGCGCGGATCCCACGGATGATGCGGACGCCCCGCCCTATCCGCTGCCTCCGATCAGACATGATCCGGATATCGAAATCCTCAAGGGCCAGTTAGAAGGAATCGGGTGGAAACCGTTCGAAATGCCGCTCGGTATCGACCGGACAGACGACGCGCCACACCGCGGCCGCTGCGTCCGCTGCACGACATGCGGGGGATTTCCGTGCATGACGCGGGCGAAATCCGATGCGCGTCACATCATTGATCAGATCGATGACCTTCCCAATGTGACGCTTATGACAAATGCGCGCGTCAAGCGTCTCGATACGGACAGGTCGGGACGGTCAGTGACCGATATTGTTGTCGACGGGCCGGACGGGGAACAAAAGGTTCGCGGCGACATCGTCGTCGTCGCTGCTGGGGCGATTAATTCGGCCGCCCTTTTTCTCCGCTCGAAAAACGCCGCTCATCCGGCAGGCCTTGCCAATTCTTCCGATCAGGTCGGCCGGAATTATATGTTTCACAATTCTTCCGCAGTCATTTCTTTCACGCCGAGTCCGGTCGATGCCAGATTTCCGAAGACCTTCGCTATAAATGATTTCTATTATCGCGATCCGGATGGCGGCTATGACTTTCCAATGGGCAACATCCAGCTTCTCGAATACATGAATTCGGATGTTATTCGTGGGCAGATCGGCGAGACAATCCCGACATGGCTTGTGCCAAAAGGGCTTACAGACGCGCTTTCCAAGCGTATCATTGCGTTTCTCGTTATGTCGGAAGATTTGCCTGAGCCCCGAAATCGCGTACGCCTTAATCGCAAGGACGAGATCGTTCTCGATCACCGCTTTAACAATCTGGAAGGCCACAATCGCCTCGTGGCGAAATTCGAAAGGACCATGTTTTCTCTTGGTAGGATTTGTGGCGCCTTCAAACAGAGCCGGGCGCAGCTAGACACCCTGCTGCCGCTATATGGCACGGCTCACCAATGCGGCACGCTCCGTATGGGCGCCAATGCGCGCTCCTCCGTGGTCGATTCAAATTGCAAGGCGCACGATCTCGACAATCTCTATGTTGCGGACACAAGCGTATTTGTATCGAGCGCGGCCGTGAACCCGGCCCTCACCTGCATTGCAACCGCTATGCGCACGGCGGATTATATCGGTGAGCGCTTGTCATAAATTGGCCAGACGGGGCTATACAGGACTCCTCGAAAGAGACAGCTGCGGTGATTGTAATGGATCGAGAATATTCGGTTGCAGAAAAAAGGCGCTTTATGGCTCGCGCTTTGGAACTCGCTGAGCGTGGTTGCGGTGCGGTATCCCCGAATCCTGTAGTTGGATGTGTCATTGTCAGGGACGGCGAAATCATCGGCGAAGGCTGGCATGCGGGCCCTGGCTCCCCCCACGCGGAAACTATGGCTCTTGCGGACGCAGTCGATGCCGCAGGTAGCACGGTTTTTGTTACATTGGAGCCCTGCAATCATATTGGGCGAACGCCGCCTTGCACTGAAGCACTCATCCAAGCCCGGGTTTCATCAGTTATTTATGCGATCAAGGATCCAAACAGGCTCGCTGCAGGCGGCGCACAGCGTCTCGCAAGCGCGAATATTAGAGTCGAGGCAGGCGTTTGCGAACATGAAGCGCTGGAGATGAACCGGTTTTGGTTGCACGCTTTGACTTCATCGCGCCCCTACACGATTTGCAAACTGGCCATGAGTCTGGATGGCCGTATCGCTGCAACATCGGGAGAAAGCCAGTGGATAACCGGTAAACCGTCCCGCGTAGTAAGCCATAAATTACGAAAATCCGTTGATGCTATCATGGTGGGCGCAAACACGGTGAAGCACGATAATCCGAGACTGACGGCGCGACGGGAGGATGGTTCGCCTTTCGAGAATAAATTCCAGCCGCTTAGAGTGGTCGTCGACAGCACAGGATCCGTTTCTCCAGACGCTGTTGTATTTACACCGGCTGGCTGCGGGGCTTTGTTGGCGACAACAGACAAGATCAATAACGTCGCATTACGTGAATTCGAAAAGCGAAAAATCGAAGTAATCCGCTTTCCTGTTTGTGATGATGGTAGGGTGGACCTAGCAGCGCTAACTGAACATCTTCGCGCGATCAACATTCATTCACTGGCGGTGGAAGGCGGCGGCCGGCTTGTCGGCGGCTTTTTTTCTCACAAACTTGCAGATGAATTCTGGGCGTTTATCGCAACTGACATTCTTATCGGCGACTCAGAAGCGAGCGCTATTGTCGGAAACAGGTGCGAAAAGTTAGATGAAGCAATCCGCCTGGCAGCTTCATCTGTCACGCAAATCGGCAAGGACATGCTGATCAAGGCAAAGGTGAGAAGCCGGTGCACCCCGCCGGCGAGCCGGTAGCGTGCGGAGAGATCACATTTTCGTCCAGCCGCTTTGCCCGCACTCATTATCGTCGCAATATCGGTAAATCATTCACGAAAGGATCGCCAATCGCTTTCTTTGAGCATAGCCTGCCGATCACGGCTGCGGCCATCGACTACATCGCCATCGCGCTCATCCTCATCGGCGCCATCAAATTCGCCGTGCGCGCGATTCTGATCGAGGTGCGGCGCCTGACCGGCATCGGGTGCCTTCAACAGATCCGGCGGAACCGTCTCGAACTCGGCGGCTATATTCTCGCCGCCCTCGAATTCATGATTATTTCGGACATTATCCATACGGCCCTGACGCGCAAGCTAGAAGAACTCTACTTTCTGGCGCTGCTGGTCGGAGTGCGGACGGCGATCGGATTTTTCCTGAATTTGGACCTTAAGAAGATTCAACAGGAGGAGAAAATAAACCATGCCTGAACCCGCAAAAACCCAGAGCGCAGACGGCGGCCCACCAGCAGCATATGACGACCTCAACGCTGTCTATATAAACTGCACACTGACGAAATCGCCCAAGCCTTCCCACACCGACACGCTGATGGACGTCTCACGCGAAATTATGTCAAAGCAAGGCGTCAGTGTCGAAAGCGTGCGTTTTGTCGATCACAACATCGCATTCGGCGTTTACCCCGACATGACTGAACATGGCTGGAAGACGGATGAGTGGCCGACCGTGTGGAAGAAGATCGAAAAAGCCGATATTCTGGTGATCGGCACGCCCATATGGCTTGGCCAGTTCTCTTCCGTCTGCTCGCAGCTGATTGAGCGGCTCTACGCCCATTCCGGCCAGACTAACGATCAGGGCCAATATATATTTTACGGCAAGACCGGGGGATGCGTTGTTACTGGCAATGAGGACGGGATAAAGCATGTCGGCATGGGCCTGCTTTATTCATTGCAGCATATCGGTTTCGTAATACCGCCCCAAGCGGACTGCGGCTGGATCGGCGAGGCGGGCCCCGGTCCGAGCTATGGCGATGAACTTGAAGACGGGTCGCGCGCCGGATTCGACAACGAGTTCACCCTGCGCAATACAACTTTTATGACTTGGAACCTGATGCACTTGGCGCGCATGCTCAAAGACGCGGGCGGCGTTCCCGCCTATGGCAATCAACGTTCGAAATGGGAAGCGGGTTGCCGTTTTGATGCGCCTAACCCGGAACATCGATGAGGCGAGGCCCCACCGATGTAACGAGCAGTCAACCACCTAGCGGATCAGAATTGCGTTGTTTGAATGCATCGTCGACCGGCGTTTCGGCAATGTGGTTGACGTAGTTCGAAAGGGTTTTCGCCGCCACGCCGAGAATAACATCGAGCGCGCTTGTCTGGTCGAATCCGGCGGCAGTGAAAGCTTCAAGCGTGTCCGCTTCAGGCCGTCCTCGCGTCGCTGTGACCTCGGCAGTGAACTTGCGCAACGCCTCCAGGCGATCATCCTTGAGCGGGCCGCCTCGCAATACCGTCTCGATAATTTCTGGATCGACCTTTTGCATATTGGCGATCGTCGCGTGGGCCGCCTTGCAGTAACCGCACTCGTTTTCCTTTGCGACTGTCAGGAGAACCACGTTTTTCTCTACGGCGCTAAGTGACGACTTCATAAAGAGGTCGATGAGCGACCGATACCCCTGAAGGGCTTGCGGTGACGCCGCCATAACTCCCAAAAGGTTCGGGATGAAGCCGTAGGCTTCGCTCGCATCTGCAAGGCCCTTTTTTGATTCTGCGGGCGCGTTCTGATCAGAGTAAATCGTAAAATCCATAATGTATCCTCTTAAACCGAAAGTGTGGACCAAATGCTCTCCACCAGCTGAGCCATGGGTCTGGCGGATGAACTGTACAACAGGCTATAATGACGATTCACGCAGATGGGCAGCGTCAACCCGGCATACTCGCACGGTCGTGAATGCAGCCTGCTAGATTGTGACATCGCGATTGCCGAAGTTGATGTTAGAATCAGTGGCGCGGCGCCGCTTCGGGTTCGCGTATAGCCGGAAAATTTATAGTGAAAGCTCTTATTGTTTTTTATTACATATGCGCCGTTTTTATGAACGCTTCGCCGGCGCTGGCCGCGGGCGATCTTGACCGGCTGGCCCAATGGGATGTTGCGAGTACGGATGTCGTCGATCATAGCGTCTACGCCCAGTTTCTCTCCGAGTATGTCGAGGTCGGCGCCGACGGCGTTAACCGGGTACGCTACGATGAACTTTTGCCCGAAGATAGAACACGTCTTGACGGTTACATACAGGCGCTTGCAGCGCGTGATCCTGCTCAGCTGAGCCGCAATGAGGCGTTCGCCTACTGGGTCAATCTCTACAACGCGCTGACGCTCCAGCTAATCCTCGATCACTATCCTGTAAAAAGCATTCGCGAAATAAAGCCCAACGCCTTTGCGATCGGTCCGTGGAAGATGGAGCTCATCACGGTCGCCGGGGTTTCGCTCACACTCGATGATATCGAGCATGGACTTCTGCGGGCGCACTGGCGCGACCCGCGCATCCATTACGCGGTTAACTGCGCCTCTATCAGCTGTCCGAATCTGCTGATTCGCCCGTTCGGTGGACGCGAGGTCGACTCGATGCTCGATCTGGCGGCGCGCGCTTACGTCAATCACCCGCGGGGAGCCAAAGTTATTCCGAACGGCAAGCTGATCCTCTCCTCCATTTATAAATGGTATGCGGAAGACTTCGGCGGCGATGAACAAGCCGTCATCGACCACTTGCTGAAATACGCCGAGCCCGCTCTGGCGGCTGAGATTCGCGCTGCGCAATCTATCGATGGCTATGAATATGACTGGTCGCTCAACGAAGCGCGCTGAAGTACGGATGATCATGAACAAAGCATCAAGCGATAAGGAAGGCATACTATCGACGACGCCCGACGCAATTCGCCCAAACGATTCAAAATCGACGATATGGCGGAAGATTCTGCCCCTTGTGGCGCTTATTCTCGCATTGGCGGTGTTTCTAGCGCTCGATCTGGACCGTTTCATGACAATCGAGGCTTTGCGTCAAAACCGCATGATTCTCTCACAGTGGGTCGCAACCAATTACTATGTGACGCTTGCACTTTTTATCCTCGCCTATGCCGGCGCTACGGCAATCTCGATCCCCGGGGCTTCCATATTGACGATCTTCGGTGGATTTCTGTTCGGTCTCTGGGCGGGAACTTTGGCCGTCATTGTCGCTGCGACCGCCGGCGCCTTTGTTGTCTATCTCGTCGCCAAATCGTCGATTGGATCATCGTTCCGCTCGCGCGCATCAGGGCTTCTTGCGCGAATGAAGGAAGGCTTTCAAGAAAACGAACTCTCATACATGTTTTTGCTTCGTTTGGTCCCGGTTTTTCCTTTTTGGGCGATCAATATCGCGGCCGGCCTTTTTAGGGTGAAACCCAGAACCTTTCTGTTCGCAACATTCTTCGGCATGATTCCTGGTTCATTCGTTTATGTGAGCGTCGGCAACGGAGTGGGCGCGATATTTGACGCAGGCGGCGACGTGACGTTGAGCGGCATGTTCCTGCGCCCGCAAGTCTTGCTGCCTATTCTCGGGCTTTCCGCCCTCGCCGCCGCACCTGTTGCATTCAAATTATTGCGACGTCGCAATTCCCGAAAATCGCCGTTGACGAAGGAAAGATAAACCATGCGCTATTTTCTTGCTGCTGCCGCCATATTGTTTTTGACGCCTGCCGCGAATGCAACAGAGCACCGTCCTTCCTCGCCCGCGACGGCGGAGACTATCAAGCGCCTTATCGACAGTCCGGACCGGCCCGGTGCGCAAAAAGAAAGGGACCTTGACCGTCATCCGCTCGAAACCTTGACCTTTTGCGGCATCGAACCGGGCATGACCGTGGTGGAGATCTGGCCCGGCGGGCAAGGCGCCTGGTATCGCCGGATCATTGAGCCGCTCCTTGAAGATGGCGGCGGACAGTATGTCCCGGTCGAGGGCCGTTCGGCCTTTCCCGAGCGGGTCGATGGGGTTCCCTACGGCGAGGCGGATTTGGTTCTCGTTTTCCGCGCCCATGGCTTTATGATATACGACAGGCCAGCGCAGGAACACGTCGACGCCGTATATTCCATTCTGAAGCCGGGCGGGATTTTCTGCATTGTCGACCACGCAGGCGACGAAGCCGTTCCCCAGGACCCGGCGGGCGAGAACGGATATGTCAATGAAAGCCATTTTTTCATGCTGGCCAAGCGCGCCGGGTTTAATATCCTCGCTGCTTCCGATCATAATCGGAACCCGAAAGATACGAAGGATCACCCGCACGGCGTCTGGTCATTGCCGCCGACATTGCGCGGCTCGCTGCCGCTGACGCCGGCCCGGCGGAATTATCAGGAAATCGGCGAAAGCGATCGTTTCACGCATAAATATTACCGGCCGGAGTGAAGCCGGTTTAACCTGCTCAATTCAGCGCATCGGACCACAGGGAGGCCGACATGAAACAGACCGCAACAAAACTTTCCGTCTCTTTATGCCTGCTCCGCGTTACGGTTGCGTTGGTGATGGCAGTGTGGGCGATTGATAAAATCATGAATCCGGGCCATGCAGGTGCGGTATTTTCCAATTTCTACGGGATCGAGATCGGAAGCGCCGAACTTAAGGCCGTCGGCGCTGTGCAGCTTGTGATCATTCTCGCTTTTGTCACCGGCCTATTCAAAACAATATCCTATGGGCTGGTGCTCTTAATGCACGCGGGGTCTACACTATCGTCATGGCGGCAATATCTTGAGCCATTCGACAATCTCCTGTTTTTCGCGGCCTGGCCGATGCTCGCCGCCTGCGTCGCTCTCTTGTTGCTGCGCAGCGACGATGTCCTTTTGTCGTTCAATCGGCAACACAATTCGAGACTCTTGGGCGGAACTTCCTCTCCATAATACGCTTGTTCGCTATCAGATGCCGGATCAAATGAGTTCACACGTTAAAACTTATGGGTGAGTAAACGAATATAGGTCCACCCGTTCAGACGAGCAGTTATTCCCTGGCCATGGTGATTACCGATTTATAATCTCCGCTCACATTCCTGCCTCTCGCAGTCTCAAAAACGAAGGAAGTTTTATTTTCGCCTAATCGTTGAATTTGAATCGCAGCGCCTACTTCATCTAACTTGACATTCGCGATGTCAATGAACCGTGAAAGGTCCGTCAGCGCCAGGGATGGGCTTTCAATAAATTGCCAAGCGCCTGGAGAAGAAGGTGCTTCCGTCTCAACGAAATATTGATGCCGGCTCTTTTCGGAATTATCCAATAAAAAAATAACCCATTTTTCCAACTCAGGATGCAACGCCATTGCCATAAATTTCTTATTGGAAGCAACGCCGTTTTCGGTAATGACGCCAATCACGCCGCAGCCATTGAGAACTTGCGTGAAACCAGCATGCGCGGTATCGCTGCCCCAAACACCGCTTAGAAAATCAAATCTTCTCGACGCTTCATCCGGACAAAGTCCTAGATTTTCATTTGTAGGAAGTGGCGCAAAACCGTCAGGCCATTGAAATCGATCCAGATCGCGATGAAATTCTGCGATCATACTCGTGTTCCAGCTATCGCCTCCGTCATCGGTTTGCGCACTATCCCATCGAAAATTGTTTTCATTTACATCGGAAAAAGTATACCTGCGCAAATGCTGAACCGGGCTATCCCCGTCACTCGCAGAAAACATTTCGATCCTGCCGAGTCGAGATACTCCCCGCAATTGATCAAGAAACGCGGTATTTGCCTCAGGGCTGTTGGGCCAGTTCTGCGCCATTACCCATTGGGAAGACTCAACGTCAAAATACCGAATGCTGAAGCCCCGCATTCGCGCCTTGTCCGACTCCGGAGTAACAAGCTCAATCACCGCTTTTCCGTCCAATACGGGGAAAACGACATGGCGCGCCCAGACACCCTGCTCTTCGTGAAACAGATGCGCTTGTTGTCGGCGGCGCCATTCTGCTCGCCACTCGCCCAGCCAGAAATCGAATTCACGCGCATGGCCATTGCAAAATGGCTCACTAATCTCAACGCCGAACAAGGACTTCCATGATTGGCTGGTGATCGCGTCCGGCTCTCTTGTAACGCGTGCGCCTGAGAGTGACGTATCGGCGACAAGTCCGATGCATTCGCAGGTGCAATCGTCGATGACGTCTAAGGCTGGATCGATCATCTCCATCGCTCCGCCCCAATAGTGCGCATCGCTCGGGGCTCCGGGCAAAATGACGATTCGCCAGTCAGCGCCGGGCGCCGCGCGCTGAAACGCCTTCAGCGGCCGGGCATCCGGATCACTTGGCGCAATCATGATCGCCTCGATCGCCGGAATTTCGTGAGCGCTCTTGGCATGCTGATGGTCGATGGCGTCATGGGACTCGCAACCAGCCGCTGCCAAAAGCAGCAAACCAATCACGCCTGCGAACTTTAATCTCATAACGGAACCTGTTTCAGATTAGACGACGAAGAGAGTCATTGGACGGTCTTCCCTTGCTCCCCGGCGCACTAACTTATTTGAAAGCCCAATCTCATTCAGCGATCACCTGCGACGCCCGTGCTCCCGCCGCCTTCCTCAAGAATATAGACCCGTCTCGCTTCAAGATTCTTGTGGCATTGCCGGCGCCCGCCTCGCCAGGTCACGCACGCTTCATTGATGCGGGTGGCGGTTCCAAGACCGAAATGAAACTCCGTCTCATTGGCGCTCGCATAGCCCGTTTGCAGCATTCGCGTCCGCGTCTGGCTCGCCGGCTTTCCGTCACGCTCGTAATCGATCTCGACGACCGCCCCGGCGCCCATGCGATTTGACTTTTTGCCGACCAGCTGGAATTTGATCCAGCCGTCCTGCGCTAGATTTTCATAAAGAACGTTTTTCTCGCCTTCGCCGCCCCAGTTCGCCACGAACAAATCCAGATCGCCGTCATTGTCGAAATCGCCGCTCGCGGTCCCCGCCGAAATTTCAAGCGTCTCGACAAGATCGCCGCGGACGACTCTTTCGAATCCGGTTTCCGTCGCCAGGAAAAGATTATTCGCCGCGTCGAACGGCGCATCTGCCGGCGTTAGCCCTTCCGTTCCCTCCGCAACAAAGAGATCAAGGTCGCCGTCATGGTCGAAGTCGCCCCAAGTCGAGCCCTTCGAAGGGCCATGCCCCTTCAAGGACAATGAGAAATCGGTGCGCGGATATAGTTCCGCGTAGTTCAGATTTTCGTAGAGGTAGTTTGCGTCGGAAAGCGCGATGTTCGTCTGAAAGAGGTCGATGTCGCCGTCATAATCGTAATCTGCGGGCGACAGGTTGTAAGTGAGGCTTGGCGTGTTGACGGCATGGCCCTGCGCTTCCGACCGGAGATCCTTCCCCTCGACATTGATATAGAGGCGGTTCGCCGCTTTGCGCTCAACGCCGTCGGCGTGACGCTTTATGAAGTCGCCGACATAGATATCCGGCCAGCCGTCGCCGTTGAAATCCGCCCATGCGCAGGAGCGCGCATCCGTTCCAATGTCGGAGATGCCGATCTTTACCTCTTCGAACCGGCGCCCGCCGACATTGCGAAACAGCAGATCCGGCGCGCCGCCGCGCGTCGCCAGAAACACATCGAGATAGCCGTCATTGTCGAAGTCGTCCCAACATCCCATCGACGTGTTGATCTCGCCATCGGTCAGTTTTGAGCCTGTCACCCGCTCAAACTTTCCGCCGCGATTGCGGAACAGCAGATTCGCGCCCGCCGTTGTAGCAACGAACAAATCGCTCCAACCGTCATTATCAATGTCGATCCAAACCACGCCCTCCGCGTAGCCTGAAAAAGCGGCGATTTCGTCATCGATGACGCGCTCAAATCGCTTGCCGCTGAAATTTCGGTACAAGTGCAGCGGCTGATTACTCGTATTGGAGACGACAAGATCGACATCGCCGTCATTGTCGAAATCCGCCCACGCGACCCCGCGAGACGCTCCAATATCTTCGCCGAAATGGCTTGTTCGACGAAAGAACAAGTCACTGGACGCCGCGTCATCGTTCGATGCGGCGCTTGATTGCTCTACGCCAATCATAGGCGCCGCGAAGGAAAGTATGAACGCCAGCCGCACCACGGATCATCTCTCAAAGTCTGCGCGGAGAGAAACTCCGTCGGCGCTATCGACCAGCTTGAGACCGGCTATGTCAGCGAGCGTGGGCGCTACATCAATTGTTCTTGCGGGCTTTAACGCGCTCCCCGCCCAATTTCCGGCGCCATAGAATATGATCGGCACATGTCGATCATTAAAATAGGGAGAGCCATGAACGGCGGGTGCCGCGTAAAAAACGTGATTCTCTTTGAACTGCACAGATATGCCGTATCTGGCAGGATGATACGCACGTCTGCTTGAAGTCCACAATGGGAAAGGATCGTAACGCCCCTCGTATCGGCTCTTTTTGTAAAGCGTCGCGAATTGATCTTCAGCCGACGCCTTGCTCAATTCGCTCTGCGTCCATGCCTGCCCGACGAAGGGCGCGCCTTCGAGCACGGCTTCCATTCGGGCGATCCGAGAATCAAGCGAGTCGTCACCATCGACGGCCGCACGTTCGACCGCATCAAGGAGCGCTTCAATTTCCGCTTTAGAGACCCGAACCCCCACTCTACTTTGCTTCGACTCCCGCTCGGGCACGTTCATTACCCCGTGGTCGGCGGTAAGCGCAACCACATAGGCGTCCGGTCCGATCGTCTTATCGAGATAGTCGAGCAGGGCGGCGATCGCTGTGTCCAGCAAGCGAAGATTCTCATATTGCTCGGCACTGTGCGGCCCGTATAAATGGCCGATATTGTCGACGCCATTAAAGGCCAGGACAAGCAAATCAACGGAGTCATCGAGTCCTAGCCGCTCTTCGGCAATCGGCGCTTTCGCGAGTTCGGACATCGCCAAGTCGGCGAATGGCGTGTCCTTAAACCAGGAGTACAGCGCGGATTGATCAGAGGCGTCGCGCGCGCCGGAGAATTCATGCGGAAATCTCGCGCTAGGTTCTTCAACCGCACCGGGTGTCGTCTCGTCGTCTGTGGGCGCCGCCTCCGGGGCGCCAAAGACGCTCTTCCACTCCCTGCTTCTTTCGATCCAATCGGGGAGCGTTTCCCGATTGAAGCTTTCTACCCAATCGGGAAGGGACTTGCGGTAGTAAGTGCTCGTCGAAAATTGACCGCTCTCGACGTCGAAATTGAAGACAGAGTGGCCGGTTTTTCCGCCGTAAGGGACTGATACGTGCGAGCCGACCGCGAGGACGACGCTCTTTGCCTCGTCGTCGCTCGCCAGAACCCAATCGGTCAACGACGAAGACATGAGCTTCGTCGGCGAATATCCGTCTTCCCCCGGCGCGCCAATAATGCTGTAGTCGGGATCCGCCGTGAATGATTGATACCACCAACCGTCCCGGGCAGACTCGCCCCAGGACTCATTACCGGTATACCCGTGCCGCGACGGATGGTTTCCGGTCGCGATCGACGCGTGCCCGGCCATGGACAATGTCAACGCGTGATCGACAACTGCATTCCGGTATACGAAACCGGTCTCGAGAAGGCGTTTGAAGCCTCCGTCAAAATCCTGGCTATGCCGTTCGAGCAAGTCCCCCCTGAGTTGATCGACAGTCAGCAGCACAATCAAGCGAGGTTTCGTTGTCGACGAGCCGCGTCCATCGACCACGCTGGGAGAACACGAGCTAGCAGCAATCGCCGCAGCGCATCCGACGGCCGCCATCATTGGCTTTGACAACATCTGTCACTCGCTCTTCGGAGCGTCAAGATTCTTGGAGAGATCAAGGACATGAATCTCGGCGCGGCCGCCAGGAAAATCACGATTAAAAACGATTGAACGACCGTCTGGTGACCAAGCCGGACGAACTTGCTCTACGCCCGCAATCGTTTCCGTAAGCCTTGTGACGGCGCCGGACTTATTGTCCATCAAATAGATGTTGAACTCGAGCGGCGCGGAGCCGTCCCTATTCGACGCAAACGCAATATGAGCGCCGTCAGGCGACCAAACCGGATACCCGTCGAAAGAGGGGTGATTGGTTAAGTTTTTTATATTCTTTCCATCAATGTCCGACATGTAGATTTCAGAATTCAAGCCTGATTCACCCGATCCGCCCTCTGGCAGAACACGCCGCCATAGTAGTTTTTTTCCATCTCGAGAGATTGATGGATATGTGTCCCATTCAAAATAATCAGTTAGGCGCGCAGGTTCGCCGCCATCTGCGTTCATGATATAGATATCGTAGTTATAACCGCCATTGTCCAATTCATGCTCTGTAAGCTTTGCAAAATCTGTCCGTCGCGCTGAGTTAAAAACAATTTTTGACCCGTCTGGCGAATAACGAGGATGATCGTCATGACCGGGAGAATTTGTTAAGTTGCGAACGTTTAATCCGTCCCTGTTCATAGAAAAAACATCCCACGCCGTTCGCGGCGTATCCGTTATGCGCCTCGAGAAGAGAATGCTAGCGCCGTCCGGTGACCAAACCGGCCCTTCATTCTGCTCGATTGAGTGGGTTAGTTGCGTAACTTCGCCGCTAGTAAGATCCATTACAAATATTTGATCTACCGGGCCGGCGCGATTCGACTCAAAGGTGATAGATTTTCCATCGGGGGAAAAGCTCGGGTACTGGTCTGACACAACACCCAACCGCTGAGTTTCCTGCGCAGCGGCATTCGTAATCATGAGCACTGTTAATTGAACTACGAAACACAAAGTTAAAACAGGTCGAAGGCTAATTGCACCAGTCAAGATACGACTCAAAATTCCATTTCTATGCATACTTTGCATACTTTTTTTCTTTCCGTCGATTTTCCCCGACCTATACCGGGAGGGGTTTTCGTCGCAGATCATCAATTCTTTCCAGAATGTTCTGGAAAAAGATTTTCGACACAGCGACCTCGTCTGGATGCAAAAAACCAAGATATTCAGTCATCATCGGCTTTCGGCTTTTTTGCTAATTCGTTTAAGAAAGTCTTGCGTTAATTGCATGGCCGCCGCCGCTGCTGCAGGGTCATAGGTCTTTCCAGCATTATACAGCGGTTGGGCGAAGGCATGATCCTGACCGCCAAAAATGTGGACTTCAGCGTTGACACTCGCCTCATCTGCCGCCTTCATGAAAAGCGCGGCATCGTCAGACGCAGTCACATCACCATAAAGAGGGTCCTTCGATCCATATATCGCAAGGACTGAACCTTTTAGTCGTGCAAGCTGCTCGACATCCTTCGTTATGTCACCGTAAAAAAGTATTACGCCATCGACATCGTCTGAGTTGCCTATAGCCGCTTGCAGGGCGTGAGGGGCTCCGGCGCTAAATCCGATCACGATTACCCGATCCGAAAGCTGTGCCGCACGCTCAATATTTTGGTTGAGAACCGACGCAGCATGCTCCTCTGTAAGCTCTTTCAGCAATGCCCAGGCTTCGGCATGCGTCTTGCCCCCTGAGCGCCCGTCATACAAATCGGAGGCTATAACCGAATAGCCTTCTTTAGCCAATTCGTTTCCGAAAGATCTGTAATACTCGCTATCCCCGAACCAATCGTGCGACAAAATGATTACAGGCTGGTCGCGCTGCGCTGCGAGTTCATAAAGAATTCCTGGCTGGGCGCCCGATACATCCTTAGCGCTCGCGCACCCCACAACAACGAGCCCGATGACGCCAGTGAGAAAAGCAGATTGTACTTTCTTCGACCAGCGAGCACTGGCCCTAGCCAGGAATTGCGAGAATTTTCGACCGCCGGCATTTACCGCATTAAGCTGATTTTTACGGCATACGGTGACATGAGCACAAACCACAACGATTGATCCTATTCATTAGCGCCATCAAGGCGACTATCATGCTTCTTGCTTATCATTGAGGCTGACACGCCACTTAGCAACTCGTGCTATTTTCAATCGCTTCTCCGTGAGGCGCTCTATCTAGCCCGGCTAGACGCAACTCAATATTCGTTGTTCCAAATACTTCATGGTTGCAAAACTCATACGATGCTCCCCCATAGACCCGCCGAGAAATTCTATTCACAATCTATTTTGATCAGCCGACACGCTCCAAATGCAGCCGCACTTTAACGTGCATTATTGTCATTGGCCTGTGCAAACTCGCGGTCAAAAAGCCACGTATACCGAGCTTGAAGAGCAGGTCTTGCTCATTCAACACTTAGGTTCAGTTTCTCATTGGCTATTCCCATATGACTCCGCCGTGAATGCTCCAGGCAAGCATCCTAACTCCTGCTCGTCAGGCCCCGTCCCCAAACATAATCAAAAAGCCCTGAGCGTTTTCTGGCTGATTGTTCACGAACTCATGGTAAGCCCGGCAGGAACAAACAACATGTTGCCCGCAGTAAAGTGAAACTCTTCACCGCCAATTTTCGCCTCCAGTTCGCCCTTCACAAGCAAAAACATTGACGGAAATGGATTCGAAGAATCAGCTTCGCCTTCATTGACGTGTTGCCCAGTTCGAATGTCAAACCATGCGCTTCTAAGGCCCGGCTGATAATAAAAAACACCCAAATTTGCGCCGTGGACTACCCTTGTATTCTGCTCTGCATAAGGAACAACCTCGGGTGTCCCTCTCGTCCAGAAATGAAATATAAACGGAACGATATCTGATGCGAACCAGTCGGGCGCGACGAATCCATCCATCACCTCCATGTCCATTGGCGCATAGTCAGCGTCTACCGCCTTTCCCATCAACGTAAGCGCATTCACTCTTCCAGCATCCAAATCATTGAGAATCTTCCTGTCAGCGATAGTAAAATAAAAGGTAGGTTTGCTTGGCGCGCCGAGTTTAACAGAAATATTCGCCACTTGAGAATTCACCGGCGGCTGAGCCTCCACAATGTAGAAACGCTCATTAATCTTTATACCGAACGTCACGCTTTCTGTAAAAAACGGATCCTCCAAATAGTCATTTGCATATTCCTGCAATATTTCCAGCTCCGTTTTGGGCGACGACGCCATTGCAAAAGCGCCATTGACGACCAACATCGCCCCGAGGATCAAAAGTGTAACTCTCATATGTCTGCCCTCCGCACTAACATTTCTGATTTTTCGGTTTTCCATCTCTCGTATCTTTCTGATTAGCAAAGGCTTGCGTCGGTAACGATTCTGTTATCTGGGACAGACTTGGCCCCCTCATTGTTCATTGTTATCCTGAACCACGGCGTTCTACTTAGCCGATCGTGCGAAAATTGGCGATTCAACCCGAATTAGGCTCGGCCCATCTCGGCGCGGTGGCGGCATAGTCATCGCGCGGTACACTACAGCATCGGGCGATAAATCGGCATCGCCCGATGGTGCAGATTCTTTGGTGGTCACGCCGTTCAAGCGAAAAACCGGATTCCTCTTTTCCCCCGGCGCGCTAGTGAGCAAGGAACCGGTTCGATATGGTGAAAGTACTGAAGGGATTTAAGTCGGGCAAAGTCACCGAGCCAGAGAAACACGTCCACTATAAAAAACTGCATCAGGGCGACTGTGTATTCACGGGAAAAACATCGTATTTTGAGTCGGCGCCGCGGAAGGGCTCTCTTTCGATCCGGCTGACAGACAATAGCCTAGTTGATGGAGAATATCTCTGTACCGTCAACGGTCGTGCGATGCGCCTGAAGAATTCAGAGTGTTTCCTCATCAATTCCGGGGAGACATATTCCGTCAACATCGAGAGCGCGACGCCAATTGACTCCTTCGCAATATACTACTCCGAGAGCACCGTCGATGAGGTTGTCTTTGCAGCCACTAGCGACAACCTTTCGGTTTTAATAGACGGACCCAACGAACATTCGCGCCCGGTGTTTTTCGATGGATACTACCCTCGTAACGGCGCGTTTTCTGAAAAACTCTCCATCATCAAGAGCGCGGTAGAGCAGTCCGAAACGCCGGGAAGACTGTGGCTTGAGGAGATTTTGCGGGACACCCTCTTTGAGCTGATTGATATTCATAAGCGATTTGCGTCCGAAGCAGACCGAATAGCGGCGGCGCGAAGAGCGACACGCATGGAGTTGTTTCGCCGAATTCGCCGGGCATGCAACTTCCTTGATTCAGAGTTTGAGAACGAAATCTCTATCGCTGATGTCGCGCAACAATCTTGCTTGTCCCCTTATCACCTGCAACGATGCTTCAAAGAAATCACCGGACAAAGCATCCAAGGATATGTCCGAAAAAAACGCATGGAAAGAGCAGCAAGATTGCTTTTTGATCACCCCAAACTCTCGATCGAGAACATCGCGACAGCCGTGGGTTTTTCCCATCACTCTTCATTTAGCCGAGCATTTAGTAGGCATTTCGGTCAAAGTCCCGTGCATTCCAGAACCTGTGGTTAGCTCCGGCAAGCAGACAAAAAAAGTTGTCACCCTTGGAGAGCCAATCCAGCTGTAATATTCTTGAAGCGACTGCCGGATAGACTGGGCTTTAAAAATCGGTGACCGGCGCCGGCAGCAAGTATCTTTTTGATCATGGCGGTAGACGGTAGTGAAGTGACGATGCCAGCTATGGTCGATCACTTTTGCTTCCATCAGGTTGTTGGATAATTCCATTTTGAACTCATCGCCTAGCCGGCCGTTGAAAGATTCCTTGTAGCTGTTCTTGTGTTTTACCACTTCAAGGCCCTGCAAACGTGTTCAAATTTAACCAATTTCCTGCAAAATCACCCGAAAATCCGCATTCGGCGCCTGACATAAAGTTCGATACGCATTCACGAAGGGGAGCCACTAATTTCTATCAACAAATTCAACGTATTATCGCGAAAAAATCGCGACCCCATTTTCCATTTCGAACTTGTTATACGCTCCGTTTGGACCAAGGGTATTGGCGGGACTTCGAGTAAGTAATTGAAGGCTTTATAAGTTTACCATTTTGTTGGCTATAAACCTCCTAAAAGCCGATTCTGTAGACTATCGATCTCACCTAACTACCAATCGAAGATCACGCGACATCATCGACTGCCATCGAGGCTGCGTTCGACCGATACGTCAAACATTGATGTCGATTTCTTGAATCCTTTAAACACCTAATGCCGACGAGAAAAAATCCACCCTTTTACTTCTTCGAACCAAAAAGCATCGGACCGTATCGCAAAGCAAACAATATAAAGGCGCCGCTCCAAACGAGCGCCGACAATAACATTGCCTCGATATGAAATCGGCCAAGCATGGTTGGTCCCACGATACGCAGCAACGCGCCCGCAACCACAAGACCATAGATCGCAATTGTCCATGCGTCCGCTGTCAGTTTTCTTCCCGTATGACCGAGCGTTGCGCGCGTCATCACGGCGAGCGTCATCGTTCCCATCGCACCAGCAGTAAGGCCATGAAGCGCAGCGTGGGGAGGAACAACAGCAGGCACAAATGTAGAGGCGCCCATCAGCAGAAACGACACAGGCAGCCACGCATATCCGACATGAAGAATGAGAACGAGCGGTTCGGCGCCGGTTTTCCATCCCCGCCAAAGCGCAAGTCGAACCATGTGCGTAACGCCGGCGACAAGCAAAAGTACGCCGGTTACAGGATTTCCTGCATCAATTGTCCAGCCGATCAGCGCAAGTCCAGCAGAGCCCAGCGCCGCTTTGTCGATCACGCCGAACTGGGCCGGAAGCGGGGATATTTTTTGTTGATTTAACCAGTTGCGCGTAAAACTCGGCACGATGCGCCCGCCGATCAGGGCAACCATCAATGCGATGACACCGATCGCAAAGTGTTCCGAGAATTCATGAACTTCATAATTCAGCGCGCCCGCATGAAACCCGATATTCGACAAGGCAAGCAATGTCACGAGTACGCAGACCGGCACGTTCTTGATATTTTTGCCTGCAATGATCTCGCGCCATATCACAGCGGCGAGAACAACTAAAAACAGACAGTCAATGAATGCCATCGCAACGGGCCCAACCTGCCAGGGAGCCAGCATCGCAATGCGCCCGAAGCCCCACAACGCAAACAGAAACATCAGTCGGCTTCCCAGAACCGGGAGGCGGCCTGTCCAGTTCGGCACGGCGGTCAGCAGAAAGCCGGCGATCACCGCCACGAGATAGCCATAAAGCATCTCGTGAACATGCCATTCCTGCGCCGGCATGCCGCCGATAAGCCCAACGCCGTTTGCATAGGCGTATATCCAAAGCGGCACGGAAAGCGCCGCCCATATGGCGCCGAACAGGAAGAACGGCCGAAATCCGTAACTGAAGAGCGCCGGCCCGTCATAGCCCCGGCGTGCATTGAGCAGATCTCTTGGCGCACTCCTGGAGAATAACGATTTGAAACTACGAAGCACGACGCACCTCAAACTCCTCGAACATGGCGGCTGTCCCAGAAATAAACGCCGCGTCGTCGAGCGCCTCTCCGCCCGGACAACGCTTCCGACCCGGCGTGCGCGCTTCCTGAAGCGCATATCGGCGCACGCCCATTTCTCGCAACATCGACGTGATCATGCAAATTTCGCTCTTACCGATCCGTTCCGGCCATACCGTCGTGCGGACCTCAAAAGGCACGCCTGACTTCACGAGGATTTCCAGCGACCGGCGCGCTTTTGCACCGGCGTCTGCGCCAGTCACTCCATGATAGCCGTCGAAAGGCGCCTTGACGTCAAACCCGACCCAACTGACGAGGGGAAGCGTCGCCTCAAGCATGGCCGGATTGGTTCCCGCGGTATGCAGGCCGAGTTCAAATCCAAGCCGCCGAATCGCCGTCATTGCCGGAATGACCGCGCCTTGCGCCAAAGGCTCGCCGCCGCTGAACACCACGGCGTCAAGAAAACCCTTGCGAATGTCAATTGCGGAAAGAACGTCTTCAAAGGACAACGATCCTGTTGGTCTCGCCGGAATCAAGTCCGGGTTATGGCAATAGCCGCAACGCAAGGGGCAACCCTGGCAAAAGATTACGGCCGCGAGCCTGCCCGGATAATCGACCGTGCTGAATGGCTCGAAGCCACCAATCCGCAAGCCGCATGCGCTTGTCTCACGCCGCGGCGAGCTGGACGCGGCATTCCTCGAAATGAGTGCGTTCTTCATGTTCGCTTCTCTTACCGGGATTGAAGGCGGAAACAGGCCGGTGATAGCCCATGACGCGGGTCCATACCTCGCATGCCTGCGCCTCGCCGCCAGCGGCTTCGCATTTCGGACACAACGCGTGTTCGCCCGAAAGATAGCCGTGAACCGGGCAGATAGAGAATGTCGGCGTCACCGTGACGTAAGGAAGACGAAATCCAGAAAGCGCACGGCGAACCAGCGCCGCGCACGCCTCAGCGCTCGAAATCCGCTCGCTCATATATAGATGCAGCACGGTGCCGCCCGTGTATTTCGTTTGCAGCAGGTCCTGACGGGAAAGAGCCTCGAACGGGTCGTCCGTAAAGCCCACAGGCAGTTGAGACGAATTCGTATAATAAGGCGCGCCCGAGCTTCCCGCCTGCAAAATGTCTGGAAAGCGTTTCAGATCTTCCTTGGCGAAGCGGTAAGTCGTCCCTTCTGCGGGCGTTGCTTCAAGGTTATACATATGCCCCGTTTCTTCCTGAAACTGGAGCATCCTTTCACGAACATGATCGAGAAGGTCTATCGCCATCGCCTCGCCTTCTCGCGTCGTGATGTCATGCGAGCCGCCAGTGAAATTGCGAGCCATTTCGTTGAGGCCGTTGACGCCCAATGTCGAAAAATGATTGCGCAATGTGCCAAGATAGCGCTTGGTATAAGGAAAAAGCCCGCCATCCATCAGCTTCTGTATCTCCCGGCGCTTGATTTCGAGACTGTCGCGGCCCATCGCCAGTAATTCGTCGAGCCGCGCCAGAAGTCCGTCCCGGTCGCCACGATAGAGGTAGCCAAGACGCGCGCAATTGATCGTGACAACGCCTATCGAACCCGTCTGCTCGGCCGAGCCGAAAAGTCCGTTGCCGCGCTTTAACAGTTCGCGCAGGTCAAGCTGCAATCTGCAACACATGGAGCGCACCTGCCCCGGCTCCATGTCGGAATTAATGAAGTTCTGAAAATATGGGAGTCCGTATTTCGCGGTCATGGCGAAAAGCGCTTTCGCGTTTTCGCTCTCCCATGGAAAGTCCTTCGTGATGTTGTAGGTTGGTATGGGAAAAGTGAATACACGTCCCTTTGCATCGCCGGCGCACATCACTTCAATAAATGCGCGGTTGATGAGATCCATCTCCGCCTGAAGGTCGCCGTAGCGGAAATCTGCTTCCTTACCGCCGATGAGCGGAACCTGCTCACGCAAATCCTCGGGGCAGGTCCAATCGAAGGTGAGATTCGTAAACGGCGTCTGCGTTCCCCAGCGCGACGGCACATTGAGGCTGTGAACGAATTCCTGGAGACCTTGCCGCACGTCTTCATAATCAAGTCCGTCAACCCGCACGAACGGCGCCATGTAAGTGTCGAAAGAACTAAACGCCTGTGCGCCCGCCCATTCGTTCTGCAATGCGCCAAGAAAGTTCACCGCCTGCCCTAGCGCGGCTGAGAAATGTCGCGGCGGGCCGGCTTCGGCCTTTTCCGGTATGCCGTTGAGACCTTCATTGAGCAACGTACGGAGCGACCAGCCGGCGCAATACCCTGACAACATATCGAGATCATGGATGTGAATATCAGCTTCCCGATGGGCGCGGCCGATTTCCGGCGGATAGATATGATCGAGCCAATAATTAGCGATGACTTTGCCGGAAACATTGAGGATCAACCCGCCAAGCGAATAGCCCTGATTGGCGTTCGCCTTAATGCGCCAATCGGCCCTGCCTATATATTCTTCAACCGCGTCGGCGACGTTTACCGCCGTTTCAGGCTTCCGCTTGCCATCTGGATTGTCGCGGGAGCCTGACTGGGCTTGGGGCGCATCGAACATTGGGAGACCTCCTCGAATCAACATGCAGTGCCTTGACAGAAAAGATGCACAATATATGCATCTTTGCAAGTCACTCTCTTCGGGCTTGGCGGTTCAACGGCGCTTGCGCTAACGAAACCATCGTCCGGCGAGAAAAACAGCAAACGGAACGAATCATGCGGCTGACCGCTCACACTGACTACGCCTTACGCGTGCTGATTTACGCCGCGGTCGAGCCGGCGTCGCTGTGCACGATCGAACGCATTTCCGGGGCGTATGGAATTTCCCGGAACCACCTCATGAAAGTCGTGCAACGCCTCAGCGATTACGGGTTTATCGAGACCGTTCGCGGCCGCGGCGGCGGACTGAAGCTCGCCATGCCGGCGAGCAAAATCTGCGTTGGAGACGTTGTGCGGAAAATGGAGGATGATCTCGCCCAGGCCGAATGCTTCCGGCAGGATCAAAATTCTTGCGTGATTACATCTGCCTGCGGTCTCAAACATGCCCTTTCTAAAGCGCTGGACGCCTATCTGGACACGCTGGATCAATTCACCCTTGCCGATGTCACGCGAAAGCGAAAAGCATTATCCAGGCTCCTCGACTTTAAAACCGTGGCATAGATGTTAACTGTTCGGGCGCGTGGCGACAAAAACGGCCGCGCCAGCCATAATCGATACTGCCGCCGCTTTTGCCATATCTGGCGCATTTCCGGCTGTAACAATCCATATAGAAGCCGCCATAGCTGCAAGCGCAATAATCTTGGCGCGTAAGGGTATTGCGCCCGTTTCTCTCCAAGCCCTTATTGGCGCGCCCAGGCGGGGGTGATTGACGAGGTAACTTTCAAACCTGGGTGATGAACGCGCAAAACATGCTGCGGCTGCAATTAACAATGGCGTTCCGGGGAGTAAAGGCAAGACCAGCCCTGCAACGCCCAATAGGACAAGCGCCAGCCCGAGGATTAGGAACGCGGTTCTCATAAAAGCCAAACCATAATTCGTATCACGCCGAACTGGAAGATTCGCTCAGAATAATACCCCATGCGCGCCAAGCACTGCAGCGCCAATTGTGACAAGGCTGACGCTCAATAGCACCCAATGAAAGCGCTGAACCAGCGCAATGGCGCCGTCAGGGGAAGTCTTCGCCTCGCGAAGAAACCATGCATGGGGAAAGAGCGGCTCGGCGACGAATAAGACAAACGTGAAGACGGCCCAGACCAACACCATCGCATGCATCCACCAGTAACCGAGATCTAAAAAGCGCTCCCAGGCGCCAAGACGATGGGTCATATAAAAACCTGTGATCCCGGCCAGCGTAACTGAAACCTTCGCCTGCGCGCCAAACCGCGCTTCGACCTTTTCGAAGAGCTTCATGCGTCTCAGCGGCTCCTCCAGCCGCGCCACGGCGGGAAGAATCACCGCTGTAACCATGAAAACACCGCCGATCCAGTGGACGACAGCGAGAACATGCAAAGCTCGGGCGATGGTGACGTCTAACATCCGATAACGGGGCCCCAGGTCAGTTCAAATTGTCAACTTTCTCACTCGCTGGAGAACGATCATGAATCCTCCTACAGACGGCGAGCCTTGAGCATCTCAGCGAGAACGCCAAGCTCATTTCCTCTCAGCCGAACGCGCGCAATCGGCAGCAAGACGCCGTTTTCGAGCGCCAGATGCTGGCGAATATGTTCCGCGAACATCCGCAACCGGCGTTTGTCATTTTCACCGATCTGTTGGCGAGAAGCGCTTTTTACAAGAATCGCCGTCGCCGTTTCCAGACTGGCCTCATCTTCGCGGTGCTCATCTTCCAGCCGTGCGAGAATGCGCTCGACGTTATCTTCCGGCAGGCAGTGCTCACGCAACATCGGGAATAGCGCCAGCTCTTCGTCCCCAATATGACGCGCAAAGTCTGTCTCAAGAAAGGCGATAAGCGCATGAACGCCTTCGCCGTCAAACTCGCCATCGGCAAGCATCGTCAGTATCGACGCGGCCTCCCGCTGACGGTGATGTTCTGCGAAAATAAAGTCCAGCGGACTGTCGATCAGGTCCGCCGGCATCGGCTCAATCGCCCAGGGGTTATCGCCGGTGCGTTTATTATCGCCTCTTCCAAGGAAAGAATGGACGTCAGTGGTGTTTGGAGCCGTCATAACCTAACTCCTGTCGCTAATACTGAAACCGCAAGGAAGCCCAGATGAGGCTGCGATCGGCGAAGGCGCCGGCGCCGTCATAGACCGCGCCTTTCACCTCGGCGGACCAATGCTTCCTGAACTCAACCGCGAGACCGACGTCGAACTCAGCGCCGAAATCCGTATCGCCAAGACCGCTTTCGAACTCATGATAGGTAGCGAACAACCGCATGCTGTCGGTTTTTAACAGGCCGTTCCAGCCAAAGCTGATTGTTCCGTAGAGGTCCTCAAGACCGGCAGCCGGCGTCGTCAAAAAGACATCGGCGAAACCCTGGAATTTATGAAGCGTTGCCAGCGGCGTTGAAAACCCGGTGACGCCGTCACCGCCAAGAGATTCATAACCAAGCTGCGCCATGAACGGCGCGACGGATAGAGAGACTTCCCCGTGAATATAATCTTCCCTGTAATCGATCGGGTTAGCCGCGTAATCTTTTTGCGAGGCATATTCGCCGACAACGCCAATCTTGATCCCGGCCTCTTCATCTAACGCGACCGAGTTCTGATAGCGCAGCCCCCATGTCGCCGAGGAAAGCCCGGGCGCCTCTTCAAGATCGAGCAACAGGCCGTAGCCATTGAAGGTCCCCAGCACGCCGGCGTCATAGGAGACAGAAATGACATGACTGTCGCTGTCGAACTCGCCCGCTGGGTGATCGTCTCCGAACACCCTGTGTACACGGGAGATATAAAGGTAATCCACAGTCATATTGCCGATGAGCGTCGATGAGACCCGGGCGGCATCGAATGTCTGCTGGTTCTGGCGGAAGTCGACGGCCCCGACAAAGCGGTGATTGTTGAGATTGAACCGCTGACGGCCAATGGTGACTGGCGTTTTTTTTAGTCCGGTGAAGGTCACTTGAGCGCGGTTCAGCTCCGTCGCGTCAGGGTCGGCGATCACTGGGAACTGCACACGCCCGTTGGTCGTTGAATTGAAATGGTCGTCCCCTAGTGCAGCGACGTTTTCGAATTCGACCAGAAACTTGAAATTATAGATTTCCGCCGTTTCGAAGCCCAGCCGGGTTCTTATGGTGTTGGCGTAGGCGTCCTCCAAAAACCCGTCCTGGGCCTTGTATTCGAAGCGATAACGGACATCGAGCAGCAGCTTGCCGCCTTCGATTGCCGCAATAATCGGACTTTGCTCCGCTTGGGGCGCCTCGTCTTCGGCAAGAACCGGAGAAGCGACTGAAGCCGACAGCACCAAGCACAAAACCGCTTCACGAACTGACATTGCTCCTGCTCCTCTTATTTGGCCGCCGTTGCGCGAGCGTTTCGCGTTCTGACCAACTGGTATCCGCGCCGGCCGAGATACCAGACTGGCGCTGACAACATGTGAACGAGACGCGTGAAAGGAAAAACGAGGAAGATCGTTAGTCCCAAGAAGAGGTGCGCTTTAAAAATGGGGTGCACATCGGAGACTAATTGAGCCGCTCCGCCGCGGAACGTTAAAATCCGCTGAGCCCATTCCATGAACTTCACCATTTCATGGCCATCAAGATGTTGAAGCGAAACAAAGATCGTCGAGAGGCCTAAAAGAAGCTGCGCGAACAAAATCAGCAGGATCGACGTATCGCCGAAACTGGACGTCGCCCGGATGCGCGCATCGAACAGCCGCCGGTGTATGAGCAGCAACATGCCTATGAGGCACATAAGCCCTGCAAGCCCGCCGGCTACAATCGCCAGCAACTGCTTGGCGCCATGGGAAATCCCGATCGCGTCGAAAACCCAGATCGGCGTCAGGAGTCCGACAAAATGGCCGGCAAAGATTATCAAAATGCCGACATGAAAAAGAATGCTCCCGAGAACGAGCTGCTTGCGGCGCAATAGCTGGCTCGACCCCGACCGCCAGGAATATTGTCCATGGTCGAAGCGCAGGATATTGCCGACGATAAAGACGGCGAGACAGATATAAGGATAAATCCCGAAAACGAACTGATTGAGATAATCCGTCATGGCATCAACTCCTTGCCGTTTTAGCGATAGCGCCTGGCGCCTCGCCGGCGTTCATACGGTCCAGCATCTGACTGACTTTCGGACAGCGGTCCTCTCCCGGTCCGAATGTGACAGGCTCATCCTCCCAGGCGGCGTCCAATGCTTCAAAGTCATTCGGGTCGTCATCTGGAGCCTTGCGGAGATCCAGAAGCTCTTTCTCGGAAGGCGCTTCACCTGCAATGGCTTCAAGAACCCGAAACACCGCCGTGTACGGCGTGTTACGTTTTTCAAGCCGTTCTTTCAGTGCTGCGATGACGCTTAGCGGCTCTCTCAACAACATCTGCGCTTCTTGCGAAGGTCGGGTAGAAAGATATTCAAGAAATAGCGGCAAAAAGTCCGGCAATTCATTCGAGCCGATTTCTAACCCGCCGTGCTCATAAAGCGTTTTAAGATCGACCATCGCTTGTCCGCGATCGCGCGACTCGCCATGAACGTGCTCAAACAAGTGTAGAGAAAGCGACCGTGTGCGATCAAACAGAAAAACATAGCGCTCCTGCAGTTCGTAGAGGTCGAGCGTTTCATATTCATCGACCAGCCGGTCGACCTGCTGCAACGCCCACTTTGGCGCCCGCTTCTCATCGTGAAAAGTTTGCCGGATTTCCACCGCGGCGTTTTTGATGTCCTGAGTGGGGTAGGACAACAGCGCGCTCAAGGCCTTGTAAGTGTTTGACATGCCGTCCTCCTATGCTTTTTCTTTGGCGGCGCTTTTTGCGAACAGGCCTGTCCATTCGATGGCGCGTTTGGGTTCGCCGCAGCCGTCTCCAAAACTGAAGCCGCATTCGCCGCGCAGGTCGTAGGCATCTTCAGCATATTCGCGATGCGATGTTGGAATAACGAAGCGATCTTCGTAATTGGCGATCGCCATCAAACGATACATCTCATCGATCTGCTCCCCGCTCATACCGACCTTGCCGGGGATCGACTCGTCCACCTCGCCTTCATATGATTTTGAACGCATGTATGCGCGCATAGCGATCAGTTTCTCGAGCGCCTTGGCGACCGGTTCTTCATCGCCCGCCGTCAACAGGTTCGCGAGATACTGCATCGGAATGCGCAGGTCGCGCACGTTCGGCATCGCGCCTTTGTCACCGAAAGCGCCAGCCTGAGCCATTGACTGGATCGGCGACAATGGCGGCACATACCAGACCATGGGGAGCGTTCGGTATTCCGGATGCAGCGGGAATGCGATCTTCCATTCCATCGCCATTTTCCAGATCGGCGAATTTTTCGCCGCTTCAAGCCAGGCGTCTGGCACGCCGTCCGCCCGCGCCTGCGCTTGCACCTCAGGATCATAGGGATCGAGGAAGATATCGAGGTGGCTCTGGTAGAGATCCGTTTCTTTCTCGACGCTCGCAGCCTCTTCAATCCGGTCCGCGTCGTACAAGACAACGCCGAGGTAGCGAATGCGGCCGACACATGTTTCTGAACATACGGTCGGTTGCCCGGCTTCAAGCCGCGGATAACAAAGCGTGCATTTTTCTGATTTGCCGGTGTTCCAGTTGTAGTAGATCTTTTTGTAGGGACACCCCGATACACACATACGCCAGCCGCGGCACTTGTTCTGATCGATAAGTACAACGCCGTCTTCTTCACGCTTGTAGATAGCGCCGGAAGGACAAACGGCGACACACGCCGGATTGAGACAGTGCTCACACAGGCGTGGCAGATACATCATGAACGTATTTTCGAATTGGCCGTAGATTTCTTTTTCGACTTTGTCGAAGTTGTAGTCCGCCGAGCGCTTAGAAAATTCGCCGCCGAGTATTTCTTCCCAGTTTGGCCCCTTGTGAATCTTCTCCATCCGTTCGCCCGTAATTAACGAACGAGGGCGCGCCGTTGGCGCGGTCTTCATTTTCGGCGCTTTTTGCAGGTGCTCGTAGTCAAAGGTGAACGGCTCATAGTAGTCATCGATTTCCGGCAAGTCGGGATTAGCGAATATCTTCGACAATACGCCGAGCTTGCCGCCCATTTTGGGCTGGATTTTGCCGTTCTTATTTCGCTCCCAGCCGCCGTTCCAGCGCGCCTGATTCTCCCAGTCATCGGGATAGCCGATGCCCGGTTTGGTTTCGACATTGTTGAACCAGGCGTACTCGACGCCTTCGCGGCTCGTCCAGACGTTCTTGCAAGTGACGGAACATGTGTGGCACCCAATGCATTTATCAAGATTGAGGACCATGGAAATTTGCGCGCGGACTTTCATTCTGCGGCCTCCAGTTTTTCCTGGGCTGGCTCATCCATCCAGTCGATTTTGTTCATTTTCCGGACAATGACGAATTCATCGCGATTTGAACCGACGGTGCCGTAGTAATTGAATCCATATGATTGCTGGGCGTAACCGCCGATCATATGTGTGGGCTTCAAAACCGTGCGCGTGACGGAGTTGTGAATGCCGCCGCGCTGACCTGTAATTTCCGAACCCGGCACATTCACGATCTTTTCCTGAGCATGGTACATCATCACCATGCCCGGTTTCACCCTTTGCGAAACAACGGCGCGCGCTGTCAAAGCGCCGTTCGTATTGTAGGCTTCGATCCAGTCATTATCCTCGATGCCAACCGACTTTGCGTCATCCTCCGACAGCCATACAATCGGGCCGCCACGAGACAAGGTCAGCATCAAAAGATTGTCTGTATAAGTGGAATGAATGCCCCATTTCTGGTGCGGCGTGATGAAGTTGAGAACGATTTGTTTATTACCGTTGTCTTTCGCGTCAATGATCGGCTTGATTGTTTTCGTATCGACAGGAGGGCGATAGACGCAGAGCGTTTCGCCAAACGCGCGCATCCACAGATGATCCTGATAAAGCTGCTGGCGGCCGGTGAGCGTCCTCCAAGGGATCAGTTCATGTACATTGGTGTACCCGGCATTGTAACAGACCTTCTCCGACTCAATGCCGGACCACGTAGGCGATGAAATGATCTTGCGCGGTTGCGCCACTACGTCGCGAAAGCGAATTTTTTCATCTTCTTTCGGCCGCGCCAAGTGCGCATGTTCACGGCCTGTAAATTTGGTCAGCGCGTCCCAAGCTTTCACCGCAACTTCGCCATTGGTTTCCGGCGCAAGCATCAAGATGACTTCGGCCGCGTCTATAGCACTGCCGATCTGCGGCAGGCCTTTGGTCGGTCCCTCTTCAGTCACTTCGCCGTTTAGTGCTTTTAAGAGCTCGACCTCATGTTCGGTTTTCCACGCAATGCCCTTGCCGCCATTGCCGATGCTGCTCATCAGCGGCCCGAGCGCCGTAAAGCGTTTGTAGAGATTTGGGTAATCGCGTTCGACCACCGTCACCGCCGGCATTGTCTTGCCGGGGATGGGCTCAACCTCGCCCCGCTTCCAGTCTTTGACGTCAAAAGGCTGCGCAAGCTCTCCAGCGGTGTCGTGAAGCGCCGGCGTCAGTACGACGTCTTTTTCAACACCCAAGGCTTCAGGGGCGATTTCAGAAAACGACTTGGCGATGCCTTTGAAAATATCCCAGTCGCTCCTGCTCTCCCAAAGCGGGTCGACCGCGCTTGACAGCGGGTGAATAAAGGGATGCATGTCCGACGTATTGAGGTCGTTCTTTTCGTACCAGGTCGCCGTCGGCAGCGCGATGTCGGAATAAACGCAGGTCGTCGACATGCGGAAATCGATCGTCACCAGAAGGTCAAGCTTTCCTTCCGGCGCCTCCTCGCGCCACACCACTTCTTCCGGTTTTTGACCGCCAGTTTCCCCAAGATCCTTGCCCTGAACGCCGTGATTGGTTCCGAGCAGATGTTTCAGGAAATATTCGTGCCCCTTTCCGGAAGATCCCAATAGATTTGAGCGCCACACAAACATGTTGCGCGGCCAGTTTTCTGGCTTATCGGGGTCTTCGCATGACATCTTCAAGGCGCCGGATTTCAGGGACTGCGCAACATAGTCTTTGACGTCGATCCCCGCGGCCTCGGCTTCTTTCGCAACCTCCAGCGGATTTCGCTCCAGTTGCGGTGCAGACGGCAGCCAGCCCATGCGCTCCGCCCGCGCGTTGAAATCAATAAATGAGCCGCTCCAGTTCCCCTCAGGCGCGAGCGGCGACAAAATGTCATTGATTCCCAACGTCTCATAGCGCCACTGATCCGTATGCGCATAAAAGAATGATGTGGAATTCATGTGACGCGGCGGGCGCGCCCAGTCGAGGGCGAACGCTAATGGCTGCCATCCTGTCTGCGGACGCAGCTTTTCCTGTCCTACGTAGTGAGACCAGCCGCCGCCCGACTGCCCGATGCAACCGCACATCACGAGCATGTTGATGATGCCGCGATAGTTCATATCCATGTGATACCAATGGTTGAGCCCTGCTCCGAGGATCACCATCGATTTGCCACGCGTCTTCTCTGCGTTGTCGGCGAAACCACGCGCCACAGCGATCACCTTATCACGGGCGACGCCGGTGATCTTTTCCTGCCACGCCGGCGTATAAGGCGCATCGTCATCATAGCCTTTCGCGACCCCATCGCCGCCGAGCCCGCAATCGACGCCGTAGTTCGCGGTCATAAGGTCAAAAACCGTCGCGACAAGTGTTTCGCCGTCTTTGAGCGCCAAGCGCTTGACAGGCACGCGGCGCTCAAGAACATCCGGATGATCAGTTCCATGGAAATGATCGTGCTCGCGATTTCCGAAATACGGGAACGCGACCTCCGCAACGTCATCGCGCGCCTCGATCAACGAGATCACAAGGTCCGTTTCATCGCCCTTGCCTGTCTTCTGTTCGAGATTCCACTTGCCCTGCTCGCCCCAGCGGAAGCCGATTGACCCTCGCGGACAGACAATACCGTTCGTACGCTTGTCGTAAGCGACGGTTTTCCAGTCGGGATTGTTGGCTTCATCGAGCGAGCCGGTAAAATCCGAAGCTCGCAAAAGGCGATCAGGAACAAGCCGGCCGTCTTTCTTAACAAGCCGGACCAGCATCGGCATGTCCGTGTATTGCTTGGCGTATTCCTGGAAGTACGGAACCCGCCGGTCGATATAATATTCCTTGAGAATGACATGGCCGAACGCCATGGCGAGCGCCGCATCGGTGCCTTGTTTGGGCGACAGCCACATGTCGCCGAATTTTGATGCTTCGGAATAGTCCGGCGATATGACGACGCTCTTCGCGCCTTTATACCTAACTTCGGTATAAAAATGCGCATCAGGGGTCCGCGTTTGCGGTACGTTCGATCCCCATAGCATCAAGAAACCGGAATTATACCAGTCCGCGCTTTCGGGAACATCTGTTTGCTCTCCCCAGGTCATCGGACTGGCGGGCGGCAAGTCGCAATACCAGTCGTAGAAACTCATGCAGGTTCCGCCGAGGAGTGACAAATATCGCGATCCCGCAGCGTAAGAGACCATAGACATTGCAGGAATTGGTGAGAATCCGATAACGCGATCCGGCCCATATTTTTTTGCCGTGTATGCATTGGCGGAAGCAATAATCTCGTTGACTTCGCTCCATTCGACGCGAACGAATCCGCCGAGGCCCCGTTGACGCACATACGACGCTCGCGTCACGGGATCCTCGACGATTGACATCCAGGCTGCGATGGGAGGGAGCATTACGCGAGCCTTGCGCCAAGCCTTCAGCAATGCGCTGCGAATGAGCGGATGCTTCAAACGATTTCCGCTATAAAGATACCAGCTGTAGCTGGCGCCGCGCGAACAGCCGCGCGGTTCATGGTTGGGAAGGTCCGGCCTAGTGCGCGGATAATCCGTCTGCTGGGTTTCCCATGTTACGATGCCGCCTTTGACGTAGATCTTCCAGCTGCATGATCCTGTGCAATTCACGCCATGCGTAGACCGCACAATTTTGTCATGCTGCCATCGCTTGCGGTACGCATCTTCCCATGTGCGATCTTCCTTTGTCAGCACCCCATGGCCGTTCGAATACTCGCTGACACGGTTTTTAAAATAGGTAAGCCTGTTCAGAACGTGGCTCATGCCGCGCCTCCCTGAGCGAGTGTTGGTGTTCGTGTGGTTTGCGGAGTCTGTTGCCGGCCGCGCTCAATCGCATGGAGCAGACCGCCTTTGCGGGAATAAACAGCCCAGGTAACTACCGCGCACAACACATAGAAAAGCAGGAAGCCCATGAGCGCGGCGTCCGGCCCGCCCGTAGCGGCGATCGAAGTGCCATAGGACTTCGGGATGAAAAAGGCGCCGTAAGCTGCAATTGCTGAGGTAAAGCCGATAATGGCGGCCGATTCCTTTTCCGCCTGTCGCAAACGTGCAGTTGCATCGAGCTGAGGCATTAGACGCGGCATCTCCTCGCGCATCATGATGGGGATCATCTGGAACGTTGACGCGTTGCCGACGCCGGTGGCGAAGAACAGCACCATGAACATGGCGAAGAAGCCCCAGAACGCGCCCGGCTGATCTTTAACGCCGAGGAAGTAAAGAACGCCGGCGACGGCGACGATCATCAACAGGAACACCCAGAAGGTAACGCGGGCGCCGCCCCACTTGTCGGAAATCCACCCAGTCATGGAACGGGAAAGCGCGCCCACGAGCGGGCCCAGGAAAGCGTACTGGAGCGCATTGACCTCTGGAAACTGGGTTTTCATCAACAACGGAAAGCCAGCGGAATACCCGATGAAAGAGCCGAACGTGCCCGTATAAAGAAGGCACATGATCCAGTTGTGCTTGCGCGAGAAGATGACGGCTTGTTCAGCAAAAGAAGCACGGGCCGACGCAATATCGTTCATTCCGAACCATGCCGCAGCCGTCGCGATCAACAGGAACGGCACCCAAATGAAACCGGCGTTTTGCAGCCACAAGCGCTGGCCTTCCTGCGTGACTTGCCCATCGCCGCCAACAGCCCCGAACACGCTCGCGGTGATGACAATCGGCACGGCGAATTGCATGACGCTGACGCCGAGATTGCCAAGGCCGGCGTTTAGCGCCAGTGCATTGCCCTTTTCCTTTTTCGGAAAGAAGAAGCTGATATTGGCCATGGATGACGCGAAATTGCCGCCGCCAAAACCACACAGCAGCGCCAGCACCAGGAACAGGAAATAAGGCGTTTCAGGGTCCTGTACGGCGTAGCCAATGCCGAAGGCAGGTATGAGCAAAGACGCCGTCGTTAATGTCGTCCACAAGCGCCCGCCGAAGATTGGCACCATGAAGGAATAAAAAATTCTCAAAGTCGCGCCGGATAAACCCGGCAACGCAGCAAGCCAGAACAGTTGATCGGTCGAATAGTCAAATCCGACTGTCGGCAGCTTTGCGACGACAACAGACCAGACCATCCAGACGGCAAATGCCAACAGCAGCGCAGGAATTGAAATCCACAGGTTCCTGTTGGCGATCCGTTTGCCCTTTTCATTCCAGAAAGTTTCGTCGTCTGGGCGCCAATCCTCCAGGACGGGGCTCGTTTTTTCGCCATGCTCGGCCGTGTGGATTTCCTGCAATTCGGGAAACTGCGGCAACGCCTCCAGTTCCGCGCCCAGGGATTTTTCTTCCATGCGGCGGATCGCGAAATGCATCCACGCCAACGATACGGCGACGATAGCGAAAAGCAGCATGAAACAGCTTGTCCAAATCCCGGTGAGATCGTTCATGACGCCAAAAGCGATTGGCAATATGAATCCGCCCAACCCGCCAATCATGCCGACAAGACCGCCGACGGCGCCCACATGGTCCGGATAATAAACAGGTATATGCTTGTAGACGGCGGCTTTGCCGAGAGACATGAAAAAGCCGAGAATGAAAATAAGGATGACGAACGGGACAAGCCCCATCTGGGTCGAAAATTCAATCGGCCCGTCAATCCCGTGTATTGTGTAGTCCGTGTGCGGATATGACAGCATGAATACGCAGATGAGGGAAACCAGGAACGTCCAATACATGACCTTCCGGGCGCCGATTTTGTCGGACAAAAACCCGCCATAGGCGCGGAAGATACTGGCTGGTACAGCGTAAAACGCCGCCAGCATGCCCGCCGCCTTGATATCAAGACCATAAACGCCGATCAGATAACGCGGCAGCCACAGCGCAAGCGCTACAAACGCTCCAAAGACAAAGAAGTAATACAGCGCGAACCGCCAGACCTGGAGTTTTCGCAGCGGCTCCAGTTCCATCAACGCTGATCTTGGTTTTTCACCGCGCGCCTTGCGTGCAAGCGTCGCCGGGTCTTCTTTTGTGGTGACAAAAAACGCCACGGCCATGACCATCAGAACGACGGCGTAGATTTGCGCCGTCTGTTCCCAGCCGACAGCGACCAGAATGAATGGCGCGGCAAAGTTTGTGATCGCGGCGCCGACATTGCCCATGCCGAAGACGCCGAGCGCTGTTCCCTGCCGGTCGCTTGGGAACCATTTTGAAGTATAGGCGACGCCCACCGCAAACGAGCCGCCCGCAAAACCAACGCCAAGGGCCGCAATGAGAAACATTGGATAGGTCGAAACGGTGGAGAGCAACCAGACGGAAACTGCCGCGATAAGCATAACGGCGGCGAAAACCCTTCGTCCGCCGAACTGATCAGTCCAGATGCCCAAAAATATCCGGCTGATGGAGCCGGTAAGTATCGGCGTCGCAACCAGAAGACCAAACTGTGTTTCGTTAAGCCCGAGCTCCTCCTTGATCTGAACGCCAAGAATCGAAAAAATGGTCCAGACGGCGAAACACGCTGTGAACGCAATCGTGCTCGCACCGAGCGCTCTATTCTGTTGACTGCGCGATACGCCTGCCAAGTGTTCCATTGCTCCGCCTCCGGCTGATCTGAAACTCCACTGGGCAGTTTTGCGCTTTTATTGCCCTTTCTAAAATTCGGCGTCTCGTCACGGATCGCCCATTTGGCGTCCGGTGATCGTTGAATTGATTGTCACGTTCCGCCTATTGGCGGAACGCTCGGAAAGACTTGAAACTCGGACCGAATAGGCTTGACATTTATCAAGACACGTTGAAAACAATGTCAAATCTAAGTCAACCAACGATTGGACCGGCCATTTTGCGCGACGAAGACAAGCAGATCGTTCGTAACTTAAACCTCTTCCGCGACATGAACGCGGAACGATTCGACAAGCTGTTGAATGCTGCTTTTCTTCAACGATTTCCCGAGCGCGTCATCCTGATCAATGAAGGTGAGCCTTCCGACTTCCTGCATATCGTGATCGACGGCTGCGTGGAACTGTTCGCGACGTTAGACGGGCGCGAAAGCACCATGACGGTGCTATCGCCGGTTTCCACATTTATACTCGCCGCCGTTTTAAAGGACGCCGTTTATCTGATGTCCGCACGCACCCGCACCGCATCGCGCGTACTCATGATTCCCGCGAAAAACGTACGCCAAGCCATGGTCGATGATGATGCATTTGCCCGGTCTATCGTTGCTGAACTTGCCAACTGTTACCGCGGTGTCGTGCGGAACCAGAAAAATCTCAAACTGCGTACCGGCGTTGAACGCCTCGCAAGCTACCTTGCACACCAACACGTTCGACAAGGCGCAAAGGGCAAACTTACTTTGCCAATAGACAAGAAAACACTCGCCTCAATGCTAGGCATGACGCCTGAAAACCTGTCGCGCTCATTCTCAACGTTACGGCGCGCCGGCGTCAAAGTCACAGGCCCTGAGGTCACCGTTCAATCACACGATGAGCTTATTGAAATCGCCAGGCACGCTCCGCTCATTGATAACTTTCCGGACAAGCCTGCAGAATAGCGAAGAAAGGGACGTCAATGTCGGAAAAACTGCCATCAGCCGCCGGACACATCGCCAAAAGCTACCCAGACATTTGGAAAAACTATTCCGCGTTCGGCAAGGCGATTTCAGAAGCCGGACCGCTCGACGCCAAATCCAAACGATTAGTGAACTTGGCGCTGGCGATCGGCGGCCGGTCCGAAGGCGCTGTGCATTCTCATGTAAGGCAAGCTTTAGAGGAAGGGCTGACCAAGGCGGAAGTTGAACATGTCGCATTGTTGGCCATGACAACCCTCGGCTTTCCGCAAGGTGTCGCAGGCCTCAGCTGGATCAAAGATATTACGGACGAATCCAACCGCGATTAGAGCCTGACACTGCATATTATCCACCAATTCTTCCTTTGGTTGGCTGCTCCGTATTGCCTGACTTCAAGCTCCCCTCACTCTGCGACGAATTGCGACCTGCCAGGGTTGGCGGAAAGGGTCTACTCTGCAGGTTGAGAGGAGTTGTCGATGACGGCTTTGATCGAAAACCTTGAAGCAGACCACAAGCGATTTAGGCGTTATCTGGTTCTTTTCAACGAGGAAGTCCGGAACCTCGCCCAAAGCGACGGGCCAGATTACGTCCTGCTTAATCAGATCGCGACGTATTTCGCCGGTTATCCAGATGAATTGCATCATAAAGAAGAAGACATCATCTATGCGCGCCTCGCCACAAAAGCACGCAGCAGGCGCGTCGAGCTGCGTAACCTGCAACAGCAACATGTAGAACTATCGCAACGCGCCAATCATTTTTCGGATATCGTATCGATGATCCTCAATAACGAACAGCTTCCTATCGACAAAGTCGTTGAAGAATCTGTCGCTTATCGAAATATCCTCACGGCGCACATGTCTGGAGAAGAGGAAACACTGTTCAGACCGGCTCGATCGCTGTTAAACCAGGATGATTGGTGGGATATCGAACAAGCAATCAGCGACCTTTATGCCGAAGAAATAAACTACGAAAAAGCCCGGTCTGTTTTGGCAATTGAAACGTCGTTGGACAAATATCTCAAAACATAGATGGCAAGTCTTTGCCTGCCTTGGTATTTTCCGAAGGCCGCGTCATTCCAACACCCTTCACTACTTGCTGAAATGTTGTTAAAGCACGAAAAAACCTCAGTCCCTGAAACAATAGCGGCTAGTGAGAGCATAAGGAGTGCATCCAAGATGTTCGGCGTGAATGAAGAGCTAGAGTTTAGGCCAGTTAAAGTTGCTCTATTGACCGTGTCTGACACCCGGACATTTGAGAATGATGCATCCGGCGATATTCTCGAGGATCGAATTAAAGGGGCCGGGCACGACCTGACTAGACGTGTTCTACTTCGCGATGAAATCGCGAAGATTCGGCAGCAAGTGGAAGAATGGATTGAAGACCCGGACGTAGATATTGTTATTACGACCGGAGGCACGGGGCTTACAGGCAGGGATGTGACAGTTGAAGCTCTACGTCCGTTATTCGAAAAAGAGATTGAAGGATTTTCAGTAATCTTTCATCAAGTCAGTTTCAACTCGGTCGGATTGTCAACACTTCAGTCGCGCGCCTGCGCGGGATTGGCGCGCGGCACCTTTCTATTTTTATTGCCAGGGTCGCGCGGCGCCGTGACGGATGCGTGGGATCAGATCATATGCTTTGAGATCGATTCTCGTTATCGCCCCTGCAATCTCGTTGAAATCATGCCTAGATTGTCGGAAAGGTAGTTTGATTGAGAATTACACCAATGGCACGCGCCCTATCATCATCAAATGGAGAGTTCCAACGCTTGTTCCGCATATAGATTCAAGCGCGCGATAAATTTCGGCAAGAAACTTTCTAAAACATGGTTCTTTGGCAAAAAGGGATTCATAAACACGCATCTGATCAAGCTGAGCTGGTTGTCATCCAAAGTCATCCTGTGACGATTGGCATGCGCCTCAATTAGACGGCGATAGTTTTCCGAATCAAAAACTGTTTTTGACACAGAAAAACTCGGATCTTTCTGGAAAAGGCGAAAAACATGGTTGGTGCGCATATTACTGTTTGAAAGACTATCGCCTTTCTTAATCACTGAAAAACACAGAATATTAGTGTCGGCTGGCGCGAGCACCGCAATGTTTTTGCACTGCGAGGCAATCGCTTCTTCGAATTTACGGCGCGCATTGATAGTAGACGCCATAAACGCACCAAAGCGATCCGGACCAAATCCCATGGTCCGCCCAGTTAGCCACGCAGCGGCCGCGCCCGCAGCTGTGCGTGAACCTTCGATGGTGCTCTGCCATTTGTCCCCAGTTTCGGCCCGGTCTATATAGGGGGCGTGGAAGGACGACGCTGTGTATGAGCGTGCGTCGCGCGTAAGGAATGCGCCACAGGCATATGGCACATAACCAAGTTTATGGGGATCAATTGTAACAGAGTCAGCAAGCCTGACTGCTTTCAGCGCAGACCTTCTTGCTTCGTCTAATATTTCCTCATGATGGCCGCCCAGCATAGAGCAAAAATAACCGCCATAAGCCGCGTCCACATGATGCCAGATATGGATTCCTTTTAATCTGTACTCGTTCAGAAGACAGGCGACACCATCGATTGGGTCAATCTCCCCCGCCTCAGTCGTTCCTGCTACGCTCACAACGGCTATCACCGGCCTGTCCTGATGACGCGCCTTATCTATCAATGTCTCGAGTTCCTTAATATCCAGCCGCCCCTGTTCATCCAGCGGGGCATTCCAAAGCGATTCCTCGCCGAGATGGAAAATGTTGGCGGCTTTCCTCCATGAAAAGTGCTTATTTCCTGGCGTGATCAATACCGGACCGCGATAGGAGCGGCGCGAACTTTTCGAAAGACGTTCGGCGATTTCAATGGGATTGCATAGAACGCTGCTTGCAGACCGCATTTCCTGTTCTGATATTGCATCGTGTATGCGAATTTGATCGAATTTCTCCCAGCCCACATGCGCCGATTCAAATGCGCTAAAGGGCCCACCGGATTTCTCTGCAGCGACAAGCCCGAGAGCAAGCGCGTGATCAATCCAATACCGCGCCCGCCATACGGCTTCAAAATTCGCGATGGTGCCGCCACAGGTGAAGTGGCCCTGAGCGATCGCCGGATCAAAGCCGATCATTTCCGCGAGCATGGCAATAGCTTCGATCTCCACACCCGCGCCAACGCGCGAGACCTCGCGTGAGGTATTGTTTGGATTGTGAAGCAAGGCTGCAAGATGCCCAAAGATGGCCGGGAGAGACGCTTCTGACACCATATGGCTCAAATAGCGCGGCGTGAAAGTCGGCGTCTCGGCAAGCAACATGTCGCAAAGCGTTTTTAGGGCAGCATGAAGCCGTTCCTCCTCCACACAAAAATTTTCCGATAGTCGTTCATCGTTGGTGATGACTTCTGCATCATCTGGAAAAAGCTCGGAACGCCAGTCAAACCAGTGTTTCAAAATCTCACCGAAAGCGCGATTGACGCTATCGGCGTTTTCGGATCTCGTCCCAAGGAAGTATGCGTCTGTAGAAATTATCGCCATAATTGATGACACTCCAATGTTTGGATGAATCTACTTACGCTCCGCCATTCATCCGCACTTGATACAAATCAATTATCTAGCTACAGGCATAGACAACAACGTTCACATGAGTGGGTCAGCTGTTTAGTTCGAGCCCGACATTCCGGGACTGCGGTAGAGTTGTCCGCTCCATAACGCAGGCCAGCGCTGTCAATTTGGCGGGCACGCATAAACAATTTAACTAAGTCGAAAAGCATATTCACCACTCGACAGTCAAAGTCCAAACACTGGTGTCAGCCAAGCCCGAGGCACGCAATGTGCCATATAATTGATTGATAAAGTTGAGTACTTCAAATTACCTTGATGGCTCTATCGTCTGTAGAACAACCCGAAATTCAGCCTTTGGCGCCTGACATAAAGTTCGATACGCATTCACGAAGGGGAGCCACTAATTTTCATCAATTAAATCAAATGATTACTTGTGAATGGCGGAGTGACCCCATTTCGATTCTCGAACTTCTTCCGTCTTGTTTTTAAATTCTTCGCCGAAATACGGTTTGGTTTGGCGCCTGCCGCTGATCAATTTAGTTTGCCAGCAATTTCAAGAATGCCGGATTGATAAACAGTTTTTCCCGCCCGGCCTTGCGCTCTTGCAGAATTCCAATGTTGCAGAGTGTTTTAAGATGAACGGATGCTGTCTGCCGCTTTGCGAGGCCCGCCTCAACGACATCACTAATCCTGCAATATGGCTGTACAAATATGAGCTCGGTCAGCTCTCGTGAGTATATGCTGGGAGCCCCGTCCTTTATCCTTTCGGCAACGTCATCGATAAGCTTACGGATGGCGGCGATTTTCTGTGTCGTCGATTGAGCTGTCTCAGCAACGGCATCAAGCATGAATAGAATCCATGCTTCCCACGCGCAGCTTTTTGTGACCTCAAGCAACAGTTCATAATACGCCGCTTTGTTCGCAATAACATATCTGCTGAGATACAGGATGGGCGCAGACAGCAATTCCCTTTCGATCAGAAAGAGGAGGTTGATAACCCGGCCGGTCCGCCCGTTTCCATCCGTAAAGGGATGAATCGCTTCGAATTGGTAATGTGCGACCGCCATACGGATCAGCGGATCAACGTCATTTTCAGCATGCAGATAATTTTCCCAATTGCCCAAAAGGTCTTGCAACAACGCCGGGCGTTCAGGCGGCGTATAGATCACCTTTCCTGTCGCATCATTGGCCAACGCCGTACCTGGTACGGCGCGAACGCCCATCGTGACGCCTTTAATCGTAGAGCACACCTGGACTGCCGTATTAACGGACAACGGCCTGTTTTTCAGCGATTTGAAGCCTTCAAAAAGGGCGGTGCGATATTGCAACGCCTCCTTCGTCGCCGGGTCGGCGCCCGAATGTCCCTCCCCTGCAAACTCGAATAGCCGATCCGTTGTGGTGACGATATTTTCGATTTCGGAGCTTGCTTGGGCTTCCAATAATGGGATCGCGTTGATCAGGACCGTCTGATTGGGAATGAGGTCGCCAGCGGTCTTCAATTCCGCCAGCGCCGCCCGCGCCTCTATACAGGCTTTCAGCACCGCCCAGGTCTCGATATCCGCCCCGGGCGGCAGCTTGGGAAGGTCGTTGAACGGCTTTTCAGGCGTGAACATTATATGTCGATTTTTCCGTATTTTTTCGACTTGTTTGCAATATCTGTCTAGCGGATCGACAAGTCAAGATATTATGTCGATTTTCCAGAGATAATTCGACAAAATATGGTCAGGCAAGCGACGAGGGCGTTCAGACTGCACACTTTCGGCAGGCCTCTAAGCCGAAGCAGCGAGCCCCACAATCCCGCTAGCGCAAGTGCAAGATAACATGGTCATTTCCTGCAAAACTGCGCGAAATTCAGCCTTCGGCGCCCGACATAAAGTTCGATACGCATTCACGAAGGGGAGCCACAAAATTTATAAGCAGATTCAATCATTTAATAGCCGGAATTATCGGCCCCATTTTTCCTTTCGAACTTTTTGGCATTTGATTGACGTCGAGAGCGAAAATTCTGCGCATTTCACTTTACGGCATGCGTTGCAAAAGAGATTTGGCGCGAGAGCTTATCAAGTCGGAAATATCTTGAACGGATTTTCCGTCAGACGCGCTTTCCATTACCTCGGCTTTTGTTTCGCCGATTGATTCGATCAATACCTTGGTCAATTCCTTCGCCCGCGTTCTGATGAACCGCAGCGCAAGACCGGTTTCCTCGGCGAATTTGCCCCAGTCGCCCGGTTTCACTTCTTCCAGCGTATGGCGCTTGGCGATCTTCATCGCCAGACGCGGCGACAATTCCGGATAATAGACAGTGGACAGAAGATCATAGAGCGGCGCCAGTTCAATGGCGCCGTTTTCACGATGTAGCAGGCTGAAATTTTTTGCATGAGCGTCGGCATTGCCGATAATCAAATTGAAGATCGCTGCGTCGAATAGTTTCAAGACCTCAACGGCGGGCCGCGTCGCCGCACGACGCAGCAGATCGAAACAGTCGCGAAAGACCGGGCCGCCGTCGGCGGCATACTTTCGCTCCGAAGTGTAGCCAAGCGCCTGACAAAAATCCTCCTGATGCAAGCGACGCAAAACGCCGTCATCGCCGCGAACGCGGTCATATCGCTCGACTAGCAGAAAGGAGCGGTCGCCGGCGCGTCTGATTTCAATTTCGGCGACCGACAGCCCAATCTTTTTTGCAAGTCTCATGGCAAAGGCTTCGTTCTCTGTCGTTCCGGAGAACCGTTCAATCGGCGGCTTAAGGATATGGCTTGTCGCTTCCCCTGGCGCCGGCAATGCGATTTCGCCATTGACGAGGACAACTGGAATTTTCGATTGCGCCCCGGCAAGCGACAGGCGCAGGCCCTCGCGGCCGGCGAGGAAGGGGCGCGCCGGCAACTCGTCAAGCAAGTTGACTAGTGCGTTTTCTCTTAGCGGTTCGTTTTGCGCGGCGGCAGTCACAGCCGGCGGCGTCTCCCCTTCCGGCCACAGCGTCAGCGCTCCAGCGACCTCGCCGCCGAGTTCGGCCAGGAGCTTGAATTCGTTGCCTTGAGATACGCCGAGAGCGCCGGCGACGGCGATGCGCTGGCTTTCCTCCGGCAACAATCCTTCGAAGAACGGACGGCACTCGCGCCGGCTGAACGACTCTTGCTGTTTGGGCAATGAGAATGACAAAGCCGGCTTGTCATCGTCCGCGAGCCATTCAATGGCGTAATCGAATCCCATCTCGCCGTGACCATCAATGGTCAAGGCGCCGACGATTTCGCCGGACCACCAGACATTCAGGGTTTTGGTCATGAGCTTTCCCTATCAGGACCGATAAGTTCGATCTTGCAGCCGAGGGCGTTCAAGACCGCCAGCGTCTTGCCGAGCTGGGCGGTCTCTTTGCCGGCCTCCAATTCGATGAGAAAGCGCAAGCCGACGCCGGCGGCGCCGGCGAGCTGGTCCTGGCGCAAGCCTTGGCTTTTGCGCAATTCGCGTATTTTCAAGCCGATCTGTTTTGGCGTCATGATTTATTCCCGTTCGGGAACGTACGAGCTATAATCTCTAAAATCAAGACAAATATTCCCGTAAAGGAATAATAACTCCAGAACCAGGCTAAGACCTGTAAAATATTACCGATCAGGAATATAATGCCCTCGCCGCTTAGGACGGCCAACCTTGCGACCGGCTTTCATCTAGGTTGTCGAACCCGACCACCGAAGGATCGAGATTGGTCGGCGAGACATAGGATTCGACTTTTGCGCCCGGATCGGGCTTCATACAGTGTTTGAGCATCATGCAGGCCAGGGCACGAAAGAGGCGCTCGAAGCCTTTCTGCATGAATACAAGATTACCTTCCCGGTCGGAATCGATGCGCCGTCGGACAGCGGACGGCTTCCGAAGACGATGACGGAATATAATATGCAGGGAACGCCGACCCTGCTGTTGATCGACCGCGAAGGAAGGCTGCGCAAGCACAAGTTCGGCATGGAGCAGGATCTGACGCTGGGCGCAGAAATCATGGCGCTGATGCGCGAGAGCGAGGCCGCATTGCCGAAGGGACAGATGATACTGAAGCAGGGCCGACATGCGATGAACATGGCTGCTCGGTATAGCCATTGTTTTGATTTCAAATGAATAACGCCGCCGCATTCCCCGTCGCCGCATCGGCAGCCGACATAGAGCGCAATATCTGCGCTGTGCGTTCGCACATCGCGGCCGCCTTCGCCCGCGTGGGCCACGAGCCTGAAAGCGTCTAACTGCTGCCCGTCACGAAAACTGTGGACGATGCACGCATCCGCTTCGCCCACGCTGCGGGATGCCGGAGTTTCGGCGAAAACAGGGTCCAGGAAATGCAGGGCAAGGTCGAACGCCTCGCCGACTTGACGGCGCGGTGGTCGCTCATCGGCCGCCTGCAGGCCAACAATGTTAAATTCGCCGCACGGCTTGCCGATGAGTTTCATGCTTTGGGAAGCCTCAAACTCGCCGAAGCGCTGCAGCGCCGCTTGGAGATCGAGGACCGCACGCTTGATGTTTATATTCAGGTGAACAGTTCAGGTGAAGCAAGCAAATACGGCCTCGATCCGACCGAGGTTCTGCCTTTTGTCAGGGAGCTTCCCGCAATCGACTGCCTGCGCATCAAGGGCCTGATGACGCTGGCAGTATTCTCCGCCGATGAATCGCGCGTGCGCGGATGTTTTCGGCTGATGCGCTCCCTGCGCGAGATGCTGCGCGACCGTGCGCCAGATGGCATGCGATTTGACGGCCTTTCCATGGGCATGTCCGGCGATTTCGAGATCGCTATCGAGGAAGGTGCAACGCTGGTTCGGGTCGGACAGGCCATCTTCGGCGCACGCCGCCTACCCGATTCCCACTACTGGCCGGAAGCGTGACCCGACGGAGCGCGGTAGAACTCCACCTTGAAACGCACCGGTCCAATCAGTTCGACGCGGTGCGGTACGGCGGGTTCGATGACCCCATAGTTTGAAGGCGAGATGCGTTGGCGGGCCAGCGGCGGTCCCGGCACGATGTAATCGATCTCGCCTTCGAGCACGATGAGCTTGCCCCAGACGCCCTGCTTTGTGTCGTGCACGGAGGTGAGCTTTGCGGGCACGGAGTCTTCGTTGAAGACCGGCGTCTCGGAATATTTGACCAATATCGCGGGAAAGTCCTTGCGAATCGGCATGGCTCAATTTCGCGCCGCGGCGGACAGGCCGATCCAGGCGATCGCCAGCAATAAAAGCACTTTTATGATCTCCAGGCCGATGAAGAAGAGATGCAAATGGCTCTCGCCGACGCTTTGACCGGCGATGATTTGCAAAGTGCGCGCATCAAGCGGCGGCATGATGATGAAGCGCTGCACGAGAAGGATGAGGAAAGGGACGACCGCGAGGTTCCAGTTGACGCCGCCCGCAACAGTCTGAGCGAGAAGAAATGCGGCGCACAAGACGCCCTCGCCGATTCCGATCCACAGGAACTGCGCCCGGCCGACATCAAGCGCGACGGGCAGGCTCAAGGATTGCGCCTGAAATTTGGCTGGCGCGGCGATCAATGAGCCGCCAATCACCAACCCTGCCCATAAGAGCGCCAGCGCTGGAGCGATCACAGGTGTCGTCATGCGCGCCTCGGCGGAATACCCGGCACGCCGAACATGGCGAGCTGAAGACTCTGCGCGATGCGTTCCGCACGTTCGATGAGATAGTCGACCGCCTCCTGGCTAGGCGCCGTTTCCACTAAGGTCTGGCGAAATAGCGAAAGCCATATGTTAAAATGCCAAGGCTGAATCTGTTTATGTTTTTGATGTGCGGGAACCGGTTTTCCCGAGTATCGCCCGGCATTGAGCGCCACTGACGCCCAGAAATTTTTCATCTTCGCAAGATGCGGATCCCAGTCGTCGCCGATGGCGTCTTCGAAAATCGGTCCGATCAAGGCGTGTTCGCGAATGCGGGCGTAGAATGTATCGACAAGCGTGGAAATATACGCATCGTCAATCCCCATGGCGGCCGCAGCCGCTTGTATTTCCTGGCGGCGCTCCGCGGCGCTTCGCAGTCTTGTTTCTCTCATGCCGCGACCTCGCTGAGTAACGCGGCCAAAGCCGGATGGCGCCGGACAAGGTCGTCGATGGTGTACTCATCCAGCACCGCCAGAAATGCCTTTGTCGCCTCGTGAAAAACGCCTTTCAATCGGCAAGCGGGCGTGATCAGGCATTCGCCTTTTCCGTCCTCGAAACACTCGACGATGGCGAAATCGCCTTCCATTTCGCGGACGATCTCGCCAACCCCGATGGCTGCTGCCGGCCGCGCCAGACGCAACCCGCCGGCGCGGCCGCGGATTGTCTCGATAAATCCCGCGCGCCCCAGCACATGCGCGACTTTCATGAGATGGTTCTTTGAAATGTCGAAACGCGCAGCGATCGCCGCGATCGTCACCAGCGCGTCATTTGATACGGCAAGCTGCATGACGAGGCGCAGGGCGTAGTCGGTCTGTACATTTAGGCGCATGGGGTCTCCAGAAACATGTATTTCATATATTGCTTAATTCATCCGAGCGCATTAGAAAAGATGCATCACACATATACCTTTATAAAGGCCTTGCCATGCTGGAAACTACCGTCCTCGAAGTTGAACTCGACGCGGACGTCCAAAACGTCGTCAAAAAGGGGCATGTGTCGCCGGTCGCGAAAACGCCGGCGCCCGAACATGCTCCAACGTCCAGCACCCGCATACATGCGGGCGTCGCATGGAGTTTCCTCGGCATAAATCTAGTCATGTTCGCTATACTGCTCGCAACCTTTGCAAGCGATCGGGAAACCATCTTTATGATTGCTATATGCGGTTTTTATTTCGCCATGTATCTCGGCACGCCCTATGTGATGATGCGGGTCAAAGGCGATCGCCTCCAAGACAGATCGACCTGGACGGCGTTTCTGGACCGGCCTTTTCAGACATGGACCGGGTCAATTTCCGGGCGCGAGGCCTGGATGCAGATTTGCCTGGTTCCCCTGGCCGTCACCATCACGCTTACCGGCATTTGCTTCATTATCATTGCAGCGAGACCTTAGCTGTCGCGATCGATCTCCGTTTATCACATTCACATGTGGCCAATGCGAACTGCGGTTTGGCTGGGTGGGGCATTGTGAATCCAAATCGGCTTAGCTCACGTCAACACCCTGCCCTCACAACCGATCGGCAGCTTCACCGATAACGCCGAGAATCTCTGAAAAAGACGGCATGTCCCGGTAGTAAAGCGCCTGCGTGGCGCTATAGGCGCCCTCATAGATTTTTCTGGTCTCTGGGTCGCTGAGAATAAACGCTTCATTCTTTGCGATATTTTGCTCGTCCGCCTTCGGAAACCGGTCGCCTTTGTGTGCGTGGTATTCGGGCGTGCCGATGAAAGCCTGCACGTCATCCGAATTCAGGAGACAGTAGACGTCGTAATAATGCCGCATGAAGTTTCGCGGCATGTCGCCGGCTTCCTGTTGTTTGCGGAACTTTGTTGAGATCGTCTGCAGCTTTTCAACGAAAGTATAACCCGGCTCGTAGCAGGAAACGTCGTACGCACGGTTCTCGTCAAAGTCTCCGGCGCCGATGTTCATCGCGTGATCAAGCGCCCAGGATGAAATATCGCATGGCCGATTCGGCGCGGTAACGTCGAATCCGGCTTTCAGTAGAATGCCGTCTTTCACGCCGGTGGGGACAGTGTTCCTTGTTTCGTAATTGAGGCGAATGCCGGCATTGCGCATTTTGTCGTCGTCAAATGCATTGTCGCGTTCAACCCTGACGATGCCCGGTATTTCGATTTCTGCGGCGAGCGCATCGAAATACCGCCGGCGCGCTTCGATATGCGACGCCTTCATCATGTTCTTGCCGATCGGCAGATCATCCGGCGGCATGATCTTGATGTCTATGTCTTATGAGAACCGGTGGATCAGCTGAAAACCCTTGGAGAGCGATGTCCCGCCTTTCAGCTCGAAAGCATAGCCCGCCTGTTGCAGGCCATAGAGGCAATGCATGATCCAGTAGTCTTTTTCGACCAGCGCGGGGTCAATCTGAAGATCGCGCCCGACAATGGCGAGAAGATCGGCAAAGTCAGTCGCATCATGGAGGAACATTACGCGGCCATGCGTAAGTCGGTGTCGCCGACCAGCGGTTCGAAAACGCGTTTTGCGCGCCGTCCGCCATAATCGCGAACGGTTTTTTCAAGGGCCTTGCGATCCATGCGTTCAGCACGCGCCATAACCCCTTCAAGCAGCGTGTCTTCGTCTTCTGCAAGGCGATCCAGATTATCGACGAGATCGACCAGCAGGAATTCTTCGCTCATCTTCGCCGGGAAATGCGGCTTCACGCGAAAGTCGAACCGGCGCCCATCGAACTCAAACCGGCCATGGCGCTTGGCGTTGTAGACCATGGTTTCGTTATAGAGCTGCGTGGCGCCAACGCCGAGGGCGTTATAGGCGTTGGGCGAGACCATCAGAAAACGATCGTCTTTCAAAAAACGTTCGACGAGTTTTTCCGGATTGGCCGGCGCTTCACCAAAGCGGGTTTTCTTCGGCGTCCGGTAAAGCCCGCCGGAGACCTTGACGAGCCGGCCCTCCTCGACCAGCGCGCGCACATGACGATCGACAGCATTCGACCAGCGCGCCAGATCGGCGCGCCGGTAAACCTGCCCGGGGCGCAGTTTCTTCTTGAGGTCTTTCAAGGCCGTCATGGCGCATCGCTCCTTTTCCACGGACTAGTTAGGCCACCCGGCACCAAAATGCAAGTTTTTTCATTGATAATTCATGCATTTTTATTCCAATATAGCGCCATAAGTTATTGTTTTAAATGTTTTTTTATGATTTTATCGTTAGAAAAAACAGAATCGTAAGAAGGGATAGTATACATACGTCCTAGCGACCAAGGCCGCGAGCGCGCCGGGAGAAGCGCCAGCTGAACCGACCCCGTTCCATGGTCCCGGAGAGTTCGAGCCCGCGCCGCCGTTCCAGGTCACCCGGAGCCCCTACTGACACGAATTCAATCTATTTCGCATGCCCGGGCCGGTGACCATATATGGATCATCTACCCCTTTTTTCGCCGTCATCATTGATCGCGTTAGACCCACGCACAAAACACTCCGCGCCCTTCGAACAAGACGAAAAAATTTGCTCTTCGGGACAAGATCAAAGATTAAATTTCGGCCAAGGACGCCACATCACGCGCTTCGTAACCAACTGATTAACCTCAGTTTTTCAGTTAGCTTGAAGAGCCCGCCTCTTGCAGCAAAGGCACGAAATTCAGCCTTCGGCGTCTGACACAAAGTTGGAAACGCATTCACGAAGGGGAGCCATTTCCGTTTTCCCGCAAGGTGAGCGATTGCCGGGAAAATGGCGAAACGCAGCAGGTTATTCATCCGCATCGGCGGCTGGACTTTCGAGCCCTGGAACGGCGTCTTTTATCCGGACGATCTGCCCAAGAAACGCCAGCTCGAATATGCGAGCCGCGCCCTCACCTCCATCGAGATCAACGGGACGTTTTATTCCTCGTTCAAGCCCTCGGTCTGGGCGAAATGGCGCGACGAGACGCCGGACGGTTTCGTCTTTGCGGTGAAGGCGTCGCGCTACTGCACCAACCGCAAGAAGCTGACCGAGGCGGCGGAGTCCATCGAGAAATTCACAGCGCAAGGCCTCAGCGAACTGGGCGACAAGCTCGGGCCGATCAACTGGCAGCTTGCAGCAACCAAGAAATTCGATGCGGAAGAGATGGAAGGGTTTTTGAAACTCCTGCCGAAAAAGGCTGGCGGCGTTAAGCTGCGCCACGCCATCGAAGCGCGCCACGAGAGTTTTCAGGACAAGGCGTTTTACGCGCTGGCGAAGAAGTAGAACGCCGCCATCGTCTACGCGGACGGAGACAAGTTTCCGCTGATCGACGAGCCGACCGCCGATTTCACTTACGCAAGGCTAATGCGCGCGCATGAAAAATTCAAAGCCGGATACAAGCCCGCCGACATAGACAAATGGCCGCAACAGGCGAAGGTCTGGGCGAAACGCGGCGACGCCTTCGTCTACTTCATCGCGGGGGATAAGGTCCGCAACCTGGCCGCTGCGCAAGCGCTGATGGGTAAGGTTTGAAAAACGGCGCAAACCCCGCCCATCCCGGCGAGAGCGGGGATCCAGAGCTACGAGCACTGTGTTTACGTTTTTTTGGATTCCCGCTTGCGCGGGAATGAGCGGTTGGATGTTAGCGGGGCTATCTCATCACATCCCAAACTTTTTCGATGTCGGAAAACCCTTCGGCGCGATGCGACCCGCTTGCGCGCGCTTGCCGAGATAGGTCTTCCAGTCATCGACGGTCTGGGTGCGCCCCGACCGGTCGGTCCAGGTGAGGCCCTCTTTCTTTGCAAAAAGCTTCGCGTCGGATAGGCCGCCCGATTGATATTTCTGCAGGACAACGCCCTTGCCGCGCGTCATCTCGGGCAGTTCCGACGCCGGGAAGACCAGAAACTTTTTATTGTCGCCGACCACGGCAAGCATATCGTCCTTGCCGATTTCGGCCGGGGCGATACGGCAGACAGCGGCTTCGGCGCCGGCGGGCACGTTCAGCACCTGTTTTCCTTTGCGCGTGTTCGACAGGCATTCGTCTTCGGGTGCGATAAATCCGTGTCCTGACGAGGCGGCGACCAGAAACTTGCGCCCGCCCTCGTAAAGGAACGCAGCGACCACCGCATCGTCATTGCCCATATCGACCATCAGGCGGATCGGCTCGCCATGGCCGCGCCCGCCGGGCAAATTCGCCACATCGAGCGCGTAGAATTTTCCGTTGGTGGCGAACAGCATCAGCTTGTCGGTGGTCTGCGCAAACACATGGAAATGCTCGCGGTCGCCATCCTTGTATTTGATCGATTTGAGATCTTCGACATGGCCCTTGAGCGAGCGCACCCATCCCTTTTCGGAGATGACGATGGTGACCGGCTCCTTTTCGACCAGCACATCGAGATCAATGTCGTCGATCGCAGGCGCGTCGGCGATATCGGTTCGCCGTTTGCCGAGGTCGGACTTCGGATCGAACAGTTTTCTGACGTCTTTCAGTTCTTCGGCGATCCGCGCCCATTGCGCATCATCGGATTTGAGGAGCGCCTTCAGGGCTTTTTGTTCTGCGAGCAAGTCCTTGTGCTCGGTCTTGATCTCCATTTCCTCAAGTTTGCGCAAGCTCCTGAGCCGCATATTGAGGATCGCCTCGGTCTGGTTCTCCGTCAGCTTGAAGGTCTTCATCAACTGCGCTTTGGGATCGTCCTCATAGCGGATGATGCGGATCACCTCGTCGAGATTGAGATAGGCGATCAGAAAACCGTCAAGAATTTCAAGCCGCTTTGCGATCTTGTCGAGGCGGAATTCGCTGCGCCGGCGCAGCACTTCCTTGCGATGGTCGAGCCAGCCCTGCAGCACCTCGCGCAGGCCCATGACCCGCGGGGCGCCGTCAGCGCCGAGCACGTTCATGTTGAGAGAAAAGCGCGATTCCAGATCGGTGACCTTGAACAGCGATTCCATCAGCGCCGCCGGTTCGATATTACCCGACCGCGGCTCGAGTATAAGACGCACATCCTCGGCGCTTTCGTCGCGAATGTCGGCGAGCGCGGGAAGTTTTTTCACCTGCATCATCTCGGCGATCTTTTCGATCAGCTTCGACTTTTGCACCTGGAACGGAATTTCGGTGACAACCACCTGATAGCGCCCGCGCCCGAGGTCTTCGACCGACCAGCGCGCCCGCACGCGGAAGCCGCCGCGCCCTGTGGCGTAGGCTTCCTCCATGGAGGCCGCATCCTCGATGCATACGCCGCCCGTGGGAAAGTCCGGCCCCTTTACATATTTCAGCAAGGTTTCGGTGCGCGCATTCGGCGTCTTGATAAGATGCAGCGACGCGTCGATCAGCTCGGCGACATTATGCGGCGGGATCGAGGTCGCCATGCCGACCGCGATGCCGTTCGACCCGTTGGCCAGCAGGTTCGGGAACGCCGCCGGGAGCACGCTCGGCTCGCGGCCTTCACCGTCATAGGTTTCGCGAAAATCGACCGTGTCCTCGTCGATGCCGTCGAGCAAAAGCCCCGCCGCCGGCGTCAGCCGGCTTTCGGTGTAACGCATGGCGGCGGCGTTATCGCCGTCGATATTGCCGAAATTCCCCTGCCCGTCGATCAGCGGCACGCGGACGGAAAAATCCTGCACGAGACGCACCATGGCGTCGTAAATCGCCTGATCGCCATGGGGGTGGAAGTTGCCCATGACTTCGCCGACGACCTTGGCCGATTTCTTGAAACTGCCCGTCGGGTTCAGCTTCATCTGGCGCATGGCGTAGAGAATCCGCCGGTGCACCGGCTTCAACCCGTCGCGCACATCAGGCAGCGCCCGCGACGTGATGGTCGACAACGCATAAGCGAGGTAACGCTGCGATAACGCCTCGTCGAAGGGCTCGAGGAAAATCTCGTCGGCGCGCGGCGGTTTCGGCGGTTTGGCGGATTTGGTCTTGGAGCGTTTCATGGGGCCAGTCTCTAGCAGAGTCTCGCCCGCTCGCCAGTCCCCGAAATTCCCTAGATCAGCTTCATATCCACAATCGGCGCGGCAATTTCCCCAACCGGCCGGGCCAGGTACAGCTCGGCGTGGAAATAGCCGTCGCTTTCCACGCCCTCAGGGTCGCGGCCCGCCGCCAGCACCGCTTCCATGGCGCCGTCGCGTTCGTTCTGGTCGCGGAACCGGCGCTGGCGAAAAGTCGTATCGGGAAGCTTTTCCGTCACCAGATCGAATGCCGCGAGCCGTTCGGCGATCTCCTCGAACGGAAACTGGCGCAGGACAAAAGCTGCGAACCAGGGCGGGCGCTGCGCGGCGGCGGCGATCTTGCCCAGCGTTTCCTGACCTACATAGCCGATGGCGCCGGTGGAAATGATCAGGTCGGCATCTTCCATGACCGCCGCTGTCTGTTCGGAGATGCCGTCGCTTTCCAGATCTTCGCTGACGATTTCGTCGATCAGCCCGACAGCGCCGGCATAACCAACGGCTTCATGCGCCACATCAAGACCGACAAAGGTTGCATCCTCGCATTGCTTCAGCTCGGCATAGATTTCAGCGTCATGCACGACCGTTTCGGCCACTGATTCTAGGTGCGCCTTTTCCCGCAAATAACGGCGCGCCATATCGTTAAAGGTCAGGTCATAGCGCAACATCGCCGCATTCACGCCATATGAGCAGCCGACATCGACAATTTTGCTTAGCCGGTCCTGTCCCATCGCCGCCATTATTTTCTTGAACACAGGCTTTGCATTGGTTGGAATCTGGTAATCGAGCGCGCTCAAGGTCGTATAATATCCGCGCGGATCCGGCGCATTATAGATATCGTCAAAATTCGCCTTTGTTTGATTGACGCACTCATAAGTTTCGTTCGCCGTGATCATGGGCCCCGCTCGCGTTGCTAAATTTTCTGTATGACGGAGTGAATAGCCGATACTCTTGCAGAATGCAAAAAAAGCCCTCAAATCAGGGCAAATATCGCCGATAACGACCCGATAACCAGAAAACCACCTGATTATGCGCAGAAATCCATGATCGCGATGCTGTCGGATTTCATTGACTTCTGGGTGCTCTGCGTTGATCTCGCAGCGGGCGCGCTCGGCTTTTCGGCGGATGCGTTTGCGCAAACCGTGCGCTCGGCCGATGCGCAAGCCGCCGCATTGGTGATCGCCTTCCTGGCCGGCGTGTCGGAAATGCTGGGCCAGTCCGTCATCCTGGTGATCAATCGCGTTGCGTTGTACCGCTTCCTGGCGAGCCTTGCGTTCACCGGCCTAACCTATGTGCTGACCGCGCTGACCTGGGCCTTGTCGGCTATCGCAGTGGCGCCGCTGACGCGTCTCGGCATGCTTGCCCCCGGAGAAATCGCCGGTGTTTTCGGCGTCGTTTCTCTTTCTTTTGCGCCACGTCTGTTTGGCGTGTTCGCAATGGCGCCGTATTTCGGTCAGGCCTTCGGCAATTTTCTCGAAGCGCTGGCGATGATGCTCGCTATTTTTGGACTGCATGCGGGATTCGGATTGCCGTTGCACGCCGCTCTGTTCTGTGGCGGCGCAGGCTGGGTGCTTTCTTATGTTGCGCGCGCTTATCTCGGCCATGCGCTGGCGAAACCCCTGGGGCGGATGCGCATCGCGGTTTCGGGGTCTGCCCTTGACCGAACGCCGCAACAAATCATTGATGATCTCGCAAAGCGCCTTGCCGGAGACTCTCGTCCATGATCTCCACGGTGCTGATGACGATCATGCTGCTGGGTCTGTTCGCACTGATGGCGACGGCGGCGCTGGCGCCGCTGGAAACGCTGAGCTGGTGGGCCGGCTGGACCGAAGAAGAATTGGGCGAAACGCCGCCGGCGCCTTCGAGTGAAGCCCGGCCTGCGCTTCGATATATTGTCTACCTGTCGGGCGTCGCATCGATCTCCGGCCGGTATTTGCTGCCGCGCGAAAAAGCGTTCATTCGGCTTTTGCGCAAACGCTTGCCCGGCGATGTCCTTGTCTCGAATGTGTTTCCGTATTCGCCGCAGGGTCTTCCCTTGCTCGAAGCGCCGCGGCTGTTCGAACAGGTGTGGCGGCGCGCGCAACTGTTCAAGCTGACGGACCGGCAGACGTTTCTTTCTGTCCTGATCAATCTGCGAAACATTTTTCAGGTGATGGTCTCTGCGGATCATCGATATGGGCCGATCTTCAATCAGGGCGCGGCGAGCGTGATCGAAGCCGCCCTCGACAAGGCCGGTTATCCGCGCGGATCGGGCGCAGCCGTGACGATCATCGGCTATTCGGGCGGCGCGCAAGTCGCAGCCGGCGCCGCCGCTTTTCTGACCGTGCGGCTGCGCGCGCCCATTGACGTCATCTCAATTGGCGGCGTCCTCGCCTCCGATCCCGGGCTCGGCTATGTGCGCAAGTTTCATCATTTGATCGGCGATCGCGATAACGTTCAGCGCATCGGCGCTGCTGTCTTTCCCGAGCGCTGGCCGCTGATCGCAACGTCCGAATGGAACGCGGGCAAGCGGGACGGCCGCATCAGCGCGCATGTGTTACCCGGCGTCACTCATGCCGGCGTCAACGGCTATTTCGGCAGGCCGCTGATCGACGGAATGTCGAACGCCCAGAGAACAGCGGAAACGATTGGCGGGCTGCTTTGAGCGCCGCTATTGCTGGTATCCGCCCTGTTGCGCCTGCTGGGTCGGAAGGCCCGCCATTTTCCAGGCTTCGATGCCGCCGCGATACCACAACACATTCGTATAGCCTGCGTTGATGGCGCGAAGCGCGGCGTTGTAGGACATCCAGCACTGCGTCGACATGCAATAGAAAATCATCGGAACGTCTTTGCGCCCTTGCGTGCCTTGTTGCAGCATTTGCGTTATCTGCTGTTGTGTCTGGTCGTTGTATGATCCGCCCTGCGACATCCACGCCGCCGGCATCGCGCCTGGCAGGACTTCAGGCCCGCCCAGAACGTCAAACAGGAAATATGGCGTTTGCCGGCCCTGCACCAGTTCGCTCAACCCTTTGGTGGTGATGAGCTGGCCGCCGGGAATGGAAGCCGGCGTCGGTCCATGCATGGCGCCATTGTGCAGCTGACTGCTGGCCGGAACGCCGAAATCCTGCCGCTCCATCTGCATGAGCTGATCGAGATTGCCGCCAGTCATGCCCTGTTGCTGCGGCTGTTGCTGTTGCGGGTAAGTCTGTTGCGGCTGTTGCTGTTGCGGGTAAGTCTGTTGCGGCTGCTGCTGGGGATAGCCTTGCTGTGGCTGTTGTTGTTGCGGATAGCCTTGCTGTTGTTGCGCGGGTTGCTGCTGCTGGGGCTGCTGTTGTCCGCCAAAGCTGTCCTGCGCGGCTGCAGACGCTGCGAGCAATGAAGCCGCCGAAAAAACCGCCAGCGTGTTGGCCGCAAGCATGTGAATTGCATTTTTCATCATTCTGTCACTTCCATTTCTGTGCCGAACTGGCCGGTGTTTTCATAAACGTTGAAGTTCGCGTCATTGGTTTGAACGATATCGCCGTTGTCTAGCTGCCAGTTGTAATCGTAAGTATTGTCGAGTTCGACCGTGCCGCCATTATAACCGTCATTATACGTCTCAACGCCGCGGATCCCTTCACTCGTCTCCCGCTGGATATAATCGCCGCTCGCCATGCTGCTGTTGAATGTGCCCATCTGCATTTGCCGGATGTCGTCCGAGGTCTGCGCGATGATCGCTGACCGGTCGGCTGCGCCCTTGCGGTTGATGGCGGCGATTTTCGCATTCGAATCCGCCTGTATCTTGTTATTCCGGGCGTGGTAGGCGGCCATCTTGCGCTCATATTCCGGATTCATTTTTCCCGACAGGCGAATTCTCTTCGCCAGCGCCATATCGAGTTTGCCATCCGGCGCGCGCATGGCGAACCCCGGCATCGTCATGATCGAGAGAAACTCCGTGACGCCGCCGGTCATCGGATCGGGCGAGCGCATGGAGTTGAAAATAACCACCGTGCCGATAATCTCCCGCATCTCGGCGCCGTTCATGTTGTAGCCAATCAACGCCTGGCCGGCGCCAGCCCACATCCGCGTTTCGCCGCCATAGGGGTCGCGCTGCGGCGGGGGAAGCTGGCTCTGAATTTGTTGGATATCGCTGCTGCGGTCGCGGTAGTCGAGAATGCGCGCGCCGGGCCGCAGGCGTTGCGCATATTGCATGATGAATTGTTTGGTGTCGGTGATCTGCACGTTCGGGCAATTGGTGCTGATCTGATAGGGAAGGTTGTGGCCAGTCCATTGTTCGGCGGGAAGCACGGTCACCGCGCTTGACCCGTCGGGCGACGTAGCGCGCCATTCCCAGGACGGCGTTGTCTTGCCGCAACCGGTGTTGTTCATTTGCCAGTTGACGCCGCCCTCTGTGCGCCATCCCGCCGGCACTTCCTTGATGTAGGCGACCATCGGCTTTTCAAAACCATTGCGGTCGATGATTTTGACAAGCTGCATGCCGTTAGACGCCGGCTGACTGCCGGAACCGCGCTGGCCGTTCTGCATCGCCGGCGGGGTCATCCCGCCCTGCTGCATCTGGCCGCCCTGCTGCATCTGGCCGCCCTGCTGCATCTGGCCGCCCTGCTGCATCTGGCCGCCCTGCTGCATCTGGCCGCCCTGCTGCATCGGACCTGACTGCGACTGTCCGTATGCGGCAGGCTGTTGTCCCGGCTGCATGGCTGCATATTGCGCCGGCGCGCCATAGTCGCCGTCGCCATCCATCATGGAGTCGGCGTAAGCGCCGTGACCGGCTTCCTCCGCCTCGCCCGCATCGGCGCACGCGCAAAGCACGCCGGCAGCCATCGTCGCCAGAATCACATTTCGCATGGAGTTCTCCCCTAGGTTCGTCCGGTCCAGCCGTGCGGCCAGGGTGATCGCGCCGCAGCAAAACCGTAAAAAATCGATTAGACCTGTCCCTATTCGTATAAAGCGCATCGGGACGGAAAAACGGGTCAGGCGCCAAAAATATTTTATGAGAGGCTCATAGAGCGCATCGAGGCGCCGATTGCGGTCGATCCTGGCCCGCCTTTCAGTCCATGTGAGTGCGAATATCGGGTGAGCCAATCGCTAGAGCATTGATTCTAAAGCGATTATGTCATTGCGTCGATATGATTAGAGCTTAATCAGCACAACAGGTCTTCGAATGTCCATAAGAACGAGTATGGACTTTCCTACTCGCAAGCCTCCGCCGCGCAGACCGGCCGGGCGTTGACGCCAACGCTGATGAACCATTGCTGGTCCGCTTCGCGGCGGCGGCGGACGAATTCTTCGTGCATCTCGTACATGCCCGGCGCCGGATCGGAACCGGCGACCGGCTTGTCGCCGAACAGCATGTAGGCCTCCCCGTCCGAATAGGGACGCCATTGCGGGCCGGCATCGCTTTGCGGCGTTCCGGTCGCCGCGAACGACACCCAGTACTCCATCATCGCCGCGGAGAGCATTTCGTCATAGTCGCCATCGGGAACCGGCCAGTTGACCGGAATTCTCGGCGCCGCGCCGGCATTGCCAAACACGAACGGCAATTCGTTGGCGTGAAAGGCGCAAAGATCGCGCGCGCGCTGATGTATAGCAATAATCAAAAATATACATGAAGGCCATCACCCACACGCCGGCGGAGCCATATGACGTGCCGATCGGCAAAGCGGCGATCCTGCGCGAAGGAACCGATGTCACCATCGTCGGACCAAGCTGGCCGGTTCATCTCGCCCTCGCCGCCGCCGACGGGCTTGCCGAACAAGGCGTCTCCGCCGAAGTGATCGATCTGCGCTCCCTGGTTCCGCTCGACAAGGAATGCATTCTCAATTCCGTCCGTAAAACCGGCAGGCTGGTCGTTGTCGATGATGATTATCAGAGCTTTGGCGTCACCGGCGAAATTATCGCCATCGCCGCCAGCGAGGCTTTCGATTCGCTTAAAGCAGCGCCGCAGCGCGTCGCCCATCCCGACATTCCGGTTCCCTTTGCGCGGCCCATGGAGCAATTCGCGCTCCCGAACAAAGACAAGATCGTCGCCAGCGTGCGCGCCACTTTGTAAATTTAACAATGAGCTGAGCATGAACATCGTTATCGATATGTGGACCAATGAGGGCGAAGGCGCACTCAGCAAATGGTTTGTTAGCGACGGCGACGCCGTGCGCGAAGGAGATATGATCGCAACGGTCGCTCTTGAGAAAACCGAATTCGAAGTCTTCGCACCAGTATCTGGAAAAATCGCCATTCATAAAAAAGAAGATGATGTCGTCATATCCGGCGGCATCATCGCCAGCGTTTCCTGAGTTTTTTCTCCGTCAGCGCCTGAGGGACAGTTGAGGGTTTTTGCTTAAGGAGAAATTCTGGTTGGTCGTAGCCCATCGAGAGAGCGAAAATAAACCGGACATCCCGGCCGCATAGGACGGCCGAACAGTATGCCAACTGTGTGAAGCCTGCCGGCCAACACTCTTGCAGACCTCTTTTTTCGTCAACGGACGCCCCAATGTGTCCTCAGCGCCGCCTGTTGTACGATGCGGCGCACCGCATGAATGTACGTTCGCTGATAATTTGGTCATCATAGCGATTTCCGAGACAATTTGACCGCTATTGAAGCGATCGATTCCAAACCAGCACGCTGGCATTGCCGCCATTTTCGAACAGCGCCGCCCGCAGCGGCGCGGCGAAACCCGGATCATCAAGCTCCACGCGCAGAAATTCGCGGCTGTCCTCCCCCTTGGTCGCAGCCCTCCAGGCTGCGCCCACCTCCCGTTCGCCGGCGATGATCTTAAAGTCAGGCGCCTTGTCGTTGCCATTCTTGTCGTTAGCGACGAATGAGGCTTTCACATTAATGATCATGGTCCGAATGATTCCGGCGTAGCCGTCTTCCGTCTTTTTGAATGTTCCGATCACGGCCATTTTTTACTCCTTTTTACTGCTGGATTGACGAAGCGATTTGCGGGCGCGCTTGAAGGCGGCGTCCGAATTCAGGAAATGTTCAATCATCAGGGCGGCGAGATCACCGACAGGCGCCTCCTGGCCGAACTCCCGGGCATGGAGTGCAACGTAGTCCTGCAACGCTTCGTGAACATCTGGCGGCAGCGACGCCGTTACCTTGACGGGCGTGCGGTCCGGAAGCGCGCCGATTTTCAAACTCATAAAGACGCCCTCCGATCACGATAGGGCCTCAAAACCAGATCCTTGTGCACGATGACGCGCAACGGCCAGCCGGGCCTGATCTTGATCGTCGGCTGGATGTCGAGATTGCGTTGAACGATTTTCTGGCCGGCCTGGTTGGCGGCGTTCTGGGAAGACTCGCGCAGCGCCTCTACCAGATCGCTTTCGGTTTGATCAAAGGAGAGCTCCGTGCCGACGCCAAGCAGCGTCGACAGGACAATCCCTTTGACAAGCCGGAAAGTATGAAAGTCGACTCTATCGCGAAGACCGGCGTAACCGGCGACGTCGCTCGCGGGCATATTGTCGATCTGGATCGAGGCGCCGTCGGGATAGATGATGCGCGTCCAGATGAGGAGCGCCCGTGACTGACCGAAAGCAATGACGCTGTCATAGCGGCCGATGAGACGCGCGCCTTGGGGGATCAGGATATACTGGCCGGTGACCGTATCATAAACATTCTGCGTCACCTGGGCGATGACCGTTCCCGGCAGATCGGAATTGACGCCCGTGATAAGGCTGGCTGAGATCACGGTTCCCGCCATCACTTCAAAAGGCGTGATCGGATCTTCAACCATGAACGGATTGTCGGTCGCGGTTACGGCGATCTCTTCGAGAAAATCCAGCTTTCTGATCTGCCGGCCCGGATCTTGCTCGCGTTCGGCGCCAAACGGAACGGGGACCGGCTGCCCGTGACCGAATTCAAACGGCGACGCAGCCATCGCTTCAAAGGGTTGCGGCATTGCCGGCGACGGATTGGAGCGCGACGCGAGTTGAAAGAACAGACCCGCCTCTCTTGCTTCCGCTGCGATCTGCGCTTCGCGCAAGGCGGCCTCGCGGGCGGCGTCGGCTTCGGGCGAGTTCCTGAACGGCGTCGCCGAAAGCGCAGCATAATTGGGCTTGGCGAGATAGCCATTTTCGCCGGATGCAGCGACCGCCTGCTCGGCTTGCAGCAAGGCGGCGCCCAGATCGCCAGGCAAAGGCGCGCCCAGTTGCGGTTTGACCTCTGCATAGGATTTGGGGAGCGCGTCTAAACCTTCGGCCGTTGGCTTGGTGACCACATTGTAGAGTTCCACGGCGCCCGCCTCCCCGGCTACGCGCGGCGGCTTCAGCGCAATGTTCATGGCCGCGAAAATGAGCGCCGCCGCGCCGCCAGCGGCAACCATCAGCGCGTTCCGGTTGAGCCGCGTGACGGGCCCTGGCCTTGCGCGAAGCGCCAGCGCTTCGGGATCTTCTTTGGGAAGCGCATTCATGTTTTCGACCGGCGTTTCAGATCGGTGCGGATGATGCGGACAATGTCCTGTCTTTTTTCGCCAAGGCGTAGTTCGGCGGCCGCAAACAGACGGTCCACCACATAGTAGTTGCCGCGCATGCGATAGTTGACGAGTTCCGGTTCGCCTTTCTTCGAAAGCACAAACAAGGGCGGCGCCGCGCCCTGGGCTATGTTTTCGGGAAACTGGATAAAAACCTGCTCGCCATTGTCGAAAGCGCGCACAGGCCGCCAATGGGGCCGATCGCCTTCGATGTCGTAGCGGAACTTGAGATCATCGGGATCGACAGACGCCGCGATGACGGATTTTGCCGCCTCGTTCACACGCTCGGCTTCATTGCGGCGCCTGACCAGCTGGTCCTGCGGATAAGTCCAGGAGATCGCCGCCATATAGGTTTCGCGGAAGGAGCGCATTTCCAGATGATAGGCGCGCCTGTCGGTGGCGATGACGAGATTCGTGGAAAGCCCCGGCGCAATGGGTTTGACAAGGATATGCACCTGCCGGCCTTTTGACCCGCCGCTCGTCGTATCGCCGACCACCCAGCGCACCGTGTCGCCGGCGGAAACGGAATTGAGGCGTTCGCCCGGTTCCAGCGCAATGTCCGTCACCTGTTCCGGCGCCGCATAAAGACGATAGAGCGCGCCTTGCATGAACGGATAGACCTGCACGGCGTTGACGAAACGCTCAAGGTCCGGCTCGATCTTGGCGCGTTCATTCGCCGTATCAATGCGCTCGAAGGGTTTGAGCGCAGGCGCCGGCGCTTCGTTTTCTTCGATCGGCTTCAACTGACCCGGCAGGGGATAAGGCGTTGATGTCTCGACGATCTCGCGAATGGACGCATTGTCATCGAAGCGAATGACTTTCGCCGGGCGCATGGGCGCCGCTTCATCGAGCGAAATATCCGGATAGGCGGTTTGGCAGCCCATAATCGCGAGCGGAACGGTAAACAGCAGAAATGGTTTCATGAGGGATCTCCTGTGGAGAGGTCTTTCGACCAGTTGACGCCGTGCACATAAAGACCGAGGGGATTGTTATGGAGCGCCTCAGCGGTGCGCGGCGGCGACACAATAACGGTCAGATGCGCGGTAAAGCGTTCGAGTTTGTCGAACTGACCGCCATTGTAGGTTTTCTCGGTCCAGCGGAGTTCAAAACTGTCCTCCGAGGCGCGCACAACGCTTGTGACATCCACAGTGACGCTGCGCCGGCCCACATCGGCGAAGGGATCGTTGTCGCGGGCGTAGTCATTCAAGGCCATGGCGCCGCGATCGGTCGCATAGTCATAGGCCTTGAGCCAGTTCTCGCGCACGATCACCGGATCGATGGAGACCGAGCGCACATGGCGAATGAAATTCGCCAGACTATGGGCGATGACAGCGTCCGAGGGTTTGTAACTTTCGCTGGCGGGGCCAATATTTCGCACGGCGCCCTCGCCGTCTATTTCGACAATATAGGGCGTGACGATGGAGCGCGACGATTGCCAGATCAGCCCGCCGCACGAAACGCTCGCGATCAGCATCGATCCGAAGGCGGCGTAACGCCAGTTCGCAGCCTGAACACGCGCCGAGCCCATGCGCTCATCCCACATCTGTCGGGCGCGCATATAGGGCGTCTCGGGGCTTGGGGTTTCGCCATAATGGGTTGCGCTGCGTCGAAACATCATTCGTCATCCTGTCTAAGCCGGGGCGCATCGGCGCCGCCGCCGCGATCCCCTGAAGAAATCACATGGGTTGTTGTCAGCCCCGCATCGCGGAGGCCCTGCTCGCGGCGAAGCTTTTGCGCCCAGTCCGGCGCATTGGCCGGGGCGGTGTTCGCCGGGGTTATCGCCTTGACAACAGTGGACCCGGCGACTTTGCCGCCGGTCGCGGTGAACGCCGCACGCGATCCGGCTTCAAACGCCTCGCCCGGATTGCCGAAAGCGCGCGACGCCGAGGACTGCGCCGATCGCCAGGCGGAAGAAACGGCGCCTTGCGCAACGCCGCCGGCGCCGGCCGCCGCGCCCCGCAAACCGGACTTGCCTGACGCGGCCTTGCCGAGCGTCCATGCCGCATTGGCGCCGCCCGCCATCGAAGCGCCGGCGCGCACGGCGGACCGTCCGGTTGTCGCCGCGGCCCCGGCGCCCGCGCCTGCCAGCGCGCCTGCGCCCATAACAGCAGCGCCTGCGCCCGCAGCAGTCGCAACCGCAGCGCCTGCGCCCAGTTGCGGCGCGCCGGAGACAAGCCCCGTCGCGATGTTCGGACCGAAAATGCCGAGCGCCAGAAGCGACAAGGAGCCCAGAATGGTTGAAGCCGCCTGCTCCAGGGTCACCGAGCCTGGCGTGAAGGTCGACGTCACTGTGCCGAAGATGGTGGCGCCGATCCCGATGATGATCGCAAGCACCATGAGCTTGACGCCCGATGCCATCACATTGCCGAGCACCCGTTCTGCAAGAAACGAAGTCTTGTTCCAGAGCGCGAAGGGAACGAGCACAAAGCCTGCGAGCGTCGTCAGCTTGAATTCGATGATGGTGACGAAAAGCTGGATCGCGAGAATGAAGAAGGCAAAGAGCACGATGATCCAGGCCAGCAGGATGATGGCGATGGTGACGAAATTCGAAAAGAAACTCGGGAACCCCAGGAGCGAGTTTGCCTCTTCAAGCAAGGGATAAGCGGCGTCGTAACCGGTCGCCGCAACGAAGCCCGGTTTCATCAGGTCGGCCGCGGTAAGCGTCGTTCCCGTGGCGACAAGCCCGAGCCCGGCAAAGCTCGAAAAGATGATATTCGCCAGCAGCGCGAAATTATTGATGATGAACGCAAAGGCGCCGACATAGAGCACCTTTTTCACGAATTGTCCGAGGACATTCTGCTCGCCGTTCATGGCCCAGAAGAGCCCGGCGAGGACGACATCAATGCCGATGAGGATCGCCGTCAAAAACCCGACGTCCCCCGCCAGCAGCCCGAAACCGCTGTCGATGTAGGCCGAGAATGTCGACGTAAAATCATCAATGACGTTGATGTCATCCATCGGGGGGGGGAGCCTTTCTCTAGGAAGGTGTGTAGGCCGCGCCGTCGCCGAGGAAACGCCGGCGATGAATGCGGGCGCGTTCCTCCGACTGCAACCGGCGCGCGCGTTCGAGCGCCTCGGCGCGATACTGGACGGCAAGCAGTTGCGCTGTCTGCATGGATTGCTTGGTCTGCAGGGCGAGCAATTGATTGCCCGCCTGGCTGGCCTGAAGATCGCCCGCCGCCGTCTCGCTGGCGGTGACGATTTCGTCGAGGGTCGTCATGTCGAGCTCAATGGTCTCGGCGATCTTCGCCTGGACCCGCATGGCGTCATGGAGCGAGCGCGAGGCTTCCTGCCAATGGGCGCGCGCCTGCGCTCCCATCGCGGCATTGGAAAATCTCGCATAATCTTCCGGAAAGAGGGACGCGAAGGCAGCATCGACCGTCGCCACATCATAGCGAATCGAGTTCGCGGTCCGGATCAGCGCATTGATCCCGGAAAGACGCGCCTGCAACGCCGCGCGCGCCGTGTAAGGAAGCTGCGTCAGATTTTTCGCCTGATTGGCGATCATCTTCGCTTCATTGGTGAGCTGCTTGACCTGATTGTTGATCATTTGCAGCGTGCGCGCGGCCGTCAGAAGATTTTGCGCATAATTCGACGGATCGTAGACAATCCCGCCGAAGATGAGGGCGTTGGCATTGTGGACCGGCGCGAGGGCCAGTCCCATGGAAGCGATACCCGCCATGAGAGCGGATTTTATTGTGCGGCGCATAAGGCGTTCCTTTCCTTGCCATGATTTTCACTGATGAGGTCGGCGGCCCAGGCGAGTCCCTTTGCGCGCAGGAACGCGGCGGCGAACGCATTCGGATGTTCGTCTGCGATCAAGGTAATGAGCTTCTGATCGTCCGGGCTCGACGCGCCGCACAGCGCCAGCGCAATTGGGCCGAGCCCGAGCTCGAACAGCCGGTTGCCGATGGCGGACTGATAATAATAATGCCGCTTGGGCGTCGCCGTCGCGACGATCTCGATCTGGCGCGCATTAAGCCCGAAGCCTTCATAGGCGGTGCGAATCCCCGCCTCCCGCGCTCGCGCATTGGGCAGAAATATGCGCGACGGGCAGCTCTCAATAATTGCCGGGGCGATCGGCGAAGATTGAATATCGCTAAGGCTTTGCGTTGCAAAAACGACGGAGACGTTCTTCTTGCGCAACGTCTTCAGCCAGTCACGCAGGCGTTCCGCAAAGAGCGGATGATCGAGAAACACCCAGGCTTCATCGAGGAGAAGCATGGTGGGACGGCCGTCAAAGCGGTCATCGAGCCGGTCGAAGAGATAGGAAAGAGCCGGCGCGACGGCTGCTTCCCGGCGCATGAGCGATTCCATTTCAAAACCGATGGCGTCGCTGAGCTGCAGCGTATCCTCATCGGAATCGAACAAGCCGCCATGCGCGCCGGCGATGGTGAAAGGTTTTAACGCGTCGCGAAGATCGGAACGCTGCAACAGGAGCGACAGGCCAGTGAGCGTGCGCTCGCGCTCCGGCGCATCGCCGAGATTGCCGAGCGCCGACCACACTGCGTCCTTGATCGCGGGATCTGGCGCGACGCCTTCTTGCGCGAGAACGCCCAAAAGCCAGCTCTGCGCCCGAGCCCTTCCTGCCTCGCTCGCGATCTCGCGCAACGGCTGAAAAGCGGGCGCCTCCTGGCTGCCGAGATCGTGAAACGCGCCGCCAAGCGCCAAAACGCCCGCCCGCATGGACTTGCCCTTGTCGAAGGCGAAGATTTGCGCGCCGTCATAGCGCCGGAACTGCAGCGCCATGAGCGACAGGAGCACGGACTTGCCGGCGCCGGTCGGGCCGACAATCAGCGTATGTCCGACATCGCCAATATGCGTTGAAAGCCGGAACGGCGTCGTCTCATGGGTCGTCGCCTGAAGCAGCGGCGGCGCCTGCAAATGCGCGTTCCAGGAACTGCCCGCCCACACCGCCGACAAAGGCGCAAGATGCGCAAGGTTCAGCGTGTGCGCCAGCGGCTGTCTGATATTGGCGTAAAGATGGCCGGGGAGACTTCCGAGCCAGGCGTCAACCGCATTGACGCTTTCGCGGATGGCGACAAAACCGAGACCATTCAAGACGCGCTCGATTTCTTTGGCTTTTGCGTCGGCGTTTGCCGGATCCGCATCGCAAACGACTACGCTGGATGTGAAATACCCGAAAGCGACGTCGTCTGCGCCCAGCTCCTGCAGCGCGCTATCTGCATCCGCCGCCTTGTTGTCAGCGTCAGCGTCCAGAAGAACGCTTTCTTCGTTAAAGAGCGTTTCCTTGACGATTGCGGCGATGGATTTCCTCTTCGCAAACCATTGACGGCGGTATTTGGCGATCTCCCTGGTCGCGATAGCTTTATCGAGCGCGATGAATCGCGTGGTCCAGCGATAGGAAAAGCCGAGCCGGTTTAATGCGTCGAGAAATCCCGGTTCGCTCGCCGGCGGAAATCCCTGAACGGTGACGACGCGCAGATGTTCATCGCCCAGCATGGGCGCAAAGCCGCCCGCCAGCCCGCAATCGGCAAGAACGCCGTCAAGAAACATCGGCGTTTCCGGCGCGGCGACCGGATGGCGCTTGGTGGAGACGCAGCCATGCAGGAATTCAAGGGTCTCGGAATCATCGAGCGCGCTGCATTCGGGCATCAGCGCCGACAAAAGCCCGATGGCGCGGTCCGTCTCGCGGATGAAAACGTCAAGATGGCCGCGCCAGGATGGCGTCTCCGCTTCCCTATCGCGCTTGAGAAACAGCGCCTCGCCTTTGCGGGTCTGGTCAGTGGGCGGCAACCAGGCGAATGTCAGATAATAGCGGCTCTCGAAATGCGCCGCGCTGTTCTCGAAGCCGGCGCGGCGTTCTTCATCCACCAGCCATGCTGCGCGATCTGCAAACTCGGATGCGGGATAATCATTCGCCGGGATGCGCGCCGCTTCAAAGAACAGCGCCCAGCCGGAACCGAAGCGTTTCAAAACATTATTGACCCGCGCGGTGAAGGACAAAAGTTCGCCTTCGCTGGCGCTTTCAAGGTCCGGCCCGCGATAGGAGATACTGCGCTGAAAGCTGCCATCCTTGTTGAGGATAACGCCTGGCGCGGCAATGAGCGCCCAGGGCAGATAGTCCGCAAGCCGCTTCGGGCGCGCCTGGTATTCCTTGAGATTCAGCATGCGAGATAGCTCTTGTGTTTCAAATGCGCGATGCCGGCTTCGAGAAACTTCGGGTCTTTCCTGGCGGCGTATGCGCAAGCCGCCTGCCCGATCATCCAGAGAACGATCCCCGCGACCCACATCTGCAGGCCCAAGCCCACAGCAGCGGCGATGGTGCCGTTAAGGATCGCAACGCCTCGCGGCGCGCCCGCCATCATGATGGGCTCGGTAAGACTGCGGTGAACGGGAACGGAATATCCTTCGAGCATCTGTTTGGATCCTTTTGATGAGGCTTTCAGATCAAGGCGCCGCCGCCAAAGGAGAAGAAAGCGAGGAAGAAGCTCGTTGCGGCGAAAGCGATGGAAAGGCCGAAAACGATCTGGATCAGCCGGCGAAAACCGCCCGATGTATCGCCAAAGGCGAGCGACAGTCCGGTGATGATAATGATGATGACCGCAACGATGCGCGCGACCGGGCCTTCAATCGACGCAAGAATCGAGGCGAGCGGCGCCTCCCAGGGCATGCCCGAGCCTGCCGCGTGCGCCGCCCCGGTCAAAATCAAGAGCGATGCGGCGGCGCCAAGACTTGCCGCCAGGGCGCGAAGAGTTGATGTGACTTTCATGACGTTGCTCCTCCGGTTAGTTTCAAGTGATCAGTCGGGGTGGCGGGACGAATGGCGTAGGCGCCCATTTCAGTAAGGCCGTCGACGCGGATGATTTCCCTGACCCGGCGCGCGCCTCCTTCCCGTTCGATGAAGACGACAAGATCGATGGCGTCGGCGATCAGCCGGCACGGGATCTGGCTTGTGCGCTCGCCAATCAACTGTTCAATGCGCGTCAACGCCGACCGCGCGGAATTCGCATGAACCGTGGCGATCCCGCCGGGATGTCCCGTGTTCCACGCCTTTAGAAGATCAAGCGCTTCGCCGCCGCGCACCTCGCCCACGATGATCCGGTCGGGCCTCAGCCGCATGGTCGAGCGCACGAGGCTTTCGAGATTGACGGTTGCTGACGTGCGCAAGGCGACAAGATCTTGCGCGGCGCATTGAAGCTCGCGGGTGTCTTCAAGCAGGACCACACGTTCATCGCAGCCGGCGATTTCGCCAAGCAGGGCGTTGGCGAGCGTGGTCTTGCCCGAAGACGCGCCGCCGGCGATCACTATATTCTTCCGCTCGGCGATCGCGGACTTTAGAACCAGTGCATGGGCGCAGGAAAGAACGCGGCCGGCGATGTAGGATTCAAGATCGATGACCCGGCCCGCGGGCTTGCGGATCGCAAAGGCCGGTCCTGGCGCCACCGGCGGCAACACGCCTTCAAAGCGCTCGCCGGTTCCGGGCAGTTCGGCTGAAACGATAGGATGTTCGCGACTGCAATCGTAACCGATATGGCTCGCAACGAGACGGATGATGCGTTCTGCGTCCGCAGGCCGGATGACGTCATTTTCACGCGCCCTGCCCGTTCCGTAGCGTTCGATCCATAAGGCGCCGTCCGGGTTGACCATGATCTCGATAACGCTTGCATCTTCCAGCGCGGCGCCGATCGCAGGACCGAACGCCGTTTTGAGCATGGCCGCGCGCCGGGCCGCCGTCGCCATATCACCAGAAGCCGCGCTCATGACGGCGCCTCCAGATTGGATTTTTCAGCGGACCGCACCAGGTCGATGCGCGCGAGAATCTCCTCTGTGAAACTTTCCTTGCCCAAAAGCCGGTCGCCGACCTGGCCGATAAATCGATCGAAGCGCTTCTTGCCCAGAGCTTCGGCGGCGGCCTTAGTCGATTCCGGAAGCGGCGGCGTGATGCAGAGATAGTAGAGGATGAAGAGCGCCAGGGTTTCAGTCTGCGCGGTTGTTTCATCGGCGATGCGCTCGGCGGCGCGGGCGAGCTTTTGCACACGTTGGGTCAGCTGCGCGAGGTCCGACTGTTTCGCATTCTCATCGAGCAGCGCTTTTATCGCCGCATCGACGACGCCGCTCCTGGTCGCGCCGCCATCGGCGGCCGCGCGCTTGAGGAGACGCTCGGCGTCCGGCGTCACATAGGCGGAGATGCGGCGCTTGCTGAACGTCATGACGACCACACCTCGTCCAGCATGCCGTTGCCCCGATCGAGCCCGGCGCGTTTGGCGCGTTCGAGCGTCAGCCGCTCCAGACGTCTCGCTTCGGCGGCGCCATCGCCATCGTCGCGCGCGGCGTCTTCCTGACCGGCGGCGACGCCAGGCTCGCGAGGCTTTGGATCGAGTGCTGGCGTTTGCTGCAGGCCGCTTTCATCGTCAGCCGGTGAGACGCCCGTTAAGTCCTCATCGTCGACGGCGAGCAGCGGATCGGCCTTCGCCGAAACCCCGGTCCAGTCATCGGCGCGCGGCGCAGGCGCATCCGGATACCCGCCGGTACCGGTCTCAATCTTCACTGGATCAAGGCGTCGCCCCGCGAAGTTCCGGTCCTTGTAATATCGAAGCTTCTTCGCCCGGATCGGCGCGACGCCGGAGACCATAATGATGGACTCGTCGCCCGGAAGCTGCATCACCTCGCCCGGCGTCAGCAACGGCCGCGCGGTTTCCTGACGGGAGACCATGACATGGGCGAGCCAGGGCGCGAGGCGATGGCCGGCGTAATTGCGCTGGGCCCGCAATTCCGTCGCTGTCCCCAGCGCGTCGGAAATCCGCTTCGCCGTGCGCTCGTCATTGGCGGCGAAAGCGACGCGCACATGGCAGTTATCGAGGATCGAATTGTTCGGCCCATAGGCCTTTTCGATCTGATTTAACGATTGCGCTATCAGATAGGCCCTGACGCCATAGCCTGCCATGAAGGCGAGCGCCGACTCAAAGAAGTCGAGCCGCCCGAGCGCGGGAAACTCATCGAGCATCATCAGAAGCTTGTGGCGCTTCAACGACGCTGAATGCTCAAGCTCTTCGGTCAGCCGCCGGCCGATCTGATTGAGGACAAGGCGGATGAGCGGTTTGGTCCGCGAAATGTCCGAAGGCGGCACAACGAGATAGAGCGACACGGCATGCTCTGCATCCATCAGATCGGCAATCCGCCAGTCGCAGCCGCTCGTTACGCGGGCGATCGTCGGATCGCGATATAGGCTTAAGAAGCTCATCGCCGTCGAAAGGACGCCGGATCGCTCATTCTCGGATTTGTTGAGCAGCTCGCGCGCGACTTGCGCCACAACGGGATGCACTTTTGGCGCGCTCCTTGTTCCCAAATGATTGGTCGCCTTCATAAGACCCAGAGTTTTTTCGAAGGTGCGGCTTGGATCCGATAAAAACGACGCGACACGCGCGAGCGTCTTTTCCTCTTCGGCGTAGAGGACGTGAAGAATGACGCCGACGAGCAGCGCATGGCCGGTCTTTTCCCAATGGGAGCGGCGTTCGAGAGAACCTTCCGGATCGACAAGTATGTCGGCGATATTCTGGGCGTCGCGAACTTCGCCCTCGCCTTTCCTGACTTCGAGAAGCGGATTGTACCGCGCCGACTTTGGATTGGTCGGATCGAACAGGAGACAATGGGAGAAGCGCGAGCGCCAGCCGGATGTCAGCATCCAGTTTTCGCCCTTGATATCGTGAATGACCGCACTCCCGGTCCAGGAGAGGAGCGTCGGCACGACAAGTCCGACGCCCTTCCCGGACCGGGTCGGGGCGAAGGCCATCACATGTTCAGGGCCGTCATGGCGCAGATATGACCCGCGCCATTTGCCGAGGAAAACGCCGTTCGGATCGAAAAGCGCAGCGGCGGCGATATCCCGGCGCTTCGCCCAGCGCGCAGACCCGTAAGTGGTGACATTGCGTTGCTGCCGGGCGCGCCAAACCGAACCAGCAATCGCGGCGGCGGCGCCGAGCATGCCG